>Ga0265327_10001804_pt1 | contig 25126 bp, 19 predicted proteins | sample 41621metaG_FD_202089 | JGI IMG/M metagenome (GOLD analysis project Ga0265327, IMG submission 202089) | Rhizosphere microbial communities from Carex aquatilis grown in University of Washington, Seatle, WA, United States - 4-16-21 metaG | ecosystem: Host-associated > Plants > Roots > Rhizosphere...
GGTCAGGGGCAACAGGGTCAGGGGCAGCAGGGTCAGGGGCAACAGGGTCAGGGGCAACAGGGTCAGGGGCAACAGGGTCAGGGGCAACAGGGTCAGGGACAACAGGGTCAGGGACAACAGGGTCAGGGACAGCAGGGTCAGGGACAGCAGGGTCAGGGCGCTGGCCGGCAACGCAGCGGGCTGCGAGGTCAGGGACAGCAGGGATCTCAACCCGGCCCCGGGAACTCCGAAGGTGGCAGCGAAGAAGGAGGAGTCGGCGGTGGTCCAGGAGGGCAAGGCGCGCCAGGACCGATTACCGGAGGCCAGTTCAGCGAATTCAACGACCGACTGCGGGATGTCGAATCGATGGTGAGCGACCCCAAACTGCAGGCAGAAGTGGCAAAAGTTCGTGAACGGGCTCGAAGCCTGCGAGCAGAATTCAAGCGGCACTCTCAGGCCCCCAACTGGGATCTGGTGCGAACCTCTGTTCACGAACCGATGCTGGAACTGCAACGACAGATTGCCGAAGAGATCTTGCGGCGTGAAACACCCGATTCCCTGGTCCCCGTGGACCGGGATCCAGTCCCCGCCCCTTATCGCCCCCTGGTCAAAAGCTACTACGAGCGACTCGGCAGCGGAAAGGACAAGTAACTCGCATGCTGGGCTCAATCATCCTTGGGGGACGGGAGTGGATCGCTCCAGCCATCGCGCTCGGTTTCGTTGCGGGGATCCTGATCGCTGTTCGATACTCATCGGCGATGCTCGAATCCCGCGCTCGCTGGCTGGCGGCGGCGTTGAAATCAGTCGCCATCGCCACGCTGGTCCTGTGCCTGCTGGAACCACTTTGGAGCGGACAGCGAGCACGACCGGGAGCCAACCTGTTTGCCATCCTGGCTGACAATAGCGGCAGTCTGAAGATCCGCGACCCGAACTCGACCGATTCCCGAGGCGCGGAACTGAAACGACGATTGAATCGTGAAGACGATCCCTGGCAGATCCGACTCTCCCAGGATTTTGACGTCCGCCGCTATGAATTCGATTCGCGATTGCAGGGTGTGTCGGACTTTGCGTCGCTGGATTTCGATGGTTCGCGAACCAGCCTGCGGGGAGTGCTGCAGAGCCTGAAAGATCGGTACCGCGATCGCCCGCTGGCGGGGGTGCTGCTGTTCACGGATGGCATCGGGACAGATGCTGCGATCACCAGTGTTGAAGCGGCCGGTCTGCCACCGATTTACCCAGTGATCTCGGGAACGGCCAAGGGGCATCGCGACCTGTCGATCTCACACCTGACCGTCACGACGACGGCATTTGAAGACGCGCCTGTCACGATCCAGGCCGATGTGACACACCTCGGTCTCCCTCTGGCCAGGGTGACAGCGACGCTCGTTGACGAAAACGGCGCGAGCATCAAACAGGAGACTCAGGCGTTCGGTCGTGAATCGACGCCGCTGGCGTTTCGATTCCAGTTTCGCCCCGCCAGGCCGGGTCTGTCGTTCTACGAGGTGAAAGTGGAAGCGGCTTCGCTGAAGCCGGAAGAAGAATCGACGGCGGCAAACAATCGCCGACTGGTCTCGGTGGACCGTGGCAGCGGACCCTACCGCGTGCTGTACCTGACCGGACGACCGAACTGGGAGTACAAGTTCCTCAACCGGGCCATGGAATCCGACGAGCAGGTCAAGTTGACGGGCGTTGTGCGCGTTGCCCGACGCGAGCCGAAGTTTGACTGGCGCAGCCGCGATGGCGAAGCGACCAATCCGCTGTTTCGCGGTTTTGATCGCACAAACGAAGAGACGGAACGCTACGACCAGCCTGTGCTGGTTCGACTGAACACGCGCGATCCCAATGAGCTTCGCGACGGATTCCCCAAGAAGCCCGAAGACCTGTACCAGTTTCACGCGGTCGTGATTGATGACCTGGAGGCCGGCTTTTTCACCGCGGACCAGATGACCCTGATGGAGAAGTTCGTATCCGAACGGGGGGGCGGACTGCTCATGCTGGGGGGCGCCGAATCGTTCCGGCAGGGAAATTACTCCAAGACCCCGGTCGGTAGAATGTTGCCGCTGTACCTGGAAGGAACGGAATCGCCGGTGGCTCCGTCCGGATATCGACTGGCCCTGACGCGCGACGGATGGCTGCAACCCTGGGCGCGTCTGCGTTCGACCGAGACCGAAGAACAACAGCGACTGAAGGAACTGCCGGTCTTTCAAACAGTGAACCAGGCGGGCCAGTTGAAGCCGGGCGCCAGCGTGATTGCGGAAGTCATTGACGGCGGTGGGGAGCATTTTCCGGCGCTGGCGGTTCAGCGATTCGGGCGCGGCCGGTGTGCCGCCCTGATGATCGGGGATCTTTGGCGCTGGCAGTTGGAACGAACAGATGCCCAGCGGGAAAAGGACGATCTCGGCAAAGCCTGGCGTCAGACAATTCGGTGGCTGATAGCCGATGTTCCGGATCGAATCGAGTTGCGTGTGGCTCAGCAGGATGAATTCGGCCAGCCCCTGACTCGATTGGAAGCCCGCATCCGAACGGCCGAGTTTCAGCCGCAGGACAATGCCGCCGTCAACGTCACCTTGAAGCTTCCGGACGGATCGATCGTGGCGCAATCGGCGGAACCTTCGTTGAAAGAGGCCGGACTGTACGAAGCCACGTTTGCCTCGCGTACGCCCGGTCAGTACCGCGTCACGGTCGATGTCGCCGACTCGGAAGGAAAAACTCTGGGGAAGTCAGAAACGGGCTGGGTGTCTGATCCTGCGGCCGAGGAATTTCAGCGAGTCGCTCCCAATGTCGAACAGATGCAGGCCTTGGCGCGTGAAACAGGGGGCGAAGTGGTCCACGCCGATTCCCTGGAATCCTTCGTTCGATCACTGCCGACGCGGCAGGCGCCGTTGACCGAATCCTATACGACGCCGATATGGCATCAGCCATGGGTCCTGGCACTGGTGGTCACGTGCCTTTGTGGTGAATGGGCGTTGCGACGCTGGAGGGGACTCCCATGAACCGACAGACGACAAATCACCAGATGATGCAAGCGTGGACGGCGCTGGTCCCCGTACTCGGACTTGGCATGGCCAGTTTCGCAAAGGCGAATGACGCCCCGGCGAAAGTGGAGAAGCCGACGATGATTGTCGTGGTCGGCGCGGGGGGAACTCCGCAGTTTGATGCCATGTTCAACGAGTGGGCGGATCGCTGGGTGGCCGCGGCTTCGAAGTCGGGTTTCCACACTGTCGAAATTGGCCGAGGTCCGGTTGCGCCCGATCAGGCCGACAAACAGCGATTGCGCAAGAGCCTCGAAGAGGCGGCGATGGCTCCCGGAATCGATCTGTGGCTGGTGATGATCGGACACGGCACCTTCGACCGGCGTGATGCCCGATTCAATCTGCAGGGGCCGGATGTGGCGGCCCGAGAACTGGCCGACTGGCTGAAGCCGATCGACCGCCCGATGGCGATCATCAATTCCGCTTCGGCCAGCGCTCCGTTTCTGACAACCCTCTCGTCATCCAAACGAGTGGTGATTGCCGCGACGAAGAGTGGTTCAGAACAGAATTTCGCCCGGTTTGGCGACTTCCTGTCGCGCGCGATCACCGATCCCGCGGCGGACCTGGACAAAGACGATCAGACTTCCCTTTGGGAAGCGTTCCTGAGCGCCTCACGCCGCACCGCCGAGTTCTATTCAACGGATGGTCGATTGCAGACCGAACACGCGTTGCTGGATGACAACGGTGATGCTCAAGGGGTGCGTTCCGAGCAATTCCGTGGAATGATTCCCCTGGAACAGGCAGCTGAAGGAAAATCACTTGATGGACAGTTCGCTCATCAATGGCATCTCATTAAGAACTCGACCGACGCGGCATTGCCGCCGGAAATTTTGAAACGTCGCGATGCGCTGGAACTGGCGATTCTGCAGTGGCGCGACAAGAAGAAATCGCTCCCCCCGGAAGAATACTGGGCGCAGCTGGAACGCCACCTGATCGAACTGGCCGAGCTGAATGAATCTGCCAGGAATGGACGCTGACAGGGAAGCCCCCGTCTCTCATCAAGCGTGCTTGCACTGATCGATGCGAGCAAGAACTGACCAGACTGACGGCCCTTGATACCGGATGGCTGGTCTCCATGGACCTCTGTCGCGGCGCCGAATTCCCATCAACGGTGATGCCATTGGCTTAACTGCGATCTGCATTTCAAGTTGCTGACAGGCATCGTGTCGCAAGTGTCTACGAGCCCGATTTCCCAGGAAGAGATTCCGTGGAATCCGCATGGCGTTTGCTTTGAATCTCTGGCGATGCTGAAGAATTGACGGGATGGGCCGAGAGCAGACTCGAGTATCCCGCCATTGGACGATGACGTTCGAAACACACGAGTTCCGCGGCGTGGAATCGTCATCTGCCAGGAGTCACATGTAAGAAGGAGAAAGATCATGTCACGACTGAAAATGAACATCGCGGCGGTTTGCCTGGGATTGGCGACGTGGAGCGCAGGGCTGTTGACTCCGCACATGGCCACCGCAGCCGATCAAAAGATCCCTGTGATTCCGGCCGTGATGCGATCGACAACGACCGCACAGCCGCAAACGCATCAGGGAAACGCCACGACAATCCAGACCGTGGGGTGGCGCCGTGGCTGGGCCGGACCTGGCGTGGGAATCGGAGTCTATCGAGGTGGTTGGGGGCCAAGAGTCGGCGTTTATGCCGGCCCGCGAATTTACGGGCCCCGGTATTACCGACCGTACTACGGAGCCTATGCGACGCCGTATTACGCGTCTCCGTACTATGGAGGGTATGTCACGCCGGGCCATGGTGGATACGGTTACGGATACGGCTATGCCCCTTACGGAGTCTACCGCTACCAGTGGTAAGCCAGAACGTCGATCGACCCAATCCGTTTGTTTGAGTTTCGTCTGTTAGCCCCACAGGTTCCACCAGGAAGATTTTCCAGCGGAACTGGGGGCAACCGGACGGGCTGGCCTGGCGGGCGCGGAGGACGATTGACCGGACGTAATGACCTTTCGTTCAGGCATCAGCACACAGCTGAGGTCTCCGCTGTCACCACCGGTGGTATCAACCAGGATTCGCTTCGGTCGGATCACCGCCTCATCCACCTTCACATGCCCCGACACTACAGTCAACGGGCAGTCGCGGGGGGGATCGGCATCGACGAAGGACCGCTCGCAAAGCCATTGCGGGCGGTTGAGTGAAAAATCCTTCTGATGCAGGATTCTCATCTGCATGGCAAACGGGGCATTGGGATCCAGTCCCGCATGGACGAATAACAATTGAGGGTGCTCAACGCACCATGGCAAACCGGCCAGCAGTTCACGATGCTCGGCCGGTATTTTTTGGTTCAGATCGTTCAGATTCCCCGCCTCGGCGCCATAGGACGAGAATGTGGTTTCCGAGTTGTAGTGCTTGACCCATCGATCACCCCAATGAGACCCTTCCTGGCAGGGGAGCCAGCCGAGCGCCGCGCCCATGGCAAATTCATGGTTGCCAGCGACCGCAGTGGTTCGTGGGTGCTCATGAATCGTCTGGCAGACAAGTTCCACGCTCCCACGAGGATCTTCGCCTCGATCCACGAAGTCGCCAATGAAAACCAGCCAGCGATGTTGAAAGTCGGGAAGGGTCTTCAGCTTTCCCAGCAGGACTTTCAACTTGTCAGTCTGACCGTGAACATCACCGATCACGGCAATCGGACCCTGAATCTTGGTCCGCAAAGCGGGTGTCGTCATGGAAACCACCTGAATCTGACATTCAAATCAACAGCTGCTCGTTCACAACGGATGATCGATCGGAATGGGATTTCCATTTCCGTCCGCCACCGCTCAGGCCATCAGCGGCTCCATCGCGTGACGAAGTCATTCTAACGCAATCGTTCGGCCACCGCAGGATCCAGGGCAACGGCCCGTTCCATGTTGTCCTTCGCCGCTTCCTCCTGGCCCGAGGCCTGCAGGATCTGCGATTTACGGTAGTAGGCTTCCGCGACCGAGCCATCGATCCGGCGTGCCTCGGCAAAGCATTCGATGGCCTTGTCGTAATCCTTCAGGCCCAGGCAGGCATCCCCCCGCAGCGAATACGCATCCTGCCGCGGTTCGACGCTCAATGCCAGATCGGCATCGCGCAGGGCACCCTGGAAATCGTTCATGTCCAGGAAAATCCGACCTCGGATGACCAGGGCTCCGATTGCCTTGGGATCAATCTGCAGAGCCCGCTCAACATCGTCTTTGGCCTTCGCTGTGTCGTCTGCCTTCAGATGGTGCTTCGCCCGTTCGACAAGCAAGTTGACATCTTTGGGTCGGGCGTGAATCGATTGAGTCAAATCCTGCAGCCGTAACAGCCAGTCATGCCGGGCTTCATCCGCCAGGGCCATGTCGGTCGCGGACAACCGGCGATAGATTTCACAGCGGTGTTCGTAGTACTTCGGGTTCAATGGATCGAGCATCATCGCGGTTGTGAAATCGATAACCGCGTTGTCCAGATCGCCGAATCGGGCTCGCAACAACCCGCGATTGTTATAGGCATTGACGTACTTCGGATTCAGCTTGATCGCCATGTTGAAATCCGACAGGGCCAGTTCCGCATTCCCTGCCTGAAAGGCGGCGAATCCACGATTGTTGTAAGCGTCGACGTAATTGGGATCCAGTCGCAGCGCCTGTTCCAGTTGCTCGATCGCCGACGCATACTGGCCGCGGGCGATCATCAGCAATCCGCGGTTGTTGTAGGGATTGGAATACTCCGGCGCCAGTTCCGTCGCCTTGTCGAAGTCGGCCATGGCCGCGGTGAACTGCTGCTTCCCCATCTGCACAAACCCGCGATTGTTGAACAGTCGTGGATCCTGCCCGCTCAATTCGATCGCCTTGTTCAGGTCTTCAATCGCGGCATCGCTATTTCCCCGGCGATGGTGGATCGACGAACGGACCGAATACAACATTGCTTCGCCGGGACGCTGTGCCACCAGTTCGTCCGCCTTGGCCAGGGCCGCATGAAAATCGCCCTGTTCGATCAGACTGGCGATCTCCGGCGGAATCGCCTCGGGGGTCAGATAGTTCACTGCAGCGGTCGCTGCTGCGGGCTTTGCGGATTGCCCCGAACACCCAGCCAATCCAACAATCACCAGTAATAACGTCGCATGTCTCATGGCGGGCGGGCTCCTTCCGCAGGAAACGATTTCCCATTGAACAGACAGGCTTTTAATTCCACCCTTTCGTTCGGTCAATAGCCGTTTTTGCCGGAGTTGCCGTCAATTCCCTCGATTCGAACCCAAAATTGACTCGCTCGACTTTGCCCCGGGCGATATCTTGGAACGTGGACAACCGACGTGCAATGCAATCGAAAGGCTTGCCATGATTGGACGTGGCGCCATTCCAGACAGCCCGGATCGACTTGATTCCCCCCGCTCCTCAAAAAGAGGTGAACCGGCATGGGAGGTCGCATACTGTTTTCCTCGCCAGGGAGAATGGAGCGAGCAGGACTTCCTGACGTTCGAATCCGCCAATTTCCCCGTTGAGTTGGTTGATGGCTGCCTGGAGTTTCTCCCCATGCCAACCTATAACCATCAGCGGCTTGTTCGATACCTGTTCCTGAAACTCAATCAGGCCGCACTGCAAACCAGCCGTGGCGAAGCGTCGTTTGCACCCTGCCCCATTCGACTGTGGGAAGGTCGCTTTCGCGAACCCGATCTATTCTTCCTGAGCGCCGAGCGAGTTGCCCGTGGCGAGGACCCACCGCAGGGGGCCGAGATTGTCATCGAAGTGCTCAGCCCGGGGCCGTCCAACCGAGATCGGGATCTCGTTGCCAGGCGAGCCGACTATGCCCGCGGATGCATTCCAGAATACTGGATTGTTGATCCTGAGCAGTCCACGATTACGGTCCTGACTCTCGATAGCGGGGATTACCGCGTCCATGGCCTGTTCCCGTCCGGTACCGTGGCCACGTCGGTCTTTCTGCCCGAGTTTACGATCGATGTGGCGGAGTTGTTCGCATCGGCACGAATTGCTCCCCCTGCCGGGGAATAGTCATTTGCGCTCCTGCTGATAAATGGCAAGGATGACATCCTCGACCGATTTCAGCTTGACCTTGGTCGCCGCGACGGCATCGATTTTTTCGCGTGCTTCCACCGAGTTGTAACCGAGGCTCAACAGGGCTTCGAAGGCTTCGTTCAGGACGCTGCGGTCTGACGGCACCGCCTCGGGAAACTCCTTCGCCACCATCAACGCGAACTTTGCCATCTTGCGACGAAGCTTCGCCACGATCCGTTCGCTCATCGCGGGACCGATCCCCGGCAACAAGCTCAATTCCTTGACGTTCTGTTCTTCGATTGCTTCGGCCACCTCCCGGACAGGCCGGACCATGGCTCGCAGTGTTTTCTTGACCCCCATTCCATCGACCGAGCAGACGAGATCGAAGAACTCGATCTCGGCTTCGGACAAGAACCCGATCAGGCGGGGTATCAGGCGGCTCCCCTGAGAATTTCCTTCGATGTACTGAATCGTTTTCAGGCTGACCTCGTTCCCCAGCGAGGCCTGCAGCTGACGCCGGACAAACTCGGGAATGTAAAGTTCATATTCGATCGGCCCCACCTCCAGCCGAGCGTGATCTTCACCCAATCGAACCAGTTTTCCTGTCATCCGGGTAATCAAGTTGACGCTTCCTCAAGTCTCAGGGTTTCACCATCGTGACCATGGTCCGGGTGCAGTAATAGTGGCACAGTGCCACGGCGAAGGCATCGGCCACGTCGTTGGGTTCCAGGATCTGTTCCAGACCCAGTTCATGGCGAATCGCGTGTTGAACCTGTTCCTTCGAGGCTTTGCCACTGCCAGTCAGCAGTCGCTTGATTTCACGCGGAGCATAGTCGACCACTGACAGACTGGCTTCCGAAGCTGTGAACAGGATTACACCCCGGGCATGTGCCATCAGGATGGCGGTCTTGGGGAATTGCACCGAGGAAAACACCTGCTCAATCGCCAGCACCTGCGGCTGAAATTCGTCGATGACCTCGCGGATCCCCCGGCCGATTTCCAGCACCCGTTCCGCCAGGGTCAGCGAAGCGGTTGACCGGATCACCCCTCCTTCGCGCAAGACCGGGCCGCCGCTGGATCGTTCCAGGATGGCATACCCGGTCCGATTCAAGCCGGGATCCACTCCCAAGACACACGTGGGTCGAGGGCTCGTGGAAAAATGAGGTGCGTTGGCGGACATCAGCAGCATCCTTGCGGCAAGTCGGGGTCAGGATCGCTAAGCCATCCTGATCGAGTGGGGGGAGTATATCAGAATGATCGGAAGGATGTCTGCCCGGATTGAATCTGCCGCCGGCCTGAGGAATCCACGATCCGTCTCATCGCGTTGACAACCCATGGAATTCCACTCGCGACCAAGACGAAATCGCGTACACTGGCCGATCGTCATTGCTGAGGTCTGCCATTCATTTCCGCTCCACCCCGATTTCCGTGCGAGTCCCCTGATGAAACGTCACGCTTTGCCTCTGATTGCCGGCGCCGTCGGCGGACTGCTGGGATATGTCCTGTTCTTCTGGATTGTTCGCCAGGGCTTTTATGCACTCGTTCTGCCCGGTGCGCTGGTCGGAATTGGCGCATCCCTGGTGCGTACCAAGTCTCAGGTTGTCTGCGTCCTTTGCGGCGTGATGGCGCTGGCAGTTGGCATCATTGCCGAATGGAAGTTCGCTCCGTTCCGAAAGGATGGCAGCCTGCCGTACTTCCTGCTGCATTTGCAGGATCTGCGGCCACTCACGCTGATCATGATTGGCATCGGTGCGGCCATGGGGTATTGGCTCCCATTTCGCAGCAAGTAATTCGTGGCGATTTTGCCCGATTGCGACGGATTCAGAACGCTGAGCGCTACGGAGACAGCCCTAACTCTTTCGCATGCTGCGACAGAAATCGCGCGGTCGCTTCCGCCGCGATCCGATGTGCCTGTTCGTTCGGATGCTGATCCGTGGGATGGACCCACAGTTCTGGACCGTGATAACTGCGATACTCGTCGCGCAAATCGAAAAACGGAACACCTTCTTGTTCGCAATACTGCCGCAGGCGATCGTGAATCGGCTGAAATGGGTAGTCGCCATCAAGCTGATAAAAGAAGGGGAATGCCGCGACACACAGCTTGATGCCTGATTTTCGGCAGGTGGCCACGATGTCATCCAGCCCCCGCTGGCACGTGGCCCATTTCTCTGGGTCCGAGGTGAAACTGCCGATCGATTCACGGATGTAAGCCCGGCCACGCCATCGGCCGCCAATGGACCGATTGAACAAGGCCCAGACTTCGGAATGTTGCGACATCCAGTCGGTGGCGAGCGACCCCGTCATGTACTCGGTAAAGAATTCGACCTTGCTGTTCTTCGTGTAGATGTCCGGTTCCACATCGTTCGGCACGAAATAGAGAATGACCAGATCCGGATTGTACGCGACGCCACAGTCCTTCAGGACTCGCGCTTCCATCGCCGTGTTGTACGCCAGTTGCCCGGCATTCAAGACTTCAATCTTCCATTGTGGCGACTGCTGCTGGAGTAGGGAGCCCAATCGATCCAGGCATCGATCCTGTGGCTTGACTCCCTGCCCGAACAAATAGCTGTCACCCAGGCCAAGGATGCGATAGGTTCCTGCCGGCTTGGCAGCACGATGTTCGTCATCGCGCCAACCGATTGAGTTCAGCGTGTGATCCATCGCGTTGTTGGCATTGAAGTATCCGCGCGGGTTTGTCGGATATCGAATTCGGACCGTGGCATAGGGAACGTGCCCGCACGACGACATCTCATACGGCCCACCGGCCCGCGGGATCAATTCACTTGTCGCGGGCGAGCGATAGTCGTTGTTGATCCCGCTCAGCAGCAGACCCACTTCCGCGGTCAGCCAGGTCAGGACCAGTGCCCCTATCACCGCCACCGCACGAAACAGCCGCTTTTTCCGCGCCGGTAACATCCCCGCGATTCCCAAATGCCAGTTCTCGCCACGCCCCGCAAGCGCATCTTAGGCCCCGGGCAGTGTCGCGGCAACGCTTCGGCTTCGCGAAAGCGAACCTGTTGCTGGTCACGGAAAACCAGTTTGGCGACAGGGGGCGATGTTCAGTTGGGTGCTTTGCCCGTGGGGGGCGTGAACTGACGCAGTCGCTCGCCAACCAGCGCCGTGTTGGGGCGAAGGGTTCCCATCACCGCGGCGAGTGACGTCTTCACAGTCGGGTTGTCAGCAGCGACCCAGGCATCATGTACGGCGCCGACATCTTCCTTGGTCAACAGCAATCCAAAACGCTGAATGTGGAAGCCCAATTGGGACGCAGCGACCTGGCGGAGAGCAGGATCCAGGGTGGCATTCATCGCAACCTGTGACAAACGCTTCTGAGCAGTCCCGGTGGAGATTCCACTGAGCGCCGACAGGGCGTTCACACCGACGTCCTCATCTTCGGCAACCAGCGTCAACTTGTCTTCCGCCAGTGCCAAATCGAAGATCGGTGCCCCGCGATTCCCCGCAATCGCTGCCAGCCAATAGGCGGAAGCCCCCTTTTGTTGGGCGCGTTCCTGAGCGGACAGCGGCGGCGATTTGGCGGCCCGGACAAACGGATTGAACTGCCGATGAAAGTCCGATGCAGTGCTGGATTCGGCAATGAACAGGGCGGGCTTGCTGCGACTGACCAATCGCGCCACCTTGCTGCGAATGTCGTCGGTACCATAAATCACAATCGGCAGCGCCGCGGTCCGGGCATCGGCGCGGAAGTTGGCGATGGTCTGAGTCAAATCCCAGCGAATCGCATTCGCATGAATCACGACCACTTCGACACCCGCCGAGGTCGACGCCCGCTCAAACCCTTCGCGTCCTGTCGCCGCGACGATTGGCTCATATCCGATTTCCCCCAGGTATCCTGCTACTTCGCTGGCCCGGTGCGAATCCGCGTCGATGACAACGGCGCTCGCCTTACCCGGGTCGGTCAACGCACGGGACAATACCGACACGACGCGACCCGCGTTCGGGAATCCGGTTCGAGGTTCAATTCGCAGCACTGCGACGGCGGCGGCGAATTGAACCCTGGAATCTGGCGAATTCAATGCGGTCAGCACCGGAGATTTCAATCCCCCCTGGCCAATCAGCTGTTCGCGGGTCCCAATTTGAGCCAGCACTTCCAGGGCGGCCACGGCGCTGGCGGGTTCATCTGCGGCCAGAGCTTCGCTCAAGACACCTGCAACCATTTCTTCACCCGCCGTCACGGCCAGGTACATGGCATTGCCAGGTCGCGGTTCGCGCGGCTTGTCCCATCCATTCTGCATCACTTCCAGGGCCAGGAGCGATGCCAGGTATTGTCGCTGAGGTTCAGGCTGTTCTGGCGACAGGGACAGCGACTGGCTCGCAAACCGAGACGACAACAACATCGCCGCAATCGGAGGAGCATAACCGGTCGGAACGACGGTCTGTTCGGTCTCGTCCCAACCCCAGATTGTGACCCCACCGTTATCGTCCAGCGGAAGCAGTCCGGGGTTTTCGTACAGCAGTCGCGCCAGGCGACGAAGCTCGTTTGACGCGGCGATGGAGGAAAGTCGATCGACCCTGTCAGCAGATCCGGTGATCAGCTTTGCCAGGGCCTGATTGGCGGCAACTCGCACACCGAGTGGTTGATCTTCCGAGAACGCAGGGAACCACAGATAGGGGATCGCTTCCTTGGCTTCCAACGTGGCCAGGACGCCAATCAACGCGGCACGAACACGTTCGTGCGGGGTGTCCAGTCCGCCAATGACCGGGGGAATGATCTGCCGGCCCATCCGGATCAGGGCAAACACCAGGGAATCCTGCTGCTTGGCCATTTCAGGCCGTCCCATCTGCCGGATCACCTGCGGAACGGCACGGGGACCGGCGTTTCTCAATTCGACGATTGCCAGTTCCCGCTGAACCGGTCCCTGACCCAGTCGTTCGATCAGGCGATCGACATAACCAGGATCCTCGGACTGCTTGCGTGAGGCGACATTCAGGCGTTCGAGCAGATCGGAAGAGAGCGGCTGCAGTTGCTTGATCCGTGCCAGCTTCAGGAAATCGGCCGTTCCGTGTTTGTCACGCAGCTTGACCAGCATCGCCTAGTCGGGCGACGACGATTCGAACTGCTCAAGGTACTTCCGGGCAAGGTCAATCCGGGCCAGATCCACCATCAGCAGCGCTGCGGCGAACGATTCCTCGGGAGTCTTGGGCTCGACAAGCAGCGGCGACGGCTCGGCATCGGCAGCCGGTTTCGCCGCAACGGGTGCGGGTTGTGCATTCAGGGATGTGGAGTACGCAAGCAGCCAGACCCCGCAAGCGGCACTGACGACAAGCAATTCACGCAGCCGGGGCATTCGCAGACTCCATTGTCACGGCGACCGAACCAGCTTCGCGAATGCGAAACCGGCGTTCGTCGACGTAGTGGACGCTTTGAAGAATTGCCACAGATAGTACGGACGCTCTCGGGGGCGAAACAACGACAAAGCATCACTGTGCACGAAATTCATCGCACTCGTCCGAAGTCGAATCGACCAAAGGACGGTTGGTATCCAGCAAAGTCAGTGTTGCGCGACCTGAGACAGACTGACACGAGCGCGCCGTTCGGGAATTTCCGGTCAATCCGATCCTTCAGGTTCTGTCTCCGATGCCGGATGTTCCGGTTGCAACGGGACTAACAGTCTGCGGCGATCCGGGTTGCGAGCAGCGGAATCTGTTCGCACAAATGAGGGGAACAGGAATCTGCGACGGTTGAAGCCCAGGTTGAATTCGAACGAATCCCTGGACGGGACAGGCGACGCGATTCCTCGGATTTCCCATCTTGGAGGACGTCTCTGAAGCTCGATGTCCCCCTCAGCAGAAACCGAAAAATCGCCGCGAACGGGTCTGTACCGCGTGGTTTGAGGTTTCACCGAAACGCGGAGCGTGTCACAATTTGGGGTCCATGAACCGAGATGCCGCGATTTCCGAGTTGACCCAATCGTCGCGGCGGGCGCTTCAACCTTTCACTGGTGAGGAACGTGATGAAGTCTGGTCCTGCAACGATTCCCGTTTTCCGAATGGTGCAGCCGGCCCTCGTTGTTCTGGCATTCCTGGTGAGCGCCGGTCGGGCGCCTTCAGCGGAACCGACCCTCGAACAGGTTCAGCACTTTGAAACCGCCATTCGCCCCGTCCTGGTGGAACAGTGTCTGAAGTGCCATGGATCCGAGAAGCAATGGGGATCACTGCGACTCGATTCGCGCGTGGCGATGCTCAAGGGGGGAGATACCGGTCCGGCCATTGTGCCGGAACAGCCGGAGCAGAGCCTGCTTATCAAGGCGATCCGGCATCTTGAGCCGGAACTGAAGATGCCGCCCCCGCCCCAGGGGAAGAAACTCTCGGATCGCCAGATTGCTGATTTCGTGACCTGGATCAAGCAGGGGGCGGTGTATCCCGATTCCCATTCGTCGCCACTGGCGCGGTCGCGCGATCCCAGACACTGGTCCTTCCAGCGACCGGCAGTTGCTGCCGTACCTGCCGTCAAACAATCAGCCTGGCCAACGTCGCAGCTGGATCCGTTCGTACTCGCTCAGTTGGAAGCGGGCAACCTGGGTCCCGTGAACCGTGCGGAAAAACGCGTCCTGATCCGGCGGGCCACCTTCGACCTGACGGGGCTCCCCCCGACGGCGGAGGAAACGACCGAGTTCCTCGCCGATGATCGTCCTGACGCGATGGCTCGCTTGATTGACCGATTGCTGGCGTCACCCGCCTACGGCGAGCGTTGGGGCCGACACTGGCTGGATGTCGCCCGCTATGCCGACTCGAACGGTCTCGATGAAAATGTCGCTCATGGAAACGCCTGGCGCTACCGTGACTATGTCGTGGAGTCGCTGAATCGCGATACACCGTACGACCAGTTCCTGATGGAGCAACTCGCCGGAGACCTGCTTCCCGCCAGTGACATCCCCGAGCGAAATCGCCACTTAATCGCCACGGGCTTTCTGACGATCGGCCCGAAAGTCCTGGCAGAAGTGGACGAGGTCAAAATGCAGATGGACATTGTCGATGAGCAAATCGACACCATGGGACGCGCGATCCTGGGGATGACCTTCGGGTGCGCCCGGTGCCATGATCACAAATTCGACCCCATCGACACCTCGGACTACTACGCTCTTGCGGGGATTTTCAAAAGCACGCGTGCCATGGAACACTATAAAAAAGTGGCCAAATGGCACGAGAATCCGCTGACGACTCCCGAAACCGTCGCGGCGAAATTGGCATTTGATACCCAACTGACCAAACGTCGCGAGGAACTGCAGGCTGTGGTCGCCCGAGCCGATGAGGCCGCTCGAGCCACGATCCCCCAGGGTCAGGAACCTCCGTCAAAGCTGGAACCACTCTATTCGGAAGTCGCGCGGGCCGAGATCAAGCGACTGCGTGATGATCTGGCCCAGTTTGAAAAGACGGCGCCCGAAATCCCAACGGCGATGGGTGTCACGGAAGATCGAGTGTCCGATGTCGCCATTCACATTCGTGGCAATCCACTGAAGCTGGGTGATGTTGTTCCGCGACGAATTCCCCGCGTCCTGCAGGCAAGTTCTTCGGCGGAGTTCACGGGTGAGCAGAGCGGCCGACTGCAACTGGCGCGATCCTTCGTCACGCCTGAGCATCCTCTAACGAGTCGCGTGCTCGTGAATCGCGTCTGGCGATGGCATTTTGGAAAGGGTCTGGTCCGCACCCCGGATAACTTCGGCCTGCTGGGAGAATCCCCCACTCACCCCGAATTGCTCGACTGGCTCGCTCGGAGATTTACCTCGCAGGGCTGGTCCCTCAAGAAACTGCATCGATCGATCATGCTCTCCAGCACATACCAGCTCGACAGCAACCCGACGCCCTCGCTTTTGGAAAGTGATCCCGAGAACCGTCTGCTGGGACGCGCGGAGGTCCGTCGACTGGAGGCCGAAGAAGTTCGTGACGCGCTCATTGCGGTGAGCGGATCGCTCGATCAGTCTCTGGGCGGTTCCCTGCTGACGGTCAAGAATCGCGCCTATTTCTTCGATCACACGTCCAAAGACCTGACCGACTACAGCAGCAAGCGACGCTCGATCTATCTCCCGGTCGTCAGAAACAATATCTACGATGTCTTTCAACTTCTCGATTATCCCGATGCCGCCATCCCCACGGGCGATCGGACAACAACGACAATCGCTCCGCAAGCCCTCTTGATGTTGAACAGCGACTTCATCGCGCGGTCCAGTTCGGACCTGGCCGAATCACTGCTGAAACAATCCGATTCGTCGGATGAATCGCGGATCCGCCACTTGTATTCCCAGGCCTTTGCCCGCGACGCCAGTTCGACGGAAGTCAGCGAATCGCTTGTGTTTCTTCAACGAGTGGAACAGGCCTACGCCACGATCGAACCTGGGCAGCAGCGCCGCCGGGCGTGGGAGATGCTGTGCCAGGTGGTGCTGGCGTCGAATGAATTCATTTATCTGCAGTGAGTCGACCATGCCAAGTTCATCGCGATTTGATCAGGACGATCCTTCTTCCGTGACGGGATCGTTGTTCGGAAATTGTGCTGTGTCGCGTCGTCAGGCACTGTCGCGCAGCGCCGTCGGTTTCGGTTCGCTCGCATTCGCCTCGATGGTCGCGCAGCAGTCCTGCGCTGCCGAGGTCGCAAACCCGGATCCGCTGGCGGCCCGGCCGCCCCATTTTCCGGCGCGGGCCAAACGGGTCATCTTCCTGTTCATGAAGGGAGGTCCGTCCCACCTGGATACCTTCGATCCCAAGCCGTTGCTGACTCGAGATGACGGCAAACCGCTGCCGTTCGCCAAGCCGCGCGTTCAGTTTGCCCCCACGGGCAACCTGCTGAAGTCCCCATGGAGTTTCCAGCAGTACGGGGAAAGTGGCACCTGGGTCAGCGAGTTGTTTCCGCAATTGGCGCGTCGAGTCGACGACATGTGTTTCGTGCATTCGGTGCATGGAACAAATCCGGCACACGGGGGAGCGGTGTTAAAGCTGCACACGGGGAGCGACAACTTCGTCCGTCCGAGCATGGGATCGTGGGTCAGCTATGGCCTGGGGACGGATAATGCGGACCTGCCAGCATTTGTCACCATCTGTCCGACGCTGGCGCATGGGGGAATCAACAACTGGGGATCGTCGTTCCTGCCCGCTGTCTACCAGGGAACGCCGCTTGGCAACGCCAGTGTCCCCTCGAACCAGGCCCAGGTCCGATACATTTCAAATTCACGCGTCCCGCGGGAAATCCAGAGACTGCAACTGGATCGACTGCGCGACATGAATCGCGAACACCAGGCTCACAGCGGCCCCGAAGCGTCACTGGAAGCGAGGATCAACAGTTTTGAGCTGGCCTTCCGCATGCAGTCCGAGATGCCTCGCGTGGAAGACGTGTCGCAGGAATCCGCTGCCACTCAACAGCTGTATGGCATGGACGATCCGGTCACCGCGAACTTCGGACGGATGTGCCTGATGGCGCGACGCTTCGCGGAAAACGGGGTCCGGTTCATCCAGGTGACGCACAGTGACAGCAAAGTCCAATGGGACCAGCACAGCGATCTGAAGAACGGTCATGAAAAGAATGCCCGGGAAGTGGACCGTCCGATCGCCGGATTGCTGCACGATCTCAAGGAACGAGGCCTGCTGGAGGACACCCTGGTCTGGTGGGGAGGAGAATTCGGACGGACTCCGACCGTCGAAGGGAGCAACGGCCGCGATCACAATCCCGAGGGCTTTACGATGTGGATGGCGGGTGGCGGAACGCGACCGGGCTTTCATTACGGCGCGACGGACGACTACGGCTTCTACGCCGCCCAGGACAAAGTCCACATCCACGACATGCACGCCACGATCCTGCACCTGCTCGGCCTGAATCATGAACGCCTGACCTATCGATATGCAGGCCGCGATTTCCGCCTGACGGATGTCGAAGGAAATGTCGTCACGCCGTTGATCGGATGATTTGACGGAAGGCTGATCCCGCATCGCCGGGGCACTGCCGCCGCTTCCGCCGCTGGCGTGCCGCCTCAAACCAACACGAGGGCAACTCGGCATGACTGGCGTCTCTTCGCGCGGACTGGCTTGATTCGTAACTCATGTGCCGGGGACTGACGCATTTTCACGGCAGAAACAACCGGCTGACGTCGACGCGACGTGCCATCGAATTCGCGTCGGCCCGTGAAAATGGGTCTGTCCCCTTCGCTTGCTCGTGAACGGTGACCTCGATCCCAGCCTGACGGACAGACCTGCGGGGCGCTTCGACCCGGAAAACTCTGGGCAGATCTCCGACACCGCCGGATCGGCATGTCAAGATGGGGTCCGCACAAAACTTGAATGGCATTGGAATTGCCAAAGCGCCGACCTACGTACGAATTCCACAGAGCGCCTCTATTCGCCGTGCGAGGCCATGATCACAATATGAGGCATGCGTTTTGCGAAGGAGGGGACAAGCATTTGACGCCGCTCCAGCACGTTTGCTCACAGCGGGGGATCCACAACACCAGTCGACAAAAAAGGGGAACGGATGATGATTCTCGAAACTGCCATTCGAGCACTGCCTGAATCCATTGAGCAACTCGACCTGAGTGACCTCGGTCGCAAGTTGCTCGATGATGATGCGTTTGAAGCAGAGCGACGGCATGGTGAACGGTTATGGGATGAGGATCGCGTCGCCCGCGCACTGCAGGAATACCGGCAATTCCTGGCCCTGATGTTCTGGTACCCGGAAGCGGTTCTTGTTCCGTCCGAAGAGATCGATGATGTCTGGCATACTCATGTGCTGAACACGGCCCGCTACCAGGCGGACTGCGAAGCGATCTTCGGTTGCTTCCAGCATCACGCTCCGTCGTCGGGGACCTCGGAAGAGGTGCTTGCGGACGACGAGACCCATCGCGAGGAAACCCTGCAGCACTATCTCGACTGCTTCGGAGAAATTCCCCGGTCGTATGCCAGCCTTGCCGAACGCCGGTGCGGCCGGACGGTTGATCGGAGATGCGGCAGGATGGCGGCCGATCGCCGATGTGGTCGAAAAACGGCAGGGCGACGATGTGGCAGGCAGACCGCCGACCGCCGATGCGGAAGAATCGTCGACCGCCGCTGCGGTCGAATTTAGTGCGTGATATGCCGACAAATCACGTCGACATGTGGAGTCGATTCAAGGAGTCTACGGTGGAGCCTTGCCACGCGGAAACACAAGCCGCCTTCATTCACTGGCGATTCAAGGACTGACAAGCTTCGAGTTCTGTTTTGATCGCGAATCCGGATTGTGGCTCTTCCACAGTCCGGATTTCTTCATTCATGGCACGCTGGTGTCGCGCCGCCATCGCGTGAAAATCCACCGTCGCAGAGAGTCCGACCGACCGGACCGGCAGTGCCAATCAAACGGTCGGGCGGCGGCAGCAAGTTCACTTCAGACGCCCAATAGACCGGGGACGGACTCACGTCGGACGCTTCTCCGTGGCGTGAGTCGATTCGAAGTGGCAAATCGCTGACCACGCGATCCCAATTTGGGCAGTCTTTCTCTGGGTCACTGTTTGATCACGAAACAATTTGTTTCAGGGGCTTGTCGTTTGCCGCTCATTTCTCAGGGCTTTTCCGGATTTCAGGACGAATTCATCGAGAACTCCTCTTTTGTCGACCACGTGGAACGGCGGTTGCCAATGTCACGGTCCAGCCTTTTGCATGGGCACGTCCCGAGACTCTCGGTCATGCAGATCAAACCTCGTCAGCGCCTGGCGTCCAGCGACAGCCATCCTGGCAGATTCACGAACAAGGGCATTCTCCATGTTGCGCACATCCTGGCTGACTTCGATCCTGCAGCGATTCTCTGTCCGGTCAGTGCCCCGAGGGCGACGGAAAGGCCGCGAGTCGATCCCGGTGGCAGTGGGTCGTGTTGAGGCGTTGGAATCGCGCAGGCTGCTGTCCTCCGTGCCGGTCGGGCCGGAAACCCTCGTCAACACCACGACAAACAACCTGGATTCGACGAACGCAACCGGTCAGGCTGGCGCCGTCGCGATGGATGCCAACGGGAACTACGTGGTCGTCTGGGAAAGCGCCACGTCTCCCGACGCCTCCAATATGGATATCTACGGCCAGCGCTACAATGCGTCCGGCGTGGCACAAGGGACTCCCTTCCAGATCAACACTTACACCACTGGCAATCAACGATTTGCCACCGTTGCCATGGACGCTGCGGGGGATTTCGTCGTCACCTGGACGGATTACGGAAGCCAGGACGGCAGTCTGGGCGGAGTTTATGCCCAGCGATACAACGCCGCGGGAGTTGCCCAGGGGAGCGAGTTCCGCGTCAATACCGCGACGGAGGGAAACCAGGCCTATTCGTCCGTCGCGATGGACGCCAGCGGAGACTTTGTCGTCACCTGGACGGCCTACAACCAGGACGAGCCAAACAGTTTCGGGGTCTTCGCGCAGCGCTACGATTCCGCCGGCGCGACTGTCGGGGGAGAATTCCAGATCAATTCCACGACAACGGGAACTCAAGGCTATTCCACCGTCGCGATGGACGCCGGAGGGGATTTTGTCATTTCCTGGATCAGCAATCAGGGAGGAGCCGGATATGACATCTACGCGCAGCGATTCAACGCGGCCGGCGCGGCACAGGGAACCGAGTTCCTGGTGAATACGTTCACCACGGGCGACCAGAAGATTCCCACCGTTGCGATGGATGCGGCCGGAGATTTCGTGGTGACCTGGAGCAGCCAGGGACAGGATGGCTCAGGTTGGGGCGTTTACGCTCAACAATATGATGCCCCGGGCGCCGCGGTGGGAGGCGAAATCGCGGTCAACACGTATACATCGAGCGATCAGGTGCAGTCGGCGGTCGCCATGGATGCCGTGGGCGATTTTGTTGTCACCTGGCAGAGCTTCGGACAGGATGGCAGTCAGTACGGAGTCTTTGGGCGCGGCTTCACCGCAGCCGGGGTCCCCCTTGGGACGGAACTCCAGGTCAACACCACTGTCACCGACTCGCAAGCCTGGTCCTCCGTCGCCGCAGACCCCGCGGGTGATTTTGCCGTCGTCTGGACAAGCTTCGGACAGAACGCCGGCGCCAATGCGGTTTATTCGCAACTTGTCCGCTCAGATGCCATCCCCGTGATTTCCGGTGTTGAAACGACGACACAGATGTATGTCCCGAACAGTCCGCCGGTTTCCGTAACATCGTCGCTGAGCCTGTCCGATGCCGACAACGCGAATCTGGTCGGAGCAACAATCCAGATCGGAACGGGATTCCAGTCGGGCCAGGAAGTGCTGCATTTTACGGATACGCCTTACATCACGGGGAACTATAATCCAGGGACCGGGACACTGACATTGACGGGCAGCGACTCCGTCGCGAACTACGAAGCTGCGCTCCGTTCGATCACGTATTCCAGCACAAGTTCGGACACATCGGCCCGCACAATCAGTTTCCAGGTGAACGACGGAATTGCTCCCAGCAACGTCCAGTCACGCACGATCGACTCAGTTCCTCAGGTGGTGTCGCTGGCGCCTGCCACGGCATCCCCAACCAGTGGGACGACGGCCGATTTCACGGTGACATTCAGCGAACCCGTGACCGGAGTCACGCCCGATGATTTTGTGCTGGTTCGCAGCGGCGTGGCGGTGTCGGGACCGATCGCGGTGACAGGGGGAGGGACCACCTGGACGGTGTCGTTAAGCGGGATCAGCGGAAACGGGACCGTGGGGGTCAACCTCGTCAACAACGGCTCGATCCAGGACGCGGGCCTCAACCCCATTGCGACCGGGATCACCGGCGGTCTGCTCACGGTGAACCAAGTGGGAGGCCCCGTGCAGTTGTCGGGGACGACGCTGACGATCAATGGGACATCGGACGTGGACGTGATCACCGTCTCTGAAAACGCGACAACGCTGACGATCGTCGTGGACGGGGCGACCTTCCTGTACACGCCGTCCCAGGTGACGTCGATCGTGATTCACGGAAACGACAGTAATGACACGATCCAGGTGAACAGCCTGTTGACCGGAACCTCGCTGCTGGCATTCGGTGACAACGGTGACGACACCCTGAAGGTGGCAGCGACCGTGACTCAGGGGGTGACACTGGTCGGGGGGGAAGGGAACGACGTGGTCCTCGGCGGCGGCGGCAATGACAGCCTGTCCGGCGGGAATGGAAATGACTGGCTGAACGGCGGAAATGGGAGTGATGACCTGTCCGGAGGGGCTGGCAACGATGTCTATGCGTTCAGCGAGACATCGACCAACCAGACGGACACGGTCTGGGAATATGCCAGCATCAGCGAAGGGACGGCGGACCTGCTGAACTTCAGCGCCATGACGACAGCGGTGACAGTCAACCTGACCAGCGATACCGCACTGGCCACCATGGCGCGCCGGATCGTGAAGGTGGGGGAGGCGGGTCAATCGGCAAACTTTGAAAATGTCAGTGGAGGTTCCGCGAACGACTTCATCACGGGGAACGCAGCGAACAACAGCCTGTACGGGAACGGCGGAAACGACACGCTGATCGGCGGCGACGGCAGCGACTATCTCGAAGGCGATCAGGGGAACGACCTGCTGAAGGGAGGAAACCAGGACGACATCCTCGCCGGGGGCGCGGGCAACGACTACCTGAAGGGGGAAGCAGGCAATGACGTGCTGGACGGCGGTGACGGGTTCAACACCTTGGCAGGTGGAACGGGAGACGACAACTACCTGTTTTACACAGCCACGGTCAACCAGATCGATACCGTCGTGGAACAGTCCGGTGAGGGGACGGACACATTGAACTTCGCCGCACTGACAACGGCGGTGACGGGGAACCTGACAAGTGATGCGTCGCTGGCAACGATGGCCTATCGGATCGTGCAATCCGGCGGTGTGGGCCAGGCAGCGAACTTCGAGAACATCACGGGCGGTTCAGGGAACGATCAACTGACTGGAAACGATGGCGACAACATTCTCCGCGGGAATGGTGGGGACGACACGCTGACAGGAGGGAACGGAAACGACATCCTCATCGGCGGGGATGGGAACGACACACTGAAGGGAATCGCGGGCCGAAACATCCTGATCGGTGGAACCGGGGCGGACCTGTTGCTGGGGGGAACCGGGGAAGACCTGATGTTGTCCGGTTCCTACATCCATGAAGGTGACTCAGCCGTGATGCAGGTCCTTATGTCCGAATGGGCATCGGCAACACCCTACCAGTCGCGAGTTGATCATCTCTCGGGTGTCGTCAGTGGCGGCCTGAACAACGGACTCACCCTGAATTCCACGACCGTCGTGGACGACAATGGCGCCGACTACCTGACCGGCAACGGCGGACAGGACTGGTTCCTCGCCAACTTCGCACAGGACGTCGTGACTGACAAGGCCGTCGATGAAGTCTTTACCCACATTGATCAATGGGGAATTGTATGAAGACGAAATCCATCGGTATGTGCCGCTTCACGCGACGTGGTTGACAATGAAGAACGGCAAGACGAGAAACTTCTTGTTTCGAGTCGAAGTCAGAAACGAGAGACATGTCGACATCGAATTCGCCACGCCCGTCGTCTCAGGGAGCCTCTCCTTCGAAATTCACATGGCGCACAGTCACCCGTCCAAGGATCATCTTCAGATTTGAGGAACGGCACACCAGGACAGCCGAAACATGCGGGCGTCCGATTTCGGCTACTTCAATCCGCGTCGGATCAGCAGCGCGTCGACTGTCGGTTCGCTTCCTCGAAACGCCTTGTACGATTTCATCGGGTCTCGGCTGGATCCGCGACTCAGGATTTCCTTCCTGAAGTCATTGCCGTTTTCCGGTGTGCAGCCCCCTTTTGCGATCATGTGAGCAAACGCATCGGCTGCCAGGACCTCGCTCCAGAGATACGCATAATAGCTGGACGAATACCCTCCGGACCAGATGTGAGCGAAGTAGGCGGTCCGATAGCGCGGAGGAACCGCCGGAAAGTCCACACCAACTTTTTTCAACGAGGCGGCTTCAAATGCTTCCACGTCGCTCGGGATCTGGTCACTGGTCAGGGAATGCCATTCCAGATCCAGCAGTGCCGCCGCCAGGTATTCAAGAGTTTCAAACCCCTTGTTGAATTTCTTGGCGCGAATCGCCTTGTCGAGCAGGTCCTGCGGGATCGGAGCCCCCGTCTGGTAGTGCCTGGCATAGTTCGCGAGGATTTCCGGTTGAATCGCCCAGTCTTCCTAAAACGTCGATGGGAACTCGACGAAATCTCGCGGTGTGGCGGTCCCTGCCACGGTCGGATAAGTCACATCGGAAAACAGGCCATGCAGCGCATGCCCCATTTCATGAAACAGTGTTGTCACGTTGTCAAAGCTGATCAGCGCCGGTTCGCCATCCGCAGGCCGGGGGATGTTCAGGCAGTTCACGATGACGGGCCGATCCTGAAGTAACCCGGACTGATCCACGAAGGAACTCATCCAGGCTCCGCCACGCTTGGTGTCCCGTTTGAAGTAGTCGGCATAGAACAATCCGATCTGCGATCCGTCGCGATCCAGGACGTCAAACACCCGGACATCCGGGTGGTAGACGGGCAGGTCCTTTCGTTCGCGAAATGAGATTCCGTACAGTTTGTTCATCGTGAAGAAGACGCCATTCTTCAGGACGGAATCCAGCTCAAAGTAGGGCCGGACAGCCGCCTCATCGACTTCAAACCGGGCCTTGCGGACTTTCTCAGCGTAGTACTCCCAATCCCACGGCGCCAGTTCGTGGCTTTCGCCGCACTCCTTGATCATCGCTTCCAGATCCCGGGCTTCCTGTCGAATGCGGGCCAGCACTCCCGGAACCAGATCCGCCAGCATCTTGCGAGCGGCAGCGGGAGTCTTCGCCATCTGGTTCTGCAACTTATAAGCCGCGTGATTGTCATAACCCAGGATCTTCGCCCGTTCGGCACGCAGTTGAGCCATCTCCAGGACAATTCCGCGATTATCGATCCCTCCGTCGCGGCCCAGGCCCCGATTGGCAGAGGCTTCCCAGACACGCCGACGCAATGCACGATTCTTCAGCGAAGTCAGTACCGGCACTCGAGTCGTATTGGAAATCTGCAGCAGGTACTTGCCATCCAGGCCCCGCCCCTTGGCCGCTTCCGCCGCAGCGGCGATTTCGGCGGCGGAAAGCCCCTCCAATTCTTTGGCCATCTCCACAACAACCGCCCGCTCTCGAGCGATCGCCAGCAGGTTTTCTTCAAACTTGGTTTC
>Ga0265327_10001805_pt1 | contig 25069 bp, 24 predicted proteins | sample 41621metaG_FD_202089 | JGI IMG/M metagenome (GOLD analysis project Ga0265327, IMG submission 202089) | Rhizosphere microbial communities from Carex aquatilis grown in University of Washington, Seatle, WA, United States - 4-16-21 metaG | ecosystem: Host-associated > Plants > Roots > Rhizosphere...
ACTACGTCTATCGGGATGGGCGCTACGAAGACCAGAGCGGCGCGGCGATCGCCGGAGGCATCCTCGGCTTCATGCTGGGCGCCGCCATCGCCGGATCGAATCAGGACCGCGACTACTACAATGCTCACCGCAACGACCACGACTGGCGGAGCCGGTGCAGCAAGGCCTACCGCAGCTTCGAGCCTGGCAGCGGCACCTACCTGGGCGCCGACGGCTACAGGCACTACTGCACGCGCTAAACAGGCGGAACCCGAGGCGGGCTGCTGATCCGCCTGCGCAAAGAGGGACACGCACGCGTGCGTGTCCCTCTTTTCAGCAGCTGAACGTCATCAGGGCGACGAAGCCCTCAGGCGTGTCGACCAGTCCCTGCTCCGCGAACCCCGCCCTCGCATAGGCCCGCCGCGCGCGCTCGTTGGCGGGATCGGGATCGATCACGACGCAGGGCGCTCCCTCGGCGATCAGCTGCTCGCACACCTGGCGCAGAAAGACCGAGCCGTGGCCGCGACCGAGCATGTCCGACTCGCCGATGAAGGTGTCGACGGCGCGGGTCCCGGCGGGCAGGTGGGCCAGGAAACCCTGAGGCCAGGACCCGATGTCGTAGTCCTGGACATAGGCGAAGGGGCGGCCGTCCAGGCAGACGAGGCGCATGCGCATCCTGGGGTTGGAGAGGTCTTCCTCCAGGAGGGCGTACTGCGCGTCGGGATCGCCCCACCAGCGCACGCACTCGGGCGTTTCCAGCCACCGCCGCAGCATCGGCAGGTCGTTCGCGGAAGCCGGACGGAGTGCATAGCTCATGCGTTGCGCCAGAGCAGCAAAAGAGGGACACGCACGAGGTGCATGTCCCTGTTTTATGGAGCGCGCAATGGCGGGCCAGATCTACATCGGCATCGGCGGCTGGACCTTCGAGCCCTGGCGCGGGGTGTTCTATCCGGCGGGCCTGCCGCAAGCCAAAGAGCTGGAGTACGCCAGCCGCCAGCTGACCTCGATCGAGATCAACGGCACCTACTATGGCAGCCAGTCGCCCGAGACCTTCAGGAAGTGGCGGGACGCCACGCCCGAGGGCTTCGTGTTCTCGGTGAAGGGCTCTCGCTTCTGCACCAACCGCAAGGTGCTGGCCGAGGGCCGGGAGTCGGTCGAGCGCTTCATGGATTCCGGCGTTCTGGAGCTGGAGGACCGGCTCGGGCCGCTGCTGTGGCAGCTGGCGCCGACCAAGACATTCGACCGGGACGAGGTCCTGGGCTTTCTCGACGTGCTGCCCGAAAAGGCCGGCGGCCGGCGCCTGAGGCACGTGATCGAGGCCCGCCACGACAGCTTCCGCACGGCCGAATTCCCGGCCCTGCTGCGCGAGCGGGGCGTGGGCCTGGTCTACGCCGAGCACTTCACCTATCCGGAGATGGCCGACGTGACCGCCGAGTTCGTCTACGCCCGCCTGCAGAAGGGTTCGGACGACATCGTGACCGCCTATCCCGAAGACCAGCTCGACGCCTGGGCGGCGCGCCTCAAGACCTGGGCGGCGGGCGGCCAGCCGGGCGACCTGCCCCTGGCCGACGAAGACCATGCGCCCAGCAAGACGCCGCGCGACGTGTTCGCCTACGTCATCCACGAGGGCAAGGTGCGCGCGCCGGCGGCGGCCATGGCCCTGATCGACAAGACCAAATGAAACGCCTCGCCCTCGCCTTCGCCCTGGCCCTGACGGCGGCAGGGATCGCCCGGGCGCAGGGCGTGCTGCTGGAGCCCACGCCCGAGGAGCAGGCGATCGGCGCGGTCGATGTCTGCGTTCGCTGGGGCGCCGACCCGGCGCATCTGTCCGACGTGATCATGACCAACTCGTCCGGCGACAAGGATCTCGACGCCAAGATCCCGGGGATGATCCTGTCGATCCCCTATCCCAGGCCCGACGGCGACGATGGCGCCTGGTTCGGCCTCAACCTGTCGTTCGGCGCGGCCACGCCGCACCACACCCTGCCCGATTGCGACGCCGCCGTGCGCGGCCTGAACCCGCCCGCCGCGCCGGGCCCGGCTATATGAACGATGAGGAACAAACGGGCGCCTCGGCCGTTATTGGCTCCTTGAGTGCGGGGGCGACAGGTTTGCAGGCGGAGATGGATCATCCGATCCGGGTAAGCGGACTGGCCGAAGACGACGCCCGCTACCGTCTGCTGATCGACGCCATCCACGATTACGCCATCTACATGCTCGATCATACCGGCCTGGTGTCGAGCTGGAATCCCGGGGCGCAGAGGTTCAAGGGCTACGAGGCCCAGGACATCCTCGGCCGCCACTTCTCATGCTTCTACACCGACGAGGATCGCGCGGCCGGCATTCCGGCCCGCAACCTGCGGCTGGCGGCCGCCGAGGGCCGGTTCGAGTCCGAGGGCTGGCGCGTCCGCCGCGACGGCGAGCGGTTCTGGGCCCACGTCGTGATCGACGCCATCCGCAACGAGCAGGGCGAGCTGATCGGCTTCGCCAAGATCACGCGCGACATCACCGAGCAGCACGAGACTAAAAAGGCGCTGGAGCAGGCCCAACAGGCTCTGTTCCAGGCGCAGAAGATGGAATCGATCGGCCAGCTCACCGGCGGCGTGGCGCACGACTTCAACAACCTGCTGATGGCCATCCTCGGCAGCCTGGAGCTGGTGCACAAGCGCATCGGCGGCACGGCCGACGCCAAGACCAAGGGGCTGCTCGACAACGCCATCCAGGGCGCCCAGCGCGGGGCGTCCCTGACCCGGCGCATGCTGGCGTTCGCCCGCCGGCAGGAGCTGAAGTCCGAGCCGCTGGACCTGTCGGTGCTGGTGCGGGACATGAGCGGCCTGCTCGAACGGTCGATCGGCCCCGGCATCCGCATCCGAACGCGTTTCGACGCCAACCTGCCCCTGGTGCTGACCGACTCCAATCAGCTGGAGTCGGCCCTGATGAATCTTGTGGTCAACGCCCGGGACGCCATGCCCGCGGGCGGCCAGATCCTGATCTCCGGCCGCGAAGAGACGCTGGGAGACGACAACCCGCTCATGCTGACGTCGGGCGACTATGTGTGCTTCTCGGTGACCGACACCGGCGCGGGCATGGACGACGTCACCCTGGCGCGCGCCGTCGAGCCGTTCTTCACCACCAAAGGCGTGGGCAAGGGCACGGGCCTGGGCCTGCCGATGGTGCACGGCCTGGCGGAGCAGTCCGGGGGCCGTCTGCGCGTGACCAGCCAGGTGGGCAAGGGGACGACCGTGGAGATGTGGCTGCCGGCCGTGGTCGGCGACGAGGGCGCGCCGGTTCGCGGCGACTTCCCCCGGTTCCACCAGCCCCAGGCCCATGGCGGCCGCCGCCGCATCCTGGCGGTGGACGACGACTGCCTGGTGCTGATGAACACCGGCGCCATGCTGGAAGATCTGGGACACGAGGTGGTCGAGGCAGCATCCGGCGCCGAGGCCCTGGCGCTCCTCAAGCTCGATCCGGCGATCGACATGCTGGTGACCGACCAGTCGATGCCGGGCATGACCGGATTGCAGCTGGCCGACGCGGTCAAGGCCCTGCGCCCGGGCATGCCGGTGATTCTCACCAGCGGCTACGCCGAGCTGCCCGCGGACGCGGACCCCACCCTGGCGCGGCTGGCCAAGCCTTTCACCCAGGCGGAACTGGCCCAGGCCGTGGCGCTCCTGGGCGGCGGCGACCTGTCCGGCGAGCACGCTCGCGGTTGACTCCGAACGCCGCTTCCCCTATGCACCGCCGCTCACCGCTTCCGGCCTCCGGTTGCGGGAGCGACGTCATTTTCCGAGCGGAGTTCTAAGCCGTGAAGCGCACCTATCAGCCGAGCCGCCTCGTGCGTAAGCGCCGTCATGGTTTCCGCCTGCGTATGGCGACCAAGAACGGCCGCAAGATCCTGAACCGCCGGCGCGCCCAGGGCCGCAAGCGGCTGTCGGCCTAAGCGCCTCCTCCAGGACTCGAGCGGGGGTCCGCCGTGACGGACCTCGATCCAAAAATTGAACCCCCCAAGAACATCGGCCTGATGCGTCTGAAGACGCGCGCCGAGTTCCTGGCCTGCGCCAAGGGCCCCTATTGCGCGCGCGGCGCGGTGGTGGTGCAGATCCTGCCCCGCCCCGAGCGGCCCGACCGGGACCCCAACGCGATCGGCGAAGGCTTCACCGCCACCCGCAAGGTCGGCAACGCCGTGGTGCGCAACCGCGCCAAGCGTCGACTGCGCGAGGCGGCGCGGCTGCTGCTGCCCCAGCACGGACGCCCCGGCCACGACTATGTGTTCATCGCCCGCCACGGCGCCGCGGAGCGCCCCTGGCCGCGTTTGCTTGACGATGTGAAAAGCGCGCTGATAAGGCTCGCCGCCGAAGACGGCGCCCGAACTTCGGGTCAAAGGCGCGCCGGCAGTTCAGCGCCCGTCCCCTTGCCGACTCCCGATCGAGACGCCAAGTCCACGCCCAAGCTCTAAAGCCCGACCCGCAGAGTCACCCCAAGCCCGCGTCCCAAAGCAGCCGTTCATGAAACAAGACCCCTCGACCCGCAACACGATCATCTTCTTCGTCTGCGCCATGGTCGTGCTGCTCGCCTACGAGACCTTCGTCATGGCGCCTGCGGAAAAGCGCAGGGCCGAGCAGGCCAAGCAGGCCGCCGCCATGCAGCAGAAGATGCATCCGGGCGTGCCCCTGGCCCCCGGAGCCGCGCCCCAGGCCGAGTACGTCACGCGCGACCAGGCCGTGGCCGCCTCCCCGCGCATTGTCATCGACACCCCTTCGCTCAAGGGTTCGCTGGCCCTGAAGGGCGGCCGCATCGACGACCTGCAGCTGAAGGGCTATCGCGAGACCCCGGCCAAGACCTCGCCCAATGTCGAACTGCTGCGGCCGGAGGGCGCGGACAGCGCCTATTTCGTGCAGACCGGCTGGACCTCGCAGGCCGCCCTCGGCCTGCCGGACGCCAATACGGTGTGGACCGCCCCGGCGGGCGCCCGCCTGACCCCCGCCTCTCCGGTGACCCTGACCTACGCCGCGCCGTCCGGCCTGGTGTTCGCCCGCACCGTCGCGGTGGACGACAAGTTCATGTTCACCGTCACCGACCAGGTGACGAACCGCGGCGCGGCGCCGGTGACCCTGGCGTCCTACGGTTCGGTGCAGCGCCAGTGCCCCGCCCTGGACGCCCAGCACAAGGACCCCTGCCTGCCCACCGGCCAGACCCGCATCAACGCCCATGAGGGTTCGATCGGCTGGCTCGACAACAGCCTGCGCGAGCGCAAGTACGGCGACTGGCTGAAGAAGACCCCCGACAATTTCCCGTCCACCGGCGGCTGGCTCGGCATCACCGACCGCTACTGGATGGCCGCCCTGGCCCCGCCGCAGAACGTGCCGGTGACCGGCAATTTCCGCGTCACCCCGGCGGTCGGCTTCAACACCTTCGAGGCCGACTATGTCGGGCCCGCCCAGGCCGTGATCCCCGGCGCGAGCATCAGCTCCGCCGCTCACGTGTTCGCCGGCGCCAAGGTGGCCCCCGTGCTGAAGGACTACCAGAAGACCCTCGGCATCCCCGAACTGGACCGGGCCATCGACTGGGGCATGTTCTCGTTCCTGACCCGGCCGCTGTTCGCGGTGCTGCAGTTCTTCTACCAGCACGTCGGCAACTTCGGCCTGGCCATCCTGCTGCTCACGGTGTGCGTGCGCGTCGCCTTCTTCCCGATCTCCTATCGCGGGATGGAGTCGACCACGAAGATGAAGAAGCTGCAGCCGCAGGTGGAGGCGCTGAAGAAGCGCTTCGACAAGGACCCGCAGAAGCAGCAGCAGGAGATGATGGCCCTCTATCAGAGGGAAAAGGTCAACATGTTCGGCGGCTGCCTGCCGATGCTGCTGCAGATCCCGGTGTTCTTCGCCCTCTACAAGGTGCTGTCGATCAATATCGAGATGCGCCACGCGCCGTTCTTCGGCTGGATTCACGACCTGTCGGCGCGCGACCCCACAACAATCATGAACCTGTTCGGCCTGATCCCCTGGGATCCGAGCCTGGCGCCGCTGCTGGGCGGGATATTCGGCACCTATCTGCATATCGGCGTGTGGCCGCTGATCTACATGGTGACGATGTTCCTCTCGATGTCGATGACCCCGACCACCGGCATGGACCCGACCCAGGCCCAGATGATGAAGTTCATGCCGATCCTGTTCAGCTTCTTCATCACCAACGTGGCCGTCGGCCTGGTGATCTACTGGTGCTGGTCCAACACCATCTCGATCGTGCAGCAGTACGTGATCATGCACCGGCTGAAGGTCGACAACACCATCGACACCATCATCAACCGGCTCACCGGCAAGGCGCCCGCGACGTGACGGCCCAGGACCCCGGCGCGGACGAGGGTCCGTTTTCCGAAGACGAGATCGAGGCCGCCCGCATCCTGTTCGCCCACCCGGTCGCCTTCCTGCTGGGCGCGGCGGCGATCGACGGCCTGCCGGCGCCCGACCTGCCGGAGGTGGCCTTCGCCGGCCGCTCCAACGTAGGCAAGTCGTCGCTGATCAACGCCCTGGTCGGGCAGAAGCATCTGGCCCGCGCCTCAACCGAGCCCGGGCGCACGCGGGAGGTGAACTTCTTCCTGCTGGACGAGAAGGTGCGGCTGGTCGACCTGCCGGGCTACGGCTTCGCCAAGACCTCGCGCAAGACCGCCGAAAAGTTCCAGAACCTCGGCCGCGCCTACCTCCGCGGACGGCCCAACCTGAAGCGGGTCTATCTCTTGATCGACGCCCGCCACGGCCTGAAGAAGGTCGACGACGAGGCCCTGGACGCGCTCGACCTGGCGGCGGTGTCGTACCAGATCGTGCTGACCAAGGCCGACAAGCTGAAGCGCGCCGAGGTCGAGAAGGTGAAGGCCCAGACGCTGAAGGCCATCGCCAAACGGCCCGCCGCCTTCCCCCGCGTGGCCGCCACCTCGGCCGAGAAGGGCCATGGCATGCCGGAGCTGCGGGCCGAGATCGCCCTGGCGGCGTTTCAGTAAGGCCGTTCACAAGCCCTGCCGGACCGGATTACTGTCGCGCCCAGAGCCGCCCGGAAGCAGGCGGCGCGAATGCGAGGGGGCGAGCGTGACTCGACGAGTTCTGACGGCTGGGCGGATCATGGCCGCCGCACTTCTTTCCACGGCCATCGGCACGGTGGCTCACGCCCAGGCCGCCTTCCTCGACCAGCCCTACAACGCCGCCGCCGCCGACCGCGGGCAGGCGGCCTTCGGCCAGAACTGCGGCCGCTGCCATGGCGCCAACCTGGCCGGCGGAGAGTTCGGCCCGACCCTGACCGGCGCGCCCTTCGCCATGCACTGGCAGGGCCAGACCGGCGGGGCGCTACTGACCTACCTGCAGACCAAGATGCCGCCGGGCGGCGCCGGGACCCTGCCCTCCGACACCTACGCCGACCTCGCCGCCTACATCATGAAGGCCAACGGCGCGGCGCCTGGGGCCGGAGCTGCGCTGACCCCCGCCCCTGCCCCGGCGGCCGGCGGACGGCCCCTGCGCACGGGCCTGGAGACCCGCGCCCAGCCGAAGGACTCCACGGCGCTGCGGGTGGAGGCCGAACGCAAGGCCAAGCTCGGCGCCCTGACGCCGGTGTCCGACGCCATGCTGGCCAGCCCGCCGGACGCCGACTGGCTGATGTGGCGGCGCACCTACGGGGTCTCGGGCTTCAGCAAGCTCAAGCAGATCGACCGGACCAATGTGGCCAGGCTGGTTCCGGCCTGGAGCTGGAGCCTGCCGGTCAGCCAGAACGAGACCACGCCGATCGTCCACGACGGGGTGCTGTTCGTCACCAGCGCCGGCACGGTGCAGGCGCTCGACGCCGCCACCGGCGATCTTCTGTGGCAGTATGTGCGGCCGATCCAGTCGACCAACCTCAACGGCGGCGCCCAGCACCGCAACAAGGGCATGGCGATCTGGGGCGACAAGCTGATCGCCGACACCGTCGACAAGCACGTGGTGGCGCTGGACATCCATACCGGCAAGGTGGTGTGGGACCACGAGGTGGCCGGCCCCGACGCCCCCACCGACCCGGAGAACGTAAAGCCCCAGACCTTCGGCGTGCCGATCGTGGCCGACGGCAAGGTGATCCTGGGGGTGAGCCTGGCCATCGACACGCCGAGCGGCAACTTCATCGCCGCCCTGGACGCCAACACCGGCCAGGAGCTGTGGCGCTTCAAGACCGTGGCCCAGCCCGGCCAGCCCGGGGGCGACAGCTGGAACGGCGCGCCGCCGAGCGAGCGCTATGGCGGCGGCCTGTGGACCGGCGCCAGCTACGATCCGGTGCGCAAGCTGGTGTTCTTCGGCACCGGCAACACCTACGACGCCGGCACCCTGCTGCAGCCGCAGCCGAGGAAGGGCGAGTCCAACGACGCCCTCTACACCGACACCACCCTGGCGCTGGATGTGCAGACCGGCAAACTCGCCTGGTTCTACCAGCACATGCAACGCGACGTGTGGGACATGGACTGGGTGTTCGAGCAGACCCTGGCGACCCTGCCGGTGGATGGCAGACCGCGCGACGTGGTCATGACCGCAGGCAAGCTGGCGATCTTCGACGTGATGGACCGCGCCACCGGCCAGTATCTGTTCTCCAAGGACCTCGGCCTGCAGAACCTGGTGACCGCCATCGATCCCAAGACCGGCAGGAAGACCACCAACCCTGCGGTGGAGCCGGAATCGGGCAAGGCCAAGCTGCTGTGCCCGAGCTCGGCGGGCGCGCGGAGCTGGCCGACCACCGCGATGGATCCCGACAGCCACGTCGTCTACGTGCCGATCACCGAGACCTGCACCGACTACAAGTGGACCGCCCGGACCCCCGCCGAAGTGGCCAAGGGCGGGCTCGACATGGCCTATCCGGTGCGGGCCAGGCCCGACGCCGACGGCAATTACGGACGACTGGAAGCGGTCGACCTGGTCACCCGCCAGCCCTTGTGGACCGTGCGCCAGCGCGCGGGCATGACCTCGTCGGTGCTGGGCCTTTCGACCGGCGTGGTGTTCGCCGGCTCGATGGACCGCCGCTTCCACGCCTACGACGCCAAGACCGGCAAGATCCTGTGGGAGACGCGCCTGGCCGCCTCGCCGAGCTCCTCGCCGATCACCTATGCGGTGAACGGGGAGCAGTACGTTGCGGTGGTGGTGGGCGGCGGCGGCGCCTTCGACGGCGCGGCCCGGCCGTTCACGCCGGAGATCGACAGCCCCGCGCCGGGGATGAGCGTGGTGGTGTTCAAGCTGGGGAAGAACTGACCAGATGGGCCTAGTCGAATTGGTCATCCTGGCAGCCGTCCAAAGTTCTGCGGCGGCTGCCGTCAATCCGCTGGCGCCGGCGTTGGCCGGAAAGCTGGAATGCACCTACCCCGACCACCAGAAGAAGACTTGCCGTTCTCTGGCGTCCTACACGCTCATCAGCGGATCTAGATACAGAAACACGTCGGTCATTTTGGTCTCGCCGAACGGGCCTGTCACGCTCGAGAGCACCCAGGAAACCGTTCTCAAAGGCGACGCCGTCTGCGGAACCATCCGTGCCGATGACATCACAGCCGGAAAGCTCCGCGTGGGTGAAGCGGTGCTCGACCCCGAAAAATCGCAGCCAGCGCTCGAGCGACTGGTCACGGCCATGGCTCCCGTCATGAACAAGGAAGTCTGTGTCACTTACGAAAGGGCGGGGGATGGGCTGGTCGAAAAAGGGAGCGTTGACGGGGTTAGCCAACCCAGCGTCAGCTCGCCGCTAGAGTGGGTGTTGCCGGGCGACGGCTATAGAGTCGCTCCATAGACTGGAGCAAACGTTCGCCGACGTTTTCGGCCCCAAATCACCACACCGGATTGTTGCTGGCCTCGGCTTCCACCGCGCATTCAGCGGGATCGGGCGCAACGGGGTGGGTCTGGAGCTGAGCGAGTTCGGTCCGGGCCGCCTGGACGTCGGCGATGAACCCCGCGCTGGTCTGCTCGGCGGCGAACACGCCTGAGGCGGCGAGGCGGCCGGCCTGGATGTCGCTTTCATAGTGCACGCCGCAGACGACGCGGCTTTCGCCGTAGCTGCGGGCGCGGGCGAGGAGGGCGGTGGCGCGGCCCGGCGCGATCTGGGCCATGACCAGGCCGGCGAGCCAGCCGTAGGTCGAGTGCGCGGAGGGATAGGACCAGGTCTTGGCCATCAGGTCGCGATCCGGGTCGGCGAGGCAGACCTTGCCGCCCTTCTCCACGAAGGGACGGGGCCGCTTGTAGAAGTCCTTGGCCGGGGTGAAGGCCTGGGCGGAATCGGCCAGCAGGCGCGAGAACAGGCGGAAGGTCAGGGGCGCGGACTGTGGGGTCAGGGCCATGCCCATGGCGCAGGAGAAATCGGCCATCATCTGGGGCGGGCCCACCTGGTGGTCGCGGAGGGCCAGGGCCCATCGGGGCGTGCCGTCCAGGCGGCGAGTGGCTTCGTAGGTCTGCACGTCGCCGGCGAGCGCGCCCGAACCGGCGGCGGGCGGCGGGCCCACGACCTTGATGGAGTCAGCGACCTGGTCGGCCGTCAGATAGCCCGGGAGCCGGGTCGTGGGCGGGCCCGCAGGCGCGGGCGAGGGCTGAGCATGGGCCGACGGGACCAGGATCGCCGAGGCGAGCAACGCGCCCAGGGCGAGGCGGACTTGCATGACCGGCATGACGGACTCCCTGAGCGACATCGGCGGCCCTTATGGATTGCGCGGACGCTCTGTGTTCGGAGCTACGAGGGAAGCATGGAAGCGGCGGCGGGCCAAGGCTGAGCGGGGCGACCTCTCCCGTTCGCTGCCGCTCACGGGAGAGGTCGCGGGAGGTTGGGAGCGTGACAAACGGCCCCTGGTCCGCTAATGCCGCCGCTCGGCGTCTCGCCCTCGCTCGGGGCTATTTTTCACGGACCGCGATCATGACCGACATCCCCGAGGACGGCGGCTGGACGATGGCCAAGACCCTGGCCGAAGCTCTGCCGTTCATCCAGATCTACGATCGCGAGACCGTGGTCATCAAATACGGCGGCCACGCCATGGGCGAGGAGGACGTCGCGCGCCTGTTCGCCGCCGACGCGGTGCTGCTGAAGCTGCTGGGCCTGCATCCGGTGATCGTGCACGGCGGCGGGCCGCAGATCTCGCGCATGCTCAAGCGGGCGGGGGTGGAGTCGACCTTCATCGAGGGCCTGCGCGTGACCGACGCGCCGACCATGGAGGTCGCCGAGATGGTGCTGTCGGGCTCCATCAACAAGGAGATCGTCAACTACATCAACCAGGCCGGGGCCGAGGCCGACGTGCGCGGCGTGGGGCTGTCGGGCAAGGACGCGCGGCTGATCACCGTGGACAAGGCGACCAAGTCGAAGATCAACCCCGAGACCGGGCTGGAGGAGATCATCGACCTGGGCTTCGTCGGCGAGCCGCGCCACATCGATCCCCAGCTGATCGAAGCCCTGATCAACGCCAACGAGGACTATGTGCCGGTGGTGGCGCCGATCGGGGTGTCGGACGAGGGCGAGACCTACAACATCAACGCCGACACCGTGGCCGGCTCCCTGGCCGGGGCGCTGAACGCCAAGCGCATGCTGCTGCTGACCGACGTGCGGGGCGTGCTGGACCGGAACGGCGAGCTGATCCGCCAGATGAACGTGGTCGAGGCCGAGGAGGCGATCTTCACCGGCGTAGCCAGCGGCGGCATGATCCCCAAGCTGCAGACCGCCATCGCCGCGGTGAAGGCCGGGGTCGAGGCCGTGGTCATCCTTGACGGGCGCCAGCCCCACGCCATGCTGGCCGAACTGTTCAGCGAGAGCGGTTCGGGCACGCTGATCAAAGCATGAGCGGCGCTCCCGACCTCACGCACGTCGACACCTGGCTGTTCGACCTGGACAACACCCTCTATCCGCCCGAGGCGGAGTTCATGAGCCTGATCGAGGGGCGCATGACGGCTTTCGTCGCGCGCGAAACCGGCCTGCCCAAGAGCGAGGCCTTCGCCCTGCAGAAGCGGTATTTGTCCGAACACGGAACAACGCTCGCCGGGCTGATGGCCAATCACGGCGTCGATCCAGAGGCCTTCCTCGACGAGGTGCACGACGTGTCGATGTCGAGCCTGGTTCCGGACCCGGAATTGCGTGCGGCGATCGAGGCCCTGCCCGGCCGGCGGATGGTGTTCACCAACGGCGACAAGAACCACGCCGAACGGGTTCTGAAGAAGCTGAAGCTCGACGACCTGTTCGAGGCCACCTTCCATATCGCCCTGGCGGACTACATCCCCAAGCCGCACCCCAAGACCTTCGCGCGGATGATCGAGGCGCACGACGTGACGCCGGCTACGACCGCCTTCTTCGAGGACACGCCGCGCAACCTGGCGCCCGCCTTCGAACTGGGCATGACCACGGTGCTGGTCGGGCCGCACGCGGAAGGCTCGGACCACCCCTTCGTGCGCTTCCGCACCCGTCATCTCGCGCCGTTCCTGAGGGCTGCGCGCGTAATGGAGACCTTGGTATGAGCGACCTTCAGTCCACGATCGAATCCGCGTGGGAGGCCCGCGCCAAGGTCAATTTCCAGACCGCGGGCCTGGTTCGCAGCGCGGTCGATGAAACCCTGGCCCTGCTGGACTCCGGCATGGTGCGGGCGGCGGAGAAGACTGGCAACGACTGGACCGTGAACCAGTGGGTGAAGAAGGCGGTGCTGCTGTCGTTCCGCCTGAACCCCAACAGCGTAATGGGCGCCGACACCGGCGGGACCGGGCCCTGGTTCGACAAGGTGGCGACCAAGTTCACCGGCTGGGGGGAGGCAGAGTTCGCCGCCGCCGGCTTCCGCGCCCTGCCGGGCGCCCTGGTGCGCAAGGGCGCCTATATCGCCAAGAACGCGATCCTGATGCCGTCGTTCGTCAACATCGGCGGCTATGTCGATGAGGGGACCATGGTCGACAGCTGGTCGACGGTCGGCTCCTGCGCCCAGATAGGCAAGAACGTGCACCTGTCCGGCGGCGTAGGCATCGGCGGGGTGCTGGAGCCCTTGCAGGCCAACCCCACCATCATCGAGGACGACTGCTTCATCGGCGCCCGCTCGGAAGTGGCCGAGGGCGTGATCGTGCGCCAGGGCGCGGTGCTGTCGATGGGCGTCTACCTCGGCGCCTCGACCAAGATCGTCGACCGCGCCACCGGCGAAGTGTTCAAGGGCGAAGTTCCGCCCTACGCCGTAGTGGTGCCGGGGACGCTTCCAGGCAAGGATGGCGGTCCGGGGCTGTACTGCGCCGTGATCGTCAAGCGCGTGGACGCCCAGACGCGCTCGAAAACATCCGTGAACGAACTTCTTCGCGACTAGCCGGGAGCAAGGCGGTCATGAGCTACCCCGCGCCGTCCTCATCCGCTGTCTCCGCCGCCGAGGTGGATCTGCGCAGCGACACCGTCACCCGGCCAAGCGCGGGCATGCTCGCGGCCATGACCTCGGCCGAGGTCGGCGACGACGTGTGGGGCGACGATCCCACGGTCAACCGGCTGCAGGCGGTGACGGCCGAGCGGGCCGGCAAGGAAGCGGGGCTGTTCTTCCCCTCCGGCACCCAGAGCAACCTGGCCGCCCTGATGAGCCACTGCGCGCGGGGCGAAGAGGTCATTCTCGGCCAGAGGGCGCACACCTATCGCTACGAAGCCGGCGGGGCGGCGGTGCTGGGCTCGATCCAGCCGCAGCCGATCGAGAACGAGCCGGACGGGACCATCGCCCTGGCCAAGATCGCCGCGGAGATCAAGCCCGAAGACTCCCACTTCGCCAGGACCCGCCTGCTGGCCCTGGAGAACACCATCGGCGGCAAGGTGCTGCCGCCCGCCTATGTGGCCGAGGCGGCGGCCCTGGCGCGCTCGCGCGGCCTGGCGGTGCACCTGGACGGCGCGCGGGCCTGGAACGCGGCGGTGGCCGGCGGCGCAGCCGTGGCCGACGTCTGCGCGCCTTTCGACAGCGTGTCGCTGTGCTTCTCCAAGGGGCTGGGGGCGCCGGTGGGATCGGTGCTGGTCGGTTCCACAACGCTGATCGAAAGCGCTAAGCGCGCCCGCAAGATGCTCGGCGGCGGCATGCGCCAGGCGGGCATTCTGGCGGCGGCGTGCCTCTATGCGCTGGAGCATCACGTGGAAGCCCTGGCGGAGGACCACGCCAACGCGGCGCGTCTGGCCGCGGGCCTGTCGCAGATCGAGGAGATCACGCTCGACAGCGTCGCCACCAACATGGTGTTCGCCCGCGTGCCCGCCGCCGACTGCGCCGCCCTGCAGGCCGCTCTGGCGGAAGCGGGGGTGCTGGCGGCGATTTCGCCGATGTCCCGCTTCGTCACCCACCGCGACGTGTCGGCCGCGGGGATCGACCGCGCGGTGGGGGTGTTCAAGGCCTATTTCGCCCGCTGAACCGGCATTTTGCTGCACCCTATGCTGCGCAGCATTTGGCGCAGCAATTTGCTTCCGCGCCCTTAGAATGTTGCGGCCATGGCCTGCAGCAAAATGAATGAAATCAATTGAATATAATATGCTGCGTTGCAGCATATTCGAGGCAAAGAAAAGGCCCGGACCAACCAGGTTTCCGGGCCTTTCCATGTGGGCGGTCTGGGGGGAGGACCGTACCGCCCTGGGCGTGGCTAGAACACGCCCGAAACTCATTCTCTTTGCGCTACCGGCCTTCGGCCTACTTGAGCGCTTTTTTTTCGCGCTACCGGCCTTGCGGCCTACTTGAGCGCTTTTTTTTCGCGCTACCGGCCCTGCGGCCTACTTGAGCGCGGGGCGGAGCCTGTCGGCCCGGCCCGGATGATCGTCATCCGGTCCGGATCGGGCTCGCGCCCGGCTTAAAACACCGACGCGGTGAGAGCCAGGGCGACGAGGAAGGTTGCGGCGAGAGTGGCGCCAGCGGTGATGCTGAGCCGGGCCGCCAGATCGGAAGCGTGCTTCGCGGACATGGTCTTTTCTCCCGGTCTCGCAGGGCCAGCGGGATGCCGGCGATGGGAGGCCTTAGTTTCGATCGCCGTCCGGGTGCGGGGGCGGGCCCGGACAGCGACCTTGATGACTATATAGGGCGCCAGAGGTGATATGTCAATGTCATATCAATGATACATCACAACGAGCTCTGCAGATGGGGGTTTTACGGGGGGATTCAAGGGGGTGGGACGCGGGTGCGCGCGTGCTCCCCCGCAGGCGGGGGAGCTGTCAGCGAAGCTGACTGAGGGGGCGTGGTTCGACCGCAGCGCCGGCGGCGCGCCCCCTCCGGCCCTCCGGGCCACCTCCCCCGCAAGCGGGGGAGGACGCATGGTTATGGACCTACCGCCCCACCTTCGCCAGTTCGGCCATCAGTTCTGGGATCAGGGTCTTGTAATCGCCGACCAGGCCGTAGTCGGCCACGCCGAAGATGGGGGCGTCGGGGTCGGTGTTGATGGCCACGATCACCCGGGCGTCCTTGATGCCGGCCAGGTGCTGGATGGCGCCGGAGATGCCGATGGCGATGTAGAGGTCGGGGGCCACCACCTTGCCGGTCTGGCCGACCTGGTAGTCGTTGGGGGCGTAGCCGGCGTCGACCGCCGCGCGCGAGGCGCCGATGGCGGCGCCGAGACGGTCGGCCAGGGGCTCGAGCACCGCCTTGAACTCTTCCTCCGAGCCCAGCGCCCGACCGCCGGAGACCACGATCTTGGCCGCGCCGAGCTCGGGCCGGCCGGTGGAGGCGGTGTCCTGGGACACGAAACGCGAGAAGGCCGGGGCCGAGCCGGCGGCCAGGGCCTCGACGGACGCGGAGCCGCCCTGGGGCGCCGCGTCGAACACCGTCGGACGGATGGTGGCCAGCACCTTGGCGTCGGAGGTCTTCACCGTCTCCACCGCATTGCCGGCATAGATCGGCCGCTGGAAGGTCTTGGCGTCGACCACGGCCAGCACGTCGGTGATCGGCGCGAGATCGAGTTTCGCCGCCAGGCGCGGAATCAGGTTCTTCCCGGCGGAAGAGGCCGGGGCGAGGATGGCGTCGTATTCGCCGGCCAGGGGCAGGATCGCGGCCTCCTCCGCCTCGACCAGCCCGTGGCCCAGGGCGTCGCTGGAGGCATGGCGAACCTTGCGCACGCCGGCGATCTTCGCGGCCGCCTCGGCGACCGCGGCGGAGCCGCCGAGCACGGCCACGTCGACGTCGCCGCCGATCTTCAGGGCCGCGGTCACGGTCTTGGCCGTGGTTTCGCGGAGGTGCGCGCCGTCGTGATCGGCGATGACCAGGACCGCCATCAGAGCACCCCCGCTTCGTTCTTCAGCCGCGCCACGAGATCGGCGGCGCCGGCCACCTTGATCCCGGCCTTGCGGGTTTCCGGTTCGGAGACCTTGGTCACCTGCAGCCGCGGCGCGGTGTCGGCGCCGAATTCGGCCAGGGGTTTGATGTCGAGGGGCTTCTTGCGCGCCTTCATGATGTTGGGCAGGGAGGCGAAGCGCGGCTCATTCAGGCGCAGGTCGGCGGTGATCACGGCCGGCAGGTCCACGGCGATGGTCTGCAGTCCGCCGTCGACCTCGCGGGTGACGGTGGCGACGCCGCCGGACACCTCGATCTTCGAGGCGAAGGTGGCCTGGGGCCGGCCCATCAGGGCGGCCAGCATCTGGCCCACCGCGTTGTTGTCGCCGTCGATGGCCTGCTTGCCGAGGATCACCAGATCCGGCTGCTCGATGTCGACCAGGGCCTTGAGCACCTTGGCCACGGCCAGGGGCTGAAGATCCTCGTCGGTCTGGATCAGCAGGGCCCGGTCCGCGCCCATGGCCATGGCCGTGCGCAGGGTGTCCTGGGCCTGCATCGGGCCGATGGACACGGCGAGAATGTCGGTGGCGACGCCCTTCTCCTTCAGACGCACCGCCTCTTCCACGGCGATCTCGTCGAAGGGGTTCATCGACATCTTCAGGTTGGCCAGATCGACCCCGCTCTGATCCGCCTTCACGCGAACCTTGACGTTGAAGTCCAGCACTCTCTTCACAGGGACGAGCAGCTTCATGAGCCCGTCCGTAATGGACGCCGCGCGCCTGGGCAAGTGCCGAGCACTTCCCGCCGCTCGCTGCCGCGATCGGGGGATGCGTGTTCACTTCTGTTCCAAAAATTAACCATAGTGAAAAATGGGTTAATGCTCTTTTGTTCTTATTTCCCTTTGAAACAAAACAATTTTGGCTTCCGGCGCGGCGCGTGGAATGGTCGGATAGGGTAAATCAGGGCGAGGGGACGAGTGGCGGCCCGCGGGCAGGACGGCAGCGCTGGGGACGCCGACTACGGGCGCATCGGACCGGGCTACAGCCGCTATCGGCGCCCCGAGCCGAAGATCGCCGCGCACATCTGGCGCGCGCTGGGAGACGCACGGACGGTGTTGAACGTCGGGGCGGGGCCCGGATCCTACGAGCCGACCGATCGCGCCGTGACGGCGGTCGAACCCTCGGCCGCCATGCGGGCCCAGCGGCCCCTTCACCTGCCTCAGGCCGTCGACGCGGTGGCGGAAGACCTGCCCTTCGCCGACAAGAGCTTCGACGCGGCGATGGCCTCGCAGACGGTGCATCAGTGGTCGGATCTGAAACGGGGCCTGACCGAAATGCGCCGGGTGACTCGCGGGCCGATCGCGATCCTGGTCTCAGACCCCGACCTGATCGACCGCTTCTGGCTCAACGATTACGCCCCCGAAGCCCTGGCCGAGGAGCGCCGGCGGTTTCCGCCGCTGACGGTGATCGCGGAGATATTGGGGGGACGGGTCGAGGTCCAGTCCGTGCCGATTCCGGCGGGATGCGTGGACGGGTTCAACGAGGCCTACTTCGGCCGCCCCGAAGGCCTGCTCGAGCCCGGCGCACGCCTGGCCTGTTCGTCATGGAGCTTCGTCGGACCCGAGGTCCACAGCCGCTTCGAGCGGACCTTGTGGGCCGACCTCGACAGCGGGGTCTGGGACCGGCGCCATGGCGCCTTGCGTGCTCAGCCCGAATTCGACGGGTCGCTGAGACTGATCGTGAGTCTTCCCTAGGGCGCGACGTTCATGCGCACGCGGATGCGGGCGCCGGAGTCGGCCAGGGCGTCGGGGACCGCGACCCCGGCGGCCATGCGGATCGCCTCGGCGAGGACGTGGGCGTCGTTCGCTTCGCTCACCGCCTTGCAGTCGGTCAGGGACTTGGCGGCGATCTGGCAGTCGAGGACCACCGACACCACCGCGCGCTCGCTGACGGTCACGACCGGGGCCGGTTGCGCCAGTTGATCGAGCTTGGTGGGTTGGACCGGAGACCCTTGCGCCAAGGACAGAGCCAGAAGAGCGGCGGCAATCATTGTTAACTCTTTGTCAATATTAACTTTCCGGTAACTAACCAGCTAACGCCGCGATGCGCAAACATTTCCGTTTCGTTTACTATAGATTGCCGGACAGAATGCGAACCTGTTGACGAACAAGGTGAATTCTCAACTGGCGGGTGTGCTAGTGCGCCTCGTCCCAGTTGGCGGCGGCGCGGGCCTCGACCACCAGGGGCACGCTCAGCGACACGGCCGGTTCGGCCGCCCGCTCCATCACCCGCTTGACCACCGCGCAGGTCGCGTCCGCCTCCGCCTCGGGGGCCTCGAACACCAGTTCGTCGTGCACCTGTAGCAGCATCCGCGCGCTGAGGCCGGCGGCCTGCAGGGCGGCGGGCATGCGGGCCATGGCCCGGCGGATGACGTCGGCCGCCGTGCCCTGGATCGGGGCGTTTATCGCGGCGCGGTCGGCGAAGGCGCGCTCGGCGGGAGACGAGCCCTTGGTGGCGATGGTGATCTTCCGCCCGAACAGGCTGGTGACATAGCCCTGGCTGCGCACCAGCTGGCGCATGGAGTCCATGTACTGGCTGATGCCGGGGAAACGCTCGAAGTAGGTCTTGATGTAGGCGCCGGCCTCCTCGCGCGGGATCGACAGCTGGTTGGCGAGGCCGAAGGCGCTGATGCCGTAGATGATGCCGAAATTGATCGCCTTGGCCCGGCGTCGCACCTCGCCGGGCATGCCCTCGATGGGCACGCCGAACATCTCCGAGGCGGTCATGGCGTGGATGTCGAGCCCGTCGGCGAAGGCCTGCTTCAGCTGGGTGATGTCGCCGATGTGCGCCAGAAGTCTGAGCTCGATCTGGCTGTAGTCGGCCGAGATCATCACATGGCCCGGTTCGGCGACGAAGGCCTGGCGGATCTTGCGGCCCTCCTCCGTCCGGACCGGGATGTTCTGCAGGTTGGGGTCGTTGGACGACAGCCGGCCGGTGGTGGTGGAAGCCAGGGCGAAGGAGGTGTGCACCCGGCCGGTGCGCTCGGATACGGCCTGAACCAGGGCGTCGGTGTAGGTGCCCTTCAGCTTCGACAGCTGACGCCAGTCGAGCAGCACGCGGGGCAGTTCGTGGCCTTGGGCGGCCAGCTCGTCGAGGACGGAGGCGTCGGTCGACCATTCGCCCTTGGGGGTCTTCTTGCCGCCGGGCAGGCCGAGCTCGCCGAACAGCACGTCGCCGATCTGCTTGGGGCTGCCGAGGTTGAACGGCCGGCCCACCAGGGCTTGGGCTTTCGCCTCGAAGTCGGCCATGCGCATGGCGAATTCCTGCGACAGGCGGCGCAGGCGGTCGGGGTCGATGCGGATGCCGTGGCCTTCCATCTCGGCCAGCACCGCGGGCAAGGGCCGTTCGAGGGTCTCGTAGACGGTCAGCAGGCCCTCGCGCACGAGGCGCGGGCGCAGGATGGCGTAGAGGCGCAGGGTGACGTCGGCGTCCTCGGCGGCATAGCAGGTCGCCTGGTCGAGGGGCACGTGCTTGAAGCTCTTCTGCCCCTTGCCGCTTCCCGCCACGGTCTTGAACGGGATCGGGGTGTGGCCGAGCCAGAGTTCGCTGAGCTCGTCCATGCCGTGGCCGTGCAGGCCGCTCTCCAGCACGTAGGAGATCAGCATGGTGTCGTCGATCGGGCCGACCTTGATGCCGTAGCGCGCCAACACGCCCATGTCGTACTTGGCGTTCTGCGCCACCTTGAGCACCGCCGGGTCTTCCAGCAGGGGCTTCAGCCGCGCGATCACGTCGGCGCAGGGGATCTGCTCGAGATCGGCCTTGGCCTCGAACATCAGGTTGCCCTCGCCCTCGTGCTCGTGGCCGACGGGGATGTAGCAGGCCTCGCCAGGCGCAACGGCGAGCGAGACGCCGCACAGGTTGGCGTTGGCCGAGGACAGGGCGTCGGTCTCGGTGTCGAAGGCGACCAGGCCCCTGGCCGTAGCCTTGGCGATCCAGGCGTCCAGCGTGGCCAGGTCGCGAATGCAGGGATAGGCGCTGACGTCGATGGCGTGGGCGCCGGGCTCGGCGCGGGAGGCCTGGGGCGCGAAGGAGGGCGTCAGCACCGGGGCCGAGGGGGCCCTGCCGGGAGCGGGGGCGACGCGGGCCGACGGCAGGTGGCCGGCCTGGCCGATGCGGCGGGCCAGGGTCGAGAACTCCATCAGGGCCAGGAAGCCGCCGAGGGTCTCGGGGTCGGGGTCGCCGGCCTTCAGCGCGTCGATGGGCTCAGGCAGGGGCGTGTCGCAGTCCAGGGTCACCAGCTGGCGCGACAGGCGGATCTGGTCGGCGAAGTCGATCAGGGTCTGGCGGCGCTTGTCCTGCTTGATCTCCGAGGCGCGGGCCAGGAGCGTGTCGAGGTCGCCGTATTCGTTGATCAGGAGAGCGGCGGTCTTGACGCCAATCCCCGGGGCGCCCGGCACATTGTCGACGCTGTCGCCGCACAGGGCCTGTACGTCGACCACCTTGTCGGGCCCGACGCCGAACTTCTCGAACACCTGATCCGGGCCGATCTTGATGTTCTTCATGGTGTCGAGCATCGACACCCCGTCGCCGACCAGCTGCATCAGGTCCTTGTCGGAGGACACGATCACGGTCTCGCCGCCGATCTCGCGCACGCGGCAGGCGTAGGCGGCGATCAGGTCGTCGGCCTCGTAGCCGGGCAGTTCGATGGCGGGCACGCCGAAGGCGCGGGTGGCGTCGCGCACCATGGAGAACTGGGGCACCAGGTCCTCGGGCGGCGGCGGGCGGTGGGCCTTGTACTTGTCGTAGAGCTGGTTGCGGAACGTCTTCTCGGAGTGGTCGAAGATCACCGCCATGTGGGTGGGCGCGTCGGCCTCGCCCTTCATGTCGCAGAGCAGCTTCCACATCATGTTGCAGAAGCCCGAGACGGCGCCCACCGGCACGCCGTCCGACTTGCGGGTGAGCGGCGGCAGGGCGTGGTAGGCGCGGAAGATGTAGGCCGAGCCGTCGACCAGATAGAGCCGCACGCGGGGCCCGTCCTGGGTGGGGTCGCGCGCGTCGAGGGCGGCTTCAGCGGGATCGAGGGTGTCGGTCATGGCCGCAAGATAGGGGCTCGCGGCGCCAGGGTCATCCCCGATCCGGCGAGGCGACAGACGTTGTTTTCGCCGCGTCGATGATCGCCGGCGCCAGATCGCGCATGGCCGGCGCCAGACGCACCACGAGCAGGGTCGCGTCGTTGTCGCTGTCGATCATCGCCAGGCCTTCGATGGGATCGCCCGACTTCACGAACCGGCTTTTCATGCCCATGCCGTCCATGTTCGCGGGCGTTTCGAAGGTGACCGCGTCGGGGCTCAGGCGATGGATCCGGTCGTGCGGGAATGGCCCGAAGGGGAAGTCGCTCTTGGGCAGCAGGCCTTCCGCGATCACCCGGTCGACGAAAGCGCGTCGTGACGGGAACAGCCGCGCGGCGATCTCGGCGGCCTCGAACCGGCCGGAGGTGTCGCCGGCCGACTCGCTGATCTCTATTCCGGGGCCGGTCAGCTTGGCGTCGAAGGGTTTCCCGCTGTGGTCTTCGGGCGTGACCATGAGGAACCAGCCGTTCGAGCCGTAAAGGCCGAAACAATGCCATCCGCGCGGCGCCAGGACGCCGCCGTACTCGGACTGATACCACGCCAACCGAGAGGCCAGATTCGCAGGCAGTTTCGGCGTCTCGGCAGGCGCTTTAGGCGCCGGCATGGGGCCGACCTGGCCGTCGGATTTGCAGCCGACGAACGGGACCTCCACCCCCGCCACGGAACGGGGCGCGGCCAAGGCTGCGCTCGCCGCGACTAAGGCTGCAACGGTCACGCCTATGCTATTGAGCATCCCGCACTCCCCGCCGAGCGACCGGCAGTGTTACGCATCGTAGCACACCGCTTCGCGGCAGCAAGGCGGGGCGGCGCAAGAAATGTGAATTGAAGTTCGCATTCTTGCCTTGTCAGCACAACCGCGCCATCGTGGCCCGGCAAAATCCAAGGGGGAAACGATGCGTGTCCGCTTACCGCTCGCCATCACGTCTGCATCGGTAGTCTGCGCCATGGCGGCGCTGGGCGCAGGGGTCCTGATCGGCCCGCACGCCGCGGCCCAGGCGCCCGCCGCCGAGGCGGCCGGCCTCACGCCCCGCGCGGCGCCGGCGGAGGATTCCACGGTCCTGACTCTGCTCGGAACCCAGGGCGGGCCGGGGATCACCGTGCGGCGCGCCGGCGAGTCCAACCTGCTGACCGTGCGCGGCAAGCGCTACCTGATCGACGCGGGGGTCGGGGTCGAGCGCCGGCTGGCGGAGGCCGGAGCGCCGGCGTCCAGCATCTCGAAGGTGTTCATCACCCACCAGCACAACGACCACACGGCGGGCCTGTTCGGCCTGATCACCCTCTACTCCAACCGCGCGGGGATCGAGATCATCGGCCCGCCGCGCACGGTGGAGCTGGTCAACGGCATGGTCGCCCTGGCCAAGATCAACTGGGACATCCGCGCCGAGCAGGGCGGGGCCAAGGTCGACCAGATGGTGGCCATGTACAAGGCGCGGGACGTGCAGCCGGGGCTGGTCTACCAGGACGAGAACGTCAAGGTGACGGCCTTCGAGAACGAGCACTTCCACCTGAAGGGCACGCCGGCCGAGGTCAACAAGTCCTACGCCTACAAGTTCGTCACGCCGCACAAGACCATCGTGTTCACCGGCGACACCGGCGAGCAGAAGGACTTGGCCAAGTTCGCCGAGGGGGCCGACATCCTGGTGTGCGAAATGGTGTCGCCGTCGGTCCTGACCGGGGCTCTGGGCAACAACTTCCACATGGTCCACGAGCATCTGTCTCCGACCCAGGTCGGCCAGCTGGCGCGCGACGCCAAGGTCAAGCTGCTGGTGCTGTCGCACATCGTCGGCGGCACCGACGCGGACCTGGCGGAGATCAGGAAGTGGTACCCGGGCAAGGTGGTGCTGGGCGAGGATCTGCAGGTTTATAAGTAGGGGGCGGACGTCCCCCACCACCGCACACCCTGGCGACTCGAAGGCGGCGCGGAGACGCCGACGCCGGTCCCGGATGGACGGGCCCGTGGGTCGGCTATGGGTGGTGAGCGGACATCGGAACGTTGCCGATAAGCGGACATCCGCCATGGCCGGACCTAGCGGTCGGCTTTGCGCCCCGCCTCCAGGGTGAACTTCACCTCGTTGCCGGTGTACGGGTCCTTATCAAGCCAAGTCTCACCGGCGGTCTTTCCAACGCCCAGGTTGCAAAACTTGGCGGCTCCCGTCGACTGCGTACATATCCGGCCGCCATCAACCGACCACGAACCCTTGATGAGCTTGCCGCGCACGCGGTCGCGGTAAGTGTGGTCTGGCTCAAAAAAGCGCAGCCCCCTGTAATCCTGAACCTCGATCCGCAGGGTGTTCGCATAGTAGCCAGCCAAGGGGTCGCTCTCGGGCGGAGTCCCCGACTGAGACTGGGGCGCCGCCGGAAGTTCAGCGCTGGGCTGAGCAGCCGCGAATGGTGCGGCTGACACCATCATTATGCCGATCAGGGCGGCAGTTTTTCGCCGATCCATGGACCGTCCTCCCCCAATCTATGCGTGTACTCTGCCTTGGGCCATTCATCGCGGTCAACTCGAGCCGTCAGGGCAAAATAGCTAGTAGGGCCGTTTCAGGTGGTGAGCGGACGTTGGCCCAATCGCGTCCTCCGCCTGCGCGCCGATCCCCGCTACCTGGCGATCTCGATCACGCCGACGCCGTTCTCGATCCGGATCCTGGTGCCGAACGGTTCGGAGTCCTTCTGGATGCCTTCCAGGATGCGCTGCGCCTCGGCTCCGGTCGCCAGGACCGGCGCGCTGAACAGCGCCGGGCGGTCGATGACGATCTTCAGCGGGTAGACCCTGACGACCGCGGGCCTGCCGTCCTTGAACTCCGTCACCGCCACCGCGCTGTCGTAGTCGGCGGGGGGCGAGCGGCCCCCGGGGCCGCCCACGCCGAAGAACAGGCTGCCCAGGGAGTAGAAGATCGGCTTGCCCTTGTAGATCTCGATACCGTTCAGCTCGTGCGGGCCGTGGCGGATGACGATGTCGGCGCCGGCGTCGATGGCCTTGTGGAACAGCAGGGGCAGGAAATCGGCCGGAACGGTGGAGTCGGCCAGGCCGGCGGTCTCGTGGGCATGAATCGAGAAGGCGACGAGGTCGTCGGTGCGCTTGGCGGTGGAGATGGAATCGAGGATGGCCTTCTCGTCGGCGGGATTGGCCGTGTAGGTCATGCGGGGCCCGTCGCCGACCACATAGGTTCCCCCCGCGCCCTCCAGCTGGGATGCGTCGGTATAGGTCACGCCCCCGGCGTTCGGCCCTTCGAAGGTGTTGCCGCCCAGCCTGACCCGGGGCGCGTCGGGCGCCTGACGTCCGCGCACGGCCGCGAGGCGGCGGATCAGCGCCATCTCCTCGGCGGTGACCACATTGGCGGCGGTGGTGCGCAGGGTGCTGATGCCCGGCCGGGGCTTCAGCGCGCCGCGGCCGTCGGCGGCGGGGGTCGAGGGGTTGAAGGTCGAGGCGGTGGCGATCAGGGCCACGCGGCCCTTGGGCGTCTGGAAGACTCCGGCCTGGCGCGCCTGGGCCAGGCTGCCGCCGGCGCCCGCCTCGACCAGCCCGGCGCGGCCGACCGAGTCCAGGGTGGCGACCAATCCCGCCTCGCCCCAGTCGCCGGCGTGGTTGTTGGCCATGGAGACGATGTCCAGCCCCATCGCCTTGAACTCCCGGTCCAGCGCCGGCGAGAACAGGGGGTAGCCGCCGCCGCTCTGGGCGGCGCGGGTTCCCGGGAAGGCGTTGAGGTCGAACGCCGAGCCCTCGTGATTGGCGAAGGCCACGTCGGCGCCCTGGATGAGCTTGACGACCTTGG
>Ga0265327_10001806_pt1 | contig 25068 bp, 14 predicted proteins | sample 41621metaG_FD_202089 | JGI IMG/M metagenome (GOLD analysis project Ga0265327, IMG submission 202089) | Rhizosphere microbial communities from Carex aquatilis grown in University of Washington, Seatle, WA, United States - 4-16-21 metaG | ecosystem: Host-associated > Plants > Roots > Rhizosphere...
AGAATATAAACTGTTATAATTGGCAGTGGCGCTGTTATTTCGCGCCCGTGCTCGTCAATATACGTTTCTTGACGAATGTAATTTTTGCCCAAATAACGACGGAAACGAACAATTGGATCGGGGTTCTTTGATTTTTGAACTTCGATAAGTACATTCTTTTGTTTGCCATCGGGCGTCAGGATGATTGCCTTGTAATCGAAACGCGACAAAGGAATATCTCTTCGTTTATCTAAAAGCTTTGTTTCGACAGGTTTACTTTGTATTGAAATAACATCTTGCTCTAAAATAATGGACATTACTTTTTTAGCAATTTGCTCGTTGTCCATCAAATATTTGAATGCCTGATCGTATAACGGATTTATTATTTTCATGTTGCCTATTTTTAATATGCAAAGTTACAAAATTTTTCGCATTGGCAATGACGACTTCAATTTTCAATTCTCAATTATTAACAGGCAAAGCCTTATCAGATACATCCGGCAAAGACTGGAGCCCCACGGTTTATACACATCATATCACATTTGTGTATAAACCGTAGGGCTGGAGCCTTGCCGAACGGGGGAACCACAATTTAATCGTTTATATATCGCCCCGACGGGGCGAAACAGATTGGTTATAATTCTTTTATTCTATCGCTATTTGACATCTACGATGTCACTTAAATTTTTATCGGACAATAGTGATTTAATAATAGAAAACAAAGTAATTATTGAAGCGAAATCTGTTGAATCTTTAAATGATATTCATACCGCCCAAGTATTAACATATTTAAAACTTTCAGGTTGCAAATTAGGGTTACTAATGAATTTTAATGTGTTACGATTAGTAGAAGGTTTAAAAAGATTAGTTAATAAATTATAAGCTCTGCGGTTCTCTGCGAAAAACTCTGCGGTTCTCTGCGTTTAGAATATTAACCGTAGAGAACCGCAAAGAAATCGCAAAGTGCCGCTGAGTCAAAGTATCGAAAATTTTTGGGTAAAAAAGCGGATAGTCATTTAATATTAAAATAAAAAAAACGATATACCAAAATAATGTTTCATTTTTTTGGGTACACGGTTGCGCAAATACCAGAAAATGTTTCTAAATTCGGGTGTTCGCGTTGTAAAACATGGTGTTTAGGATTCTTAACATCATGTTTTCAGTGGTAAATATAGGCTTTAGAAACATTTTTCGGGGGTTTAAGTTTGTAAATCAGCGCTAATGGATACTAAAGTGGTGTGTTCAACCCCGTGCACCATCAAATATAATCCATATTTGGGTGTTTCACAGCGCAAACACCCAAATATGGATACTAAAGTGTATATAATCACATTTCAAATATGGTGTTTAGTATACTAAAGTGCTTGTGGTGAATCTCATTACTTGCATTTTATATGTTGTAAAAGAAAATTATCTCTATCTATATATACACTTTCATTTTTTAAATAGATTGTTGTTACAAACAGAACATGTGCTTACAATATCCGATAACGCATCTTCCAAACCTTTATACACTCAAACTATCACATTTCAACTTTGCTTAGTGTTAAATTTAATTTTTAATAGTGTTTTTTTAACACTTAAAAATTATTCGTATATATTAGTCCTTTTTATTGATGTTGATAAAAAAAGAAAATGTTAATTTTATATTGTAATTATAACGTAATATTTTATACTATTATTTATAACACAAAACTTTACACCGGCAATTTTTTTATAACTGAAAAATTATTTTAAGAGTAAACCGATTATTATTAACTTTTTTTAAAAAAAAGTAACAAAATTTTTTGATTTTAATTTTTGTTAATTTATATTTGCATAAGAATATTTAGTGTTAAAATTACACCATATTTAGTGTTTCGGTTACACTAAAAATGTTCAAAAACAAATTCAAAATATCTGATAATTTTTTAAATCAAAAGGTTATGTCGAAAGTCAAAAATAATAAAAAGAAGCAAAAAGTAAACAATGATGATGGATAATTTGAAATTGTTTTTCTGAATCCAAAATTAAATCATCATTCTAATTTTAATATTTAATAATTTAATGTCTAACAAAAAAAAATAACATTATGAGAAAATTACTACTAGTGATTTTATTGTTCTCAGCCTGTATTATACAGGGTATTGCGCAAGAGCGGGTGGTTACAGGCGTTGTAACCGACAAAGCTACCAAAGAACCCCTGCCGGGCGTTTCTGTTGCTATTATGGGATCAACATCGGGCGCTATTACCGATATTGACGGTAAGTTTAGCGTGAAGGCAACAGATAAATCAGTTCTTATTTTTTCTTTTATTGGTTATACCACACGTAAAGAAATGGTTGACCAACAAACAACTTTAAACATTGCACTCGAATCCGAAGCAAAAGACATCGACGAAGTTGTAGTTGTTGGTTATGGTACACAAAAGAAAAGTTTAGTAACAGGAGCTATTGCAAAAGTTAGTAGCGAAGATTTAATGCAAGGCGCGTCTGCTCGTATAGACGAGGCATTGCAAGGCAAAACTGCAGGTGTTACAATTATGAGCAACTCTGGTCAACCGGGCGATTTGGTTACAATACGGGTACGTGGTACGGGTACAAACGGCAATGCTGACCCATTATATATTGTAGATGGTTTGACAACAAGCGCTGCCGGTCTGGATTATCTTAACCCTTCGGACATCGAATCAATCGAAGTATTGAAAGACGCCGCTTCGTGCGCTATTTATGGCGCTGAAGGCGCTAATGGTGTTGTATTAATTTCAACAAAATCGGGTAAACGCGGTGGAAAATTTGAAGTATCTTATGATGGTTATTTTGGCGTACAGAATCCATTAAAAAAGATGACTGTTCTTAACAAAGATCAATACATCGAAATGATGAAAGAAAGCTATGCAAATGCAGGCGCAGCTTTTCCTTGGAGTAAAGCAGCATTAGATTCATTTGCAAATACCGATTGGCAAGCTCAAATGTTCACCAAAAATGCACCTAAATTAAGTCATACTGTTTCTTTTAGTGGCGGTGGCGATAAATATTCCTATTCTTCATCGATATCTGTATTTAAACAAAATGGTATTGTCGCTCCCGATAAATCTAATTTTCAACGTTATTCCTGGCGTTTAAATACCGAGCGCGAATTCGGAATGTTAACAGTTGGTATGAAATTCAATATTGCAAATATTCAAAGTCAAGGCATTTCAGCAAATAGCGAATATGCAGCGTCCTTAGATCAGGCTTTGAATTTACCTCCAATTCTACCTATTTACAATTGGGACGGTTCTTATGCCACACCCGATAAATATCTGGGCATTGGTATGCAAGAAATAACAAACCCTGTTGCATTACTTTCTGTTCTCAATCAAGCAACAGTTACAAATAAAGTAAATGCCGGTATGTGGGGTGTTCTCGATTTTGAAAAATTATTTCCGGTTTTAAAAGGTTTGTCATTCAAAACACAATACTCTACTGAATATGCTTATGTTAACTATCGTACTTATTCACCGGTATATTATTTTTCATCAACACAAAACAATCCTGAAAGTTCAATGAGCGAATCGTTGACTCAATATGTAAACTGGAATTTTGACAACTTCTTTACTTATGACCGTAAATTTGATTTACACCACATAACATTATTGGCAGGTTTTACCGCACAGGAAAATACAAACCAAGACCTGAACGGAAGTAAAAAAGGATTGATTTTTAATTCTTTTACAAATTCTTATTTAAGTAATGCTACTGACAATGCTACCGCTACAACATGGGGTGGTTATGGCGACCATACAATGGCTTCGTACGTTGGTCGTATCAATTACGATTTTAACAATAAATATATGATGACAGCTACCCTTCGTTCTGATGGTTCGTCAAATTTTGGTCCTAATAATAAATATGCTACTTTCCCATCAATATCTGGCGGTTGGGTAATTTCGAATGAAGGTTTTATGAGTCAATTTTCTAACATATTATCGCTTGCGAAATTGAGAGCAAGTTGGGGACAAACCGGTAATGAAGCTATTGGTGCCTTTGCTTATACAACCACTTTAACCAACTATGCCAATGCATTTTTTGGACAAAACAAAACCCAATACAACGGAACATTACCTACACAATTCGAAAACCCGAATTTAAAATGGGAAACCTCACAACAAACCGACATAGGTTTAGAAACAGGTTTCTATAAAAACAGCCTGACATTGACACTCGATTATTATGACAAACGCACCAGAGACTGGTTAGTAACTGCTCCTATTATGAATATTGCCGGTAATAATGCTCCTGTTGTCAATGGTGGAGAAATCAGCAACAAAGGTTTCGAATTCGAATTAGGTTATAAGAAAAATCTTCACGAAGTAAATATTAACGTTTCTTTGACCGGCGCTTTCAACAAAAATGAAGTTTTAGCTATCGATAATGCTTCACAATCTCTTATTGGTGGTACAGGTATGATTGGACAAAGCAATATTAAAAGATTCCAGGTAGGACAACCAGCCGGTTATTTCTATGGCATCCAAGTAGCAGGCATTTTTCAAACCTGGGCAGACGTCAATTCGTATGTTGACAAAAACGGAAATAAAATTCAACCCAATGCACAACCGGGCGACTTCAAATTTGTTGACCAAAATGGTGATGGTAAAATTGACGACAATGACCGTATAAATCTTGGTGATCCAAACCCAAAATTCACAGGTGGTATTAATTTTAACATAAACTGGAAAGGTTTTGATTTTAATATGTTCTGGTACACTGCTCTTGGACAAAAAGCATGGATGTCTTTGAGACGCTACGATATGACCATTGCAAATTATACTGCTGATTATTACAATAATCGTTGGACAGGCGCTGGTACATCAAATACCTATCCTCGTGTATCGATTACCGACCCAAATAACAATTGGACAACTCCAAGTAGCTTCTATGTACAAGATGCAAGTTACATGCGTTTGAAAAACCTTACATTAGGTTATACACTTCCAAAATCGATTTTACAAACAGTCAAGTTGTCAAAAATAAGAATCTATATTTCAGGAGAAAACTTGCTTTTAATTACTAAATACCCGGGATACGATCCTGAAATTGGTGGAGGTATCTGGACGTCAGGAATTGACCTTGGCAATTATCCACAAGCAAGAACTATTTTGGGTGGTATAAATATTACCTTCTAATTTAATTGTTAATTTAACGAAAAAAAATTAAGTATATGAAAAAAATACATATCATAAAAGTACTTCTTGTCGTACTGTCCTTTGGAATAGTAACGTCGTGTTCCAAAGATTTTTTGGACTTGACTCCAAAGGTAAACCAATTGGCAGCTAATTTTTATCAAACAGAAAGTGACGCAATGCTTGCAATTGCTGCCGTATATAATACATTGGTAGTTCAACCATGGGAATTTGTACCCATTATGGCTGATATCCGTTCTGATGACGCTTTTACCGGTGGTTCTAATAGCAATGACATGGCTCAGTGGCAGGAACAGGAACATTTTAAAATGAGTACCACAAATGCAGCAGCTCTGGCTCTTTGGCAGCGTTGCTACGATGGTATATACCGTGCCAATTTATTATTATCTAAAATGGATGGTATTGCCTGGACAAGCGCAGCGAATAAAGCGCGATGTATTGCTGAATGTCAATTTTTACGTGGCTATTTTTATTGGGACTTAGTAAGACATTTTGGATGGGTACCTATTTTAACATCAGTTATTAGCGATAATAGCATTCTTACGAAACTTCCGCAAAGTACTCCAGACCAAGTTTACCACCAGGTTGTAAGCGATATGTTGGCAGCATTGCCAAATTTACCTGCTGTTATTTCAGTAACAGAAACCGGTCGCGTTGGTCAAGATGTTGCTAAAGCTTTATTAAGCAGAATTTATTTATATTACAAAGGTGTTAAAACAACAATACCCGGTTTAGGTCTTAGTGGTACTTTAACCGATGGAACAACTACCATCGACGATACCTGGGCAAAGAACGCATTAAAAGCAGTTATTAATAGTGGACACTTTCATTTATTACCTAATTATGCAGATGTATTTGCTTTGGGAAACCAAAATAATGCAGAAGAAGTTTTTAGTTTTCAATACAGCCAATTGGCTGGTTCAAGCGACTGGGGCGGCTGGGGAATATCTGGTAATTTCTCTGTAATTTTTCAAGGTCCACGTGACCCTGTGGGTGATGCGAATGTTGTCCCGGGATGGAGTTTTGGCGTAATGACTTTCGATCTGGCTAAAGAATATGAAACCGGCGATCCACGTAAAGCTGCTACATTATATGATGCTTCCGTTAATTTAACAAAATATACCCGTGGATACTGCAACACCGGCTATTTTAACAGTAAGTTTTTAACTTGGAAAGCAGCGCAAGGAACAAAAGGTGATCCTTCACAAAATTTTGGTATTAATTATCCTGATATTCGTTTTGCTGACGTTTTATTAATGTATGCTGAATTGGATATGACCGGTGGTTTAACATATTTCAATCAGGTTCGTACCCGTGCATTAGGCTCTGGTGCTGCGAAAGGAGCGATTACTTTAGCTGACATTCAACACGAGCGTCGCGTAGAATTTGGTGGTGAAGGACATCGTTGCTGGGATTTAATGCGATGGGACATGAATTTATTTGCTACCCGTATTGCCGCAAGTTGGTCAAATATTCCAACTGGCAATCCAATGATTAATGTAACCGATTTTACGCCATATCCATTTATTGCTAACACGTATGGTATGTTCCCGATTCCGGCTACAGAAATTCAAAATTCCAGTGTATTGAAACAATTTATTCCGGCTTATCAATAGAAATATTATTCTTGTTGCAATAATTAGTATCGCAATAGGGTTTTAAATTAAAGGATTATTAAAAAAAATTTAAAAATAAAATATATGAAATATTTAAAATATTTATCCATACTGTTTGCAGCCGCAGTCATTTATTTGACTGCCTGCAGTCCAGAATACACATCATTGAATTCTGCTGCAGCTCCGGACTCAACTAAATTAAGTTTTACTGTTACCCAATTGAGCGACTTTAAAGTTCATTTTACAAATACTTCTTCTATAACCGGCATTGCCAGTTTTGATTTAGGTAACGGAACCAAAGTTTCTGGAGATTCTACAACGGCTTACTACCCCATGCCTCAAGTTTACACAATTGTAATGACTGTTTTTACAAAAGGCGGTTCGGCAACAGTTAGACAAAAATTTACGCAGACTAAAACCGATTATTCGTTGTTTACAAGCGCAAACTTTATCAATATTTCCGGTGGTATGACCGCTGCAAATGGAAAATCATGGCAACTTGATTCAATGACTAAAGGACATTTGGGCGTTGGACCTGTTGGTGGAGCGGATTTGGGAACAATCTGGTGGTCTGCCGGTCCATTAGAAAAAACTGGCGTAAAAATGTATGACGACTATATTAATTTTAAACAATCGAATGCTGGTCTGATAGTTACGTATGTTAATCATGGACAAAGTTATGTAAACAAAGGTTTAGGAAAAACCGGAGGTTTCACCAACCCTGTTCCCGCCGATCTAAGCGCTGATCCTTACGTTAATTTTACACCCGCACCCGGTACTTGGATGATAAATGGAACTACCCTGCAATTAACATCTTCTACTCCTATATTCCCTTGTTATTATGCTGTAACAACCGGCGCTTATACAATTATTTCAGCAACCGCTAACAGATTAATTCTTGTTGGAACCGGTTTTGATGGTAACTGGTGGCATTTCGAATTAATACCGATGGGTTATGTAAAACCAATCCCATCGTTCACTCTTGCTGCTACCCTTGTTCCTCATACTGGAACTGTCGCAACTGAAAATCTTTATACATTTGGGCTTGCTAATGTTGTTACTCCTGGTGGAAGCTCAATAGCTTCGATTACGTATGATTTTGGCGATGCTACACCAACGCAAACAACAACTGATCCAACTGCTACTTTTAATCATCAGTATGTTAAAAAAGGCAGTTATGTTGTAACAGCAACTGCAACAAGCGCAGCTGCAGAAACGATTGTAAAAACAACGTCAATTACAATTACAGCCAATCTTTCAACTTACACTCCTTATTTAATCAATGCACTTGTTGTTTATAACGATTTTGGCGAAACTGTTCTTGCTCCATTGACTGCTGAATCAGGTAATGTTGGCGTTTCGACAGTTACAAATCCAAAAATTTTGTATCCTAACAGAAGCACAAACGTTGGTAAAATGGTTAAATACAGCAGTCAATATGACGGCGCCCGTATAACTTTACCAAACGGCGGCAGATTTAATATGACATTGGAAACCAAGTTTACTGTTTTAGTATATGGTACTGCAGGAACACAATTGAATCTAAACCTTATCAACAGCGATATGGGTGGCAACGCATGGCAATCAGGAACTATGGATAATAATTATACAATTAAAAGTTCTAATACATGGGAAGTAGCTACTTGGGATATGGCTGGTGTACCTACAAATACCGGAGGTGGTTTCAACATTCCGGATGTTACTCAGGATCCAAAATACAATCAAGGTTATTACAATGTATTGCGTTTAACAATTAACAATGGTACTGACCCTGGTTCTACCCCTGTTACAATGTACGTTGACGATATTTCTGGACCACAAGTTCCAGACACAAAAAAGAAGTAGTTTTATTTAGTTAATAGTGATTTATTGAGAGTTTCGAAAGCAGGGAATAAAAAAATTTATATTTATTTCCTGCTTTTTTTATTTCGTTTAAATTTCAATTTTTTTTGACGTTTCCAAGTCCTACGGGCGTTGGAAAGTCATCCGAACTAAAGACTTTCCAACGTCCGTAGGACTTGGAAAGGTCGTAATAATTGACGTTTCCAAGCCCTACGGGCGTTGGAAAGTCATCCGAACTAAAGACTTTCCAACGTCCGTAGGACTTGGAAACGTCAAAAATTCAAAACTTAAATATTCAAATTATGACAATCAAAAAATTATTTTATATCTTTCTTTTCACGTTTGCTGTTATTCCGGTAAAATCGCAAACATGGTCGTTAGTTTGGTCTGAAGAATTTAATGTTAACGGTGCGCCAAATGCTGCAAACTGGTTATATGAAATCCACGCACCCGGCTGGGTAAATAACGAATTACAAAGTTATACCAATAGTGCATCAAACTCCTATGTGCAAGGAGGAAATTTAGTAATAACCACCATTTGTCCAAATCCGACCAGCCAAACTCCATCCTACACATCAGCACGAATAAATTCGACAAACAGTTGGACTTATGGGCGTTTCGAAATAAGCGCTAAATTACCAAAAGGCAGAGGTATGTGGCCCGCAATCTGGATGCTTTATTCAAACGGTACTTATGGCAATGGCGGCTGGCCCGACAACGGCGAACTCGACATTATGGAAGAAGTTGGTTATGACCAGGGTGTAATTCATGGTTCTGCACATTGCAATTTGCGAAATACCGGCAACCCTTACACCGGCACACTTCCAGTGAGCGATTGTAGCGATGCTTTCCACGTCTATGCAATGGAATGGAGCGCAGACAAAATAGATATGTTTGTTGACCAAACAAAATATATGACAGTTTATAACAATGGTTCAGGTTGGCAACAATGGCCATGGAATACACCATTTCATTTTATTTTAAACATTGCAGTTGGCGGTTCTTGGGGCGGACTACAAGGTGTGGACAATACCGTTTTTCCACAATCAATGCTAATAGATTATGTGCGTGTTTATAAAGACGTTTCGGCAGTTAGCGAAATTAACAGCGATATGATTAATTCCATCAAACTTTATCCAAATCCATCGAATGATAGTTTTAATGTCCAACTAAATAATACTTTAAATTGCAAGTCAGTAAAAATAGTTGTATTCAGCGTTGGTGGCAAACAAGTTTTGACTAAAGAATTTATAAACGTTACAGATGCAATGGATATTAATTTTGCAGATTATAATCTTGCCGCAGGTATGTACATGGTTAATATCATAACCGACAAAGGAACAGTTAATAAAAAATTAATAATTAAATAGAAAACAAGAACTTTGACAAAGTTTAAAGTTTTCAAACAAACCCATGAAAAAAATATATTTTCCTATTATCTTTTTTCTTCTAACACTTTCCTGTCTTGCCCAAAATAAAAAACCTGATATAAAGTCAAATCAAAACGTTAACGATGCGCGCGTAGAATCCATCTTGTCGCAAATGACGCTCGACGAAAAACTTGCTTATATCGGCGGACTCGACAATTTCTATATCATGCCGATTGCGAGATTAGGTTTGCCGCAAATAAAAATGTCCGACGGACCGGTTGGCGTACGCACATGGGGACAAACAACGGCATATCCGGCAGGAATTGCGTCGGCAGCAACTTTTGATACAGCATTAATCAATCAACTTGGTCAGGCATTGGGCAAAGACGCGCGCGCGCGTGGCGTACACATTTTGCTTGCGCCGGGTGTTAACATTTATCGTGCACCTATGTGTGGTCGCAATTTCGAATATTTTGGCGAAGACCCGTTTTTGTCGGCACAAATGGCGACTGCATACATCAATGGTGTACAAAGCAAAAACGTTGTTGCAACCGTTAAACATTACGCAGGCAATAATCAGGAATGGGACAGATACGATGTAAGTTCGAATATCGACGAGCGAACGTTGAACGAAATATATTTTCCTGCATTCAAAGCCGCCATAACCAAAGCGCATGCCGGTTGCATAATGACCGCCTACAATTTATTAAATGGCACATGGTGTTCGCAAAATAATTTTTTAATCAATCAGACTTTAAAAACTGCATGGGGTTTCAAAGGCTTTGCAATGTCTGACTGGGGAGCAACGCATGACGGTGTCGCGGCTGTAAATGCAGGACTCGATTTGGAAATGCCGTCGGGCGCAAACATGAATGCAGCAAATCTTAATCCAGCCATCAATAGCGGCATAGTTCAGTCTTCTGCCATCGACGACAAAGTACGTAGAATACTTGGCGTGTTGGTACGTTTTGGTTTCTTAGACAATCCGCAAACTATTACCACCATTCCGTTGGACAATCCGGACAATGCAAACATATCCTATCAAATTGCTTGCGAAGGAACTGTATTGCTCAAAAACGATTCATCATTTTTACCACTCAAACGTTCTGCCATCAAAAACATTGCTGTTATCGGACCAAATGCAAATTCGTATATTACCGGCGGTGGCAGTTCCTATACAGATCCTTTTCATTCTGTATCGGTTTTTGCCGGATTGCAAAATGTTGCCGGTAGCGGCATTCAGGTCAATTATGACATGGGTTTGCCAAACGACGCAAGCGTTTTTTCGTCATCGGTTTTCTATCCTTATTCAAATACTACTTACGTTGGCTTGATGGGCGAATATTATCCTAATCAGAATTTACAAGGCGCACCATCGGCGGTCAAATTAGACCCATTGGTCAATTTCGATTGGGGCGCAGGTAGTCCGACAATTACAAACTTTCCGGTCGATCATTTTTCTATACGTTGGACAGGTTTTATTCTTCCACAAAAATCGTCTAACTATAATTTTATCGTTCGTGGCGACGACGGCTACCGTCTTTGGATAAACGACACTTTGCTTATCGACAACTGGCACGACGAAGCTGCAACGTCAACTACAAAATCGAAGCATTTGGAAGCCGGTAAGTTTTATACTGTCAAACTCGAATATTACGAAAATGCTGGAGATGCTTCGATTGGATTTGGTTGGTACGAAGCAAAAATTTTGACTGATAATGCCCGCAATATAATTACAAACGCCGACGCAGTTGTTGTTTGCGTTGGTTTTAACAGTAGCACCGAATCCGAAGGCTCTGACCGTTCGTTTACTTTATTAAATAATCAGGATAGCATGATTAATGCTGTTGCGCAGTTGAACAAAAATACAATCGTGGTTTTAAATGCCGGCGGAAATGTATATATGCAAAACTGGCTTAAAAGTGCAAAGGCTTTGATTCATGCTTGGTATCCCGGACAAGAAGGCGGAACCGCAATAGCGAAAATAATTTTTGGCGACGTTAATCCGTCAGGCAAACTGCCCGCAAGTTTTGAGAAAAAATGGGCAGACAATCCGGTTTACAAAAATTATTACGACACAACCGGCACAAAACAAGTTAATTATTCCGAAGGTTTATATGTCGGTTATCGTTATTACGATTCGAAAAACGTCGAACCACAATTTCCTTTTGGTTTTGGGCTTTCATATACAACGTTTGAATATAGCAATTTGCAAACGTCGGCAGCGCAAACAACCGGCGCTAAAAATATGACCGTTACTTTTGACATTAAAAACACCGGTGCTTATGATGGTTTTGAAACACCTCAATTGTACATCCATCAAAATGCAAGCGAACTCAATCGTCCAACCAAAGAATTAAAAGCGTTTGCAAAAATATTTATCAAAGCCGGCGAAACCAAAACTGTTACATTACAATACGATTCGACCGCAGTAGAATATTATAAACCTTATAAAAAAGCTTTTGATTACGACGCCGGACAATTTACAATTTTGGTCGGCGCTTCATCGAGAGATATTCGATTGACGGCAAATTATCAAATTGTCAGTCCCGATGCAACACAACCAGAAATTGTTAGGTATGTTCCACTTAAAAATGGTAGCTCAACAACACCAACATATATTAGTTTGACATTCAACAAAAATGTTTATTGCTTGCCAAATAAAAATCTGTACCTAAAAAAATATATAACCGACGAAACAGTCTTTGTAAAAAGTCTTAATAATTACGAAGGTATGGGCACAACTTTGATTGGTTTTTTATGTCTGGCAAATCTTGAAATAAATTCTAAATATTATGTAATTGTTGATACCGCCACCGTAAAAGATAATTTTGGAAATACATTTACAGGTTTGACATCAAAAGACGATTGGACATTTACTTGTACAAGTTTGAATGGCGTTAGCAAAATTGAAAATGATAGCAAAGGTTTCGAACTTTTTCCAAATCCGACGAACGGAAGTTTTACCATTCGTTTTGCAAATACGTTAAATATAAATAACAAAATTACAATTACAAATTTACTCGGCGAAACAGTTTATTCCAGAAATTTAAAATCAACAGAAAGTGAATTTACTTTGAATCAAAATTTTGCATCGGGAATGTATATCGTCCAGTTATTTTGTAACAACATTTCTTATCAAAAACAATTAAATATTTATAAATGAAAATTCAATTAGCCTTTTTATTGACATTGATAACGTTAATTGGTTGTAAAAGTAAAAATCAATCGGACGTTGAATGTTGGCTGACGAGTCCAACGTCAAAAGTTTTGTTTCAAAAACAAAATACAAGTTTGGTTTTTGAGACGTCAAACAAAAACAATCTGACAATTAATGTTGACACTGCTAAAACTTATCAAACAGTTGACGGTTTTGGCAATTGCCTTACCGGTGGCAGCGCCATGCACATTTCCAAAATGGATGCGGCAAGTCGCGCAGCTTTATTGAAAGAATTGTTTGCAACAAACGACAATAATATTGGCATAAGTTATTTGCGCATCAGCATTGGTGCGTCCGATTTGGACGAAAAAGTTTTTTCATATAACGATCTTCCTGCCGGACAAACGGATGTTGAAATGAAAAAATTTGATTTGGGTAATGATAAACTTTATTTGATTCCGGTTTTAAAAGAAATATTAGCCATTAATCCGAATATTAAAATTTTGGGCTCGCCATGGAGCGCGCCAACCTGGATGAAAACCAATAACGATACACGCGGAGGAAGTCTTAAACAAGAATATTTCGACGCTTATGCAAAATATTTCGTAAAATATATTCAGGCGATGAAGTCTGAAGGAATTCGAATTGACGCCATTACTGTTCAAAATGAGCCGTTACATCCGGGCAACAATCCAAGTATGTTCATGCTTGCCGTTGACCAAGCATTGTTTATTAAGAAAAGCCTTGGACCTGCGTTTGCTTCTCAAGGTATTGACACCAAAATAATTGTTTATGATCACAATGCCGACAAACCCGATTATCCTTTGAGCATTTTAAATGACGCCGAAGCTGCAAAATATATTGACGGTTCTGCGTTTCATCTTTACGGTGGACCAATCGACACGCTTACTTTGGTGCATAATGCGTTTCCAGATAAAAATCTTTATTTCACTGAGCAATGGGTAGGCGCACCGGGTAATTTGCCTGAGGATTTGTCATGGCATGTAAAAACGTTAATCATTGGTGGTATGCGCAATTGGTGTCGAAATGTATTAGAGTGGAATATGGCTTCCGACGCAAAATATAATCCGCACACCGATCGCGGTGGTTGCGATAAATGTCTTGGTACGGTTACGATTGATGGAAATAAAATTACACGTAATCCGGCTTATTATATTCTTGCTCATGCAGCAAAATTTGTGCGTCCGGGTTCCGTCAGAATTGAATCGAACATTCCTGCAAGTTTGCCAAACGTAGCTTTTAAAACTCCGTCAGGTCAAAAAGTTTTGATTGTGCTAAATGATTCAAAAGAGATTCAGAATTTCAGTATTGCTTTCAATGGAAAATATGTTTCGACAACACTTGAAAAAGGTGCAGTTGCAACTTATGTCTGGTAGCAAAATTAATATTAATTAACTTTTATGTTAAAAAAAATAAGTTCGACTTTCATTTTTGTCTTAACATTTTGTTGCATTTTGACAGCGCAGGAGCGCACAACTTTTACCTATTTCCAAAACGATTCTATCAAGCTGGAAATGGATTTTTATAAACCGGCAAAGTCTGGGAAAAATTTACCTTTACTAATTTACGTTCATGGAGGTGGTTTTGCAAGCGGTGGCAGAGATGCCGGAGACCCAATTTGTAAATATCTTGCCGCGCAAGGTTATGCTGCTGCTTCTATTTCATATACTTTATATATGAAAGATAAAAATTTTAGTTGCGACGGCGTTTTGTTAGAAAAAATAAAAGCGATACAATTTGCAGTAAATCAATTATGGCAAGCGACTTCCTATTTAATTTCCAAAAACGCTGAATTAGATATTGACACAACAAAAATATTCATTGCCGGAAGTAGCGCCGGAGCCGAAACAATTTTACATGCTGCATTTTGGGATTACAAAACAATGAATATTTATACAGCCAATTTATCGCCGACGTTTAAATATGCCGGACTTATTGCCGGTTCTGGAGCAATCATGGATTTAAATCTGATAAAAAAAACAAATTTGATTCCTGTTCTAATGTTTCATGGAACTGCCGACAAATTGGTGCCTTATGGAACAGCAGCTCATCATTTTTGCAAAACAAATGCTTCAGGTTGGTTGATGCTTTTTGGTTCGTATTCCGTTTACAATCATATAATCAGTTTAGGCGGTTCAGTCAGTTTGGTAACATATTGCGGCGGCGGTCACGAATATTCCGGCGAACTTTTTGACAAAGATCAACGTCCGGTTTTTGATTTTATGGAACAAACATTATCACACACTCATTTACAAAAACATACAATAATTTCTACTGACAAAAACAAAAGTGAAACACAGGATTATAATTTTTGCAAATAAGTCAAACTATAAAATATTTTGTATAAATAACAATTAAACATTTATCAATGAAATCTTTCAATTTAAAATTAAAACGAATCGTAATGATTGCGGTTTTGTTTTTTACATTTTCTAATTCGACGTTTGCACAAGGATTTTTGCACGCAAGCGCCGACTCTATTGTTGACGGTAATAATAAAAATTTCGTATTGCGCGGCATTGGCATTGGTGGCTGGTGGTTGCAGGAAGGTTATATGTTTAACACTGCCGGTTTCGCCGATCAACAATATATTATGCAACAAAAAATTGCAGCATTGGTCGGTAATTTTTTGATGCAAAACTATTATACCGACTGGCGCAACAAATTTGTTACGCATCGCGAAGTCGATTCGATGGCGCATTGGGGCTTTAACAGTATTCGTCTGCCAATGCACTATAATTTATTTCGTAAATGTTTTTCGAATGATCCTTTGCAAGACGAAGGTTTCAGGTTAATAGACTCGCTTGTAAAATGGTGTTCGAATGACGGTATGCGCATTATACTCGACATGCACGCAACGCCCGGTGGACAAGGAACTGACTATGCCATTGCTGATATAAACCCCAATCTTCCATCGTTATGGGCAAGTCAGGCAAACAGAGATACATTGAATAAAATTTGGCAAAATATCGCACAGAAATATTCTAACAATCAGACAATCGGTGGGTACGATTTAATTAACGAACCTAACGGAACAATAACATCGAGCAGCGATTTGCTGGCGATGTATAAAAGATTGACTGCAACCATTCGAACTATCGATAAAAACCATATTATTTTTATCGAAGGCAATTCGTTTGCCAACGATTTTAGCGGTTTGACGCCACCTTGGGACAACAACATGGCATACAGTTTTCATAAATACTGGAACGCAACCGACCAATCGTCCATCCAATGGGTGTTGGATATTCGCAGTAATTTTAAAGTTCCACTATGGTGCGGCGAGTTTGGCGAAAATTCTAATGAATGGTTTGCCCGCACAACGCGTCTTTACGAACAAAATAATATTGGCTGGTCTAACTGGCCCCTGAAAAAATATATAACCATTAACGCTCCGTTGGGAATTAAGAAAAATGCAGGATGGGAAAGATTGTTGAGTTATTGGAACGGTCAAAGTGCTCAACCGTCGGTAAATGAAGCCTTAGCTGACTTGCAACAAATGCTCAATAATTTATCTATCGACAGTTGTTTTTGTTACCGCGATTTAATAGATGCTTATGTAAAACAGCCACGCGACACTTCTTTGAGACCGTTTGCAAGTAATACAATTCCCGGAACAATTTACACAACCAATTATGATTTTGGATCACTTGGAAAAGCTTATAACGACAATGTTTATCAAACGTTAACAATGAATCCTTGGACTACATGGAACAATGGAAATGCTTATCGCAACGACGGTGTTGATATTGCAACTTGCAACGACAGCGCCACATACACAAACGGTTATTATATCGGCTGGATTGACAAAGGCGAATGGACGCGATACACTGTCAATGTTACAGCAACCGGAATTTATAATTTTTCGGCACGCATTGCATCGGCAGTTGTTGGTGGCGCATTCCATGCAGAGATTGACGGTAATGATGTTACAGGAATAATTTATGTTCCGGCAACAGGCGACAACAATTTATGGAAAACAGTAACCATAAGTGGAATTAAATTGAATCAAGGCAAACATCAACTTACTTTGCGTTACGATGTGGGCGGTTTTAATATCACATCTGTAGCATGGACAGGTCCGACCGGCGAAACTGTAGTTCCATTCCGTTTGTTGAGCGTTAAAACCGATACTTTGATTGGAACTTTTTTGACAATAACTTTAAATCAAAATATTCAATTGCCTTTAACAGTTACGCCATCCGATTTTCAGTTGTCGTCGAACGGCACAGTTTTACAGATTTCGTCAGTCAATATAAATCCGAATAATCCGTCGCAATTAATTATTAATCTGCCAACCAATTTGCCAACCAATACTGGTTATACTTTGACTTACTCTGGAACAAGTATTTTATCTGCAACAAGTCAGGTTTTACCAAAATTTACGAATTATGTAATTCTAAATATTTTGCCTGTGCGTTTGTCAATACCCGGAAAATTAGAAGCCGAAAGTTTTGGTGTAAACAACGGTTTTGTTTTCGAAGCGTGCTCTGACATTGGCGGAGGACAAGACGCTGGTTATACGGATGTCAACGATTATCTCGAATTTTATGTGGTTGTAAACGGTTCTGGAAATTATCAGTTCAATTACCGCATTGCAGGAAATGGCGGCGGCGGTGAATTGGCAATCATGAACAATGGTGTTAAAACTGTGTTGCAAAACGTAACTTTCCCAAGTACCGGCGGATGGCAAAACTGGCAAACAGTTACGGCAAACGCAAACTTGCCAAAAGGTTTGTTGACATTGCGGTTTACTGCCACAGCGGCGGGTTTCAATTTAAATTACATCGATTGCTTTTTGATTTCCGGAATAAAGGATGTCAAAAAAAAAAATAAAGTAATCGTAGCGCCCAATCCCGGAAATGGGCTTTTTTATTTGACATTGAGCGATGATTTGTTGAATAACACGTCAATCGAAGTTCTAACTGTGCAAGGCGCGCCGGTTTATAAAGCATGGGCGTCAAACCAAATAAATTTGCAACACTTGCCGAAAGGAATATATTTCATGCGAATTAGAAACGGGAATGAAGTTGTAAATGAAAAGATTGTGATACAATAAAAGTTTCAGAGATGTCATCTTTAAAAGATGACATCTCTTTTTAAAACAAACCCATTTTCATCGCGCAAAATTTTACTTATGGCAGGTTTGTCAGGCAAATAAAGAATCCAGACTTTATCACTGTCGTGCAAATTTTCGTCTTTGTCTTCAAGAAATTTTGTTATCGAAATGTATTTTTTGTTGTCAATAAAATAAATGTAAGTTATTTTATTGACATTTTTTTTGTTTGATGGCAATTCGATATTTGCGACGGTTTTTTGACCTTGTTCGTCTAACTTGCTCTGGTCGAAACTATTTTTAATTGTTGTTGTAACAAGGTATGCTAATGCGAAAAATATAATAGCGCAAGCGAAAAATACAAAAATGACAAACAAATTGTGTTTAACAGACTTTGGTATAATATTCATTCTTTAATTGGTCAATTTAATAGCACAAAAGTAGAGAAAATTTATGAATAATTTCGTCAAACAATTTATTCTCAAATGTATTTTGTTGTCAACCGGAAATTTAATATATTGCAATAAATTTTAGAATTTATTTCTATGCTAAATAGTATCATTTTAATTTCATTTGGTTTGTTTGTAGTTGTATTTTGTGCGGTATCAATACTGGTTGTGTTTGGCAGAAAAAACATTATTGGCAAAAATCCGATAAATAAATTTATTTTTATAACCGGTAAATTCGCACTCTTTGCAACTTGGACGTTGATCGTTGCACACGCAATGAAAAAATTGATACTACAAGATAATCCCGAATTGTATTTTGGATGGTTTGGCGTTTCCGTTTATTTAGTTGGAATCTTGTTTGCATCAATTTCGATAATCAATATGGGAAACTCAATCGCAATGGGCACTGTCTATTCAAGAACCAAGCTAAAAACCAATGGATTGTACGCTATTAGCCGAAATCCGATGTACATCGGATTTAATTTAATGAGTTTGGGCGGCGCAATTTATACTTTTAATTATGTCCTTTTCATATTAGCGATTTATACAATCGTTGTCCATCATTTGATTATCATAGCCGAAGAAAAACATTTGTTGCAAATTTTTGGCAAAGACTGGATTGATTATTCTATTAAAGTTGGTCGCTATTTATAATCAAACAGTAAAATCAAAATTGTCCTTTTTTGTTTTTTGATAGACGTCTTTGCTAAACATATAAAGCCGCGCCGGTTTGTGAGCTACACCTTTTTGCTTTTCGTTGATAGGTACAACATAACTCATACTCGTAACTTTTTTTCTGAAATTGCGTTTATCAAGTTGAGTACTAAAAACAGTTTCGTATAATTTTTGCATTTGTGTCAACGTAAATTTTTCGGGCAACAATTCAAAACCAATCGGATATGATTTCAATTCGCTTCGCAATGATTCCAAAGCTTTATTAATAATCAGATTATGGTCAAACGCTAATTCTCCGACTTCATTTACCGGAACCCATTTTGCATTTTGTTTGAGCAATGTTTCGGAAATTTTTTCGTCTTTGATATTGATTAATGAATAATAACCGATTGTAATGACACGCTCTTCGGGATGGTCAATGCTGATAAGCCATTGCATATCTCTTGGACGCCGGTCAACTCGATGTATAGCTCCAAAGGAATGGAACTGCTTCATGTAAATATTGTTGAGACCTGTAAGTTCGTTGAGCGTCCTGATTGCGGCTTCGTCAATATTTTCATTCCATTTAATCAAATCGCCAGGAAGTTTCATGTCATTATAAACCGTATTTTGATACATCATGTGGCGTTCGATAAGTAGTATATTCAATTTTTCGAAATCAAATCCAAAAACTACGCAATCCACAGATAAGTTGGGAATTAAATCGGGCACCATTTAGTTTAATTTTTCAATTTTTAATGAGTTAATTGTTTATTTTATATCTTTGAATTTTTCTTGTAAAATTAGGTCAAAATTTTCAATTAGCCCAAAATTTTGCACATTTTTTTATCACTAAGTGTAAAATAAATATATATTATGTGTTAAAATTACACTTATAATTATATAGCGATTGTTTTGACGAATGAAAAATTGTAATATGTATTTAGAATATAATTTATAATAGAAATTGTCAATTTAAATTTGAAAATTAGAAAATAAATCATAAATTTGCTTTAATATTTAGTGTTTGTTTTACACCTTATTTTAGTGTTTAAATAACACTTAATTTATAATGCAATTGGCTTTCAAATGGTATTTTCAAAGCAGTTAATTATTCACTTTCAAATATATCGGATTTTATGAAACAGTTTATTACACTCCTGTTGATTTTGTTTGCATTGGGTTGTAAACAAAACAACCAAAGCCAAAAGGGAACTGATCTTGACAACAAAGTTGAGACTGTTCTGGCTAAAATGAATCTTAAAGAAAAAATTGGGCAGATGACGCAAGTTACACTTGACGTAGTTTCGCGCGATTCGTCAGGAAAAGTTGTTGACCCGCACCAGATTGACACCGCAAAGTTAAACAAAGCTATTCTTGATTATCAGGTCGGCAGTATTTTGAATGTTCCAACACACGCCTTTACACGCGAGCATTGGCTCGAAATTATGACTGCCATTCAAAACACTTCAAATAAAACACGCCTTAAAATACCAGTTATTTATGGCATCGACGCCATTCATGGCGTTACTTACACAGTTGGTTCGACGCTTTTTCCTCAACAAATTGCTGTAGCCGCAACATGGAATACACAATTGGCAAAACAAGCTGCCGCAGTTACAGCCTACGAAACACGCGCTTCATATATTCCGTGGGATTTTTCGCCTTTGGCTGATCTGGGCAGAAATCAGGCATGGCCACGCATTTATGAGACTTTTGGCGAAGACGTTTTTATAGCAAAAAGTTTTACAAAAGCAGTGGTTGAAGGTTACCAGGGCGACGACATGTCCGACAAATATAAAATGGCTGCATGTTTGAAACATTATGTTGGCTACAGTTTTCCATTGAGTGGAAAAGACAGAACTCCGGCTTGGATTCCCGAAAGATTTTTGCAAGAATATTTTTTGCCATCGTTTGCAAGTGGCGTAAATACTGGCGCTGCAACCATCATGGTAAATTCGAGCGAAATAAACGGAATTCCGGTTCATGCAGATTATCATATTCTGACTGAAATATTGCGCAACCAATTAGGTTTTAAAGGAATTGCAGTTTCCGACTGGGAAGACATCAAATCTTTGCAAACACGTCATCATGTTGCCAAAACACAAAAAGATGCAGTCAAAATGTCCGTCATGGCTGGAATAGATATGAGCATGGTTCCGTTTGATTTTACTTTTGCTGACACTTTGTTGGCGTTGGTTAACGAAGGCAAAGTTCCTGAATGGCGCATTAACGAAGCAGTCCGCAGAATTTTGCGCGTTAAAATTCAATTAGGTTTATTCGATACTTTATTTTACAAAAAAGAAGATTATCCTAAATTTGGTTCCGACGAATTTCGTCAAATTAATTTACAGGCAGCAACAGAATGTATCACATTGTTGAAAAATCAAGCAAACGTTTTGCCATTACCAAAATCGGCAAAAGTATTGGTTACTGGTTTTTCTGCAAACTCAATGCGATGCTTAAACGGAGGTTGGTCATATACTTGGCAGGGCGAACGAACCGACGAATTTGCAAAAGACAAAAATACAATTTTGCGCGCCATTAAAGCAAAAATTGGCGACGAAAAAGTTGTGTATGACGAAGGCGTAACTTATGATGCTGAAGTCAATATGGAAAAAACAATTGCCGATGCAAAAAATGCTGATTATATTGTGCTTTGTCTTGGAGAAAATTCTTATACCGAAACTCCCGGCAATATTGCTGATTTGTATTTGCCATATATACAGGGCGAATTTGCACGTCAGTTGGCAAAGGTAGGCAAACCGATTATTTTGGTGTTGACCGAAGGTCGCCCAAGATTAATAAGCAAGTTTGATAAAGAAATGAATGCAATATTGATGGCTTACCTGCCCGGCAACGAAGGCGGAAACGCAATTGCTGATATTATTTTTGGCGACGCAAATCCGTCGGGCAAACTTCCGTTTACTTATCCGCAACATCCAAATGCCTTGGAGAATTACGATGCAAAATATTCTGATTTTATGATGGGATATTCACAACCACAATTCCCATTCGGTTTTGGTTTAAGTTATACAAAATTTGAATACAGCGATTTGAAAGTCAATAAAAATGATTTTGCTTTGAAAGACAGTATCGAAATTTCTGTCAAAGTTGCCAATAAAGGCAGTCGCGATGGGAAAGAAGTTGTACAATTGTACATCAGCGATTTGTACGCCAGTATTACGCCACCAGTAAAACGTCTGCGTGGTTTCGAAAAAATAAATATCAAAGCCGGCGAAGCACAAACTGTTTCGTTTAAAATTTCAACCGACGACCTTGCATTTGTTGCTCAAAACAACCGCTGGATTACTGAGCCGGGAGATTTTATAATTTCAATCGAAAAATTAACACAAAAATTTGTTGTCAAATAAATTTTTGTAAAAGGAATAAATTACCAAATTAATTAATCATTAAAAACCAAAACAATATGGCATCAGCAGGAATCCCAAGCGGCGACAAAGTTGTAACCGCACCACGTAAAGGTAAATCTATTAACAACAACACGGCGTTTGCATTATTAAGTTCACTGTTTTTCATGTGGGGCTTTATTACATGCTTGAACGATATTCTTATACCGCATCTCAAAAATTTATTCGACCTGAATTATACAAAAACCATGTTAATTCAGTTTACATTTTTCGGCGCTTATTTTTTAATGTCATTACCGGCTGGAATAATCATTGGCAAAATAGGTTACCGACGTGGAATTGTTTTAGGCTTGTCGATAACAGCATTTGGCGCATTGCTTTTTTATCCGGCGTCGTTGGTAATCAGCTATAGTTTATTTTTATTCGCATTTTTTATTTTAGCGACAGGCATCACAATTCTGCAAGTTGCTGCAAATCCTTACGTAACCGTTTTGGGAAAACCCGAAACCGCTTCGAGCCGGTTGAATTTGTCTCAAGCATTTAATTCTTTAGGAACTACAATTGCACCATTGTTTGGCTCGATATTGATTCTTGGTGGCGCAGTATTTTTTCCATTTAATGGCGAACAAAATCCGCCAACGAAAAACGCAAACCACGACATTGTAGTCGGCGAAAAAACAATTGCTGTTCCGGCAGAATACAAAGACAGTTTATCAATTTTAAACATTCCACGTATCGACAAATCGGATGTTATCTGGATGAACATAAACGGCGGCATTGTTAAGTACGACGGTCGCGAATGGAAAAAATATCAAAACTCCGAAGGAAAAATAGATAATGCGGCATTAGGCGTTTTAGTCGAGCCGATAAAAGATACAAAAGATGAAAAAATTGTTGTTGCCGACGCCGGTAAAATTACCGGATTTAGAAACGCCGAAGCAAAGATGGTGCAGTTTCCATATATTTTGATAGTAATAACGTTGGCTTTAATTGCTATGATATTTGGAATTATTCACTTACCCGATTTAGAACCGACAGCAATCGGCGTAGTGCAAGGTAGCGCTTGGGCTTACCGTCATTTGGTGTTAGGCGCGGTTGCAATATTTTTGTATGTCGGAACAGAAGTTTCGATTGGGAGTTTTCTGGTCAATTTTTTCGGTGAACTCCGACACATGCCACCGTCAGAAGCTGGAAAATATATATCGTTCTATTGGGGTGGTGCAATGATTGGTCGATTTGTCGGTTCGGCAGTTCAAAGTGTCGTCAAACCAAACAGGGTGCTTGCTTTTAACGCTTTGATGGCAATGGTTTTAGTTGCACTGACGATTCTTATAACAGGTCCGGTTGCCATGTGGACAATTTTGTGCGTTGGTTTGTTCAACTCAATTATGTTCCCGACTATTTTCTCTTTATCAATCGACGGTCTTGGAAAAAATACCAGTCAAGGTTCAGGTATTTTGTGTATGGCAATTGTTGGTGGCGCCATTCTGCCAATGATTACAGGTTTCTTTGTCGATCATATTTTCGGTAGAATTCAACCGGCTTTTGTGATTGCATTTTTAGGTTACGCTTATATTTTCTTCTTTGCATGGAAAGGTTATAAGGCAAAAGTAAAAAGTTTAGCATAACAATTTAAACTTTCATTTGCAATAAACATGTCATTTTCATAATTTCGCAAAAAAATTATTTTGTGGAAATGACATTTTATTTTTGATTGTCTTTTTATATACAAAGTTGTATGTTGAATTTAAAAGCAAAAATATGAGAAATATAGTCGTAGGTATCGATATCGGAGGTACCAATAGCCCTTTTAGTATTTTAGACGAAACCGGTTATGCCTTAGCCGTCAATCATAACATTTCCACAAATGAATATGACGATGTTGAAAAATTTGTAGAAGCAATGCACTTTGAAATTACCAGAAGTATGCAACAAGTTGCTGAACCGTTGAATCTTTGTGGAATTGGTATCGGCGCACCTAATGGAAATTATTATACAGGCTCAATAGAATTTGCTCCAAATTTGCGCTGGCAGGGAATCATTCCATTGGCAGAATTGTTTAAGAAATATTTTGAAGTTCCGGTTTATTTAACAAATGACGCAAACGCAGCTGCAATTGGCGAAATGGTATTTGGTGGAGCAAAAAATATGAAAGATTTTATTGTCATTACACTCGGTACTGGTTTAGGAAGTGGCTTGGTAGCAAATGGCGAATTGGTTTACGGACACGACGCTTTTGCCGGAGAACTTGGTCATACGATTGTTGTGCGCGACGGACGTCATTGCAAATGCGGACGACAAGGCTGTCTCGAAACCTATGTTTCGGCAACCGGAATTAAACGCACAGCTTTCGAAATGATGGCAAATCTTTTTAACGACAGCAAAT
>Ga0265327_10001807_pt1 | contig 25067 bp, 24 predicted proteins | sample 41621metaG_FD_202089 | JGI IMG/M metagenome (GOLD analysis project Ga0265327, IMG submission 202089) | Rhizosphere microbial communities from Carex aquatilis grown in University of Washington, Seatle, WA, United States - 4-16-21 metaG | ecosystem: Host-associated > Plants > Roots > Rhizosphere...
CTCGCTTCTGCTGCTGATCACCGTGCTGATTCCGCACCTGGGCATCAACGTGAACGGCGCGCGGCGCTGGCTGCCGCTGGGCTTCATGCGCTTCCAGCCGTCGGAGCTGGCCAAGCTGGCCATGATCCTCTATGCCGCCAGCTACATGGTGCGCAAGATGGAGATCAAGGAGCGCTTCTTCCGCGCGGTGCTGCCGATGGGCATCGCGGTGGTGGTGGTCGGCATGCTGGTGATGGCCGAGCCGGACATGGGCGCCTTCATGGTGATCGCAGTCATCGCCATGGGCATCCTGTTCCTGGGCGGCGTGAATGCGCGGATGTTCTTCGTGATCGCGACGCTGGTGGTGGTGGCCTTCGCCACCATCGTGGCCAGCAGCCCGTGGCGGCGCGAGCGCATCTTCGCCTACCTCGACCCATGGACCGAGGAGCATGCGCTCGGCAAGGGCTACCAGCTGTCGCATTCGCTGATCGCGATCGGGCGCGGCGAGATCTTCGGCGTCGGCCTGGGCGGCAGCGTCGAGAAGCTGCACTGGCTGCCCGAGGCGCACACCGACTTCCTGATGGCGGTGATCGGCGAGGAGTTCGGCCTGGTCGGCGTGCTGGTCGCGATCGTGCTGTTCCTCTGGCTGACCCGCCGCATCATGCACATCGGCCGCCAGGCGATCGCGCTCGACCGCGTCTTCGCCGGCCTGGTGGCGCAGGGCGTGGGCATCTGGATCGGCTTCCAGACCTTCATCAACATGGGCGTGAACCTGGGCGCGCTGCCGACCAAGGGCCTGACCCTGCCGCTGATGAGCTTCGGCGGCTCGGCAATCTTGATGAACGTGGTGGCGATCGCGATCGTGCTGCGCATCGACTACGAGAACCGCGTGCTGATGCGAGGCGGAAGAGTATGAAGCTCCCCCCCAGCCTCGCCCACTTCATGTGGCTCTGCGCCCCCTGTCAGGGGGCCATGCCTGCGGCCCGGCAAAGCCGATACCGCGGCATGTCTGGCATTTCGCTGCGCGCGTGCGTCGCGGGTTGTGACTTGGAGGCGCTTCTGTGAAGACGGCTCTCGTCATGGCGGGCGGTACCGGCGGGCATATCTTCCCGGGGCTGGCGGTGGCCGAGGCGCTGCGCGAGCGCGGCTGGCGGGTGCACTGGCTCGGCGCGCCTGGCAGCATGGAGCAGCAGCTGGTGCCGCCGCGCGGCTTCGCCTTCGAGGCGGTGCAGTTCGGCGGGCTGCGCGGCAAGGGCATCGCGACGCTGCTGCTGCTGCCGCCGCGCCTGCTGCGGGCCTTCTGGCAGAGCATCGGCGTGGTGCGCCGGGTGAAGCCGGACGTGGTGGTGGGCCTTGGCGGCTACATCAGCTTTCCGGGCGGCATCATGAGCATGCTGCTCGGCAAGCCGCTGGTGCTCCACGAGCAGAACTCGGTCGCGGGCCTGGCCAACAAGGTGCTGGCGCGGGGCGCGGCCCGTGTCTTCACCGCATTTCCGAACGTGATCGCCAAGGCCCGCTGGGTCGGCAATCCGCTGCGCGCGGCCTTCGTCTCGCAGCCCGCACCGGCGCTGCGCTTCAATGGCCGCAGCGGACCGCTCAGCCTGCTGGTGGTCGGCGGCAGCCTCGGCGCGCGGGCGCTGAACGCGGTGGTGCCGAAGGCGCTGGCGCTGATCGCGCCGGCCGAGCGCCCGCGCGTGACGCATCAGAGCGGCGCCAGGCAGATCGACGAGCTGCGCGCCAACTACGCCGCCGCCGGCGTCGAAGGCGAGCTCACGCCCTTCATCGAAGACACCGCCAAGGCTTATGCCGACGCCGACCTGATCGTGGCGCGCGCCGGCGCCAGCACCGTCACCGAAATCGCGGCCGTCGGCGCAGCAGCGCTGTTCGTGCCATTCCCCTCCGCCGTGGACGACCACCAGACCACCAATGCCCGCTTCCTCGTCGACGCGGGCGGCGGCTGGCTCGTCCAGCAAGATGAACTGACACCCGAATTGCTTGCCGACCTGCTGATGAAGACCGGGCGCCCCGCGCTGCTCGAGCGCGCGCTGAAGGCGCAATCCATGAAGAAGACGGACGCGGTCGACGAAGTCGTGCGCGCCTGCGAGGAGCTGGCTCGATGAAGCACGCCATCCACCACATCCATTTCGTCGGCCTGGGCGGCTCGGGCATGAGCGGCATCGCCGAGGTGCTGCTCAACCTGGGCTACACCATCTCCGGATCCGACCTGTCGGACAGCGCCACCCTGCGCCGGCTGGCCGGCCTCGGCATCCGCACCTTCGTCGGCCATGCCGCTGCCAACATCGCCGGCGCCGATGCGGTCGTGACCTCCACCGCGGTGAATGCCGAGAACCCGGAAGTGGTCGCGGCGCGCGAGAAGCGCATCCCGGTGGTGCCGCGCGCGCTGATGCTGGCCGAGCTGATGCGGCTCAAGCAGGGCATCGCCATCGCCGGCACCCACGGCAAGACCACCACCACCAGCCTGGTGGCGAGCGTGCTCGCGGCGGCCGGGCTCGACCCGACCTTCGTGATCGGCGGCCGGCTCAACAGCGCCGGCGCCAATGCGCAGCTCGGCAGCGGCGACTACATCGTGGTGGAGGCCGACGAATCCGATGCGTCCTTCCTGAATCTGCTGCCGGTGATGGCGGTGGTCACGAACATCGACGCCGATCACATGGAGACCTACGGGCACGACTTCGCGAAGCTGAAGAAGGCCTTCGTCGACTTCCTGCACCGCATGCCCTTCTACGGCGTGGCGATCCTCTGCACCGACGACCCGGCGGTGCGCGAGATCGTGACCGAGGTCTCCTGCCCGGTGACCAGCTACGGCTTCGACGAGGGCGCGCAGGTGCGGGCCATCAACGTTCGCGCGGTCGGCTCGCAGATGCACTTCACCGCCCAGCGGCGCAACGGCGTGACCCTGCCCGACCTGGACATCGTGCTGAACCTGCCGGGCGAGCACAACGTGCGCAATGCGCTGTCGGTGATCGCCGTTGCGGTCGAGCTCAACGTGCCCGACGAGGCGGTGCAGCGCGGCCTCGCCGACTTCAAGGGCGTGGGGCGGCGCTTCCAGCGCTACGGCGAGGTGCCGATCGGCGGCGCGGCCGGTGGCAGCTTCACCCTGATCGACGACTACGGACATCATCCGGTCGAGATGGCCGCCACCCTGGCGGCGGCGCGCGGCGCCTTTCCGGGAAGGCGGCTGGTGCTGGCCTTCCAGCCGCACCGCTTCACCCGCACCCGCGACTGCTTCGAGGACTTCATCCGGGTCATCGCCCATGCCGACGCGGTGCTGCTGGGCGAGGTCTATGCGGCCGGCGAGGCGCCGATCGTGGCCGCCGATGGCCGCTCGCTGGCGCGCGCGCTGCGCGTGGCCGGCAAGCTGGAGCCGGTGTTCGTCGCCGAGATCGGCGACATGCCGCGGGCCATCCTCGACAACGCCCAGTCGGGCGACGTGGTGATCTGCATGGGCGCCGGCTCGATCGGCGCGGTGCCGGCGCGGGTGGTCGAGCTGGGTGCGGCGCAACCAGCGACAGCGGAACGCAACGGGCTCGAAGGGAGGGCAGCATGAGCGACGTCATCGATCCCAAGGCCATGGGCAAGGTCGCGGTGCTGTTCGGCGGTGCCTCGGCCGAGCGCGAGATCTCGATCCTGTCGGGTACCGGCGTGCTGCAGGCGCTGCGCTCGCGCGGCGTCGATGCGCATGCCTTCGACCCGGCCGAGCGCGAGCTGGTCGAGCTCAAGCGCGACGGCTTCGCGCGCTGCTTCATCGCGCTGCACGGCCGCCATGGCGAGGACGGCACGGTGCAGGGCGCGCTCGAGCTGCTCGGCATTCCCTACACCGGCTCGGGCGTGATGGCCTCGGCGGTCGCGATGGACAAGGTCATGACCAAGCGCATCTGGCATGCCGACGGCCTGCCGACGCCGCGCTACGTGCGCCTCGCCTTCGACCAGCAGACGCGCGAGCAGATCCGCGCGGTGCCCGACGTGCTGGGCCTGCCGCTGATCGTCAAGCCGCCGCGCGAGGGATCGTCCATCGGCGTGACCAAGGTCATGGGCTATTCGCAGATGCAGGATGCGGTCAAGCTTGCGGTCGGCTACGACCCGGACGTGCTGTGCGAGGAATTCATCGAGGGCGAGGAAGTGACCTGCGCGGTTCTCGGCGCCGGCCTCGATGCGGTGGCCCTGCCGGTGGTGCGCATCGCCGCGCCGGCCGGCGCATACGACTACCAGAACAAGTACTTCACCGATGAGGTCAAGTACCACTGCCCGGCCGGCCTGCCCGATGCCGAGGAAGCCGAGATCCGCCGGCTCGCCCTGGCCGCCTACCACCAGCTGGGCTGCCGCGGCTGGGGCCGTGCCGACCTGATGATCCGCGCCAGCGACCGCAAGCCCTTCCTGCTCGAGATGAACACCTCGCCGGGCATGACCAGCCATTCGCTGGTGCCGATGTCGGCGCGCGCCGCCGGCATCAGCTACGAGGACCTGTGCCTGCGGGTGCTGGCGTCGGCCGCGCTGGATGCCGGCATGCGCAACGCGGGGGCCTCGGCATGAGCATGGCCGCCCGCCAGGGATGGAGGCTCGCATGAACGAGGCGATCCCGGCGCCCTTCGACGTCCGGCTGATGAACGTGCTGGCCTCGCTGGTGTACATCGCCTTCGCGTTGATGCTGCTGGCCGCGGGCGCCTGGTGGGTGCTGCGCCAGCCCTTCTTCCCGATCGGCGGCATCAGGGTCGACGGCGAGGTCACGCACAACAACGCGGTGACCCTGCGCGCCAACGTGGCGCCGCAACTGGCCGGCAACTTCTTCACCGTCGACCTGGCGCGCGCCCGCGCCGCCTTCGAATCGGTGCCCTGGGTGCGCAGCGCGGTGGTGCGGCGCGAGTTCCCGAACAAGCTGCGCGCCACCCTGACCGAGCAGGTGCCGGTGGCGCACTGGGGCGACGACGCCGACTCGAAGCTCATCAACGGCTACGGCGAGGTCTTCGAGGCCAACGTGGCCGAGGTCGACGACGACCTGCCGCGCCTGGACGGCCCCGACGAGCAGGCCGGCCAGGTGCTGGGCATGTACCGCGTGCTGCAGCCGCTGTTCCAGGCGCACGACATGACGATCGACGAGCTGGACCTGTCGAGCCGGGGCAGCTGGAGCGCGGTGCTGGACAGCGGCGCCCAGATCGAGATCGGCCGCGGCAGCGGCGACGAGGTGGTGGCCCGCACGCAGCGCTTCCTGCGCACGGTCACGCCGGTCGCCGGCCAATACGGACGCACGGTCGCGGCGGTCGAGGGTGCCGACCTGCGCCACAACGATGGTTATGCGCTGCGCCTTCACGGGGTCACGACGGTTGCCGCCGACCCCAAGAAGAAGTAGCCGGAGAAGAAAGCGATAAGAGGAAGCTTCATGTCCAAAGAGTACAAAGATCTCGTCGTCGGACTCGACATCGGCACCGCCAAGGTGATGGCGGTGGTGGCCGAGGTGCTGCCCAACGGCGAGCTCAAGCTGGCCGGGCTCGGCATCTCGCCGAGCAACGGGCTCAAGCGCGGCGTGGTGGTCAACATCGACGCCACGGTGCAGAGCATCCAGCAGGCGCTGCGCGAGGCCGAGCTGATGGCCGACTGCAAGATCACCCGCGTCTACACCGGCATCACCGGCAGCCACATCCGCGGCATCAATTCGAGCGGCATGGTGGCGGTCAAGGACAAGGAAGTGACGCCGGCCGACGTGGCCCGGGTGGTCGAGACCGCGCGCGCGATCAACATCTCCAGCGACCAGCGGCTGCTGCTGGTCGAGCCGCAGGAGTTCGTGATCGACGGCCAGGACGTCAAGGAGCCGATCGGCATGAGCGGCATGCGCCTGGAGGCCAAGGTGCACATCGTGACCGGCGCCCAGAGCGCGGCCGAGAACATCATCAAGTGCGTGCGCCGCTGCGGCCTGGAGGTCGACCAGCTGATGCTGAACCCGCTGGCCTCCAGCCTGGCGGTGCTGACCGAGGACGAGCGCGAACTGGGCGTGGTGCTGGTCGACATCGGCGCCGGCACGACGGACGTCGCCATCTTCACCAACGGCGCGATCCGCCACACCGCGGTGATCCCGATCGCCGGCGACCTCATCACCAGCGACATCGCGATGGCCTTGCGCACGCCCACGAAGGACGCCGAGGACATCAAGGTCGAGAACGGTTTCGCGAAGCAGCTGTTGGCCGATCCCGAGACCCAGGTCGAGGTGCCGGGGCTGGGCGACCGCGGCCCGCGCATGCTGAGCAAGCAGGCGCTGGCCGGCGTGATCGAGCCGCGCATCGAGGAGATCTTCTCGCTGGTGCAGCAGGTCGTGCGCGAGTCGGGCTACGAGGAGGTGCTGTCTTCCGGCGTGGTGCTGACCGGCGGCAGCGCGGTGATGCCCGGCATGGTCGAGCTGGGCGAGGACATCTTCCTGAAGCCGGTGCGGCGCGGCATCCCGAAATATTCGAGCGCGCTGTCGGACATGGTCGCGCAGCCGCGCGCCGCCACCGTCATGGGCCTGCTGGAAGAAGCGCGCCATGCGCGGCTGCGCGGCTTCAAGGTGGCGCAGAAGAGCGGCTCGGTGAAGACCGCCTTCGGGCGCTTCAAGGATTTCATCGTGGGGAATTTTTGATGACCCCCAGCCTCGCTCACTTCGTGTGCTCGGGCACCCCCTTCCAGGGGGCAATGCCAGCGGCTCGGCGAAGCCGGTTCCGCGGCATTTCTGGAAGAGGAACCAGGCGATGACGCACTTTGCATCCTGGCCGGCGCGGGCGGGTCCGCCTCCACGGCATTTCAACGAGCGATGGCGGCGCACCGGTCCACCTGCTCGCATGTTTTCGCGTTAGTCGGTTCACAAAAAAACATTCATCAATCACTTACGGCAACTGCAATTCAAGGAGTCAGAGAAATGGCCATCGAAATGATCGAGATCGAAGAGTTCAACCAGGGCACGCAGATCAAGGTGATCGGTGTCGGCGGCGGCGGCGGCAATGCGGTCGCGCACATGATGGAGCGCGGGGTGCAGGGCGTGCAGTTCGTCTGCGCCAACACCGACGCGCAGGCCCTGTCGCGCAGCAATGCCCACAAGACCATCCAGCTCGGCACCAACGGCCTGGGCGCCGGCAGCAAGCCCGAGAAGGGCCGCGATGCGGCCGAGGCCGCGATCGACGACATCCGCGAATCGATCGCCGGCGCGCACATGCTGTTCATCACCGCCGGCATGGGCGGCGGCACCGGCACCGGCGCGGCGCCGGTGATCGCGCGCATCGCCAAGGAGATGGGCATCCTCACCGTGGGCGTCGTGACCAAGCCCTTCGACTGGGAAGGCGGCCGCCGCATGACGAATGCCGATGCCGGCCTGGCCGAGCTCGAAGCGAACGTCGATTCGCTGATCGTGGTGCTCAACGAGAAGCTGCTCGACGTGCTCGGCGAGGACGTGACGCAGGACGAGGCCTTCGCGCATGCCAACGACGTGCTGAAGAACGCGGTCGGCGGCATCTCGGAAATCATCAACGAGTACGGCGGCGTGAACGTCGACTTCGAGGACGTGCGCACCGTGATGGGCGAGCCCGGCAAGGCCATGATGGGCACCGCCGCGGCCAGCGGCCCCGACCGTGCGCGCATCGCGGCCGAACAGGCGGTGGCCTGCCCGCTGCTGGAAGGCATCGACCTGTCGGGCGCCAAGGGCGTGCTGGTGCTGGTGACCGCATCGAAGGCATCGCTCAAGCTGAGCGAATCGAAGCTGGCGATGAACACCATCCGCGCCTACGCATCGCCCGATGCCCACGTCATCTACGGCGCCGCTTATGACGACGCGCTGGGCGACGAGATGCGCGTGACAGTGGTCGCGACCGGCCTGTCGCGCCAGGACGCTCGCCGCCAGGCCCCGACGCTGGAAGTCATCCGCACCGGCACCGACAACATCGGCTTCACGCTGCCGACCCTGGGCGGCGCCGTCGGCGGCCAGGCCGGCCACGCGCAGCCGAACTACGACGGCATGGCGGTGCCCAGCGTCTGGCGCACCAACCGCACGATGGCGGCCGCCAAGGTCGACGCGCTGTCCTCGGGCGGCATGGACGATTTCGAGATCCCGGCCTTCCTGCGTCGACAGGCTGATTGATGGCTCGCAAAGCTACTGCGCACTCCGATCTCGCGACTGCGGTGCTCGCCGTACAGAAGTACGGCTGCGCTCCTCTTCGCGACCTCGGAGCGCTCGCTACGCTTTTCAAGCCATCAATCGCCTGGGCAGTCGGATGACGGCTATCGGCGGAATAGCGAGGAGGACCGGCCTCAAGCAGGCCGGGCCCTCTAAAATGCCGTCCGTGCTGCCCCAACGAACCATCAAGTCCATCACCCGCGCCGTTGGCGTGGGGCTGCACAGCGGCCAGCGGGTAGAGCTGACGCTGCGGCCTGCGCCGATCGACCATGGCATCGTGTTCCGCCGCGTCGACCTGCCCGAGCCGGTCTCGATCGCGATGACCGCCGAGTCGGTGACCGACACCCGGCTGGCCTCCACCGTGTCTTCCGGCGGCGCCAAGGTGCAGACCGTCGAGCACCTGATGTCGGCCTGCGCGGGCCTCGGCATCGACAACCTGCTGATCGACATCACCGCCGATGAAGTGCCGATCCTCGATGGCTCGGCATCGTCCTTCGTCTTCCTGCTGCAGAGCGCGGGCATCGCGCTGCAGAAGGCCCCGCGCCGCTTCATCCGCGTCGTGCGGCCGGTCGAGATTCGCGAGGGCGAGGGCACCGACGTCAAGTGGGCGCGGCTCGACCCGTACCACGGCTTCAAGCTGAGCTTCGAGATCGACTTCGACCACCGGGTGGTCAACTCCACCGGCCAGCGCGTCGAGTTCGACCTGGGCAGCGGCTCCTACAGCCGCGACATCGCGCGCGCGCGCACCTTCGGCTTCACCAAGGAAGTCGAGTACATGCGCTCCAAGGGCCTGGCGCTCGGCGGCGGCCTGGACAACGCCATCGTGATGGACGACTCCAAGGTGCTGAACGCCGACGGCCTGCGCTACGACGACGAGTTCGTGAAGCACAAGATCCTCGACGCGATGGGCGACCTCTACGTCATCGGCCGGCCGCTGCTGGCCGCCTACAGCGCCTTCCGCTCCGGCCACGCGCTCAACAACAAGCTGCTGCGCGAGCTGCTGGCCCACCCCGACGCCTACGAGACGGTGAGCTTCGACGACGAGAAGCGCGCGCCCACCGGCTTCGCCGAAGTGGCGAGCGCCTGGTAGGCCATCAGCCGAATGCTGCTCTTTCGCTGGGCGATCCTGATGCTCCTGCTGTTCGCGGGGGCCTGCTTCGTTTTCTACGTCGGGACCGGGCAGATGCGTTATCGGCGCTTGGGCTGGATCGTGCTCAAGTGGACGTTGGTGGCTGCCTTCGGCTTCTTTGCCGTCTTGATTGCTGAGCGCGTGTTCTAGAGGGCCGCTTCGGGCGTTCGAGGCGCTCGCATCCGGTGTCTTGCTGGGGGGCCCGGCATGCGGTGCGGGCGGGTCGACCCCGTTGCGCCGGCCCTTCGGGCTGCCTTGCGGTGCTCGCGTCAGGCGGGGTCCGCGCAAACTCGCCTTCGGCTCAGACACGCGCGGCCCTTTTTCCGCCTGACGCTGCGCTCCTCAGCGGCGCAGAGGGGATCGCCCCGCCCGCATCGCATGCCGGGCTTCGTGGTGGATCAGTGCTCGCGCGCGCCTCGACGAGTGGCACTGCCGCCCGCTACCATGCGCCGGCCTTGCGCAGCATCGCGGGCAGATCTTTCGGCCAGACCGTGGCGCTCGTCGACTCGAGCTCGGCCTCAGTCCACCACTTGTGCTCTGCCATGAGCTCGACCTCGAGAGGGGTCCAGTGGCGCGCGACACATTCGATGCTTTGGCGCGAACAACGAAGACCTGCTCGTCCGCCAGAACCTCCTCGCAGTCGGGAAGAGGGGCGCCGGCGCAAAAGGCATCTCCGTTGCAAGGCCCTTGATTCTAGAAATCGAACACCCTCCAGCGCGCGCAGGCCGAGCGTTGGAAGCGCACGCGGCGGCCGTCAGTCCACGGAGCCCGGTATGCGGTGCGGGTGGGGCGATCCCCTCTGCGCCGCTGAGGAGCGCAGCGTCAGGCGGAAAAAGGGCCGCGCGTGTTTGAGCCGAAGGCGAGTTTGCGCGGACCCCGCTTGGCGCGAGCACCGCAAGGCAGCCCGAAGGGCCGGCGCAGTGGGGTCGACCCGCCCGCATCGCATGCCGGGCGCCCTCCGCAAACACCAGCGCCCCGCATCGCAAGCCAAGCGCCCACCGCAAGCCAGCCCGACAGCCCAACACCCCTACCGAGTCCGCCCCTGCCGATACATCCCGCTCGTGCTCCGCGTCAGCACCGCCCCTTGCGCCAGCCTTGCCATCGACGCCCCCACGTGCGCATGCGTGATCGCGATGCCCAGCGCATCCGCCGCATCGCTGCCCGGCAGGCCCGGCAGGTTGAGCAGCCGCTTCACCATCTCTTGCACCTGCGGCTTGGCCGCGCGGCCGTGGCCGGCCACCGCCTGCTTCATCTGCAGCGCGGTGTATTCGGCCACCGAGAGGTTGTTGCTGACCAGCGCGGTGAGACAGGCGCCGCGCGCCTGGCCGAGCAGCAGCGTCGATTGCGGATTCACGTTGACGAAGATGATCTCGACCGCCGCCGCGTCGGGCTTGTAGCGCGCGGCGATCTCGCCGATGCCCTCGAACAGCACCTTGAGCCGGGCCGGCAGTTCGCCGCGCGCCAGGTGCTTGGTCGTGATCGTGCCGCTCGCCACATAGCGCAGCGCGTGGCCCTCCGCCTCGACCACGCCGAAGCCGGTGGTCTGCAATCCGGGGTCGATGCCGAGGATGCGCATGAACCCTTCAGGCGTCGAAGTACCAGCGCACCGCGTGGAAGAACACCGGCGCCGCGAAGCACAACGCATCGACCCGGTCGAGCAGCCCGTTGGCGCCGGTCACGCCGACGCCGCGCCGGCCCCAGTTCGGAATGCCGCGGTCGCGCTTCAGCGCCTTCATCACCAGGTGCCCCATCGAGCCGGCGACGCAGGCGATCAGCGCCGCCGCCGCGGCCTGGCCGTACTTGAAGGGCGTGATGAAGGAGAGCAGGGCGCCGACGATGCAGGCCACCACCATGCCCAGCGCCCAGCTGGTCCAGTTGAAGCTGCTGCTCACATGGGGCGCGAAGGGCGGCTGCATGAACAGGCGCCAGCGGATGTAGCCGATCCAGCCCGGCGGACGCTCGGGCGCGCTGCCGTCGGTGGGCACCACCTTGCGGCGCGCGACCAGGTGCTGCACCAGCATGCAGGTCTGCACCACGAACACCAGGAAGAAGACCAGGAAGGCGTTCTTGCCCGCATAGCCCGGGAAGCTCAGCAGCAGCAGTGCCGGCACGTGGCTCATGCCGTAGACGCAGACCATGATGCCCCACTGCAGCTTGGCGTTGCGCTCCAGGAAGTTGCCGGGATCGTCCGCCAGCGCGCTGGCGACCGGGATCGCCAGGAAGACGTAGACCGGGATGAAGACGGTGAAGAGATTGAAGTGCGCCGCATCGACCAGCCAGAACTGCACCGGCAGCACCACGAAGAAGGCCAGCAGCAGGCTGCGGTGATCGCCGCGACGGGTCGGCGACAGGGTGATGAACTCGCGCAGCGCGAAGAAGGAGATGAAGGCGAAGAGCAGCGTCGCCACCGTGTCGCCCAGCGCCCAGCTGATCCAGAACACCACCACCATGTACCAGGTGGTGCGCAGCAGGGTCTGGAAGTGATGCAGCTCGCGCTGCCAGATCTCGTCGTGCACCGGATTGCGGCGCTCCCTGAAGCCCAGCATGAAGGTCACGGTGCTGACGATGACCAGCAGCCCGAAGACGATCAGGAACAGGGCCGCGACCTGGTGCGTCGCCGAGAGGTTGCGCAAATAGTCGTTCATCGGCGGCTAGCTAGACATCGCGCAGCGCGATCACCGCTTCGCGTGCGCGATCGAGGAATGGGCGGCGTTCTTCCTGCGGCTCGACGCGCAGCGGCTCGCCGAAGGTGACCGAGCAGAGGATCGGCACCGGAACCACCTCGCCCTTGGGCATGACCCGCTGCACGTTGTCGATCCAGGCCGGCACCAGCACCACCTCGGGAAACATCTGCGCCAGGGTGAACAGGCCCGACTTGAACTTCTGCGGCGTGCCGGTGTGGCCGCGCGTGCCTTCGGGAAAGATGATGATCGAGTCGCCGCTGCGCAGGGCCTCGATCAGCGGCTGCAGGGGGGCCATCGCCTCGGCGTTGCCCGGCTCGGCAGGATTTCCTTCGGGCGGCGGCTGACCCTGCGCGGGCGCTGTCGCGGCGGCTGCTTCGATCTCGTCCACCTCGGGCAGGGGAATTTCGAGCTGCGCCGCGTGCCGATCGGCGGCTCGGGCGGGCTGCGCCTGCATCCCGGCAGGCGCGGGCTCGGGCGGGGCAGGATCCGGCGCGCGCGCAACGGCTTCGGCGGCAGGTGCGAGCGCCTGCCGCTGCGCGGCCAGCGCCTCTGCCAGAGGTACGTTCAGATAGGGTTCGACGCGCTCGATCCCGGGCTGGGATCGTGTCGCCGCTTCGGTTGCCGCCAGCACCTCGGGCACCGGCGCCGGCACCGTCGGTGCACCGCCGCCGCGCTCGACATAGATCGCGTTGAAGACCTCGGTCGTGATCCAGCGCTTCACCGGCGTGTTGGCCCAGTAGTCGCGCGCGGCAATGGGGCGGGTGATGCTGCGCAGCTCCTCGGGCAGCGCGGCCCAGATCATGACCAGGTCGAGATGGCTCTGGTGGTTGGCGAAGTAGATGCGTTGCTCGGCCTTGGGCGGGCAGCCCCACCATCGCGCCTGGGCGCCGGTCAGAAGCCGGATCAAGGCCAGCAGTCCCCATCCGGTGATCTTTGCAAGCATGGGCGCGATGATACGGGTGGTTACGGATGCTTCGAGGCCCGCGTGTCGCGCTCGAAGGACATCAGGGCAGCTCGGCCGCCGGCATGCGCGCCGCGATGGTCGCCGAGCGGCTCGCGAGGTAGGGCGAACCTTGCCGGCGCTCGAAGGCCTTGGGGCTGGGCAGCATCACGGCCAGGCGCGCGGCTTCCAGCGTGCCCAGTCGCGAGGCCGGTTTCTTGAAATAGTGCTGGGCCGCCGCCTCGGCGCCGAAGATGCCCTCGCCCCATTCGACATTGTTGAGATAGAGCTCGAGGATGCGCTCCTTGCTGAGGAAAAGCTCCAGCGTGGTGGCAAGGGCCAGCTCCTGCCCCTTGCGCAGCATGGTGCGCTCGCCCGACAGCAGCAGGTTCTTGGCCAACTGCTGGGTGATGGTGGAGCCGCCGCGCAACTGCGCCGGGCGTGGCTCCTTTCCGCGGGCTCGCATCTGGGCGGCGCGCCGGGCCGCGATCTCCTCGGCCTGGGCATTGCGCTGGCGGGCCCGCTCGATGGCCTCCCACTCGACGCCCTGGTGGTAGATGAATTCGCTGTCCTCGCTGGCGATGACCGCGCGCTTGAGCGAGTCGGCGATCTGCGCGTAGGGCACCCAGCGCTGCTGCCATTCGCTGCCGCCGTTGCTGCGCCCGGCGGTGGCGATCTGCCAGGCCGCGGAGCGCTGGAAGGTGGTCGACTGCGGATCGATCACCGCCATCGCCGCGATGCGCACGATGAAGAACAGCTGCAGGGCCAGCCCGGCGATCAGCACGCAGCCCAGCCAGCGCAGGGCGGCCTTCACTTGGCCTCGACGATGGCGCGCAACTCGGCCAGCACCGGTGCCGTCGGCGGGCGCACGCCGCGCCAGCTGGCGAAGGCCTCGGCCGCCTGCTCGACCAGCATGCCGAGTCCGTCGCGCGGCACCGCGCCATGCTCGGCGGCCCAGCGCATGAAGCCCGCCGCCGCCGGGCCGTACATCATGTCGACCGCCAGCGCGCCCGGCTTGAGCACGCGGGCCGGCACCGGCACCTCGCCGCCGGCCAGGCTCGACGCGGTGGCGTTGACCAGCACGTCGAAGTCGCCGGGCACGCTGTCGAGCGCTTGCGCCTCGAGCTCGACATGGTGCGACAGGGCCAGCGCGGCATGGCGCTGCACCAGCGCGATGGCCTTGGCCAGGGTCCGGTTGGCCACCACCACCCGGCGCGGGCCGGCCTCGAGCAGCGGGCCCAGCACGCCGGCCGCGCCGCCGCCGGCACCCAGCAGCAGCAGTTCGCTGCCGGCCAGCGCGACACCGGCATGCAGCGTGATGTCGTTGACCAGCCCGATGCCGTCGCTGTTGTCGCCGTGCACGCCATCGTCGCTGAAGCTCAGCACGTTGACGGCCTGCGCCAACGCGGCGCGCGGGCTCAGCCTGGTCGCCAGCCTGGCCGCCTCGAACTTGAAAGGCACGGTGACGTTGCAGCCGCGCGCGGTGCCCGAGGCATCGGCGCGGAAGGCCGCGACCGCGCCGGCGAAGTCGTCGAGCGGCGCCAGCCGGCGCCCGTACTGGAGCGTCTGGCCGGTCAGCTCGGCCATCCGCGCATGGATCCAGGGCGAGCGGCTGTGCTCGACCGGATGGCCCATCACGCAATAGAGGTCCATGGCGTCCTTCGTCCTGCCTACTGCTTCGACGACAGCTGGGTCTCGAGCGTCTCGTCGTGGGTGAACTTGAAGCGCGAGGGCAGCACGATCTGGTCGGTCTGCCGGCGCATCGCGTCGGTGAACTTGCCGAAGCCGCCGATGCTGCGAACGATGGCCTGGGCGCGGCGGTCGAGCATGCGGTCGCCCGAGCTCTCGACGATGTCGGTCGCGAGGATGGTGCCGTCGTAGTTGACGGTGACCATCATCGTGAGCTCGCCGTAGAGCTTCTTGCCGGCCGCCTCGGGGAAGTTCTCCGTGCCGCGCGCCTCGATCTTGCGGCGCAGCGCATCGACGTAGGTGGCGTAGGCCGCCTCGCGCGTGGCCGGGCTCAGGTAGCGCTTCTTGGGCCGGGAGTTCTCTTCGTTGACCCGCCGCTCGATCTCGGCGAGCAGGTTCACCAATTGCCGGCGCTTCTCCTCGCGCGCCGCGTTCTCGGCCGGGTCGCCCTGCTTGCGCGGATCGGCGGGCGGCATGCTCGCCAGCTGCTGCTTGACCTGGGCCAGCAGCAGCATCTGCTGGGCCTGCATGGCCTCGACCTGCCGCTGGGCGTCGTCGGACGAATCGCCGATCGCATTGAAGGCCGAGGGCGGCAGCGGGCTGGTGGCACGGCCCTTGTCGAGATCGCCGCCGCCGGCGAGCGAAGCCTGGGCGATGGCCTTGGCCTTGTCGGGCCGCTCGTTGGACTTGGCGTTGACCAGGATCACCTCGAGCGCGGTGTCCTGAAACACCTTGTCGAAGGATTCGGGATCGACGAAGCGCACCGCCAGCAGCGCCGCATGGGCCAGGACCGAGACCGCCAGCGCGATCTGCAGGGTGCTGAAGTCGCGCAGGTTCATGTCGTCGGTCTCGTCGTCCCGTGGGTCATGCCGGCGAGCCTTCGGTGCTGGGCTCGGGGCTGGCGGTCTCGCCGCTCGGCTCGCCGTCGGCCAGGTCGACCGCGATGGCGATCGGGCCGGCCACTTCCTCATCGTCGCCGTCGTCATCGGCCGCCGCGTCGGACGGTGCCGGGTCGAGCCGCTCGATCACGGTGCCGTGCACGTCGAGCGCGATCTCGTCGACCTCGCCGAGCCGCACCCGCACATGGGCGCCGCGCTGCATCCCCTGGGTGCCCGACACCATGAAGACCAGCGGCAGCGAGTCGGCCCGGGCGAGCGCGCCGTTCGGCACATCCTTGATCAGCGTCGCATCCAGCTCGGTGATCCCTTGCTGCTGCAGGTACTTCAAGGTCCAGAAGCGTTCCATGCCGCCCTGGTGCGCGTTGTAGGTGGCATAGGCCGCATCGAAGCCCGAGAGGATGGAGAACAGGTCGGCGTCCTTGGGCTTGAAGGGCGCGGCCAGCGCCGCGGTCTTGCCGTGGCGCGCCGCTGCGATGATCTGCCACTGGTTGACCAGGTCGGTGTAGCGGCGCAGCGGCGATGTGCTCCAGGCGTAGCTCTTCACGCCCAGGCCGGCGTGCGGCAGGGCCCGCGTGCCCATGCGCACCTTGATGCCGGGCGCCAGGCTGGCCTGGCTGCGGTAGAGGCCCGGCACGCCGAGCTCGCCCAGCCAGCCGCCCCAGCTGCTGTTGGCCAGGATCATCGCCTCGGAGACGATCAGGTCGAGCGGCGCGCCGCGCTGGCGGGTGCCGATCTGCACCTGCTCGTCGCCGCTCGGCTCGCCCTCGTTGCCGACCAGGCGGAAGGTGTAGTCGGGTCGGTTGAAGTTCTCCGGCTTGCCGCGCGCTATCTCGCGCTGCGCCTTCAGGTGCTTGGCCAGCCGGAACAGGAAGGACAGCGGCGTGCGCAGGGGGGTCAGCTCCGGCGGCGTGCCGGCCGCCTCGACCGAGGCGCCTTCCAGCCAGGGCCCGGTGACCACCGCATCGAGCCGGTCGTGGCGGAGGTTGGCGACGATCGGCACCCGTTCGAGCCGGGTCTCGGTGCTCTTCAGCTCGAGGCTGGCCTCGTCGAAACTGGCATAGAGCGACACCGCCGGGCAGTCGCGCCCCTGCTGCAGGGTGTAGGCCTCGACCACCTGGTCGGGCAGCATGGTGATCTTGTGGCCCGGCATGTAGACGGTCGACATGCGTGCCCGCGCCACCTGGTCGATCGCGCTGCCAGGCACCAGCGCCAGGCCCGGCGCCGCGATGTGGATGCCCACCACCACCGTGCCGCTGCCCAGGCCGCGCACCGACAGCGCATCGTCGATCTCGGTGGTGTGCGAATCGTCGATGGAGAAGGCCTGCACATCGGCAGCAAGCGGCAGCTCGTCGGCGATGCGCGGGGCTTCGAGGGCCGGAAAGCCGGTGCCCTTGGGGAAGTTCTCGAACAGGAAGCGGCGCCAGTGGAACTGGTAGGCCGAGTCGATCGCGCCGGCCTTCTCGAGCAGGTCGAGCGGGGCGCGCTGGGTGGCCCGCGATGCCTCGACCACCGCCTTGTATTCGGGCGCGTTCTTGTCGGGCCGGAACAGGATCTTGAAGAGCTGCTCGCGCACCGGCGCGGGGCATTCGCCGGCGGCCAGCTGCGCGGACCATTCGGCGATCTGCGCCTGTACTGCTTTCTTCTTCTCGATGGCGGCCAGGGCCTGCTGGATGATCTCGGCCGGCGCCTTCTTGAAGCGTCCCTTGCCGGCGCGGCGGAAGTAGTGCGGCGCCTCGAACAGGGCCAGCAGCGCGGCGGCCAGCTGAAGCAGCGTCGGCCTGGCCTGGAAATACTCGGTGGCCAGCGCATCGAAGCCGAATTCGCCCTCGGGCGCGAATTCCCAGGCCAGGTCGAGATCGACAGTGGCGGCGAGGGCGCGTGCCTCGGCCAGCAGCTCGGCCGGCGCAGGCTTCTCGAAACGCAGCACGATGTGCGCGGCCTTGACCTTGACCCGCTTGCCGGTCTCGAGCTCCACCTGCGCCGACGCCTCGGCCTCCGCCAGGACGCGGCCGCCGAGGTACTTGCCGGCTTCTTCGAACAAAACAAACATGGCGCCGATTGTCCCACGCGCCATGCCCGGCGCCGGCCCCTGGAAGCCCTCAGGCAGGGTCGATGAAGCGCAGCACCTCGTCGAGGTGGCGGGTCTCGAAATCCGACAGGGCATGGTCGCTGCCTTCGAGCAGCTCGATGCGGCTGCCCGGGTAGCGGTCGACCATCTCGCGCCAGTCGAGCACCTCGTCGCCCTTCGCCACGATCGCGAAGACCTGTTCGGGGCGCGCCAGCGGGCCGGCGTCGAGGGCGCGCAGCTCGTCGATGAACTCGGGGCGGAAGTGGAAGTGCTGCGCCGGGTCGTGCCAGAGGGTCTGGTCGCCGATGTGGCGCATCAGGTCGCGCGCCGGATGCACCGCCGGGTTCAGCAGCACGGCGCGGCAGTAGGTGGTGCTCGTCACGTAGGTGGCATAGAAGCCGCCGAGCGAGGAGCCGACCACCGCCATCGTGCCGCGCGGCCAGTCGGCGATGCCGCGCATCACCAGGTCGATCGCCTCGCGCGGCGAGGGCGGCAGCTGCGGGCACCACCAGCGCAGCGTCGGATGCTCGCGTGCGACCCGGGCCGCCATCTGGCTGGCCTTGGTCGAGCGCGGCGACGAGCGGAAGCCGTGCAGGTAGAGCAGGTGGGTGGTTGGCGGCATGGCGACATTATCCGGATCGACGTCGCCAATGGAGCAGGGCAGCAGGCGCATGGCCCGCCGGCGCGCTCCGGCGGGTGCCCCGCGCGATAATCGGCGACCATGTCGGCCGTCTTCAACCAACCTTCGCTCGCGCGACGCCTGTTGCCCGTGTTCAAGGGCTTCGACGCGCTGCTCATCTTCGCGGTGCTGCTGCTGTGCTGCGCCGGCCTGCTCACCATGTATTCGTCGGGCTACGACCATGGCCAGCGCTTCGTCGACCACGGCCGCAACATGCTGCTGGCGGTGCTGATCATGTTCATCGTGGCCCAGGTGCCGCCGCAGCGCCTGATGTTCTTCGCGGTGCCCCTCTACACGCTCGGGGTGGCGCTGCTGGTCGCGGTGGCTATGTTCGGCATCACCAAGAAGGGCGCCCAGCGCTGGATCAACGTCGGCGTCGTGATCCAGCCCAGCGAGATCCTCAAGATTGCGATGCCGCTGATGCTGGCCTGGTGGTTCCAGCGCCGCGAAGGCCAGCTGCGGGCGCTCGACTTCATCGTGGCCACCGTGCTGCTGGCGATCCCCATCGGCCTGATCATGAAGCAGCCCGACCTGGGCACCGCGCTGCTGGTGCTGGCGGCCGGGCTGTCGGTGATCTTCTTCGCCGGCCTGTCCTGGAAGCTGATCGTGCCGCCGGTGCTGGTCGGGCTGATCGCCGTGTCGCTGATCGTGGGCTACGAGTCGAAGCTCTGCGCCGACGGCTTCGACTGGAAGGTGCTGCACGAATACCAGAAGCAGCGCATCTGCACCCTGCTCGACCCGACCAAGGACCCGCTCGGCAAGGGCTTCCACATCATCCAGGGGATGATCGCCATCGGCGCCGGCGGGGTGGGCGGCAAGGGCTGGATGCAGGGCACGCAGACGCATCTCGAATTCATCCCCGAGCGCACCACCGACTTCATCTTCGCCGCCTATTCCGAGGAATTCGGCCTGGCCGGCAACCTGGCGCTGATCGCTTCCTACATCTTCCTGATCTTCCGCGGGCTGGCGATCGCGGTCGACGCGCCCACCCTGTTCTCGCGCCTGCTGGCCGGCGCGATGACCATGATCTTCTTCACCTACGCCTTCGTGAACATGGGCATGGTGAGCGGCATCCTGCCGGTGGTGGGCGTGCCGCTGCCCTTCATCAGCTATGGCGGCACGGCCATGGTCACGCTGGGGCTGGGCCTGGGCATCCTGATGTCGATCTCGCGGGCCAAGCGGCTGATGCAGACCTGAGGCCAGCGCGGGTCGAGGCGCGAGCCTAGAATCCCGCGATGATCTCCCGCGAACCCACCATCGAGCGCCTCGCCACGGCGCAGCAGCTCCTGCTCACGCCCTTCGGCCTCGACGAATCGCACCTGTCGCGCGCCCTGGCCGAAATCGGCGCCTACCGGGTCGACGACGCCGACCTGTATTTCCAGTACACGCGCAGCGAAGGCTGGAGCCTGGAAGAGGGCATCGTCAAGACCGGCAGCTTCAGCATCGACCAGGGCGTCGGCGTTCGGGCGGTCAGCGGCGAGAAGACCGCCTTCGCCTATTCGGACGACATCTCCGAGGCCTCCCTGCTGGACGCGGCGCGCACCGTGCGCAGCATCTCCTCGGCGGGCAAGAGCGCCCGCGTCAAGGCGCCGGCGCGCAGGATCGCCGGCAGCCGCTCGCTCTACAACGGCGTCGACCCGATCTCCACCCTCGACAGCGCCGCCAAGGTCAGCCTGCTCGAGAAGGTCGAGCAGCTGGCGCGCTCGCGCGACCCGCGGGTGGCCCAGGTCATGGCCGGCCTGGCCAGCGAATACGACGTGGTGCTGGTGGCACGCGCCGACGGCACGCTGGCCGCCGACGTGCGGCCGCTGGTGCGGCTGTCGGTCACCGTCATCGCCGAGCAGAACGGCCGGCGCGAGGTCGGCTCGGGCGGCGGCGGCGGCCGCTTCGGCCTGGCCTACTTCGACGACGCGCACATCGCGCAATACGTCGACCAGGCGGTGAACTCGGCCCTGACCAACCTGGACTCGCGTCCCGCCCCTGCCGGCGAGATGACGGTGGTGCTCGGCCCGGGCTGGCCCGGCATCCTGCTGCACGAGGCGATCGGCCACGGCCTCGAAGGCGACTTCAACCGCAAGGGTTCCAGCGCCTTCTCCGGCCGCATCGGCGAGCGGGTGGCGGCCAAGGGCGTGACGGTGCTGGACGACGGCACCATCGCCGACCGGCGCGGTTCGCTCAACGTCGACGACGAAGGCAACGCCACCCAGCGCAACGTGCTGATCGAGGACGGCATCCTGAAGGCCTACATCCAGGATTCGCTCAATGCCCGCCTGATGAAGGCCAAGCCGACCGGCAACGGCCGCCGCGAGAGCTACGCCCATGCGCCGATGCCGCGCATGACCAACACCTACATGCTGGGCGGCGACCGCGTGCCGGCCGAAATCGTCGCCAGCATCAAGAAGGGCCTCTACGCCACCAACTTCGGCGGCGGCCAGGTCGACATCACCAGCGGCAAGTTCGTCTTCTCGGCGAGCGAGGCCTACTGGGTCGAGAACGGCAGGATCCAGTACCCGGTCAAGGGCGCGACCATCGTCGGCAACGGCCCGGACGCGCTGACCCGGGTGACCATGATCGGCAACGACATGGCGCTGGATTCGGGCGTCGGCACCTGCGGCAAGGAAGGGCAGAGCGTGCCGGTGGGCGTGGGACAGCCGACCTTGCGCATCGATGGCCTCACTGTGGGCGGAACTGCGTAGGCTCGTCTGAGGAAAAATTCGGGTGCTTTTCGAGCTTGTGCTAGAGTCTGCGTCCATGTCCGCTTCGCGCTCCTTTTACTTTGGCTACTTTTGGTTCCCGGTGTCCGGCGAACGAGAGGCGCGCGCGTAAAGCAAACGACAAGCAGAACCTCCCGCAACCGCCGGCGCCTCGAGCCCCGGCGGTTTTTTTATTTGTCCCCACGAAATTACTGACCCCTCAAAGGAAGCCCCATGAGCACGAAGACCGCCCCCCACGGCGAATCCTGGTACGCGAACGTCGAGAAAACCAGCCGGACCGACGACGAACGCATCAAGGACATCACAGTGCTTCCCCCTCCCGAACACCTGATCCGCTTCTTCCCGATCGCCGGGACGCCGGTCGAATCGCTGATCACCGGCACCCGCCACGCGATCCACAACATCATGTCGGGCAAGGACGACCGGCTGCTGGTGGTCATGGGCCCCTGTTCGATCCACGATCCGGCCGCCGCCCTCGACTACGCGCGCCGGCTCAAGGCCGAGCGCGAGAAATACGCCGGCACGCTGGAGATCGTCATGCGCGTCTATTTCGAGAAGCCGCGCACCACGGTGGGCTGGAAGGGCCTGATCAACGACCCGTACCTCGACGAGAGCTTCCGCATCGACGAGGGCCTGCGCATCGCCCGCCAGCTGCTGATCGACATCAACCGCCTGGGCCTGCCGGCCGGCAGCGAGTTCCTCGACGTGATCTCGCCGCAGTACATCGGCGACCTGATCGCCTGGGGCGCGATCGGCGCGCGCACCACCGAGAGCCAGGTGCATCGCGAACTGGCCTCGGGCCTGTCGGCGCCGATCGGCTTCAAGAACGGCACCGACGGCAATATCCGCATCGCAACCGACGCGATCCAGGCGGCGGCGCGCGGCCACCACTTCCTGTCGGTGCACAAGAACGGCCAGGTCGCGATCGTGCAGACCAACGGCAACCGCGACTGCCACGTGATCCTGCGCGGCGGCAAGGCGCCCAACTACGACGCGGCCAGCGTCGCGGCGGCCTGCAAGGACCTCGAAGCCGCCAAGCTGCCGCCCACGCTGATGGTCGACTGCAGCCACGCCAACAGCAGCAAGCAGCACCAGAAGCAGGTCGATGTGGCGCGCAACATCGCCGACCAGGTGGCGAGCGGCAGCCGAAGCATCTTCGGCCTGATGGTCGAGAGCCACCTCAAGGCTGGCGCGCAGAAGTTCACGCCGGGCAAGGATGCGATCGGCGCGCTCGAATATGGCCAGAGCATCACCGATGCCTGCCTGGGCTGGGACGATTCGGTGCAGGTGCTCGACCTCCTGTCGCAAGCGGTCAAGCAGCGGCGCGGTTGAATCGCGCCCGACGGCTACGCCGCCTGTTCGTTCAGATCAGCGCCGCCAGGTCGGGCCAATGGTGGCGCAGCAGCGCCGCCTCGTCGCCGTCGGGCTGCATGAAGGCGAAGTCGTCGAAGACGAAGCCCGGCCCGACGGTACAGCTCATCAGCGAGTAGTCGGCGCCGGCCCCGGCCGTCACGATCGGCCGTGCCGCCTGCCATTGGCCGGCCGGCACCGTGTGCTGCGGCCGGGTGCCGTGCACGTCGACCGGCCCCAGGCGCAGGTGCGCCGGCGCGGTGCGCAGCAGGGCGTCTGCGCTCCAGAGCGCCAGCGGCGCGCCTTCCAGGTGGATCCAGACCTCGTCGGAGCGCACCCGGTGCCAGCGCGAATGCTGGCCAGCCTCCAGCAGGAAATAGATGGTGGTCAGTGCATCGCGCGCCGGTCTTCCGTCGGCCGGCTGCACCTGCGCGGCCGAGCGGAAGATCTCGCGAAACCAGCCGCCCTCGGGGTGGGGCTGGAGCTTGAGCGTGTCGATCAGCTGCTGCGCGCGCATGAGAGCGATCTTCTCAGCGCGACGCCCGCAGCGCCGCCAGGAGCTTGTCGTGCACGCCGCCGAAGCCGCCGTTGCTCATGCACACGATGTGGTCGCCGGGCCGTGCCTCGGCCAGCAGCTGGCCGACCAGCGTGTCGATGCCGGCGGCGACCCGGGCGCGCTCGCCCAGGGGCGCCAGCGCCGCGGCCGCGTCCCAATCCAGCCCGCCGCTGTGGCAGAAGGACAGGTCGGCGGCTTCCAGGCTCCAGGGCAGCTGCGCTGCCATGGTGCCGAGCTTCATCGTGTTGCTGCGCGGCTCGAAGGCCGCGAGGATGCGTTCGTCCTTCCGGCCCGCGGCGTCGAGCTTGCGGCGCAGGCCGTCGAGGGTGGTGCGGATGGCGGTCGGGTGATGGGCGAAGTCGTCGTAGACCGAGATCGCGGCGGCGCCCTGGCGCTCGGCCTGGCCGCGCAGTTCCATGCGCCGGCGCACGTTGCGGAAACTGCCGAGGGCGGCAGCCGACTGGGCTGGCGGCACGCCCACATGCTCGGCGGCGACGATGGCGGCCAGCCCGTTCATCTGGTTGTGCAGGCCCGAGAGCGCCCACTCGACCCGGCCCACCGCTTCGCCATGGCGCAGCACCTCGAAGGCATCGTGGCTGCCGCGCGCCTGCCATTCGCCGCCGGCGCCGAAGCGCGCGACCGCGCTCCAGCAGCCCTGGGCCAGCACGCGCTCGAGGCTTTGCTCGGTGGCGTTGACCACCAGCCTGCCGCTGGAAGGCACGGTGCGCACCAGGTGATGGAACTGCCGTTCAATGGCCGCGAGCTCATCGAAGATGTCCGCATGGTCGAACTCGAGGTTGTTGAGGATCGCGGTGCGCGGCCGGTAGTGGGCGAACTTGCTGCGCTTGTCGAAGAAGGCGGTGTCGTATTCGTCGGCTTCGATCACGAAGAGCGGGGTCGCGCCCGGCGCCGCGCTGCCCAGGCGCGCCGAAACGCCGAAGTCCAGCGGCACCCCGCCGACCAGGAAACCCGGTGTCAGTCCGGCCTGCTCGAGGATCCAGGCCAGCATCGAGGTGGTGGTGGTCTTGCCGTGCGTGCCCGCGACGGCCAGCACGTGGCGTCCCTGCAGCACGTGCTCGGCCAGCCATTGCGGCCCGCTGGTGTAGGCGGCGCCGGCGTCGAGGATGGCCTCCATCAGCGGGAACTTCGGTGAGCCGTCGGTCAGGCGGGCCCGCGACACCACATTGCCGATCACGAACAGGTCCGGCTTCAGCTGCAGTTGGTCCGCGCCGAAGCCTTCGATCAGGTCGATGCCCAGGGCCCTGAGCTGGTCGCTCATCGGCGGGTAGACGCCAGCGTCGCAGCCGGTGACCCGATGGCCGGCTTCGCGCGCGAGCGCCGCGACACCGCCCATGAAGGTGCCGCAGATGCCGAGTATGTGAATGTGCATCGGGCGATTCTAGGGACGCGAAGGAACTTGCCCCCTGCGTGCCATCGACTGCGGGCAAAATGCCCGGATGGATCAGGCCAAGCAGGAAATTGCCGCCGCGGCAGCCCGCCTCGTGGTCGAGGAAGGGCTGGAGTACGGCCCCGCGAAGCGTCGTGCGGTGCGCGACCTGGGGCTGCCGGCGCGCAGCTCGCTGCCCCACAACGACGATGTCGAGTCCGAGGTCCGCGACTACATCCGGCTCTATTGCGCCGACACCCAGCCGGCCGAGCTGCTTGCGCTGCGCATGCTGGCCCTCGAATGGATGGAGCGGATGGCCCAGTTCCGCCCGCATGTGGGCGGCGCGGTCTGGCACGGCACCGCGACGCGGCTGTCGGATGTCTACATCCAGCTCTTCTGCGACGACTCCAAGTCGGCCGAGATCGCGCTGATCGATCACCACGTCGACTACGAACCACGCATAGTCACGGGTTTCCATGGCGAACAGGTCGAGGCGCTGAGCGTCCATGCCCTGAGCCGCGCCCTGGGCGAGGAGATCGGGGTGCACCTGCTGGTCTACGACCTCGACGACCTGCGCGGGGCGCTGAAGCCGGACACCCAGGGCCGCGTGCCGCGCGGCAACCTGGCGGCGCTGCGGCGGCTGATGGAAAAAGAAAAGGACAACGGATGACTTCGAGCCCGACGCGCCGAGGCTGGCTCTATGGCGGCGTGGCGCTGGTCGCCGCGGCCGCCGGGGTCGGCGGCGCCTGGTGGACGCAGCGCCGAGGCGGGCAGGGCGGCGGCGCGAAGCTCGACGAGGCCTTCTGGGCCCAGCGCTTCGAGCGGCCCGAGGGCGGGGAGGTGG
>Ga0265327_10001808_pt1 | contig 25062 bp, 23 predicted proteins | sample 41621metaG_FD_202089 | JGI IMG/M metagenome (GOLD analysis project Ga0265327, IMG submission 202089) | Rhizosphere microbial communities from Carex aquatilis grown in University of Washington, Seatle, WA, United States - 4-16-21 metaG | ecosystem: Host-associated > Plants > Roots > Rhizosphere...
TGGCCCGAGAGGAGCGTCAGGGCGCTTTTCGGCGCGTGCAGCGCGTCGGCGAGGAGCGCGATCAGCGCGGCGTTGGCGCGTCCGTCCTCCGGCGCCGCGCGAACCCTCGCCTTCAGGACGAGGCGCCCGTCGGCGAGCGTCTCCACCCCTTCGAGGGCGTCGCGACCGCCTTTGGGCGTCAGCCGTAGCCAGAAGGCGACGCCGCCTCCTTCCTCGATCCAGGGCTCAGCCAAGCGCGCCGGAGCTGGCGCTATGGGCGATGATATCGCTCAGGAATTGCAGGGCGAGCAGGACGATCATCGGCGAGAAATCCAGGCCGCCGAAGGTCGGAATGACGCGGCGGATCGGTTCGTACAGCGGCTCGGTCAAAGCCGCGAGCGCGCGACGAATCGAATAGACCGTGCTCGAACGCGTGTTGATCACGTCAAAGGCGACGAGCCAGGAAACGATGAAGGAGGCGACGACAACCCACCAATAGATGTCGATGATCGTCAAGAGCAGCCTGATCACGGCGTATTGCATTTGCCACTCGCTTTTGGGCGCTGAATCCAACCAGGCGCTTCTCTAACGCTCGCCGTCAAGCCGCGCAATCGGGCCTGAAAACCGCGCCTCGAAGACATGCCCTCGGAATTGATTGACAGGGCCAAGAGGCGCGGTGTAGTCACCGCCCCTGGCCGGGGCTGTAGCTCAGATGGGAGAGCGCTGCAATCGCACTGCAGAGGTCCGGGGTTCGATTCCCCGCAGCTCCACCAAACCGAACGCGTTAGCACGCTAAAACGGTTTTGCCTCGGCTGGCAGCCTCTCTCGGCATTAGCTGCAGCGCCTATCTCACGGCGACGGACTGGTCTGCGCGCATGCTCGCGCGAGCTCTCGGCTTTTCGGAACTCGCCGAAAGCGCGTTTAAATCTGACGAACATCGCAGGGCTTTTGGAGCCCCCCGGCAACGCGCGAAGAGGTTAAGCGCCGTCGAGGGTTTGGCGCCAATGCGCCTTTTTCAGCCTGACCCCCTGCGCTTGCCCTTCGTCCTCGACGAAAACGATGCCGGCCGATTCGAGGGCCGTGCGGAGCTTGACGATGGTCGAAGGGTCCGCCACAAGAGGCCCAGGCTTGGATTCCAGCCGCCGCACCGTGACATGCGCAACGCCCGCCTCCTCGGCAAGCGTCTTCTGATCCCAGCGAAGAAGCATCCTGCCGGCGCGGATTATCTCTGAGCTCAGAGGCGCAATGACCGCTCTTTGCGATGCTTTGAGTCTCATTATTTTTGGGGATCCTTCTTCTAGGATACAGGATGTATATTGGAATGGCCGCTCAAGCAACCGACGGCGTCAAGCGATGCTCCAGGCTAGCACAAGCGAGGCGCCTATGCCGCCCAAGAAAATGAGGTCAAAGGTAAAGATTGCGAACATCCACTATGGATTGCGAGGCTGCCGTTGACATAGCTCAAACGTCACGGCTTCCCCGTCAGATTCACCTATTCTATTAGAGAAGTGGAAGCGAGAGCTACGCCTCTTCTTTTTGACGAATTCGGCGAGGCGGCTCCTAAGTATGGCCTTGGCTTCGATTATCCGGCGTAAACGCCCCAAAACGATCGCCCGAACAACGGCCTTTCGCTCCTCATCCTGTCTTCGAGCCCCTCAGCGCCTACGGGCCCCGACGACCGGGCCGACGTCGCGGCGCGCGATGGCCGGAGCGTCCGAATGATTTAGCGCGCAACTCGTCGCAGCTTCACTACGCCGTCATGTCGCTCATTGAAGACGCGGAAAGGAGCGCGGTTTCGAATGCAGGCTCGACCGCCGAGCTTTTGCGTGAGACGCCGGCGCAATCTGCCCTTCTGGAGGAGCGGTCGCCTTTCAAGAGGCGCAGCGCCGTTGTAAGTCAGCGCAGCCGCGATCCGATCGACCCGGTCGCCCGTCCATGAGCCTTCGCTCGCCATAGAGCGCGAGGCAAAAAGCGGAAACAGATTTGGCGCGTGAACGCGCTCCGAACTTTTGGAATCGATCCCGCTGCCTTGGAGCGCATTCGCCCAAACGCAGCGTGATCTCATGCCGGGAGCGACACGCCGATGGTCAAATCCGAACTGGACGCCGCTGACACCCGCCGGACCCCTCGTTGGGTCCAGATGCTTTGGAGGGCGTCGCCGAAAGGCGCGCCCGCCGATGGCGGGCAATCGACCGAGGGCGATCACGATCTCATCGAGGTGATGATCCGCGTCGCCCTGATCGGCGTTCTCGCCTATTGGACGCTCATCATCGTATCGCCCTTCGCTCCGATCATCGCCTGGAGCGGGATCATGACGGTCGCGATTCATCCCACTTACGTGCAGCTGGCCGAAGCGCTCCACGGACGGCATCGGCTCGCCGCGATTTCACTCACCGTGCTGGGACTTCTGGTCGTGCTCGGTCCGGTCACATGGCTCGGCATCGATCTCGTCGAGTTTCTGGGGAGCACGATTCCTGCGCTGCGGTCGTCCCACTGGCTGGTTCCGAAACCTCCCGAAACGGTGAAGGACTGGCCGATCCTCGGCGCGCAGATCTACGACTATTGGATGCTCGCATCCGCCAATATCCGTAGCGCGCTGGCGCCTGTATTGCCGCAGCTCGAGCCCGTCGGCGCGAGGCTCCTCGCGATGGCCGGAAATGCGGGACTAGGAACGGCTGAATTTCTCGTTTCGGTCATCGTCATGGGCTTTCTGCTGCTGCATGATTCTTTTTTGCTCTCGTCGATGAAAACCCTCGCCCTCAAGATCGACAGGGCGAACGGAGAAAAATACCTGGCGATCGCAGGAGCCACGATACGGGCTGTCTCCCGGGGCGTCATCGGCATCTCGCTGCTGCAGGCGGTGGTCGGCGGCATCGGCTTGACCCTCGCCAGCGTGCCCGGAGCGAGCCTGCTCACTGTCGCCGTGTTGGTCCTGGGCATCGTGCAGATCGGGCCTGGATTGGTGACGATGCCGGTGATCGTCTGGGCGTGGTTCTCGATGCCGCCCTTGGGGGCCGCCGCGCTGACCCTTTGCATGATTCTCGTCAGCCTTTCGGACGCCTTCGTGAAGCCCTTCTTCCTCTCGCACGGCCTCACGACGCCGACGGTCGTCACCTTCATCGGCGTCGTCGGAGGCATGCTTTCGCATGGAATCATCGGCCTCTTCGTCGGTCCGATCATCGTCGCTCTCGCATGGAATTTGACCGACGCTTGGCTACACGAGCGGCAGCTCCGCAAGACATGAGCCTTTTCGCAACTGCGAAAAGCGTGACGCATTTGCCTTTCTAGGCTCTATGGGGTCATAACAAGCTCGCCGCGTCGCCAAGGTTGCGGTTAGATGGAGGAAAGGCATGAAAAAACTATTGCTTGGGGCAGGCGTCGCCTGCGCGTTCGTTTCGGGCGCTGCGCAAGCTCAGGTAAAGATCGACATGAGCAAGATCACTTGCGCTCAGGTTCTCGCCCTGCCGGCGGATGACCAGAATGACTACGCCGCATGGATGAGCGGCTGGTACTCGCAAAAGAGCGGGCGCAGCTTTATCGACATGGGCAAGTTCCAGCAGAACTTCGCGAGCGTCATAGATTGGTGCGCCGCCAACAAGTCGGAATCCGTCATGGCCGGCCTGCAGCGCGCTTTCGATCAGAAGAAGTGAACGAGAAAGATTGGGGGAGAAATATGAATCGTAAGCTCATTTTGGCCGGCGTGCTCGCAGCCGCCGCCATCGCCGCTCCGGCGTCGGCGCAGGTCAGCGTCGAAATGTCGGAGATCACCTGCAAGCAGTTCGGCGAGTATGACGCGAACACGCAAGCCTTTGTCGCGGAATGGATGGCCGGCTACTTCAGCGCCACGAAGAATCTCTTCGTGGTCGACGAGCGCTATGTGAAGCGGAACACCACCAAGATCTTGGCTTATTGCAAAAAGAAGCCAAAGGAGACGCTTTTCAAGGCGATCCAGAAGAACGCCCGCTGATCGTTTCAAGCCCGGCTCGCGCCGGGCTTTTTTCAGGCGATCGGCCGCAGGGGTCAGCTCTTCCCCACAAAGGAAAATCCGACCACGGTCTTGAAAGACCGCGCGCGCAGCCGCGCGACGCCCGGCTTCCGCCCGCTGCGCGCGCTATTTCTCTTTCGACACCTGGTGATACAGCCGCCGTATCTCCTCGAGATCGACCGTCGGTTTCGGCGGCTTGAGATGCATGTCTTCGAGAGCGTCGGCGATGATCTCGGACACCGCGAGATTTCGATACCATTTGTGGTTGGATGGGATCAGATACCACGGCGCATGTTTCGTCGAGCATTTGGACAGAGCCGCCTCGAACGCCTTGATGTAGTCATCCCACTTCTCGCGCTCCTTGTAGTCGCTGTCGCTGATTTTCCATTGGCGCGCCGGGTCGTCGAGCCGCAGCTTGAACCGCGCCAGCTGCTCCTCCTTCGATATGCACAAGAAGAATTTGAGAATGGTCGTATTGTTCTGACTGACCAGCAGCCGCTCCCATTCGTTGATAAAATCGTAGCGCGGCTTCCACACGTCTTTGGGAACGAGCTCATGCACGCGGACCACCAGCACGTCCTCGTAATGGGAACGATTGAAGATCGCGACATTGCCCCGTTGCGGCGCGTGCGGGTGAACGCGCCAAAGAAAATCATGCTCTCTTTCTTCGACGGTGGGTTGCTTGAAGCCCCTCACCTGCACGCCCTGGGGATCCATGGCGCCGATGACATGCCAGCAAGTGCCGTCCTTGCCGGCGCCGTCGATCCCTTGCAGCACGATCAGAAGCGAATGCCGATGATCTGCGTAAAGCGTGCGTTGCAGCTTGCTGATGCGGTGCAGATGCTTTTGCAAGTCGCTCTGCACGTCCGCTTCATTCTTGTAATCGCCGTGGAAGCCGGCGTTGATCGAAGAGAGGTCCACTGACGAACCGGGCTCAATCTGGAAGCGCTTCGCTAGATTCATCTGCCTATCCTCCCAATGACATAACGAAAGGTTCAGCCCCTGCCGGAGATCGCCTTCGGCGCCTCTCCGGCGATGGAGCCGTCGTTAGCTCGCGCGCATGTCAGTGCGGGGCGGCGGGCGCCTTGCGCTTAAAGGGCTGGAGAGGCGGCGCCGCGGTCACGGGCATGTATTGAAGGCTGATCTTTCCAAAGCCCACGGACAAGTCGAGTCCCGAATTCAGGGAGAAGGAGACGGGTTGCAGCGAAAAGGCGTTCTGCGAGCCGCCGACGAGCACCGCTCCACCCAGGCCCGCTCCCACAGCGACGTCGCCCTGCGCGCCGACATAGTCGCCCGCCAGATCGCCCGGACCTGGCTGCTTCACCGCCGCCACGACTTCCCAGGTCAGCACGCCGGGACCGTTGACGCCGATATTGGCGCCGACATTCGTCAAGCGACCGATGTAGTGTGAAGGCTTGCCGCCCCGCAGGCCCTGATAGACGCAGTCGAGAGCCTGATTCTCCACGAGGATCATGCCCACGCCGCCCGAAATGTGGCATTGCAGCGTGCCGATCACGGCGCTATCGGCGAAAGCCGCCGCGGGAAGAAGCGCGGCGATCACGCCGGCCGCCTGCGCTCCCTGTCGAGCCTTAGAGAAAATCCTCATCTGAATCCTCCCCCGTTTTTGAGCAGGCCGCGTCTCGACGGCGGCCGACTCCGGAAAGCGTGCACGGATCAAGGCCTCAGTCAACGTCCGAAGGCTTGCGTCCGCAAAGAAGCCGACGTCTCAGATTTAAAGCGCATCGACAGTTTGCGCGCACGCCGTCAAGGCCAGCGGATTTGGCGTGGCCTCGCTAATTTTGACCAGAGTATTTTTATCCGTGTGCTCGAAGCGCTTCACGCCCTTGATCACGAGCGTCGTCGTTTCGTCGTAGCTCCATGTCTCATCGTCGTGGATCGCGATCTTGATCCGATATTCGTCGGTCCGGAACGCTTCTTCGAGAAAGGGGTTCGAGAGGATTCCGTTGGTGGTCACCCCCCGCGACGCGACGAGCTCGAATTCTTTCGCATCGGCGGCCGCCTTGCCGACGGCCATCGCGGTTTGGCCGCGCGGTATGCTGAGCGTCTGGATGATCAGTCCCGTGGCGGGCTCCCACAGCCAATAGCCGATCTGGTCATGGTAGGTTTCGACCTCGCCCGGCTTGACGACGTGCTGATGATAGCGAAGCCCGTAAAAGAGTTGTGGTCCATTGGTCTGCGGGTCGATCGGCTGGAGCTCAAACCGCTCCACAAAGGCTTGCGTTTCAGGTCCGTCCGCCTTGGGATTGACGTCCGAGCCCTTCGCGCCGCGCCACACGCCCGCCATCGCACGCAAGGGCCCGAGATTCTTCAAGGTGTCTCGATCGACCTTCGCCGGCTCTGTGTAGATATCCCTCGCATAGCCGAGATAAACATTCTCACCCATGTGCCTCTCCATCGAAAAAAGGAGTGTGGAATGCGCGCTTCAGAGATGTTGCTCTCTTAAGGTTCGCGCTCGGCAGGCTTGGCGTGGATCGTCCCGAGCAGCTCGCCCATCGCGCTGCGCAGCCCATGAAGCTGGTCGAGAAGGTGCAAGATGACGCCGACGCCCGGATCGTTCACACCCATGTTCTGTCTCAGATCCACAATCAAGCGGGCGCGCGCGAGGTCGATTTCCTCGAAGACGCGTTCTCCATCCCGCTCGACGGGCGCGAGCCACGCCTCCTCGATCCACACAGTCAAAGTCGAGCGATCGACTTGGACCCGATGCAAGAACTCCTGCTCTCCGATCACGACTTCTGCTCCATTGCACGCCGCGGATCATAGGGGTTGGCGGGCCGCCAGCTCGCGAGAAAACTCTCCAACTCGGGCTCGGGCTGCGTCGGCAGCATGACCTGCAGCCTAACGAACTCGTCGCCGCGCTTCTCGCCGCGCAACACCCCTTTGCCTTTGAGGCGCAGCACCGTACCAGTGTTCGAACCTTTCGGAATTTTCAAAAGCACGAAGCCGCTCGGCGTCGCCGCCTTCACTTCCGCCCCCAGCGCGGCCTCGACCACAGTCACCGGCAGGTCGAGCCGAATATCGCTCCCATCGCGCGTGAAAAAGGGATGGGGACGGATGGATATCTCGATGAGCGCGTCGCCGGCTTCGCCTTCGCCAGGAGACGGCGCACCCTTTCCCCGGAGCCTGAGAGTCTGTCCCTCTTCGATCCCGGCGGGAATCGACACATCGAGCCGTCCGCCCTGCGGGAGGAAAATCTCTCTCTTCGCGCCATTGATCGCCTCGAGGAAATCGATCTCGAGACGATAAAGCTGATCGGTGCCGCGGACCGCCCTTCCCTGCTGGGTCCGCCGGCGCAGCAAATCTGCGAAGAAACTGTCGGTGTCCGCAAAGTCGGCGTAGGCGGCCTCGTTCTCGTAGGAATTCCCCGAGGCGCCGGCGTAGTCCTTGTAGAATCTGTGGGCGGGCTTCTCCACGCCGGCGGCGTCGATTTCCCCGGCGTCATATCGCCGGCGCCGTTCCGGATCGGAGAGAAAGTCATTGGCGCTCGCCACCTCCTTGAACTTTTCCTCGGCGCGCTTGTCGCCAGGGTTGAGATCAGGATGCAGCTTCTTGGCGAGCCGCAGATAGGCCTTCTTGATTTCCTCGGCCGTCGCGGTCTTGGAGACGCCAAGGGTTTCGTAAGGGTCTTTCATGGCGCAAGCATAGCCGGAGCCTGCGCCCGGTCAATGTCGGCGTCGGCAAAGCATGGAACAAGCGGAGCGTAGCCCCCGCTTCATTTTGGCGCAGCTGGCGGAGAGCCGTTCGCAAGCCCCTTCCCCGCTCGGCGCGCGCGATGTTCATCGCGCCGGCGCAAGCGACGCCGCGCAATTCGGGCAGCGTAACGGCAATCATCCTGACAGCCTCGCCTAAATCTTCCGAGATTGCCATGTCCCCGATCGTCACGATCGCCACGCACTTGGAGATCTCGGCAATCGCGAAAATCCAATGCAGTTGGATGAGGCGAGCAAGCGCTTCAAAGGCAGACAGGAGCTTGGCTGGCGCGCAGCCAAAAGGACGGGGCCCGACGAGACTTTGCAAGATCGGCGCGCGCACGCGCGGCTGCAGCCCGAGAAAGCGCATTGCGGCCCTTCTCCCTGGGGCTCGCTCGCTCTGCGAACCCGCCTCTGCCCTCCAGCGCTGTTGGAATACGACCGAATTCGCGCGCAAATGTGGCGCCAGCCCCGTGAGACAGACTATGCGCCCTGGCCGGCCTTACGTCCGCCCCAACGATCCATGAGCTTGCGCCATCGCGCCTCCGCCCAGCCGCTCAGCCGGTCCAGATAAAGGTAAATCACCGGCGTCGTGTAAAGCGTCAGCGCCTGGCTGACGATCAAGCCGCCGACGATGGCGATGCCTAAGGGGCGGCGAACCTCGCCGCCATTGCCGAAGCTCAGGGCCAGCGGGACCGCGCCCAGGATCGCCGCCATCGTCGTCATCATGATCGGCCGGAAGCGCAGAAGGCAAGCCTCGTAGATGGCGTCGTAAGAGGATACGTCGCGCGTCCGTCTGGCTTCGATGGCGAAATCGATCATCAGAATTGCATTCTTCTTCACGATGCCGAGGAGCAGGATCACGCCGATGAAGGCGATGATGCTGAACTCCGTGTGAAACAGCAGCAGCGCGAGAATGGCTCCCACGCCGGCCGAGGGCAGCGTCGAGAGGATCGTGATTGGATGCACATAGCTTTCGTAGAGCATGCCGAGCACGATGTAGACGGCGACGAGCGCCGCCAATATGAGCAGAGGCTCGGTCTTGAGCGATTCCGTGAAGAGCTGCGCGGTTCCGGCCAGCGAGCCCTTGAGCGTCGGCGGCATGCCGATCTGCTTCGTCGCGCGGTCTATATCCTCGAGCGCCTGGGAGAGCGACGCGCCTTCGGCGAGATTGAAGGAAATCGTCGTCGCGACGAAGAGGCCCTGATGATTGATGGCGAGCGCGGTGTGGCCGGGAGTGAAGCTCGCGACGATCGGCAGCGGAACCATCGCCTCAGGACTGGTGCTGACCGAGGAGCCCGTCGAGGCCGTGGCGTTGCCGACCACGGCGAGCGCGTTCGTCGAAGCATTGCGCGCAGTGGCGGTGACAGCGGCGTTCGCCGCGGCGGCGGCCAGAGCTGTGCTGGTCTGTGGCGTAGAGAGCGTCACGGCCTCCCCCGTTCTGGCCACGGCGGTTCCGACCGGCGCGTTGGTCCTCGACGTGCCGGACGCGGGTGCGCCTGCGGTGGAGACATATACGTTCTGCAAGGAGTCGGGACGCTGCGTGTTGCGCGGGTCGATCTCCATGACCACGTGATATTGATTTTGCGCCTGATAGATGACGGAAACCTGCCGCTGCCCGAAGGAGTCGTAGAGCGTGTTGTCGATCTGCGCAGCGGTCAGGCCCAGCCTCGACGCCGTGTCCCGATCGATGTTGACGTCGGCTTCGAGAGCCCGCAGCTGCTGGTCGGAACTCACGTCGCGCAGCACGCCGCCCTCGTTTAGCGCATCCACGAGCTTCGGAGTCCATTCATAGAGCTCGGAACCCGAGCCGAGCAGCGTGTATTGATAGAGCGCGTTCGACTGACGCGCGCCGACGCGGAAGTCCTGAATGGCGCTGAGGAAAACTTCACCGCCCGGTATTTTCGAAAGCGCCGGCCGCAGTCTCGCGATGACCTCCTCGGCCGTCTCATGACGCTCGTCGAGCCCCTTCAGGTTAACGAAAACTGAGGCGGTGTTGACGGCCGCCGCCTGGCCGCCGCTCCCAACGCCGGTGAAGCCGATGACGTTGTCGACGGCGGGATCGCGCCGCACGATCGCGATCATCTCCACGAGCTTCCTCTGCATGGCTTGGAACGAGACGGCCTGATCGCCCCGCAGCACCCCCGTGAGACGGCCAGTATCCTGCGTGGGAAAAAAGCCCTTTGGGATGATGTCGATCAGCCAAAGGTTCAGCGCCACCGTCGCGACGAGCACGAGCATGATCGCACGCGGATGCCGCAACGCCACGATGAGGCTCTTCTCATAGCCGTGCAGCATGCGTTCGAAAAAGGTCCGGCGCCTCGGCCGAGTTGCGTCCGACGTGGAAGTCTTGCGCAGCAGAAGCGCGCAGAGCATCGGCGTGGTCGTCAGTGAGATCACGAGCGAAATCAATATCGCGATCGAGAGCGTCAAGGCGAATTCCCTAAAGAAACGACCGGGAATGCCGCCCATGAACAAAATCGGCGTGAAGACCGCGACGAGCGACAGGCTGATCGACAACACGGTGAAGCCGACCTCGCGGGCCCCTCTTAGCGCAGCCTCTCGCTGCGACATCCCGGCCTCGATGTGGCGCGAGGTGTTCTCGACGACGACGACGGCGTCGTCCACGACGAAGCCCGTGGCGATCGTCAAAGCCATGAGCGACAGGATGTCGAGCGTGAAGCCGGCGAGATACATGATCGCGAAGGAGCCGATGATCGAAACCGGAACGGCTATGCTCGGCACGAGCGTGGCGCGCACGTCACGCAGAAAGAAATAAACGACGCCGATGACGAGCAGCACAGCGACGACGAGCGTCATCTCGGTGTCGGAGAGCGAAGCGCGGATAGTCAGCGACTTGTCGCCGGCGATGATGACATTGATGTCGCCGGGCATCGCCGCTTCGAGCGTGGGCAGCTCGGCCTTGATGAGCTCGACGGTCTCGATGATGTTGGCGCCGGGCTGCGTGAAGGGGATCACGGCCACGGCGGGATCCTCATTATAGTAGCCCGCGTTGCGGACATCCTCGACGGAGTCCGTCACCGTGGCGACATCGTAAAGGCGAACCGCATTGCCGTTGCGATAGGCGATGACGAGCGGCGCATAATCCTCGGCCTTCGTCGCCTGATCGTTGTTGTAGATCTGGAAATGCTTGACGCCCTCCTCGATCGCGCCTTTTGGGCTGTTGGCGTTGGCGGAGGCCAGAGCGGCGCGGACATCCTCGAGCCCGACCCCGAATTTGTTGAGCGCCTCAGAATTTAGCTCCACCCGCACCGCGGGTAGCGTCGCGCCGCCAATGATGACTTGCCCAACCCCTTTGAGCTGCGAAAGCCTCTGCTGCAGCACATTGCTTGCCGCGTCGTAAAGCTGGCCGCGGGTCAGCGTCTTCGAGGTGAGCGCCAGGATCACGATTGGCGCGTCGGCCGGATTGACCTTGCGATAGGTGGGGTTCGCCCTCAAATTCGTCGGGAGGTCCGCGCGCGCCGCGTTGATGCCTGCCTGCACGTCGCGCGCAGCGCCGTCGATATCGCGGTCGAGGCCGAATTGCAGCCCGATGCGCGTGATGCCGAGGCTCGACGACGAGGTCATCTCGGTCACGTCGGCGATCCGGCCGAGATGGCGCTCGAGCGGGCTGGCGACGCTGTTTGCGACCGTGTCGGGGCTGGCGCCCGGAAGCTGGGCGAGCACGATGACGGTCGGAATATCGACCTGCGGCACGGGCGCGACCGGCAGGCTGAAGAAGGCGAGCGCCCCTGCGATGGCGACGCCGATCGTCAGAAGCGTCGTGGCGACGGGGCGCGCGATGAAGGGCGCCGAAATATTCATGGCTGCGCCTCGGGCGTCGAGCGCCGGCCGAAACGCTGCGCGAGGCGATCAAAATAGAGATAGATCACGGGAGTCGTGAAGAGCGTCAGCACCTGGCTAACGATGAGTCCGCCGACGATGGCGAAGCCCAGAGGCCGCCTTAGCTCGGACCCCGCGCCGGAGCCGAGCATGAGGGGCACGGCTCCGAGAATAGCGGCCATCGTCGTCATGAGGATCGGCCGGAAACGCAGCAAGCAGGCTTGGAAGATCGCCTCGCGCGGCGGCTTTCCTTCGTTACGCTCGGCGTCGAGCGCGAAGTCGATCATCATGATCGCGTTCTTCTTGACGATGCCGATGAGCAGGATGATGCCGATGATCGCGATGATGTCCAGCTGATAGCGGAACAGGATGAGCGTCACGAGCGCGCCTACGCTCGCGGAGGGCAAGGTCGAGAGTATCGTGACGGGGTGAATGTAGCTCTCATAAAGGACGCCGAGCACGATGTACATGGCCGTGATCGACGCGAGAATGAGCAGCAGCTGATTGGTGAGCGAGGAGCGGAACGCCCCCAGCACGCCCTGATAGGCGACGATGAAGGTTTTGGGCAGCCGCATGTCCGCGATGGCCCGATCGACCGCTCCGGCGGCGGCGCCCAGCGTCATATATGGGGCGAGGTTGAAGGAGATCGTCGTCGCCGGAAATTGGCCGAAATGCGTGATCAGCAGCGGAGCCGGGCGCTGCTCGGCATGCACGATCGCATCGAGCGGCACTTGTCCGAAGGTCGTCGAGGTCGACGACGGCAGATAGATGAACCGGAGCCCGTCGAGCTGCGATTGAATCGCCGGGTCGGATTCCAAAATCACGCGATACTGGTTGTTTTGCGTGTAAATCGTCGAAACGATGCGCTGTCCGAAGGAATCATAGAGCGCATTGTCGATCGTAGCCGGCGTGACCCCAAAACGCGCGGCTGTCGCGCGGTCGATCGTCAGATGGACAGCCAGCCCCGCCTGTTGAAGGTCGCTCCCGACGTCGGCGAGCTCCGGCTGCTCCACCAGCCGCTGCACGAGCTTCGGCACCCACTCTTGAAACTCCTCTATGCGTGGGTTTTCGAGAACGAATTTGAATTGGGCGCGGGTCACGCTCGCGTCGATGGTGAGATCCTGCACGGGCTGCATATAGAGAGTGACCCCCGCGACGCCGGCGACCTCGGTTTTAAGACGGCGTATGATCTGGGAGGCGGTCAGGCTGCGCTGATGGAAGGGTTTCAGGTCGATGATGAAGCGGCCGTTGTTAAGCGTCGGATTGGTGCCGTCAACGCCGATGAAGGAGCTCAGGCTCTCGACGTCGGGATCTTTCAAAATCGCCTTGGCAAGCTCGCCCTGCAGGCGCGTCATCTCCGCGAAGGAAGCGCTCTGCGGCCCCACCGAGATCGCCTGGATCAGGCCGACGTCCTGAACGGGAAAGAAGCCTTTGGGGATGACGTTGTAGAGAAGGACGGTCAAAGCCAAGGTTGCGAGAGCGATAAAGAGCGTCAGCGGCTGATGATCGAGAACCACCTCCAGCGCGCGGCCATACCCGTCGACAATCCGGTTGAAGCCGCGCTCGGCGGCGAGATCAAAACGATTGCGCTCTGATTCGGGGCGATGGCGAATAAGCCGCGCGCACATCATCGGAACCAGCGTCAGCGAAACGAAGGCGGAGATCACGATGGTCACGGCCAGCGTGACCGCAAATTCGTGGAAAAGCCGCCCGACGACCTCGCGCATGAACAAGAGCGGGATGAGCACCGCGATAAGGGATATCGTCAGCGAGATGATCGTGAAGCCGATCTGTCCAGACCCCTTTAGCGCGGCCTCCATGGGCTCGTCACCTGCTTCGACATAGCGCGCGATATTCTCGATCATGACGATCGCGTCGTCGACGACGAATCCGGTGGCGATCGTAAGCGCCATCAGCGACAGATTGTCGAGGCTAAAGCGGAAGAGATACATGACGCCGAGACAGCCGACGAGCGACAGCGGCGCCGAGAGGCTCGGGATGATCGTCGCTGCGAAGGTGCGCAAAAAGACGAAGATCACCAATACGACGAGCACGATGGCGAGGCCGAGCTCGAACTCGACGTCCTCGACGGAGGCGCGGATCGTGGTGGTGCGGTCGCTGATGACGTCGAGACTGGCGGAGGCCGGCAGGCTTCCCTTGAGCTGAGGCAGAAGCTGCTTGATCCCGTCGGCGACGTCGATGACATTGGCGCCGGGCTGACGCCGAATGTTCAAGATGATGGCGGGCGTTTCGTTGGACCAGGCGGCGAGCTTGGTGTTCTCCGGTCCGCGCAGGATCGTGGCCACATCCGTCAGATGGACAGGATTGCCGTTACGGTAGGCGACGATGATCTGCGCATATTGATCGGCGCTCAAAAGCTGATCATTGGCGTTGATCGTATGAGACTGCTCGGGGCCGTCGAAGAATCCTTTGGGCGTGTTGACGTTCTGATTATTGAGCGTCGTGCGCACATCGTCGATGTTGAGGCCATAGGCTGCGAGCGCGCGCGGATTGAGCTGAACCCGCACCGCGGGACGGTTGCCGCCGCTGATTAAGACCTGGCCCACGCCCGGCTGTTGCGAGATCTTCTGCGCCAGCCGCGTCTCGGCCAGATCCTCGAGATCGATCAGCGACAGGGTTTTCGAGGTGAGCGCCAGCGTCAGGATCGGCGCGTCTGCGGGGTTGACCTTGGAGTAGATGGGCGGGGTCGGCAAATCCGCGGGCAGCAGATTGTTCGCCGCATTGATCGCGGCCTGCACCTCCTGCTCGGCCACATCGAGCGCAAGGTCCAGGCTGAACTGCAGCGTGATGATCGAGGCCCCCGCGGAGCTTGTCGAGATCATCTGATTGAGCCCGGGCTGCTGACCGAGTTGCACCTCGAGCGGCGCGGTGACCGCCGAGGTCATGACCTCGGGGCTCGCGCCGGGATAGAATGTCTGCACCTGGATCGTCGGATAGTCGACCTCGGGCAGCGTCGCGAGAGGCAAGAGGCGAAATGAGACAAGCCCGGTCAGCAGGATCGCCACCATCAGCAGGGTGGTGGCGACCGGCCGCATGATGAAGGGCTCGGAGACGTTCATCGATCCTCTGGCGTTGCGTGATTATTAAGGAGGCGTGACGACGCTCATGCCTTCGCGCAGTCGGTCCGTTCCCTCCGTCACGACCCGATCGCCTGGAGAAAGGCCGGACGACACGGCGGTCATGTCGCCTTCCGATGGGCCAAGCGCGAGCTTGCGCACGGAGACCTTGTTTTCGGCGTCGACGACCCAGGCGTAGGCGCCGGGAGCGCCCCGCTGCACCGCGGCGTTGGGGATCCTCACGACATCGCGCAGCGTGCGCACGAGCAGGCGCGCATTGACGAACTGGTTGGGGAAGAGCTTGTTTTCCTTGTTCTCGAAACTCGACCGAAATTTCACCATGCCGGTCGTCGTGTCGGCCTGACTATCGATGGCGAAGAGCTCGCCGACGCCGAGCTGGTTGACGTTGCCGCGATCGAAGGCGAAGACCTGCGGTCGTTTGCCGGCGTTCAATTGCGGCAGGATGTCGGGAACCTGATCTTCGGGAAGCGGGAAAATCACGGTGATGGGCTGCAGCTGGGTGATGACCGAAAGCGTGTTGTTCGCGCCCGTTTGCACGTAATTGCCGGGATCGACGAGGCGCAGACCGACGCGACCGTCGACCGGCGAAAGGATATGAGCGTAAATCAGGTTGAGCTTCTGCTGATCAATCAGCGCCTGGTCGGTCTTGACCGATCCTTCGTATTGCTTGACGAGAAAGACCTGATCCTCCTCGGTCTGGCGGGCGATCGAGTTCTGCTTCAACAGCGTCTGATATCGGCCGAGGTTGACCTTGGCTTGATCGAGGAGGCCCTGATCGTGAATGAGCTGCCCCTCGTATTGCGCGAGCATGATCTCATAGGGCCGAGGGTCGATCTGCGCCAGGAAGTCGCCCTTCTTGACGATCTGGCCTTCGCGAAACGCGACCTGCGTCAGCTGGCCGCTGATCTGAGTGACGACGTTGACGGTCGCGAGCGGCGTCACCGTGCCGAGACCAACGGCGAAGACCCTCAAATCGCCCTTGGCGATCGTGGCGATCCCCACCGACTGCGGCGGCGCGCGATCGCGGCCCTTGTCTTTGGTCGGCCACCAATTCCAAGCCAGATAGACCAACAGCGCCAGGGCCGCAGCCGCAAGCGCGGCGCGAGCATAATACGGCCGTCGCTCACGCACAGGCGCGGTCGGACGCTCGCTTGCTTCTTCCGAGATCATCGTCTCCACAGGCTGCGCACCCGCCTCGACCGGCGCTGCTCCACTGAAACGCTTACGCTCCACCAAGGCAAGGGCGTCGTGTCAAGTACGCGAAATTTCTTAGAGCGTCGGAATGAACGGTGTCCCGATCATGTCGGCGAGGCCATAATTCTGGGGAATTTTGGCGCCAAGACTTGTAACGCTGGCCGTCGGAGAAAAGAAGTCAGCCCCGGTCCGATCGGCGAGCCGTCGATTTCCACAAGGCCCGGATGTCCTTCATGACGAAAATAAACGACATGATCAGGTCATTCGACCAGCTCCGACGAGACGCAGGCGGGAGCAAAGCTTGAGACGAGCCCGATTCGCTCCTGTAGCGCTCGCGCTCGCGCTGTCCGGCTGCATGGTTGGGCCCGACTACGTCCAGCCTCCCGTCCTGACCCCGGAGAAATTCAAGGAGCTCAAGCGCAGTCCGGGCAAGGACTGGAAGCTCGCCGCGCCGCGCGACAGCGTGGACACCGGCCCCTGGTGGGCGTTGTACAGGGATCCCGCGCTCGACCAGCTCGAAGAAGAGGTCGTGCTCTCCAACCAAAACGTCGCCGCCGCGATGGAGGCCTATGAACAGGCGCGCACGCTCATTCGCGAGGCGCAGTCTGCGCTGTTTCCAACCGTGAGCACGGGCTACAGCACGACGCGCCAATATATCGGCGCGGCTCTCACCAATAGCGGATCGTCCACCACGAGCGCCACGCCCACGTCAGGAGCCTCCACGACCACAACGACGCCAGGGGCCACCGGCAGCCGCGGCCGGGTGACCGCCATCTATACGCCGCAGGGCACGCTGACATGGACCGTCGACATATGGGGCCAGATTCGCCGGCAGATCGAGAGCGATATCGCCGGAGCGCAAGTGAGCGCGGCCAATCTCGTAAACGCCCGACTCACCGCTCAGGCGGCGCTCGCAACGGCCTATTTCAATCGGAAGGCCGCTGTCTCGCTCAAGGAGATCCTCGAGCGGACCGCCGCCGAATATCAGCGGACTCTGGAAATCACGCGCAATCAATACAAGGCCGGCACGGTGTCCGCCGCCGATGTGGTGAGCGCGGAGACTCAGCTGCTCGCGACGGAGGCGCAAGCGATCAACACGGGCGTCGCCATCGCGCAATATGAGCACGCCATCGCGCTGCTGATCGGAAAGCCCCCGGCCGCCGTCTCGATACCGCCGACGCCCCTGACCGGTTACGTGCCCTCTATTCCCGTCACTGTTCCGGCGGCGCTCCTGGAGCGGCGTCCCGACATCGCGGCAGCCGAGCGTACGATGCAGGAGCAGAATGCGCTGATCGGCGTGGCGGTGGCCGCCTATTATCCCAACGTCACGCTCTCAGCGGACCTCGGCTTCACTGGCCACGTGCCGCTGCCAATAAATCCCGCGCATGAGTTCTGGTCGCTGACCGCCTTGGCGATGGAGACGGTGTTCGAAGGCGGATTGCGTTCCGCGCAGGTCGACGCGGCGACCTCGACCTACCGGCAAAGCGTCGCGAATTATCGTCAGACCGTGCTGACGGCGTTCCAGCAAGTCGAGGATCAACTCGCGGCGCTTCGTATTCTAGCCAAGCAGCTCAAGGTGCAGGAGACGGCCGTCGCCGAGGCCAGAAAGGCCGTGACCATTTATCTGAACCAGTATCGCGCCGGCGTCGTCGCCTTCACCTCTGTCGTCGTCGCGGAGGCGAATCTGCTCACGACGGAGCAGTTGGCTCTGACGACGCGGCAGAATCTTTTTCTTGCAAGCGTCGCGCTGATCGAAGCGCTCGGCGGCGGCTGGGACAAGTCGCAACTGCCGGGAGACTTCGCCGTCCAAACAGGACCTTCGATTTTCCCGCAGCGCTGAAGGCGGAATTTTTGTCGCGCTTATCTGACGAGCCGATCGCCTCGCGCGTCATCGATGGCGTTTAGCGTCACAAGGAAATCCACGCTACGGCTTTCGGGCTTCGCGACAGCGCTCCAATCTCCGTAGGAAGTCGCCTCGAGATCGAAATGCTTCTTCTCGCCCGGCTGAAGTCCGCCGGGGATCGAGAAACTGAAGTCTTGCACGGCTAAAGGCACCGCCCTGCCCTTCGCCCTCAGCACGCCGGTCAGATAGACCTTGCTGATGGTGACGGCGCTTTTGTTGACGACGGTAAAAGACATGCGGGGCTCGTAAAGACCGCCATAACGTTGGATCAGGACATGCCGATAGGCGAAGCTTGGATTGAGAACTTCCACCCTCTCGATCGTCGCCGGAGCCGCCGTCTGCAGAGTATTGAATGACGCAATGTCGGACTCGGACGCCCGCGCGCCACATGCCGTCACAACAGCAAAAGTCCAGAGAACGAGGGCGCCTTTCGCTACGTTGCGCATGCGCTTTCCTGCTTGTCGGATCCGCAAAATCTGTATCGGCGAAGATAAGCTCCCGGCAGGCCGTTTCAAGCTTCCACACCCAAGCCTTGGCGCGATTGATCATTTACGGTGAATCGGCCCCGGATGCGCGCGCCCGCCGACCGGCCACGCTTGTCAAAGACGCAGCAAGCCCGACTTTCCGCGCATCGGGGCGCGGAGCCCAGCGGTTCCGTGAGCTTGAAGATGAAATCATCCTTGACCGGCGCGGCGGCGATCGAACAGGCGCTTACGTCGCCCTCATCCGTGTTCGATCACCCCGCCGAGGTCGTGGCGACGGACCTGCCGAATTCGCAAAAGATCGAGATTCTGCTTCACTGGCAATTCGATGCGCACGCCCTGCAGCGCGCCACCGATGAAAATATGTTTGGCGGAGATCCCCCGATGCTCGATGAGGTCAACGCCGCGCTGACTGCGGTCGATCCCGTCGGCCAATACGCCGACGCCTTCCGCCGAGCGGCGCAAAAAATCTAAGCCTCGCCGACGCGCCTCCTTACAAAGCGCGCGCCGCCCCTGCTCCCGCCTCGCAGGGGTAAAGGGTCGTCTTGTCGAAATATGATGCGCCATCCCCAGGGCCTATTGCCGCTGCGGCGCGTTTCGCGAGAGCCTTCTTGAGCGGACAGCCCGTGCACGGACAATGGTGAATCGAGGCGAGCGTCGTCCGCACGCCCGCACGGATAATGGTTTCCGCCTTCTCATTTTTTACGCGAATGAAAGCTCCGTCGGAGCCTTCGATCAGCAGCGCCAGAGCCTCGACTTGGCGCCAAATCAGTCGTCCGTCCGGAAGCGTCACGATGTCCGCCACTGTGGGCGTCTCGCCTCTGCGAACAATTTCTAACGTGAATGCCGACATTCCACATTCCCGTCGCGGCAAAATTTCCGCTTGGGATCATTGTGCAACGAAAGAGCGCTGCTGTCATCGAGCGGTGCAACATGCCGTAGGCTTAGGGGGCCTCCAACCGCCCGGCGGCCCTTAAAAGCACAAGGGACGCCGCGGGTCGCGCGGCGTCTCAAAAAGTCAGGGAGGATCATCACCAATAGCGGCACCAGCGGCGCCAGGGACGATTGGGAACGCAACGACCCCAGCCGTCCATGCGCCAGCCCGGCCCGCAACGCCAGCCGACCTGTTGGATCGACGACGCGACCCCGATGGAGCCGGAAGAGGCGAGCGGCATGGCCTGCGCAGCCGTCGCGCCGGCGACAATCGCGGTCGCCATGAGCAGTTTGATCGTCAGTCTCATTGGATGTGTCCCTTCAAGCCGAACTCATTCGGCGCAAGGACGCTAGCAAGCCGTAGCTGAACCGATGCTGACTGAGCGGCGCCGCGCGGCTCCCGCTCCGGCCGTCAGCCGGGTGTAAATGTAAGCCGCCACTTCGCCTCGCCCGGAAGAAAGGGAGCCGGGCGGCCCTGCACCCAATCGGCATGTCCGGAATTGTAATAAGGCGACAGCGGATGCCCGCTTTGACCAGTCGGCATATGAAAGACGCCCGTCTCTTCATGGCCGGGCGAAACCACGAAGCGCTCCGAGGCGCCGAAGCCACGTTCGGCGATGCGCGGCTGGTAGAGGTCTCCGGGGAGCGCTTCGTCAGGCGGATCGAGCAGCAGGCCAAGCGCCGGAAGAGCGAGGGTCAGAGCGTGCTTGACGCCGGTACGATTGACCGCGCCCCAAGTGAAGGCCTCGACCTTCCCCCTCGCCTCGGTCTCGATTTCTAAAAGCAGCTTGTCGAGCGCGGCGTCGGCGACTTCGTCCCAGCTCTTGAAGCCCGGCGGCACGAGGCGGTCCGGTCTTTCGTTGATCAAGCGCCACGCCGGCTCGTCGGCTTGCGGCGTCGCAAAGCGCGCGGGGCCGGGCTTCGCCGGCGTGCGCGCGATGACCGGCAGCGCAGACAGATAGGCGCCGTAGAGGGAAGAGATCAGATTATGCCGGAAGCTGCGAACGAGGCGATACCCCACCGAGTCGGGCGTCGCGCGGCCGCCCCAATTTTCGACATGCGCCGCGAGATCGGCGTAGCGCGGTCGATCGCTCTTGCTCTGCAGGCGCTGCAGCAGAAGGTCGCGCCAGCGATCCAAGACGCGTCCTCGATCGTCGAGCGCGATGGAAAGGAGATCCTGCTCTTCAAATCGAGACTTCGCGGAAAGCGCGTCTCGGATCTGCCCCGCGCGGGCGCCATGCGCATATGCGCCGAAGCCGAGCTTCTCCAGCGCCTCGCCGCCGACGACGCGCGCGTTCGCGGTCCAGATTCTCTGGCTTTGCGGGTTCAGGACGCTTGGCGTTTCCTTAGACGCGAGATAGCCGCTCCACCCCTTGTCGCCATTCGCCCATGAGGCGGGCGTTCTTCCGTCATGTCCGTAACGGCGCGGAATGGCGCCCGTCACCGTCCAACCGATGTCGCCCGCGCTGTCGCCGACGACGATATTTTGATGCGGGACGCCGAGCCGATGCGCGATCTCCAGCGCCTCGCGCGCGCTTTGCGCCCTTTCCAAATCGAGAGGGCCTTGGAGATTAATGGCGGTCGGAGCATGGGCGACCCAGCGAAAAGCCAGCTTGCGCCCTTTGGAGTCGACTCCGATCACCGGGCCCCAAATGCTTTCCTCGACCGTCAAAGTTTCGCTGACCGCGCAGCTCGCGCAGAGCCGTTCCTCGAAGCGCTGCAGCTCTTTGGGGCCATCCGGCGTTCGATAGCGATCGGCGTCTCCATCCGCCGGCTCGAGAATGACGACATCGCTCGTATCCACCTCGCTGTTGGTGAAGCCCCAGGCGATGCGGCCGTTGCTCCCCGCGACAATCGTCGGCGCGCCCGGCAAGGTCACGCCGGCGATATCGAGCCGCGGCTCTTCCGCGATCACCCGCGCCCTGTACCAGATGTTGGGCTCGCGCAGACGCAGATGCATGTCGTTTTCGACAATGGCCGCGCCCCTCGCCGTGAGCGCGCCGCCGACCGCGAAACTATTGCTGCCGGGCGTAGCGACCGCGTCATCGACATTCGTCAATGGCTTAGCGCTGGAAGCGCGCTTCAGCCCCTGTGCGGGAATGGCGGGCGTCGGCAGAATAGACCCATCCAGCGCAGCGTCGAAACTCGTGCCTCCTGGAAACAGGAACTCCGCCATCGGCCGCCCGAGCGTTTCGATCGCATCGCCGCGCCGCCGTTCCGTGAGGCCGTCCGATTCCTGCAGCGTCAGATACATGGCGTAGGCGATGAGGATCGTGTCCTCCGCGCGCCAGGTCTCAGGCTTTTTGGCGAGCAGGATATATTCGAACGGCGGCGCCGAGAGATCGCTCAAGCCCTTGTTCACACCCAGCACATAGGCGTCCAAGACCGCGCGCTCTTGCGGCGTAATCTCGTTGAGCCTTGCATGCGCGCGCCAGCGGAAACGATGCAGGCGGGCGGCTTTATCCGCCGGCAGCGCGGCGGAGCCAACGAGCTCGGAGAGCTCTCCCGCCGCCGAGCGGCGCTGGAGATCCATTTGGAAAAAGCGCTCCTGCGCGTGCAGATAGCCCAGCGCCCAGGCGAGATCGGCGCGCGACCGTCCCTTGAGCGTCGGCGCGCCGCGAGCGTCCCTCTCTACGCTGACAGGCGCAGTAAGACCGCGGGCTTTCACCTCGCCCTCGAGCTGCGGCAGGCTGAGCCGCAGGAGAACGGCGCCCGCAAGCGCCGCGACGAGCGCCGCCGCGGCGGAAATCGAAGCGAGCGCGACAAGCGCTCTCCCTGTCGCCGCGAGCCGGCGCATCGCTATCCCCTTCCCCTGACCGGGTCGACTCAAGCGTAGCAGATGCAGGATCATGACGCAGTCTCTTTAAGTTCCAGCGGCCGGGTCTGCGAAGGCGCCGAGGCGTCCCGGAGGGATAAGGCGCGCGACAGCTCCCCGTTTAGCTGGATAGCTGATTCGCTCGGCGCTACTTATGCGTTGCCGTGCAGGACCGCGGGGGACGAGCGCTCGATGCAAATACAGTTGGAAGCGAAAGGGGATGCAGCTTGACGAACGAGCGCGACCGGCCTCGCGACGTCGAAGCGATCGCGCAACAGATTTTCCTGCGCATCGGGGACCGCTTCATGCTCGAAAAGCCGCCGAAGCTCTCCGTCCGCGCAGCAATCCTGTGGGGGGCGGCGGCGCTCCTCGGCTTGGGTTTCGTGCTCGCGCTCATGGGCGGCGCGGAGGGCGGATGGAGCTTCCGTCTCTTCTCCTATGCGCTGCTCATCGCGCTCACGAATAATGTCGATAATCTGGGAGCCAGAATTGCCTATAGCCTGCAAGGAACCCGGGTCGGCAACCTCGTCAACTTCTGGATCTCCGTCATCACTTTCGCGATTTCCTATGCAGCAGCCTATGCCGGAGCGGTGGCGGTCGGGTACCTCGACGGAGCCGCTTCGGTGGTCGCCATGGTTTTTCTGGTCGCCTTGGGGGCATGGATGATCCTTCAGGCGCGCGGGCCAACCCCGCGGGAGGAAGGGTCCCTTGAAAAAGGGGCCGCGAGTTTTTGGACGGTTTTGCTGCAGCCGCATCGCGCCGACGTCGACCGCTCGAAGCACATCGACTTCAAGGAAGGCACGATGCTCGGGATCGCGCTTTCCATCAACAACATTGGAGGCGGCCTGAGCGGAGGGATTCTCGGCGTCAATCCCTTTCTCGTGGCGCTTCTCTCCGCCTTCCTCAGCTTCGTCGCCCTATGGGCTGGAAATTACATTGCGGAGTTTTTCGTCGAACGAAACCTGACGGAAAAAGCCGCGATCGTCGGAGGCGCTTTGTTGATTGCGATCGGAATAAAGCAGGTGTTCTAGACAGGCGTAAAGATGAACGATTCTCCCGCGAGCGATGGTTCGACTTCCACTTGCGCGGTCATGATCGGCGGCGGCATCGGCGCCGCGCTGACCGAGAGCTTGAAGGAGTCTAATCGCTACTCGGACATCTTCGCTTTTGCGCGACGCGGCGGTTGTACCGTGGACATCACGCGCGAGGACGAAGTCGCGGCGGCCGCAGCCCGCGTCGCGGCAAGCGCAAGGGCGCTCGGGCTCATCGTCATTGCGACCGGCTTTTTGCACGATGAGGAGTTCAGGCCGGAGCGCAGCTGGCGCGACCTCGACACGCGCCATCTGCAACGCGCCTTCCTTGTCAACGCGATCGGGCCGGCGCTGGTCATGAAGCATTTTCTGCCGCTGCTGCCGCGCCAGGGCAGATGCGTTTGCGCCGTCCTGTCCGCGCGCGTCGGCAGCATCGAGGACAACCGGCTCGGCGGCTGGCACAGCTACCGCGCGTCCAAGGCGGCGCTCAACCAGCTCGTGCGCACCTGCGCGATCGAGCTGAAGCGGAACCGGCCGGAGGCGGTCTGCGTCGCGCTGCATCCCGGCACGACGGCGACGCGCCTTTCGCAGCCCTTCGCCAAGAAGGGACTCGTCGTGCGGACACCCGGCTGGACCGCGAAGCTTCTGCTGGCGGCGCTTGATGGGCTCACCCCAGAGGACACTGGCGGCTTCTTCGACTATTCGGGGTCGAAGGTGCCGTGGTGACGGAAAGAGGCGGAGAAGTTCGCCTTTATCCAATTCCCGACGTGGGATCGCAAAATTTCCGGTAGCTCAGCATAGGCCGCAAATTGATGGCCATCGCCCGCTCCGGTTTCGGGGTCGGTGTAAGCGCTAGACTGCCAAGCTTGTAATTTGGTTGATCGAGGGCTAGGAGGGAGGAATCGATATTCGGCCTGACGACTTGGCCTTGCTTCTCAACGAAGCCGCTGACGACCTCTTCCCCAAACATCGATCGACCGGCCCAACGCGTGCGGGCCTTTTCCGTGCTTGGAGAAACAGCAATGGCTACCGGAACCGTGAAATGGTTCAACCCCCAAAAAGGCTTCGGCTTCATTCAACCCGATGACGGCGGAGCGGACGCATTCGTCCACATCAGCGCGGTCGAGCGCGCCGGACTGAGGGACCTGCGCGAAGGCCAGAAACTGAGCTACGAGCTGACTCAAGACCGCCGCAGCGGCAAGATGTCGGCCGATCAGCTCAAGGCGCTCTGAGCGCCTTCCCAGCGGCGCCTCCCAGGCGCCAGCCCTCTTCCCAAGGGTCGCCGTTCGCGGCGGCCTTTTTTGTCGTCCGTGAAGAACCCATAAGCCTTTGTGGTGACGACAGATACGGCTGCGTTGAAGTCATCGTTTTCGCCGGGTTGCGGGCGGTTTGCGGCGGTTTTCTTGCAAATTGATCTCGCGCCGAAGGCGTGATTCTCTGCCCTCGACGGACGGCGCAGGGAGATTCGTTATGCGGCCGAAGGAGCGCAGAGACGGCGGGCAGCGGGATCTGTTTCGAGCGCGGCTCGACCAGATCGTCGACATGAGCCATCCGCTGGCGAGGCTCGGCAAAACCATCGACTGGGGCTTTCTCGAGCAGCGTTTTGGCGCTGTTTACGCCGACGTTACCGGCCGGCCGCCGCTGCCCACAAGGCTCATGGCCGGCCTCGCCATCCTCAAGTACATGCACGATCTCTCCGACGAGGCGCTCTGCGACCGCTGGCTCGAGAACCTCTATTTCCAGCTGTTCTGCGGCGAGGAGTTCTTTGCGCACAAGCTGGCCTTCGACCGCTCGTCGCTGACGCGCTGGCGTCAGCGCATGGGCGAGGAGAAGCTCGTTGCGTTGGTGCAGTAGAGCCTTTCCGTCGCGACCCGGACCGGGGCGGCGAAGCCGTCCGACTTCGCCAAGGTCATCGCGAGGAGATCGACGAGCGGGTCACAGCCTTCCTCGAGCGTCCGATCAAAGGCGACTGGCCCTATCTTTGGATCGACGCGACCTATGTGAAAGCGCGGCAGAACGGCCGCGTCGTCTCGCTGGCGGCGATCATCGCCGTGGGCGTCAACGCCGACGGACGTCGCGAAGTGCTCGG
>Ga0265327_10001809_pt1 | contig 25053 bp, 25 predicted proteins | sample 41621metaG_FD_202089 | JGI IMG/M metagenome (GOLD analysis project Ga0265327, IMG submission 202089) | Rhizosphere microbial communities from Carex aquatilis grown in University of Washington, Seatle, WA, United States - 4-16-21 metaG | ecosystem: Host-associated > Plants > Roots > Rhizosphere...
TGGACATCAGCCAGGGCGAAGGCGGCGACGCGCTCTCCGCGGTCCTGTCCGAATTCGCGTCCGAACCCACTGCGCGCGAAGTCCCGTCGCTCGACTCCGCGGGCCCCGAGGCCGCTGCGCCCGAGGCCGCCGCCCCGGAGGGCGATGTCGACGTCGCCGCCCTGATCCGCCAGGCCCAGGCGGCCGTGCAGGACCTGCTTGGCGGCGAGGCCGCCCCGGCCGCGACTCCCGAATCTTCCGCCGCCGCGCCCGTCGCCTCCCCCGCCCGCGCCGCCGCCCAGACCGCCCAGACCACCACCGCCGCGCCCGCCGCGACCATCCGCGTGGATCTGGAGCGCGTCGACCGCCTGATCGATCTGGTCGGCGAGCTGGTGATCAATCAGGCCGTTCTGGCTCAGCGCGCCACCGAATCCGGCCTCGCTCGGCAGACCGACGTGGCCATGGGCCTGGACGACCTGGAGCAGCTGACCCGGGAGATCCAGGACAGCGTGATGGCCATCCGCGCCCAGCCGGTGAAGTCGGTGTTCCAGCGCATGCCGCGCCTGGTGCGCGAAGTGGCCGCCGCCGTCGGCAAGGACGTGCGCCTGGTCACCGAGGGCGAGGGCACCGAGGTCGACAAGACCGTGATCGAACGCCTGTCGGACCCGATCACCCACATGATCCGCAACGCCATCGACCATGGGCTGGAAAGCCCGGAAAAGCGCGTCGCCGCCGGCAAGCCGGCCGAAGGCCTGGTCAAGCTGGCGGCCTTCCACCGCTCGGGCCGCATCGTCATCGAGGTTTCGGACGACGGCGCCGGCATCAATCGCCCGCGCGTCAAGGACATCGCCGCCTCCAAGGGGCTGATCGATCCCAACGCCCCCCTGTCGGACGAGGAAATCGACAACCTGATCTTCCTGCCGGGCTTCTCCACCGCCTCGGCCGTGTCGGACATCTCCGGCCGCGGCGTGGGCATGGACGTGGTCAAGCGCTCGATCAACGCGCTCGGCGGCCGCATCTCGATCACCTCGACCCCCGGCAAGGGCTCGGTGTTCACCATGAGCCTGCCCCTGACCCTGGCGGTGCTGGACGGCATGGTGGTCTCGGCCGCCGGCCAGACCCTGATCGCGCCGCTCAGCGCCATCATCGAAACGCTTCAGCCGAAGTCGCACGAGGTGAAGCCGATCGGTCCCAACGCCTGGCTGATGTCGATCCGCGACAGCTTCGTGCCCCTGATCGACGTCGGCATGGCCCTGGGCTACCGCACCGAGCCGGTCGATCCGGCCAGCTGCGTGGCCCTGCTGGTGGAGGAGGGCGCGACCCGCGCCGCCCTGCTGGTCGACGCCATCCAGGGCCAGCGCCAGGTGGTGATCAAGAGCCTGGAAGCCAATTACCGCCACGTGGTCGGCATCGCCGCCGCGACGATCCTGGGCGACGGCCGCGTGGCCCTCATCCTCGACGTCGACGCCATCGTGACCCGACGCAACGCCGACAACACTCTGGCAGCCTGAAACGATCATGACCGACCTCGCTCACAACGCCACCGACCGCCGCGAACTCACCTCCTTCCGCATCGGCGAGCAGGAATTCTGCGTGGACATCATGTCGGTGCGCGAGATCCGCGGCTGGACGCCGGCCACGCCCCTGCCCCGCACGCCGGACTATGTGCGCGGGGTGATCAATCTGCGCGGCGCCGTGCTGCCGATCATCGACCTGTCGGCCCGCCTGGGCCTCGGCGCCACCGAGCCGGAAGCGCGTCACGTGATCATCGTCTGCCGCATCGCCAACCAGATGGTGGGCCTGCTGGTCGACGCCGTGTCCGACATCCTGTCGGTCACCGACGACGTGATTCAGCCGACGCCCGACGTCGGCTGCGACCAGGTGCGCACCTTCGTCAAGGGCATCATGGCCATCGACGGCCGCATGATCAGCCTGATCTCGCTCGACCGGATTCTGCCCGCCGCTTTTGACCTAGAGGCGGCATGACCCTCGAAGCCCGCAGCAGCAGAGAGCCCCAGCGTCAACTCGTCGAAGGCGAATTCCTCTTCGACGAGGAGGATTTCGGCCGCATCGCCAAGATGCTGCACGACGACGCGGGCATCTATCTCCCGGAAGCCAAGGCGACGCTGGTCTACTCGCGCCTGGCCAAGCGTCTGCGCGCGCTCGGCCTGCAGAGCTTCCGCGACTATTGCACCATCCTGACCGAGGACGGCGGGCGCGGCGCCGGCGAACGCCAGCAGATGCTGGCCGCCTTGACCACCAACGTCACCCGCTTCTATCGCGAGCCGCATCACTTCGATCACCTGAAGGCCAAGGTGCTGCCGCCGCTGCTGGAGACCGCCAAGCGCGGCGGGCGCGTACGCCTGTGGTCGGCGGCCTGCTCCACCGGCCCCGAGCCCTATTCCATGGCCCTGACGGTGCTGTCGCTGATGCCCGAGGCGGCGCAATACGACCTGCGCATCCTGGCCACCGACATCGACCCCAACGTGGTCGCCACCGGCCGGCGCGGCGTCTATCGCAACGACGCCGTCGAGCCGATCCCGCAGGACCTGCGCAGCCGCTGGATGCAGCGCGTGAACGACGACGGCGAGATGGCCTGGTCGGTCGGCGAGGAGATGCGCAAGCTGGTCTCGTTCCGCGAGCTGAACCTGATCGGCCAGTGGCCGATGAAGGGTCCGTTCGACGTGATCTTCTGCCGCAACGTGGTGATCTACTTCGAGGAGGAGACCCAGGCGCGGGTCTGGGGCCGTTTCAAGCCCCTCCTGACCCCGAACGGGCGGCTGTTCATCGGCCACTCCGAACGTCTCAACGGCCCCGCAGCCGCCGCTTTCGTCAGCGACGGCCTGACGACCTACAAGTTCGCCGAAGGGGCCCGTCCGTGAGCCGCACCAAGGTCCTGATCGTCGACGACAGCGCCACCATGCGCAGCCTGATCGGCGCCGTGCTGCGCCGCGACCCCGAGATCGAGGTGGTCGGCACCGCGGGCGACCCGCTGGAAGCCCGCGCCAAGATCAAGGAACTGGAGCCCGACGTCCTGACCCTGGACATCGAGATGCCCAACATGAACGGGCTGGAGTTCCTCGAGAAGATCATGCGGCTGCGGCCGATGCCGGTGATCATGGTCTCGACCCTGACCCAGAGGGGCGCGGACGCGACCCTGGAAGCGCTCGAGATCGGCGCCTTCGACTGCATCGGCAAGCCCGGTCCGGACGCCGACGTCGTGAGCGCCTTCGGCGAGCTGGTTGACAAGGTCAAGGCCGCCGCCCGCGCCCGCGTCAGGCCACTCGGCCAGTCCTCTGGGAAGGTTGCCCCGGGGCCAAGGTTCGTTCCCAATGGACGGATGGTGGCGATCGGCTCTTCCACGGGAGGCGTTGAGGCGCTGCTGACCATTCTCGCGCGTTATCCCGCCAATTGCCCCCCGACCGTCATCACTCAGCACATGCCCGCCGCCTTCACCCGCAGCTTCGCCGAGCGCCTGAACCGCGCGTGCGCGGCCGACGTCAGCGAAGCCTGGGACGGCGCGCCTATGCAGACCGGCAAGGTCTATCTCGCCCCCGGCGGGGCCACCCACCTGGAAGTCGTCGGCCAGTCGAGCCCGCGCTGCGCCCTGCGCGAGGGCGACCTCGTGAACGGGCACCGCCCGTCGGTGGACCGCCTGTTCTTCTCGATGGCGAACACGGTAGGGGCCAAGGCGGCTGGCGTGATCCTGACCGGCATGGGCCGCGACGGGGCGCTCGGGCTGAAGGCGATCCGCGACGAGGGCGGCCGCACCCTGGGACAGGACGAGCGCAGCTGCGTCGTCTATGGCATGCCCAAGGCCGCCGCCGACGCCGGCGCCGTCGAGCGCCAGACCTCGCTGGAGCGCATGGCCGACGCCATTCTCGAAGTCTGCAGTACTGAACAGAGGGAGCGCGCCTGATGCCGGCGGCGGCCCAAATCCGAGTGATGGTCGTGGACGACCAGATGACCATGCGCTCGCTGGTTCGCACCGGCCTGCAGCAGCTGGGCTTCCAGGACATCGTCGAGACGCCCGACGGCGAGGAGGCCCTGCGCCAGATCCTCAGCCGCCCGGTGCATCTGGTGATCTCCGACTTCAACATGCCCCGGCTCGACGGCATGGGTCTTCTGCGCGCCCTGCGCAGCCACGGGCCCACGTCCAAGACCGCCTTCATCATGCTCACCGGCCGCGCCGACAAGGAGCTGGTGCAGAAGGCGGTGCAGCTGGGCGTCAACAATTACCTGGTCAAGCCTTTCACCGTTCAGACGCTGAAGGAAAAGATCGAAGCGGTGTTTGGGAAGCTGACTTGATGACCCCAGACGCCTTTCGCAGCGACGCCTTCAGGTCCGATCCGGCCGGCTCCAAGCGCATCCACGTCGTCCAGGGCGAATTCGCCGTGACCGACGATCCGGACGTGATGATGGGGACGATCCTGGGATCGTGCGTGGCGGCGTGCATGCGCGATCCGCTGGCCGGCGTCGGCGGCATGAACCACTTCCTTCTGCCCGGAGAGCGCGAGCCCACCGGCGGGCCCCAGGCCCTGCGCTACGGCGTGCAGTCGATGGAACTGCTGCTCAACGCCCTCTACCGCATGGGCGCCCGGCGCGAGCGGCTGGAGGTCAAGCTGTTCGGCGGCGCGCGGGTGATCGACGGCCTCAGCGACGTCGGCCAGCAGAACGCCGCCTTCGGCGAGCGCTTCCTGGCGTCGGAAGGCATCCGCATGGTGGGCGGCAGCCTGCGCGGCGATCAGGCCCGGCGCATCCAGTTCTGGCCGGTTTCGGGCCGTGTGCGTCAGATGGCCCTGGTCGACCCGGGCCGCCAGCTGTTCGAGGCCGAGCGCGCCAAGCCGGTTCCTGTCCAGCCGGCGGACGATGGCGAGCTGGAGTTGTTCTGATGAACCTGGCCGTAAAGCAGGAGCCGCCCGAAATCGATCGTTCGATGGCCGAGGTGCTGGATCAGGTCGCCCACGAAACGGCCGATCTGCAGCACATCGCCATGCGCCTCCAGGCCATGGCTGGCGAACTGATCGACCGGGCCAGCCTGCCGGCTCAGCACCCCCTCATCGAAGAGGCGCAGGCGCTCGACGCCCTGGCCCAGAAGCTCGACGCCCTGACCGGCTTCCTCGAGCGGCTGTCGGTGGCGGCGCCCCAGCGCTGGCGTCTCGATATCGCCGACGCGGTGGGACCGGTCTTCCTCGCCGACCTCGCCAAACGTCTGTGTAGGGAGCATTCTCCCGAAGACGCCTCCCTCGCCCCATCCGGTGATTTCGAGCTGTTCTAGCCATGAGCGACGCACCCAAAGGCCGGGTCAATCTGGAGAAGGCGGCGGTCCTGCTGCTTTCGCCCCAGACCGGCATGGAGCTGCTGGTCCGGGTGTTCCACGGCTTCGGCGTGCGCCAGCCCTATCGTTGCTTCAACAAAGCGGAGGCGATGGAGAAATGTCGCGAAGCCGATCTCGACATCATCGTCTGCGACGGCTCCCTGCCCGAGGGCGAGACCTATGATTTCATCTCCGAACTCCGCCGCAGCGACATCGAGCCCAACCGCTACGTCCCCGTGATGGTGATCCAGGGCCACACGCCCAAGGATCAGATCCAGAAAGCCCGCGACTGCGGCGCCAATTTCGTGGTGGCCAAGCCGATCACCCCGCGTCTGCTCCTGGAACGGATCCTCTGGATCGCCCAGGAGTCCCGCCCCTTCATCGAACTGGACGGCTATGTCGGACCGGATCGCCGCTTCCAGAACCTCGGCCCCCCTGGCGGACCGGGAACCGGACGGCGCCGCACCGATCGGGCCGAAGCCGCGGCCAAGCCCGCCGTCGACCCGCAGGAATCGATCATATGACCGTCATCACCCGCCGGCCCGAAAACCGGCTCTCCAAGGTCATCTGGGTGCCCGGCGGCAAGACGATCGCCCAGGCCCTGGACGACGCCCAGGCCAATCTCGAGGAGATCCGCCTGGAATCGCTGGGCGTGCTCAGGGCCAAGCTCGAGGAGATTCAGGCTCTCGGCCGCAAGAGCGAGAAAGAGCCCACCGCCGACGATATCCAGGGCCTGTACAACCTGTCCAGCGAGGTGCTCGACATCGCCGGCCTGTTCGGGCTGCCCGAACTGGGCCACGCCGCCTTCAGCCTGTGCGAGCTGCTCGACCGGCTCAAGTCGCGAAAGACCTGGAACTGGCCCGCGGTGCAGGTGCACCTGCACGGCCTGTTGGTGCTGGCCGATCCGGACAAGACCCCGCCCGAGGGCCGCCAAACCGTGGTCGACGGCCTGCGCCAGGTGTGCGCGCGCGTCGCACGGTAGACTTCACCGCACATTAACTACGACCCGCGAGTCTGCTCCCCTGATCTTCGGGAGAGCCCACCATGGACCTTGGCGAACGCGCGCCGGCCTGGACCCTGACCAGCCACGCCAAGAGCGACTCCGCCCCTGCGGTCCTGCAGGACTTCGCCGAGCGCGGCTACCATCTGTTCAGCCGCCCGGTCGATCCGGAGGCGGCCGGCCGGCTCCTGGCCAAGCTGCGCGCCGACCGGCGCTACGATTCAACCCTGTTCCAGAGCGAGGCCGAGTTCGACGCCGATCCGCAGTACCGGGGCGTCAACCCGCGCCCGGGCCGCAACCTGCTGGAGCGGTTCGAAGACGAGCTCGGCTTCGTGGAGCAGGCCCCGCACATCGTATCGGCCATGACCGCCCTGCTCGGGCCCGGATACCGGATCATGGACCGCAAGGTGGTGTGCGGCGTGCCGGACAAGGCGATCCCCGCCTGGCTCAAGGCGCGCATCGCCGGCAATCCGGTGAACAACCTCGGGCCCTATGTGAAGCCGCAGTACCGCGACGTGACCTACTTCAACGGCATCGACTTCCACCAGGACCTGATCGACTTCAAGGAACGCGAAGCCGACTTCATCACCCTCTACATCTACCTGCATCGCGTCACCCGCGCCGATGCGCCCCTGTTCGTGCTGGAAAACAGCCACAGCCTGGGCGCCTCGGTGTTCCCCCACGACCTGACCCAGGCCGGCGCGGCCCTGTGGGTCTATCGCAACGGGGCGCAAGGCGACGCCGATTGCCGCCAGGTGATGTTGACCGGGGATGCCGGCTTCGCCGCTTGCTGGCACGCCTGCACCCTGCACGGCACCCAGCCGGACGAAGGCGACGAGGAGCGGATTTCCCTGCGCTACCTGCTGGCCCCGGCCGATGGCGTGCGGGCCGGGCTGCATCAGGTCAACGAGAGCCTCAACGTCCCGCTCAGCCTCGCCTCCACACGCGTGGACCTCGACGCCGCCGGCGCCGCCGCGATCAAGGCCAACGCCGTCAATCAGGCCTAGGACTGCGCGCTCAAACAGCCGCTAGGCGATAGCGCCAAGAAAACGCGCTCAAGTAGCCGCAGGCGGTAGAGCAAAGAAAGCGCGCTCAAGTAGCCGCTAGGCGATAGCGCAAAGAAAGCGCGCTCAAGTAGCCGACAGGCGATGGCGAAAAGTAGAGTCTAAGCTTCCAGATCCAGCGAATAGCCGGCCGAACGGACGGTGCGGATCGGGTCCATCTCGACTTCCTGGTTCAGCGCCTTGCGCAGGCGTCCGATGTGCACGTCGACCGTGCGCGCCTCGACGTAGACGTCCGAGCCCCACACCGCATCGAGCAGCTGTTCGCGGCTGAACACCCGGCCCGGGTGCTGCATCAGGTAGTCGAGCAGGCGGAATTCGGTCGGGCCCAGATGCACCTCGCGTCCGCCGCGGCGCACGCGGTGGGCCACCCGGTCGATGACGATGTCGCCATGGCGGATGCGGTCTTCGGCCAGGCCGGGCCGGATGCGGCGCAGCACCGCGCGGATGCGGGCGGTCAGCTCGGTCATCGAGAACGGCTTGACCACATAGTCGTCGGCGCCGGTATCCAGGCCCCGGATGCGGTCGGTTTCCTCGCCGCGGGCGGTGAGAATGATGATCGGCACGTTGCGCGTCTCTGGCCGCGAGCGCAGGCGGCGGCAGACCTCGATGCCCGACACCTTGGGCAGCATCCAGTCCAGCACCACCAGGTCGGGCAGGCGTTCGTCGACCAGGATCAGGGCTTCTTCCCCGTCCCCGGCCACGGTCACGTCGTAGCCCTCCTTCTCGAGGTTGTATTGAAGGAGCGTGGCGAGCGCGTCCTCGTCCTCGACCACCAGTACGTAAGGCGTCACTTAGCTGTTCCCTGGATCAGGAGACCGAGCGCTGAAGGGCTTCGCTCTTCGGGCGTTCGGAAATCAAATCCTCGCCGGTGATCTCGAAATAGACGATCTCGGCAAGGTTGGTCGCGTGGTCGCCGATCCGCTCGAGGTTCTTGGCGATGAACAGCAGGTGGGCGCAGGAGTTGATCGTGCGCGGGTCGGCCATCATGTAGGTGAGCAGCTCGCGGAACAGGCTGTTGTAGTGCTCGTCGACCTCGTCGTCGCGGGCCCAGACGGCCACGGCGCGGTCGAGGTTGCCGGAGGTGTAGGCGTCCAGCACGTCCTTGAGCCGCGCGGCCACCAGGTTGCCCATGCGCTCGATCGAGCGGGTCAGGGGCGTCAGGGGCTCGGCCTCGGCCAGGATCAGGCAGCGCTTGGCGATGTTCTTGGCCAGGTCGCCGCAGCGCTCCAGCTGCATGGCGAACTTCATGGCCGACACCGCGCGGCGCAGGTCCTGGGCCACCGGCTGGCGCAGGGCGATCAGCCGGATCGACTTCTTCTCGATTTCCGCTTCCAGGGTGTCGAGCTTCTCGTCGCGCTCGATCACGGTCTGGGCCACCGTCAGGTCGCGCCGGGCGAAGGCCACGATCGAGTCGGCCACCTGGGCCTCGGCCAGGCCTCCCAGTCGCACCACTTCGGCGGTGAGGTTGTTCAGCTCTTCACCGTAGGCCTTGACCGTATGTTCCATGAAAAGCCCTCCGCGGCGCATCGGGCCCGGCGCCGCCTACTGGCGGATATGACCGCCGATTGCATTGGCCCCATGACGGTTGTGTGACACTTTTATTACGATGACGCCTTGATGACGCCCATGTCGAGGGCCGGGTCCGGAGCGTTGGCCGCCAGCGGCTGGGCCGGCGCCTGCGCCAGAGGGAAATAAACCAGGAAGGTCGCGCCCTCGCCCTCGGCGGATTCCACCGCCAGTCCGCCCTGGTGCCGGTTCATGATGTGCTTGACGATCGCCAGGCCCAGGCCCGTGCCCAGCCGCTCGCCGCTCTTCTGGCCCTCGACACGATAGAAGCGCTCAGTCAGCCGCGGCAGGTGCTCGCGCTTGAGGCCCGGGCCGCTGTCGCTGATGCGCAATGCCGCATAGCGGTCGCTCGAATGGTCCGGGGTCAGCAGCGACAGGCGCGACGCCTGAGGCTGGCGCAGGGTCAGCGCCGCCTCGGCGGTCACGCCGCGCTCCAGCTCCACCCGCACCTTGCCGCCGCGGCCGGCGTACTTCAGGGCGTTGTCGATCAGGTTCTGCGCCACCTGAACGATCTGGTCGCGGTCGCCGACCACCAGCGCCTCGCCGCGCGGTCCGAGATCGGCCTCGATGGCCACCCCCGCCTCACGCGCCTGGGGCGCCATGGCGTCCATCACGTCGGTGACCGCCATCGCGAGGTCCACCTCGTCGCTCGGCCGGATGTGCTCGTTGAGCTCGATGCGGCTCAAAGACATCAGGTCCTCGATCAGCCGCGCCATGCGCCAGGCCTGGGAGGCCATGATCGCCAGGAACCGCTCGCGGGCGCCGGGGTCGTCCTTGGCGTGGCCGCGCAGGGTGTCGATGAAACCGGCGAGAGAGGCGAGGGGCGTGCGCAGTTCGTGGCTGGCGTTGGCCAGAAAGTCGGCGCGCATGCGCTCGTTGCGGCGGGCGTCGGTTTCGTCGCGCAGCACCAGCAGGGCTCGGCGGGCGCCGTCGGGACCGGGCGACAGGGGCTTGGCCACGGCCCGCCAGAAGCGCTCCTGCACCCCGCCCGCTTCATATTCCGCCTGGCCCTCGATGCCGCCGAACAGGGCCTCGTCCACCACCTCCAGAACCTCCGGATTGCGGACGGCGGCCACCAGCAGGGCCGAGTCGGGCGGCAGGCGCAGCAGTTCGCGGGCGGCCTTGTTGGCGAACAGGATGCGGCGCCCGGCATAGTCGTCGCGGTCCTGGCCGCTGATCATCAGCACCGGGTCCGGCAGGCCGTCGGCCAGCTCCGTCAGGGCCTCGGCCGGCAGGGCGGCCTCGCTGGGCGCCGCCTCCGGCTCGGCGCGCACGACCCTCACCAGAGGCGTGGCGGTGAACCAGACCAGACCGGTCACCGCGCCCAGCGCCAGGACCATCGCGGCCGCCGGCTCGGGTGCGAGGCGGCCGGTCGCGGCCAGTCCCACCACCACGGCCGCCGCGATGAGGGCTAGGGCGAGGGTCCAGGCGCGGAGGGTCGAGCGGCGTCCGAGGTCCGGCGCGAGCGGCGATGGCGGATGAAATAGCGACATGGGCAAGGCGGCGCGAGGGTAACACGGGTGGGAAGACAGTCAGAACACGTCCCTATGGCGCGTCGATGACAGTTGCGTCTCAGCCCCGCTTTTCCACCAGCCTTTTAGAAAAGCTGCGACCGCCCGGAACTAATCTCGATTTTCCCGGTAGGAATTATATCTATTTGTCCCCTTCGAGCGCAGCCCACAGCGCCAACAGCATCGATTACGGGGATGACCTTGAACCTGAAGCCTTCGAGCGGACGTCTGTCCCGCGCCGCCCTCATCGCCGCCCTTCTCTCCGGCGCCGCGTCCGCCGCCTTCGCCCAGGACGCGGTGAGCACCGCGCCCAAGAGCGACGCCGCGTCCGCCTCCGCCGACGCCCGGCTCGAGGCTCTGGAAGCCGAACTATCGTCCCTCCGCGCCCAGGTGGCGGACCTGAAGGCCACCACCGTGGCCCAGATCACGGATGTGCGCGACAACGCCGCGCCGAAGCCTTCGGCCACGGTCAGCATCACCAAAGGCGCGCCGACCTTCGCCTCGTCGGACGGATCCTTCACCGCGACGCTTCACGGGGTGCTGCAGCTCGACTCGGCCGCCTTCAAGCAGGGCAGCGCCGGCCCCACCACGACCGACCTGCGCCGCGACGGCCCCGGGCTCGGCGCCTCCACCAGCAACACCGACGCCGCCCACGCCCGCAATCTCAAGGACGGCGACGTGTTCCGCCGCGCACGCCTGGGCGCCGACGGGACCGCGCCGGGCGGATGGGACTACCGCCTGCTGTTCGATTTCGGCGGCACGGGGGTGGAGAACGCCGGCCAGCTCTATGAGGGCTGGGTGCAGTACTCCGGCATCAAGCCCCTGCATTTCCGCATCGGCGCCTTCGCCCCGTCCCTGGGCCTGGAGGACGCCAACTCCACCAGCTACCTGCCCATTATCGATCGGCCGAGCCCGACCGACATCACGCGCAACCTCGCCGGCGGCGACACGCGCACCGCCTTTCAGGTCGCCGGCTATGGCCCCTACTGGTTCGCCAGCGCCGCGGTCACCGGGCGCAACGTGGGCGTGATCAACACCAACAACGTGATCCCGGTCAGCGCCTCGACCACCAGCGTCACCGTCGGCACGGCCCAGACCTACTCCGACCAGCTCGGCTTCACCGGGCGTCTCGCCTACGACCCGCTGCATGGCAAGGACTGGCGCGTGAACCTCGGCGTGCACGGCAGCTATGTCGATCGCCCCGCCGACACCGGCGGGCCGGGAACGAACGGCGCCACACCCCTTTCGTCCTACGCCGTCAGCCTCAACGGCACGCCCGAACTGAGGGTGGACGGCGCCAAATTCATCAACACCGGCAACATTCCGGCCCGCCACGCCTCGACCGTCGGCGCGGAAGTCGCCGCCCAGAAGGGTCCGTTCTTCCTGGCCTCGGAGTACGAGCACATCACGGTCGAGCGCAGCGACATCAGCTCCTCGCCGACGTTCAACGGCTACTACGTCGAAGGCACCTGGTTCCTGACCGGGGAAACCAAGGGCTACAACCAGGCCAGCGGCGCGTTTGACGGACCGACCACCGTCAACCACGTGTTCAACCCGCGCGCGGGCGGCCTGGGGGCCATCGAACTGGCGCTCCGCTGGAGCGACATGAACCTCAACTACCACGCAGGCTCCCTCGGGATCGCGCCGGCGGCCGACGCGATCCGCGGCGGCGAGCAGCAGATCTTCACCGCCGGCCTCAACTGGTACCCGACCCCGGTCGTCCGCTTCATGCTCGACTACCAGCATGTGCGCATCGACCGCCTGTCGCCGAACGCCGCGGCCTACGCCACCCCGACGGGCGCCCAGATCGGCCAGTCCTACAACGCCCTGGCCCTGCGCTCGCAGCTGGCCTTCTGAGGATGTCCGTCATGACCACCAACAACCACCCCTCGCGCCGCGCCGTTCTGGGCGCCGCCGCCGCCAGCCTCGCGGCCGCAGCCCTGGGCGAGCGCGCCCTGGCCCAGGCCAAGCCTCTGCGCCTGCTCAACGTCAGCTACGATCCGACGCGCGAGCTCTACAAAGACATCAACGCCGCCTTCGCCGCCCGCCGGAAGGCCAAGACCGGCCAGGTGGTGACCATCGACCAGAGCCACGGCGGCTCCGGCGCCCAGGCCCGGGCGGTGATCGACGGCCTGCCGGCCGACATCGTGACCCTGGCGCTGGCCTACGACATCGATTCCATCGCCCAGCGCGCCAAGCTGCTGCCGCCCGACTGGCAGAAGCGGCTGCCGCAAAACTCCACGCCCTACACCTCGACGATCGTGTTCCTGGTGCGCAAGGGCAACCCCTGGAAGATCCACGCCTGGAGCGACCTGGTGAAGCCGGGCATCCAGCTGATCGTGCCCAATCCCAAGACCTCGGGCGGCGCGCGCTGGGCCTATCTGGCGGCCTGGGCCTCGGCCCTGAAGGCGCCGGGCGGCAATGACGCCCAGGCCAAGGCCTTTGTCACCCAGTTCTACAAGCACGTGCCGGTCCTCGACTCCGGCGCGCGCGGAGCCACCGTCACCTTCGCCCAGCGCGGCATCGGCGACGCCCTGGTCTGCTGGGAGAACGAGGCCCACCTGGCCCTGGCCGAATTCGGCGCCGACAAGTTCGAGATCGTGATTCCGCCGACCTCGATCCTGGCCGAGCCGCCGGTGGCGCTGGTGGACAAGGTCGTCGACCGCAAGGGCACGCGCCAGGTCGCCGCCGAGTACCTGAACTTCCTCTACACGCCCGAGGCCCAGGACCTGATCGGCAAGAACTTCTATCGCCCGCAGGACGCGGCGGCGGCGGCCAAGTACGCCGCCCGCTTCCCGAAGATCCCGATGGTGACGATCAACGACACCTTCGGCGGCTGGGCCAAGGCCCAGGCGACTCACTTCGCCGACGGCGGCGTGTTCGACCAGATCCAGAAGGCCTAGATGCCGGCTGGGACCGCAACCCTGGGCCCGCCCCTGTCGGGGCCGCCGCCCGCCCGGACGGCCCGTCATCGACGGCGCGCCGTGCTGCCCGGATTCGGCCTGTCGCTGGGCCTGACGCTGGCGTTCCTGTCGGCAGTGGTGCTGCTGCCGCTGTGCGCCCTGGCGCTGCGGCCGTGGGAGCTCGGCCCCGCCGGAATCGTGCGCTCGCTCACCGAGCCGCGGGTGCTGGCCTCGCTCCGACTCAGCTTCGGCCTCTCGGTCCTGGCCGCCGCGGTGAACGCGCCCCTGGGCCTGCTCATAGCCTGGACCCTGACCCGCTTCCGCTTTCCCGGGCGGCGCCTGATCGACGCCCTGGTCGACCTGCCCTTCGCCCTGCCCACCGCCGTGGCCGGCATCGCCCTGACCGCGCTCTACGCCCCCACCGGGCCGTTCGGGGCCCTGGCGGCCAAGATCGGCATCAAGACGGCCTACAGCCCGCTTGGCATCTTCATCGCCCTCCTGTTCATCGGCCTGCCGTTCGTGGTGCGCCAGATCGAGCCCGTGCTCCAGGACTTCGACAGCGACGTCGAGGAGGCCGCCCGCACCCTGGGCGCCAGCGACCTGCAGCGCTTCGTCCGGGTGATCCTGCCGGCCCTGGCGCCGGCGCTGGTCGGCGGCGTGAGCCTGGCCTTCGCCCGGGGAGTCGGCGAGTACGGCTCGGTGATCTTCATCGCCGGCAATATGCCGATGAAGTCCGAGATCGCGCCGCTGATGATCGTCACGCGGCTGGAGCAGTACGACTACGCCGGCGCCGCGGCGATCGGCCTCGTGATGGTGGCGATCTCGTTCGGCGCCCTGGCCGCGGTCAACGCCGTGCAGCTGCGGCTGGCGAAGTTGGGCCGCGCATGACCGGCTCCATTCGCCTGCCCGGGCTCGCCCTGCTGATGCTCGCCGGCTCGCTGCTGGTCCTGGGCCTGCTGGTCCTGGCCCCCTTGGGCGTGGTGTTCAGCGAGGCCTTCGCCAAGGGGCTGCCCAGCTACCTCGCCGCCTTCCGCGACCCGGACGGCGGCGCCGCCATCCGCCTGACCCTGCTGGTCGCCGCGATCAGCGTGCCGCTCAACGCCGCCTTCGGCCTGGCGGCGGCCTGGGCCATCGCCAAGTTCGAGTTCAGGGGCAAGGCCGCGCTGCTGGCCCTGATCGACCTGCCGTTCTCCATGTCGCCGGTGGTTTCCGGCCTGGTCTGGGTGCTGCTGTTCGGCGCCCAGGGATGGTTCGGGACGTTCGTCTCCGACCATGGGCTCAAGATCATGTTCTCCACCACGGGCCTGGTGCTGGCCACTATCACCGTCACCCTGCCCTTCGTCGCCCGCGAACTGATCCCGCTGATGCAGGACCAGGGGACCGACGAGGAGGCGGCGGCCGTGACCCTCGGCGCCGGCGGCTTCACCGTCTTCCGCAGGATCACCCTGCCCAACGTGAAATGGGCGCTGCTCTACGGCGTCCTGCTCTGCAATGCCCGCGCAATGGGCGAGTTCGGCGCCGTTTCGGTGGTGTCCGGACACATCCGTGGACTGACCAACACCCTCCCTCTGCACATCGAGGCGCTCTACAATGACTACGACTTCGTCGGCGCCTTCGCGGCGGCCTCCCTCCTCGCGTCCCTCGGACTTGTCACGCTGGCGGCCAAATCGCTCCTCGAATGGCGCTTCGCGGACGAACTCGCCGCCGTCCGCCGGCGCTGACAGCCCGGCCATCGAGATCGCCGGCCTGAGCAAGCGTTTCGGACGCTTCCCGGCGCTGAACGACGTCTCGCTGACGGTCCGCAACGGCGAGTTCCTGGCTCTGCTTGGCCCCTCGGGATCGGGCAAGACCACCCTCCTGCGCGTGCTGGCGGGCCTGGAGCAGCCGGACGTCGGCGACGTGCGCCTCGGCGAAGAGGACTTCCTGGCCCTGTCGGCGCGCAAGCGCCGGGTCGGGATGGTGTTCCAGCAATACGCCCTGTTCCGGCACATGACCGTGGCCCAGAACATCGCCTTCGGCCTGACGGTGCGCCCGCGGGCCGAGCGGCCGGCGCCCGAGGATATCCGCCGCCGGGTAGAGGAGCTGCTGTCCCTGATCCAGCTCGAAGGGCTCGGCAAGCGCTATCCCGCGCAGCTGTCCGGCGGCCAGCGCCAGCGCGTGGCCCTCGCCCGGGCCCTGGCCATCGAGCCGCGCATGCTGCTGCTCGACGAGCCGTTCGGCGCCCTCGACACCCAGGTGCGCCGCGATCTGCGCCTGTGGCTGCGCGAGGTGCACGACCGCACCCAGGTAACCACGGTGTTCGTCACCCACGATCAGGAGGAGGCCCTCGACCTGGCGGACCGTGTGGCCGTGCTGCGCGAAGGCAAGCTGGTTCAGTTGGGCGCGCCCCACGAACTCTACGATCGCCCGGCCGATCCCTTCGTCTATCAGTTCATCGGTCCGGCCTGCCGCCTGACCGGCGTGGTCGAGCACGGGCGGCTTCGGGTCGCCGGCTGGGAAGCACCCGCCCCGGACGGCGTACCGGATGGCGAGGCCCTTCTGCTGTTCAGGCCCGGAGAGGCCGAGATCGGACCGGCGGGGAGCGACGGGCTGAGGGCGGAGCTGGTCTCGGTGCTGCGGCGCGGGCTGCAGGCGCGACTTCAGTGCGCCGTCGGCGGCCAGTTGCTGGAGGTCGAGGCCGACGTGCGCATGCTGCCGCAGGATCTGGCGCCGGGGACGCTGCTGACGATCCGGCCGCTCCAGCCCTTCGTCTATCCCGCCGGCTAGGAACTTGGCGCCGGGGCCATCGTTGAGCTTGCGCAGAGGCGCCCGGCCTCTGAGGGGAGCGCGATGGACACCCAGCCGAAAGCCCAACCATGACGCCCCGCGCCCTGGTCGATGCGGTGGGGGTCGCCGCCGGACTGTGTTCGATGGCCAGCTTCCTGCCTCAGCTGATCAAGATCGCTCGCGAAAGACGCGCCGAAGGCGTGTCGCTGCGCACCTATCTGGTGACAGTGACCGGCTTTGTGCTGTGGATCGCCTATGGGGTGATGCTGGGCAGCTGGCCCGTGGCCGCGTCCAACAGCGTATGCCTGCTGCTGTCCAGCGGCATATTGGCGCTGCGCTGGCGCTACGGCGAAGGCGGCCGCGATGGTGAAAGCGCGCTCAAGCAGGCGAAGCCGATAGCGCAAAAGGCGGTCAAGTAGGCCGTAAGACCAACAGCGCCGGACCACTTCGATTCGACCTGGCCGAAAGGGCGGGGGATAATGAATCGATTCGCACGAGGCGCCAGTTCCATGCGCAAGATCACCGTTGCCCTGCTGTCCGCGGCATACCTGTGCCTGGGGCTGACGACCGCCGTCCTGCTCTGGCGATCCGGAGGCGGCTGGGGCGCCGGCCTGTCGGGTCTGATCGGGACCATGGGACTGGCCTTTGCTCTTCACGGGGTGATTTCGCGCAGCTTCGACCGCGCCCAGCTGTCGGCGGAAATCGCCGCCGTGCGCGAAGCCAACGTCCTGCTGCTGCGCCAGCTCGAAGCCGTGCAGAGCGCCGTCGGGACCATGGGCTATGGCGCAAGCGACGAGGCCGAGCGCCGCTCCGAAGCCTTGACCGGCGAAGTGCGCATGCTGGAGGCCCTGGTGCAGCGCATGAGCGCCAGTCTCGACGAACGCCTGGCCCAGCTGCAGTCGGGCTCGCCGGCCGTCGCTTCGGTGGCCTCGCTCCAGAACGAGCGCCGCCGCCGCGCCCAGACCACCGTGCTCCTGGAAGAGGTTCGCGAGGCCCTATCCGCCAACCGCGTCGACCTCTACCTGCAGCCGATCGTCAGCCTGCCGCAGCGCCGCACCGTGTTCTACGAAAGCTTCTCGCGCCTGCGCGACCAGACCGGCCGCATGATGATGCCGGCCGAATACCTGCCCGCCGCCGAGCCCGAGGGCCTGGTCAGCGCCATCGACAACCTCCTGCTGTTCCGCTGCGTGCAGATCGTGCGGCGCCTGGCCAAGCAGGACCGCAAGGTCGCCATCTTCTGCAATATCTCCCTCGCCTCCCTGGCCGACGAGGTGTTCTTCCCGCAGTTCCTCGACTTTCTGTCGGCCAACAGCGACACCGCCGGCGGCCTGATCTTCGAACTCGGCCAGGCGGCCTACGAGGCGCGGGGCGCGGTAGAATCGCGCAACATGGCCAAGCTCGCCGACCTCGGCTACCGCTTCTCCCTCGACAAGGTCACCGAGCTGTCGCTCGACTTCGCCGACCTCGGGCGATCCGACGTGAAGTTCATCAAGATCAGCGCCGGCGTGCTGATGGAGCAGCTGGTGGACGCCGACGGCGGGCTGACCAGCCGGCGCGATATCGACGCCGCCGACTTCGCCGAACTGGCCCGCCGCTATGGCGTCGAGATCATCGCCGAAAAGATCGAGAGCGAGCGCCAGGTGGTCGACATCCTCGACCTCGACGTAGGGTACGGCCAGGGCCACCTGTTCGGCGAGCCCCGCCCCATCAAGGAACAGGTGCTGGCCGAGAGCGACCCGCCCGCCGATTTCATCGGCGCGCCCCTCCGCCGCAAGGCCGCCGCGGCCGTCGTGCGCTTCTAGCGCGGCAGCGCGCCGCGCCAACCCCGCTCAAGCAGGCGCAAGCCGATAGCGCGCTCAAAGAATCGATGAGCAACAGGCTTTGGCCTGTTGCTCATGGTTGACCTGAGGCGTGGCGCCCCTTAGCTCCGCGCCATGACTGGCGCCAAGGCTCTCCGCGGCCTATCCGAGATCGCCCCCGACTACGACGTGCTGCTGTGCGACGTGTGGGGCGTGATCCACAACGGCCGCGAGCGCTTTCCCGAGGCCTGCGCGGCTCTGGAGCGCTTCGCCGCCGAGCGCGGGCCGGTGATCCTGATCTCCAATTCGCCCAGGCCGTCCAGCGACGTGGAGCTGCAGCTGGACATGCTCAAGGTGCCGCGCTCTGCCTGGACCGCCTTCGTCACTTCCGGCGACGCCACCCGCGCCCTGCTCAGCGAGCGCGCGCCCGGCCCCGCGTGGCGCATCGGCCCCGAGCGCGACAATGTGCTCTACGATGGCCTGGGTCTGGAATTCGCCGGTCCGGAAGACGCGGCCTTCATCGCCTGCACCGGCCCGGTCAACGACGACTGGGAGACTCCGGAAGACTATCGCGAGACCCTGGCCCTGGCGGCGGGCCGCGGCCTGACCATGATCTGCGCCAACCCCGACCGGCTGGTGCACCGGGGCGAGCGGCTGGTCTATTGCGGCGGCGCCCTGGCCGACCTCTACGGTTCGCTCGGCGGCGAGGTGATCATGGCCGGCAAGCCCTACAAGCCGATCTACGACCTGTGCCTGGCCGACGCCGAGCGCCTGCTCGGCCGCCCCGGCGCCCGAGCCCTGGCCATCGGCGACGGCCTGCCCACCGACATCAAGGGCGCCCAGGACCAGGGCCTGGACTGCCTGTTCGTGGCCGGCGGCATCCACGCCGTCGACACTGCGGGAGACGACGGGCGCATGGATCCGGGCAAGGTCGACCGCGTGTTGGCCGCCGAAGGCCTGCGCGCCGCCTACGCCATGACCGCGCTGCACTGGTGAGCCCGATGGACGCAACCGCCGCCGCATCCCAGGAACTGGAGCTGGGCCAGAGCGCCGAACGCCTGTTCCACATCACCGACGCCGCCGTCCGCGCCTTCGCCGCGGTTTCGGGCGACCACAATCCCGTGCACCTGGACGAGGAGTTCGCCAAGAGGACGGTGTTCCGCGGCCGGGTCGCCCACGGCATGCTGCTGGGCGCCCACATCTCCGCCGTGCTCGGCGACAACCTGCCCGGCCCCGGCGCAATCTATCTGTCGCAGACGCTGAAGTTCGAGCACCCTGTGCGCATCGGCGCGATGGTCAAGGTGCGGGTCGAGGTGGTCGGCATCGACGAGCATCGCCACGTGACCCTGGCGACCATCTGCTCGGTGGAGGACCAGCTCGTCGCCCGCGGCGAGGCCGTCGTCATTCCCCCCCGCCGGCGCAGGGGCGGACCCGCCGAATGAGCCTGCGCGTGCTGCACGACTGGCGGGACCTGCCGCCCGAAGCACGGGGCGCCGCCGTGGCGCTTGGCAACTTCGACGGCGTGCACCAGGGCCATCGCCAGGTGGTGGCCGAGGCGGCCAAGGCCGCCCGCGCGCTGAAGGCGCCCCTGGGGGTGATCCGCTTCACGCCGCATCCGGCCTCGGTGCTTCGGCCCGATCTCGACCCCTATAGGCTGATGACGCCCGAGCAGCAGGCCCGGGCGCTGGAAGGCCTGGGCGTCGACCTGCTCTACGACTTGCCCTTTGTGGAGATCGCCGAACTCAGCGACGAGGCCTTCGCCCGCGGCGTGCTCGCCGCCGGGCTGGGCGCGAGGCATGTGGCCGCCGGCTTCGACATCCGCTTCGGCAAGGACCGCCTCGGCGACGCCGAGAGCCTGAAGCGCTGGGGCGACAAGTACGGGTTCGGCGTCAGCATCGCCCCCGCCGTGGCCGCCGAAGGCGGGGCCAAGGTCTCGTCCAGCGCCGCCCGCGAGGCGGTCCGCGCCGGAGAGGTCGACAAGGCCGCCCGCATTCTCGGCCGCCCCTTCGCTATCGAGGGCGTGGTGGTGGAGGGCCAGCACCTCGGCCGCAAGCTCGGCTACCCCACCGCCAATGTGTTCCTGGGCGACTATGTCCGCCCCCGGCTCGGCTCCTACGCCACCCGCACCAGGCTGGCCGACGGCCGCATCGTGCCGGGCGTGGCCAACATCGGCCAGAACCCCACCACCGGCCTGGTCGACGCGCGGCTGGAGGTGTGGCTGTTCGACTTCGACGAGGATCTCTACGGCCAGACCATCGAGACCGAACTGGTCGCCTTCATCCGCCCGGAAGCCAAGTTCGCCTGCCTGGATGAGCTGATCGCCCAGATCGGCGACGACGCGGCCAAGGCCAGGGCGATCCTGACGCCGGAGCTTTAGACCGCGCTCAAATAGCCTTTAGGCGTTAGCGCGACAAAGACTGGGTGGAGGATATTGGTCCCGTCTGTTACACACCCGCCGATGACGCCCGTTCGGCCAGCTTCGCGAATTAACCGCCCGGCGTGACGCCGCGGGCGAGAGCTCTGCGCGCACGCCGGGTCCGCAGCTGAACCCCGAATTTTCACGCGCTAAGACTGAGTTCCATGGCCGACGACGTCCAATCTCCCAATGTATCCGGTCGCGACTACCGCCCGACCGTGTTCCTGCCCGAAACCCCGTTCCCGATGCGCGCCGGACTGCCGCAGAAGGAGCCAGATATCCTGGCGAAGTGGGAGGCCGACGGCCTCTACCACCAGATCCGCCGCGCGCGTCAGGCGTCGAACGCCCCGCTCTTCGTGCTGCACGACGGCCCGCCCTATGCGAACGGCGCCCTGCACATCGGCCACGCCCTGAACAAGACGCTGAAGGACTTCGTGGTGCGCTCGCGATTCGCGCTGGGCTTCGACGTCGATTACGTGCCCGGCTGGGACTGCCACGGCCTGCCGATCGAGTGGAAGATCGAGGAGGAGGTCCGCGCCCAGGGCAAGCGGAAGGACGAGGTGCCGGTGGCCGAGTTCCGCGCCCGCTGCCGCGCCTTCGCCGGCCAGTGGATCGACCTGCAGCGCACCGAGTTCAAGCGCCTGGGCGTGCTCGGCCGCTGGGAAGACCCCTATTCGACGATGGACTTCGCGTCCGAGGCGGCGATCGTGGGCGAATTCCACAAGTTCCTGATGAGCGACCAGCTCTATCGCGGCTCCAAGCCGGTGATGTGGAGCCCGGTGGAGCGCACCGCCCTGGCCGACGCCGAGGTCGAGTACCACGACCACAATTCGCCGACGGTGTGGGTGAAGTTCCCGGTCGACGCCTTGAACGCCTCGATCGTGATCTGGACCACCACGCCGTGGACCATCCCCGCCAACCGGGCGATCAGCTTCAACCCCGCCGTCGACTACGGCCTCTATGAAGTGGTCGCCATGGAGCAAGGCCTGGCGTTCGAACCCTGGGCCAAGCCGGGCGACCGCCTGATCGTGGCCGACAAGCTGGCGGCGGATGTCGCGGCCAACGCCAAGATCGCCGAATGGACGCGCCTGCAACCGGTCGATCCGACGGGCCTGGTCGCCCGCCACCCGCTGCACGCCATGGACCCGGGCTACGGCTTCGACGTCCCCCTGCTCGACGGCGACCACGTCACCGACGACACCGGCACGGGCTTCGTGCACACCGCGCCGGGCCACGGCGTGGACGACTACAATGTCTGGCTGGCGCACGGCCTGTCGCGCGACGCCATCCCCGACACCGTCGATCCGGACGGCGCCTACTATCCGCACGTGCCGCTGTTCGCCGGGCTCAAGGTGCTGGAGACCGAGGGCAAGAAGGCCGGCAAGTTCGGGCCCGCCAACCCGGCGGTGATGGACAAGCTGATCGAGGCCGGAAACCTCTTGGCCCGAGGCCGGGTCGAGCACAGCTACCCGCACAGCTGGCGCTCCAAGGCGCCGGTGATCTTCCGCAACACGCCGCAGTGGTTCGTGCGCGTGGCGGATGACGGTCTGCGCGCCAAGGCCCTGGCGGCCATCGACGCCACCGAGTTCTATCCGGCGGCGGGCAAGAACCGCATCCGTTCGATGGTCGAGGGCCGCCCGGACTGGCTGATCTCGCGCCAGCGCGCCTGGGGCTCGCCCCTGGCCATGTACGTGAACAAGACCACCGGCCAGCCGCTCAAGGACGAGGGCGTCAACGCCCGCATCCTGCGCGCCATCCGCGAGGACGGCGCCGACGCCTGGTTCAAGCGCCCGGACGCCGAATTCCTCGGCAACGAGTACGACGCGGCGGACTACGAGAAGATCGAGGACATCCTCGACGTCTGGTTCGACTCGGGCTCGACCCACAGCTTCGTCATCGAGGGCCGGGCCGACAGCCGCTGGCCGGCGGACCTCTATCTCGAAGGCTCGGACCAGCACCGCGGCTGGTTCCAGTCGTCCCTGCTGGAATCCTGCGGCACCCGCGGCCGCGCGCCCTTCAACGGCGTCCTGACCCACGGCTTCGTCCTCGACGAGAACGGGGAGAAGATGTCCAAGTCCAAGGGCAACACCACCGAGCCCCAGGCTGTGATCAAGGACTCGGGCGCCGATATCCTGCGCCTGTGGGTGGCGATGTCGGACTACGCCGACGACCTTCGCATCGGCAAGACCATCCTGCAGACCACCATCGACGCCTACCGCAAGCTCAGGAACACCCTGCGCTACCTGCTGGGCGCGCTCGACGGATTCTCCGAGGCCGAACGCCTGCCGCTCGACCAGATGCCGCCGCTGGAGCGGTTCATCCTGCATCGCCTCTGGCAACTCGACGAGCAGGGGCGCTCGGCCTACGAGGGCTACCGCTTCATGGACGTGTGGCGGCCGATCGTCGACTTCTGCTCGGGCGACCTGTCGTCTCTCTACTTCGACGTGCGCAAGGACAGCCTCTATTGCGACCGCCCCGACGCGGTGCGCCGCCGGGCGGCGCGCACGGTGATGGACGCGGTGTTCGAGCGCCTGACCATCTGGCTCGGCCCCCTCGCCCCCTTCACCATGGAGGAGGCCTGGGCCACCCGCTTCCCCGAGGCCGGCTCCAACGCCCTGCGCGTGTTCCCCGACACGCCGGACGCCTGGCGCAGCGACGCCGAGGCCGCGCGCTGGGACAAGGTGCACGACGTGGTCCGCGCCGTGACCGGGGCGCTGGAGGTGGAGCGGCGCGAGAAGCGCATGGGCGGCGCCCTGGAGGCCGCGCCCAAGGTGTGGATCGCCGACCCCGCCCTGCTGGCCGCCTTCGAGGGCCTTGACGCCGCCGAGGTGTTCCGCACCAGCCAGGCCGAGCTCGTCGCCGGGGTCGGACCTGAGGACGTGTTCCGCAGCCCTGACGTGGCCAATGTCGCCGTCGAGCCCCTGAGGGCGGCGGGCAGCAAGTGCGCCCGCTCCTGGCGCATCCTGCCCGAAGTGGGTTCGGACCCCCGCTATCCGGACCTGTCCCTGCGCGACGCCGACGCGGTGGCCTTCTGGGACGCCCGTCACGCTGAGGGCCTGGCCTGATGACCGCCGACGGCAAGCCCGTCGTGACCCGGCTTGGGATCGCCGCCTACGTCCTGGCGGCGGGGGTGGCAGTCCTCGACCAGCTGTCGAAGTGGTGGATCATCGACGGGCTTCACCTGGATCAGAAGGGCCAGGTCCCGGTGCTGCCGTTCCTGAACCTGACCATGGTGGAGAACCGGGGCGTGTCCTACGGCCTGATGCGGGCCGACACCGACATCCAACGCTACCTGCTGGTCGCCGCCGCCTTCGCCGTGGTGGTCGCGCTGATCGCCTGGGCCCGGCGGGCCGACCGGCCGGTGTTCGCCGCGGCGCTCGGCCTGGTGATCGGCGGGGCGGTGGGCAACAACCTGATCGACCGCGTGCGGCTGGGCCACGTGATCGATTTCATCGACGTCTCGGCCCTGCATTTCCCTTGGGTATTCAACGTCGCCGACAGCGCCATTTCCGTGGGCGTCGTCCTGCTGCTGCTGGATGTGTTCGTCTTCGGCAAAAGCTCTGAGGACAAAGCGACTTAGCGGACAATCGGCGGCGGCCGGGGCCGGGCGCGGCATCTGGCCGTATGTCTTGGCTTGGGGGCGCCCCTTAGTGTATCTGCTTGCCAGTGGCGGCCGGGGGCTCCGGGTTTGCGCCTAAGAGGATCGACATGAGCTTCAATCGCGTCTTCGTTCAGAGTGCGGCCCTCGCGGCCGGACTGACCGTGTTCGGCATGGGCCTCGCCGGTTGCCAATCGACGGCCAAGGCGCTGGGCATGACGAAGGTGGTGCCCGACGAGTTCCGCGTGGTGACCAAGGCCCCCCTGACCGTGCCCCCCGACTACTCGCTGCGTCCGCCGTCCCCCGGCGAGCCGCGTCCGCAGGAGCTGCAGCCCGAGAGCGCGGCCCGCACCGCCCTGCTCGGCCAGCGCGCCGCCCAGCAGCGCTCGCAGGGCGAGAAGCTGCTGGCGTCCAAGGCCGGCGCCGACAAGGCCGATCCGCTGGTCCGCTATGTCGTCGACGACGAGTTCGGCGACCTGGCGCACAAGGAGCCGTCCTTCTCCGACCGCGTGCTGTTCTGGAAGAAGGACAAGACCGTCGACAAGGCCGCCCAGACCGCCAAGGCCTCCGGCGCCGAGACCGAGGCGCCGATCGATCCCAAGGTCGAGGCCGCCCGTATCGAGAACCTGATCGGCAAGAAGCAGGTGATCATCCAGCGCGAGGAAACCGGCGGCGTGAAGCTGCCGGGCCTGTAAGTCTCTGCTACGCTGAGGCGTCCCGAGTCGACGCCTCAGCCATGCCCATCCGCCGCCTACCACCCGAAACCGTCAACCGCATCGCCGCCGGCGAGGTGGTCGAGCGACCGGCCAGCGCCGTCAAGGAGCTGGTCGAGAACGCGCTCGACGCCGGCGCCGCCCGCGTCGAGGTGCAGGTCGAACAGGGCGGGCTGTCGCGCATCCTGGTGGCCGACGACGGCCAGGGTCTTTCCCGCGACGAGCTGAGCCTGGCGGTCGAACGGCACGCCACCTCCAAGCTGGCGCCTGACGATCAGGGCGACTGGGACCTGCTGCACATCTCCACCCTGGGCTTCCGCGGCGAGGCCCTGCCTTCGATCGGCTCGGTGGCGCGGCTCACGCTCACCTCGCGCCCGAAGGTCGGCGGCGACGCCTACGCCCTGACCGTTGAGGGCGGCCT
>Ga0265327_10001810_pt1 | contig 25034 bp, 24 predicted proteins | sample 41621metaG_FD_202089 | JGI IMG/M metagenome (GOLD analysis project Ga0265327, IMG submission 202089) | Rhizosphere microbial communities from Carex aquatilis grown in University of Washington, Seatle, WA, United States - 4-16-21 metaG | ecosystem: Host-associated > Plants > Roots > Rhizosphere...
GGCGTCTGCCCCGAGCCGGGTGTTCACCCGCGACGCCATCATCGACCGCCTGCACGGCCCCGGCTTCGCCCTCACCGACCGCACCATCGACAGCCACGTGCGCAACCTGCGCAGCAAGTTCGGCAAGATCGGCGGCCACGACGTGGTCGAGACGCGCGCCGGAGTCGGCTATCGCTTGGGGCCCTGCACGGGCCAGTCGGGCACGTGATCGGCGCCTTCAAGACCTGGGCCAAGCGCCACTGGCCGGCGCTCAGGCTGCGCACCATCCTGTTCGGCGTGCTGCTGCTCGCCGCCGCCCTGCCGGGCGCCTCGGCGATCGGGCTGCGGGTCTATGAAAACACCCTGGTGCGGCAGACCGAGGCGGAACTGGTGGCGCAGGGCGCCGCCCTCGCGGCGACGGCCTCCGCGCTCTGGCCTGGCGCGACCGCCCCGGCGGCGGACCACGTCGCGCCCTCGGACTACCGCCCCGAACCCACCACGGTCGACCTGCGCACCTCCGACATCCTCCCCGAGCGCCCGGCGGCGGCCCAGGCCCCCCAGGGGCCGGATCCCGCGGCCGTCGCCGTCGCCGCCACCCTGGAGCCGATCATCCAGGGCACTACCCACACCACCCTGGCGTCGGTCGTCCTGTTGGACCGCCATGGCGTGGTGGTGCGCGGGCCGGGCGCCGGCGGCGACCTGTCCAGGCTTCCCGAAGTGCGCCAGGCCCTGGCCGGCCAGCCGACCACCGTCCTTCGCCGTAACGGCGACTACCGCTCGCGCTACCCCTTCGAATGGCTCAGCCGGGCCTCGGACCTGCGTCTGCATCATGCCAGGCCGATCACGGCGAACGGGCATGTGGTCGGGGCCCTGCTGCTGTCGCGCTCGCCCCGGGCCCTGTTCCGGGGCCTGTACGAGGACCGCGGCAAGATCGCCCTGGCGGCCGCGGGGATATTCGGCCTCCTCGTGGTGATGTCGGGCCTGATCTCCCGGGGGGTCACCCGGCCTGTCGAGGGGCTCAGCAAGGCCGCGCGCGAAGTGGCCACGGGCCACGGCCTGATCCCGGAGACGCCGCCCACCGCCGCGATCGAGATCCGCCAGCTCTACGAGGACTTCCGCGTGATGGCCGAGGCCATCGACCGCCGCTCCCGCTACCTGCGCGACTTCGCCGCCGCCGTCAGCCACGAGTTCAAGACGCCCCTGGCCGGCATCCAGGGCGCCGTGGAGCTGATGGAGGACCATGGCGACACCATGAGCCCGGACGACCGGCGCCGTTTCCTGCACAACATCGCCGCCGCCAGCGAGCGCCTGTCGCGCCTGGTCTCACGCCTGATGGACCTGGCCCGCGCCGACATGGCCAAGCCCGGCGAGCACGACATCGCCGATCTGGCCGAGGTGCTGCCGCGGCTCGCCGACGGCCTTTCCGACCCCGGCTTTCGCGTCGACGCGCCGCAAGCGGTCGCGCCCCTCCGCGTCGCCGCGCCGGAGGGAACTTTGGAGAGCGTGATCACCGCCCTGGCCGACAACAGCCGCCGCGCGGGGGCCAGTCGCCTGACCCTGTCGGTCGAGGCGTCCGACGACGCCGTCGTGCTGACCGTGGCCGATGATGGGGAGGGCGTGCCCGTGGGCGATCGCGAGCGGCTGTTCGAGCCGTTCTTCACCAGCCGCCGGGCCGAGGGCGGCACCGGCCTCGGCCTGCCCATCGCCCGCTCGCTGCTGGCCGCCAGCCACGCCACCATCGCCCTCATCGACAGCGAGCGCGGGGCGGCGTTCCGCATCGTTCTGCCCAAGGCCCACTGACCGGGGCGCACCGATCTGCACCGAAATTGCACGGCGATCGCGGCGCCGCCTGGATACTGGCCCGTCAGGCTCCCCGCGAAGGAGCCGCCATGAACCCGACCGCCAGCCAGACCCTGCGCCGCGACAGACCCGACGATCGGCCGGCGGAGCGCCAGCGTCCCGCGCCGTCCGAAGAACGCCTGCGGGCCCTGTCCGCCGATCTGACCGAAGCCTTCGCCCGCATCGCCCGCCGGCGGTTCTAGACCCCTGCGGCGATCCTGACTCCGGGCGTTGAGGCCCACTCGGTCCACGAGCCGTCGTAGACCGGCGCGTCCCACTTGCCGAGGCGGGCCAGGGCCAGGGCGATGATGGCGGCGCTGACACCCGACCCGCAGGTGGTGATCACCGGCTTGTCGATGTCGACGCCCTCGCCCCGGAACAGGGCGGCCAGGGCCTCCTTGGATTTCAGCGCGCCGTTCTCGACCAGTTCAGCGTGGGGCGTGTTGAACGCGCCGGGCATGTGGCCGGACTTGAGGCCTGGGCGGGGCTCGGGCGCGGCCCCCTGGAAGCGGTCGCGGGCGCGGGCGTCGATCACCTGCACCCCGGCCTCCAGCGCCGCCTGCACCTGCTCGATGTCGCGCACCAGGGCCGGGCGGAACACCGGCGTGAAGGTCTGGGTGACGCTGGTGACCGGGCCGGAGGCCAAGGGCCGCTTTTCGGCGATCCAGCGCGGCAGGCCGCCGTCGAGCACATAGACCTCGTCGTGGCCCATGGCGCGGAAGTTCCACCACACCCGCCCGGCCGACATCAGGCCCGCGTGGTCATAGACCACAATGCGATCGCCGTCGGAGATGCCGAGCCGCCCGACCGCCTCGGCGAAGGCGCGCGCGGGGGCCAACATGTGGGGCAGGGGATTTGAGTGGTCGCTGATCTCCTCGATATCTAACAGCACCGCGCCGGGGATGTGCTCCTTCTCGAACTCGCCCTTCGGCGTGCGGTCGTCGCCCGGCATGTAGAAGGGGGCGTCGACGATGCGCAGGTCCGGCTCCTTGATCCGGGCGGCGAGCCAGTCGGTGGAGACGATCGGGTCCATCAGCCGGGAATCCAGGGGGGCGTGGGCAGGCCCTTCTCGCGCAGGAAGGCGGGGTTGAAGATCTTGCTCTGATAGCGGCTGCCGTGGTCGCAGAGCAGGGTGACGATGGTCTTGCCCGGTCCCATCTCGCGGGCCAGCCGGATGGCGCCGGCGATGTTGACCCCCGTGGACCCGCCCATCACCAGGCCCTCGTGCAGGACCAGGTCGTAGATCACCTCCAGCGCCTCGGCGTCGGGGATCTGGTAGGCGTGGTCGACGGTCAGGCCTTCGAGGTTGGCTGTGACGCGCCCCTGGCCGATGCCCTCAGTGATCGAGGTTCCCTCGGCCTTCAGCTCTCCGGCCGTGTACCAGTTGAACAGGGCCGCGCCGAACGGGTCGGCCAGGCAGATCTGCACGTCCTTGTTCTTCTCGCGCAGGCCCATGGCTACGCCCGCGAGCGTGCCGCCCGAGCCGACGGCGGAGACGAAGCCGTCGACCTTGCCCTGGGTCTGATCCCAGATCTCGCGGGCCGTGGTCTCGATGTGCGCCTGGCGGTTGGCGACGTTGTCGAACTGGTTCGCCCAGATCACGCCGTTGGGCTCAGTCTTCGCAAGTTTCTCGGCCAAGGCCCCGGAATACCTCACGTAATTGCCGGGATTGGAATAGGGGACGGCGTCCACTTCGACGAGCTCGGCGCCCAGCAGGCGGATGGCGTCCTTCTTCTCCTGGCTCTGGGTGCGAGGGATCACGATCACCGACTTGTAGCCCAGCGCCCCGGCGACCATGGCCAGGCCGATGCCGGTGTTGCCGGCGGTGCCTTCCACGATCGTACCGCCGGGCTTGAGCTGGCCGCGCTTCTCGGCGTCGCGGATGATGTAGAGGGCGGCGCGATCCTTCACCGACTGGCCGGGGTTCATGAACTCGGCCTTGGCCCAGATCTCGCAGCCGGTCGCCTCGCTGGCGCGGCGCAGGCGGATCAGGGGCGTGTCGCCGATGGCGTCGACGACGCTGCGAGCGGTATCCATGCGTAGGCTCACTGAAAGGACAGGAAGGACGGCCTGACAGGTGTTGATTTTGGAGCCTTGTGTCAATCGGCGGCGCGGGTCACTTGTTGGCCCCGCCCAGACCCATCCGGAGTTCCCATGGCTGTCGTCCACCTGAAGCGCTGGAACCTCTCCATCGGCGACGGCCAGCCGCTGGCTGTGGTCGCCGGCCTCAATGTGCTGGAGGATCTGGACCTGGCGCTGACAGTCGGCGGCGCGCTCAAGGCCGCCTGCGCCGAGCTCGGCCTGCCCTATGTGTTCAAGGCCAGCTTCGACAAGGCCAACCGCTCGTCGATCCGGAGCTACCGCGGGCCGGGGCTGCAGAAGGGCCTGGCCATGCTGGCCGAGATCAAGTCGCGGCTCGACGTTCCCGTCTGCACCGACCTGCACGAGATCGACCAGGCCGAACCGGTCGCCGAGGTCGCCGAGTTGGTGCAGATCCCCGCCTTCCTGTGCCGTCAGACCGACCTGATCGTGGCGGCCGCGCGGGCGACGGCGGCCCAGGGCGGCGTGATGCACGTGAAGAAGGCTCAGTTCCTGGCGCCTTGGGATTGCAAGAACATCATCCACAAGGCGCGCGAGGCGGCGCCGGAGCTGCAGATCGTGCTGTGCGAGCGCGGCTCCTCATTCGGCTACAACAACCTGGTGGTCGACATGTTGGCGATCCCGGCGATGCAGGCCTTGGGCGCGCCCGTGACTATCGACGCCACCCACGCCGTGCAGCTCCCCGGCGCCGACCCGCGCACCTCGGGCGGTTCGACCGGCGGGCGGCGCGAAGGCGTCCCGGTGATCGCCAAGGCGGCGGTGGCGGCGGGCGCCGACGGGGTGTTCCTGGAGTTCCATCCCAATCCCGATAAGGCCCTGTGCGACGGGCCGAGCTGCCTGCCGCTCGACGCCGCGCCCGGGCTGCTGAAGACGTTGAAGGCGCTGCACGAGGCCGTCCGCGCCTAGGCGAGCTGTCATTTGCGCCGACTCTGGCGAGCGCCTAGAACTCGAAGCCATGAACCTCTCCGCCCTCCAGCCGCTGCTGCAGGCCGTTCACGGCGCCCGGGTCGCCTGCGTCGGCGACCTGATGGTCGACCGCTATGTCTACGGCGAAGTGGCGCGCATCTCGCCCGAGGCCCCGATCCCGGTGATGCGTAAGACATCGGCCCAGACCATGCTGGGCGGCATGGGCAATGTGGCGCGCAACGTCGCAGGGCTCGGCGGGCGCGCGGGCGTGGTGGGTGTGATCGGCGACGACGCCGCCGCCAGCGAGGCCCTGGCGCTGGTGGGGGCCGATGCGGGGCTGGAAAGCCATCTGGTGACGGCCAAGGGCCGGCCGACTACGATCAAGACGCGGTTCGTCGCCTCGGGCCAGCAGCTGCTGCGGTTGGATGACGAAGAGGTCGGACGAGTCGACGCGGACACCGAGGCCCGCCTGGTCAGGGCGGTGGATCACGCGGCCGAAGACGCGGGCGTGATCCTGCTGTCGGACTACGCCAAGGGCGCGGTGACGCCGGCGGTGATCGAGGCGTGCCTCAGGGCCGCCAAGACCTACGGCGCCAGGCTGATCGTCGACGCCAAGGCGCGCAGCTTCGAGAAGTATGGCGCCGCCGACCTGATCAAGCCCAATGCGCTGGAACTGTCGGTGATGACCGGCCTGTCCACGGAAACCGACGAGGAGGTCGAGGCCGCCTTGGCGGCGGTGCTGGCCTCCTGTGCGGCCAAGGCGATTCTGGTGACGCGCGGGGCCAAGGGCATGTCGCTGGCCGAGCGCGGTCAGCCGGTGAAGCACGTGCGCGGGGTGCCGCGTCGGGTGTTCGACGTCTCGGGCGCCGGCGACACCGGCCTTGCGGCTCTGGGCTTGGCCATGGCGGCGGGCGCCGAGATCGAGGACGCGGTGGCTTTCGCCGTGCTGGCGTCGGGCGTGGCGGTGACCAAGGTGGGTACGGCCGTGGTGACTCCCGCCGAGCTGATCGACGCCGAACTGGCGGCCCATCTGGGCCCCGCGGAAGCCAAGGTGGTGACCCTGGAGCAGGCGGCGGCCGAGGCCGAGCGCTGGCGCGCTCAGGGGCTGAAGGTAGGCTTCACCAACGGCTGCTTCGACATCCTGCACAAGGGTCACGTGGCCTATCTGACCCAGGCGCGGGCCTGGTGCGACCGGCTGATCGTGGGCCTCAACAGCGATGACTCTGTGCGGGCGCTGAAGGGCGATGGGCGCCCGGTCAACGATCTGGAGTCCCGCGCCCTGGTTCTGGCTGGTCTCAGCCCTGTGGATATGGTGGCGCCGTTCGCCGAGGACACGCCCCTCAATCTGATCAACGCGATCCGGCCCGAGGTTCTGATCAAGGGCGCCGACTACACGGTGCACACCGTGGTCGGGGCGGATGAGGTGCAGTCCTGGGGCGGCGAGGTGAAGCTGGCCGATATCGTCGAAGGCTATTCGACCACGGCCGCCATCGCCCGGATGGCCGGACCCCGGGCGTCGTGAGCGCTGTCTGGGCCGGATTGAGGACGCGCCTCGCCGGTCTGGCCGACCGCTGGCGACTGGCGCGGCTTTCGCGCTTCAAGCGCTGGTGCGTGATCCTGGGCGGGGGCGTGGCGCTGCTGCTAGGCGTCGCCCTGATGCTGACCTGGGACGACATCATGACCGCCCGGCTCGACCCGCGCGAGCCGTTCCAGACCTACGACTGGCCGCGGATTCCCGACTACAGCCAGGCCTCCGCCTGGGCCCTCAATCCCGTCGGCCAGACCGCGCGCCAGACGCCGGGCCCGGTCGACATCTTCTTCGTCCATCCCACCACCTTCAACGGCGGTCGCGACTGGAACGGTCCGATCGACGACCGCGGCGCCCAGCGCGAGCTGGATCGGGTGATGCTGCCCAACTACGCCGGCCCCTTCGCCCGCGTGGGCCGGGTGTTCGCCCCGCGCTACCGCCAGGCCAGCCTCTTCGCCTACCGCATGGCGCTGCGCGAAGACTCCCGCGACGCGCGGGCGTTCGCCTACGGCGACGTGCTCAACGCCTTCCGCTACTACATGGCCCACTACAACTTCGGCAGGCCCTACATGATCGTCGGGGTGGAGCAGGGCGCCGAGCTCGCCGACCGGCTGCTGCGCCAGGAGGTCGACGGCAATCCGGCCCTGGTCGGCAAGCTGGCCGCCGCCTATCTGATCGACGCCGTGGTTCCGGCGGCCGGCTACGGTCCGACATCGCCCGTCCCCGCCTGCGCCCGCCGCGACCAGACCCGCTGCGTGGTCGCCTGGGCCCAGGTGGACGAGGCCAATCCGGTGGCGGCCCGGCTCCTGCTCAACCGCGCCATGACCTGGACCCGCGACTGGACCCTGGACAACCTGCCGCAGGGCCAGGCGGTGCTGTGCGTGAACCCCCTGCGGGGCCAGGTCAGCGACCAGGAGGCGCCGGCGCGGCTGAACCTGGGCGCCACCAACGCCAGCGAACTGGAGTGGGGCGCGCGGGCCGCGTTCCTGCCGCGCCAGGTGTCGGCCCGGTGCGAGGGCGGCGTCCTGCGGGTGTCGCGCCCGCGCTCGGGCTCGCTGCGCCCCGCCAGCGGCTGGCCGGACAAGCTCAAGGAGCGTCCGTACAACCTGTTCTTCGCCGATCTGGAGGCCGACGCCATGAAGCGGGCGGCCGTCTATTACGGGCGGGCCCAGATGCCGCCGGGCGCGCCGCCGATCGAGCAGTCGACCCCGGTGGACGCGGCGCCGGTGCACAAGGTCGAGGACTGAAGGTCGGTTCCGCGGCTTGGGATTCCGCAATTCCGCCAGGACCCATCGGGATTCATCGAAAAACCTTCGTATGCAAGGCGTCGGGGGCTAGCGCGGCGGCGGCGGCTGTTTATGATCCCGCAACGATAAGCCAGTGGGAGGACGACATGGCTCGTATGAACAAGTGGGGAGTCGCGGCTTTGGCCGTGGCTGGTATTGCGGCTCTGGCGACGGGCGTTGTGGCCCAGGACAAGGCTGGGGCGGTCAAGGCCCGCCAGGACTTCATGAAGGCCCAGGCCGCCGACACCAAGGCCATCAGCGACTACACCAAGGGCATGGCCTCCAAGGACGACGCGGCCAAGGCGATCGCCGACCTGCAGGCCCGCAACCCAGCGATCCTGAAGCAACTGGCGCCCGGCACCAGCATGACCGACATGCCCGGCGTCAGCTTCGCCAAGCCGGCGGCCTTCACCGATGGCGACAAGCTGGCGTCTATCGTCGCCGCTCTGAAGGTGATCGAGGACAAGACCGCCGACGCGATCAAGACCGGCACGCCCGCCGACGTGGCCGCGGCCTCGGCCGACATCGGCCGCGTGGGCTGCGGCGGTTGCCACCGCGACTACCGTCAGGCCCGGCCCCCGGCCGCCTAGGACATGAGGGAGCGCAGGCTGACTGTCCCCGTGCTGCGGCTGCTGGCCGTATCGCTGGGCGCGCTGGCCTGCGCTCTCGTTCTCAGGCCTGAAGCGCCGGCTGCGGCCGCGCCCGAACCGAAAGGCGACGCCAGGCGCGGCGCCTATGTGTTCACCGCCGCCGACTGCGAGAACTGCCACACCGACAAGAAGGCCAAGGGCGCCTTCCTGGCCGGCGGCCCGCCGATGGCCACCGACTTCGGCGTGTTCTTCGCCCCCAACATCACGCCTGATAAGACGTTCGGTCTGGGTTCGTGGTCCTACGAGGACTTCCACCGCGCCGTGCGCGAGGGCAAGGGCAAGGGCGGCGAGCTGCTCTATCCCGTGTTCCCCTATCCCTCGTTCAGCGGCATGTCCGACCAGGACATCGCCGACCTGTGGGCCTATCTGAAGACGGTCCCGGCCGTGGCCAGGGCGAGCAGGCCGCACCAGGTCAAGGCGCCCTTCGGCTTCCGCCCGCTGCTGACCGGCTGGCGCCTGCTGTACTTCCACCAGGGCCCTCTGCAACCGGCGCCGGGCCTCAGCCCCCAGGCGCAACGCGGCCGCTACCTGTCGGAAGCCGTGGTCCACTGCCAGGAGTGCCATTCGCCGAGGAACGGCCTCGGCGCGATCGTCCAGGACAAGGCCTACGCCGGCAATCCCCAGGGTCCCGACGGCCAGGACGCCCCCAACATCACCCCCACGGGCATCGGCAAGCTGACCCAGGCCGATCTGCAGGAGATGCTCAAGAGCGGCATGACGCCGGGCGGCGATTTCCTGGGCAGCGGCATGGCCGACGTGATCGACGGCACCTCGAAGCTGACCCAGGCCGACCGCGACGCGATCATCGCCTACATCCGCACCCTGCCGCCCAGGCCCTCGACGCCGAAGCCTCCGAAGAAGTAGCGACCCGCTCATGGCTTGATCAGGTCCGGATAGGCCTGAGACAGCACCTTTCTGAGCAAGGCCGGGTCCAGCTGCTCGGCCGTCGTCGGCGCGTGCGCCGTTCCGTCGCCGCGTGAGGTCAGGGTCAGGCGACCGCCGTCGAAATTCCGGCCCGGGGTCGCCAAGATCACCCAGAGGTTCGCTGTCTTGGCGGGAGGGTCGCCGGGCAGGAGGAAGAAGGCGTCTTCACGGTAGAGGCCGACCGTCTTGGCCAGGGTCGTGTCCGCGGCGACGGTGGACTGCCGCATCGCGACCGGCTCGAGGGGAACCTCCTTCATGCCCGCGCGCAGCACCACCCGCTTGATCGGGAAATCCTTGGGATCGGGTGTGACCACAGAGACGAGGATCACGCCGTGGGAGCCGAGCAGCCGGGCCTGATCCAGCCCGGCCGCGTAGAAGTAGTCGAAGGCCACGGTGTGGCGTGACAGGAGCGGGCCACGGTCGACCGCGTCCTGGGCGGCTATCCTGACCGCCTCGGTTTCCAGCCGCTTGGTCCAGGCGTCGCCGGACGGCGGCGGGTCGATCCAGTCGAGCGCCACCTGCGCCCGGGCGGGCAGGGCGATCGCCAGGCTGAGTCCGGCCGCTGCGATGATCAACTTCCAGTCTTTCACGCCGCCCACCTCCGCGCCGCTCGAACCTACGATTGTAGGAGGGTTGTCGAGTCGATCCAACGGATTTTCCCGAACCCCGCGACGAAGTGGGCGCGGGCGACCGCTACCTTGTAGAGCCTGAAATCGCTGAAGCCGGCGTAGGTCTCAGCGGAGGGATGGCGCTCGATGTAGCGCGCCAGGGCCTCCGGATCGGGGCAGACGGCGGCAGAGCCCAGCACCGTCAGGCGCGGGCCGGTGAGGGGGTCTTCGAGGCCCGCCGTGCCGTCGAACAGCAGGGAGACGCGCGGGTCGGCCAGCAGGTTCCTGGTGTGCTGGGCCAGGCGTGAGAGCAGCAGCAGCGGCGATCCGTCGGTGTCGAAGGCGACCAGGACCAGGGAGACATAGGGCGCGCCGTCCATCAGGGTTCCGAGGGCGGCCGTCGCCTGGGCGTGCATCAGCGCGCGCGCGTCGAGATCAGCCGGCATCGGGGCCCTCGGGCTTCCAGTCGAACAGGGCCCTGAGCGCCTGCACCGCCCTGCCACGCGGGCTGGTGAGCTGCGGGTCCCGCTGCAGCATCAGCCGGGCGTCGTCGGCGGCGGTGGCGATCAGATCGCGGTGGGCCACGGGGTCGGCCAGGCGATAGGCGGGGAAGCCCGACTGCTTCAGCCCCAGGGGGTCGCCGCCGCCGCGCAGCTCCAGGTCCTTCTCGGCGATCAGGAAGCCGTCGTCGGTCTGACGCAGGATGTCGATGCGGGCCTCGGCGGTCTTGCCCAGCGGCAGGTCGTAGAGCAGCAGGCAGGCGCTTTCCCGCGTTCCGCGGCCCACGCGTCCGCGCAGCTGATGCAGCTGGGCCAGGCCGAAGCGCTCGGCCTGCTCGATGACCATGATGGTGGCGTTGGGCACATTGACGCCGACCTCGACGACCGTGGTCGCCACCAGCACCGACAGACGGCCCTCGACGAAGTCGGCCATCACCTGGTCCTTCTCGGCGTTGGGCAGCTGGCCGTGGATCAGCCCGACCCTGGGGCCGAGCGCCTGGCGCAGGGTGATCACCCGCTGTTCGGCGGCGACGAGGTCGCTGACCTCGGACTCGGCCACCAGCGGGCAGATCCAGAAGGCCTGGGCGCCGGCGGCGGCGGCGGTCTTCAGCCGCGCGACGATCTCGGGCAGGCGCGGCATGGGCGAGGCGCGGGTGGCGACGGGCGTTCGGCCCGGCGGCTTCTCCTCCAGGCGCGACACGTCGAGATCGCCGTAGACGGTCAGCTCCAGGGTGCGCGGGATCGGGGTGGCGGACATAGCCAGCAGATGCGCCGCCGCGCCCTTGTCCTGCAGCCGCCGGCGGTCGGCGACGCCGAACCGGTGCTGCTCGTCGATCACCGTGAAAGCCAGATCGCGGTAGGATACGTCGTCCTGGAACAGGGCGTGGGTGCCGACGGCGACCGCCGTGTGGCCACTCGCCAGCGCTTTCAGCTTTTCGGCCCGGGCCAGACCCTTGTCGCGGCCGGTGAGCAGCACCACGCCGACGCCCTGCGACTCCAGCGGCCCGGCCAGGGTCTCGTAGTGCTGGCGGGCCAGAATCTCGGTGGGCGCCATCAGCACCGACTGGCGGCCGGCGGCGGCCACGTCGGCCATGGCCAGCATGGCCACCACGGTCTTGCCCGAGCCGACGTCGCCCTGCAGCAGGCGCGACATGCGCTCGCCGGCGTTGAGGTCGGCGCGGATTTCGGCCAGGGCGCGGATCTGGGCGCCGGTGAGGGCGAAGGGCAGGGCGGCCTCGACCGCGCGGGCGGTGTCGCTGTCGGGCACGGCGTGAGCCGGCAGCTTGCGGCGGCTGAGCTTGCGCTCGGCCATGGCCAGCTGATGGGCGAACAGCTCGTCGTAGGCGAGGCGGCGGCGGAACACGGCCTGGGGCTGAAGGTCGGCCTCCGAGCGCGGCGCGTGCAGCTGATCCAGCGCCTCGCGCCAGGGCGGGAACTTCTCGCGGGCGAGGAAGGCGTGATCGAGCCATTCGGGCAGCTCGGGCGCCCGCTCCAGGGCCTCCAGGGCCAGTTTGCGCACGACGCGAGAGGACAGGCCCGCGGTGGCCGGATAGACCGCCTCGATCTCGGGAATCTCCGCCGCGCGCTCGAGGGGCAGGATGTAGTCCGGATGCGGCATCTGCAGCTCGCCGCCGAACCGCTCGACCTTGCCCGACACGATGCGCTCCTCGCCGGCTGGATGCTGGCGCTGCAGGTGGGGGCTTCCGCCCTTGAAGAACACCAGGGTGATGAAGCCTGTCCCGTCGAAGGCGCGGATGCGCCAGGGCAGGTTCTGGCGGGCGGGGGGGAAGTGGGCCTCGATCTTGACCTTCAAGGTCTGCACCTCGCCCTCGCGGACGTGGTCGGCGGTCGTCGGCCGCCGGTGGATCACCCCCTGGGGCTGCACGAACAGCAGGTCGCGCACCAGCGGCCCCGCCAGTTTCTCGACCAGCGGCTGGATCTTGGGGCCCACCCCCTTCAGCGAGGAGACGGGCGCGAACAGCGGAAACAGAATCTCCGGGCGCATGGGTGGGAGCTTAGCCTGCGACAGCACCACTGTGCGACCTCCCCCGCAGGCGGGGATTTGGCCCGCTTGAGCTGTCGCGCGAACGCGCGCTAGGTTCGTCCATGTCCGACGTCCAATACCAGACCGCCATGGCCCTGTTCGGCCAGGGACGCCAAGCCGAAGGGGCGCAGCTGCTCGGCCAGGCGGTGCAGGCCGGTCACGTTCCGTCCATGACCCTGCTCGGCCATCAGCGGCTGTCGGGCAACGGGGCCCCGCTCGACACCATCGGCGGCATCCGCCTGATCGCGGCCGCGGCCGACAAGGGTGACGGCTGGGCCTGCACCACCATGGCGGTGCTGCTGGCGGCCGGCATCTCGGGCAAGTCCGACTGGCGGCGCGCGATCGACTATCTGCGGCGGGGCGCCGAACGGGGTTTCCCGATGGCTCAGGTTCAGCTTCGGCTTCTGGCCGGACGGGGTGGAGACGACTGGAAGGGCCTGCAGCGGGGCATCGACATGAAGGCCTGGCGCGAGCCGCCCAAGCCCGTCGCCCTTTCGCGAGAGCCCCGGGTGCGGATCTATGAGGGCTTCGTGAGCCCCGCGGTCTGCGACTGGATCGTCGCCCACGCCCGCGACAGCCTTCGTCCGGCCCAGGTCTATGACAAGGCCAACGGCACCGCCGTCAGCCGCGCGCGCACCAACAGCGTCGTCGAGCTGACGCTGCACGACGCGGACCTGATGGCGCAGGCGGTGCGCGAGCGGCTGTCGGCCGCCGTGGGCCTGCCGGTCAGGAACATGGAAGCGCCCCAGGTGCTGCACTACGCGGTAGGCCAGCAATTCGTGCCTCACGTCGACTTCTTCGATCCGGCCCTTCCGAGCGAGGCCATCGAGATGGGCGTCGGCGGGCAACGCGTGGCCACGGCCTTGCTCTATCTGAACGACGAGGGCCTGGAGGGCGGCGAGACCGATTTCCCCCGGCTCGGGATCAAGTATCGCGGGCGGAAGGGCGACGCCCTGGTGTTTTTCAATGTCGACGCCGCCGGACAGCCCGACCGCCGCACCCTGCACGCCGGCCTGCCGCCGAGCGCCGGGGAGAAGTGGCTGCTGTCGCAGTGGTTCCGCGACCGGGGCGCGCCCGGCTTCGGCGATCCCAAGATTCTGGCGGCGCTGAACGGCCGGTAGATCAGTCGCTTCGCCATCGCCGGGCCCACTTGCCCAGCCTGCGCTCGCGCCAGTCGACCTCCAGCGGCGGCGGCGGCCCATGTTCGGCGATCCAGCCGACATAGGGCGAGCCCGGCGGCTCATCGGCCATTTCCTTCTGGGCCCAGCGCTTGGCGGCGAACCCGCTCCAGTCCGGCTCAAGGCCCAGGTCCTGGCAGATCAGGGCGACCAGTTCGCCGATCGGGCGGTTCATGATGTCGCCGCAGAAGGCTTCGTTTTCCAGCCGCTCGCCCCCTTCGGACTCCGCCCGCTCGATCTCGTGCGAACCCAGCCCGGTGCGCTGGGCGACGGCCTTGACGGTGTCCCGCACGACCTGGCGGCGCTGCTCCTCCGCCGGCGTCGGTTCGCCGAGCCAGTACACGTCGACGCCGCCGTCGAACTCTTCGTCGTCGTCGCCATCGTCATTGTCGGCCGCCGCGCGGGCGGGGGGCTTCTTGAACTCGGCGATCAGCCTGGACTGCATGGCGAAGGTCAGTCGCACGGCGCGGGCCACGCGGGCGAAGTCCAGGGCGGCGTGCTGCAGGACGTTTTCGGGCGGCGGCGCCTCGGCCGTCACGGTGCGCTCGATGACGCCGGCGATAGCCATGCCCATCTCCGCCAGACGGCTCAGCGACGCCAGCTGCTGGTCCAGCAGGGCGCGCTCCCAGTCGGGGGCAGGGTCGTCGGCGGGGCTCGGGGAGGCGGTGGACATATTGGAACAAAGCATGAACGATTGGGGGGCGTGTTGTCAAGGTTGGGCGCTGAGCCGCTAGGCCTAGAGAACCGACGGCGGCGTTTCCTGCTGGGCGTGAGGTCGCCAAGCGGTGGGGCGAATGTCCGCTGAGGGGGTGGGTAGCGGACGTTGGCTTTCCGGCGTCTTCGTGCACAACCTTTCGGCCCGGCGCGGATGACACGGTCAGATCATCGATGAACGAAAGCAAACGTCGAAGGATGTGGGAGTATTTCGATGCGTGGGACGAGGCCCAGGCCAATGACCAAGCTCTGTTTGGGAGTGATCCCTACAAGGACGAACTGGACGAGATAACGGACCCGCAAGATGCCTTTCGGCGGACCCTGTCGCTGGCTGAGCAAGGCTCCGTCCTCGCGATGATAGGCGTAGGCACCGGCTACCTGTACGGGCGCTTGGTCGAGGCCGATACAGGGTTGGGCGAGGACTGGTATCGGCGCGCCGCCGAACGTGGATCGCGATATGCCCAACTCCGTCTTGGGAAGGCGCTCGGCGCGCGCGGAGATTTCGACGGCTGCGAGAGGGTGTTCGCAATCGGCACGGACCAGGATTGGGCTCCGGCTCAATTCTGGCTGGCTTGGTATCGTCTCCGGCGTTCACAATCGCGAGCCACCTATCGAGAAGTCCAACCCTTGCTGGAGAAAGCCGCCGCACAGGGCAGCCCTGCGGCGAGGTGGCTGCTCGGCAAGCGTATGACCCGTGGCGCGTTCGGCATTCGCCACATACCTCGCGGCATTAGGATGATGTTGGAGCTCGGAGACGAGTTGGCCCCAGTGTGCGGCTAGATCGTGTCGAAAGGTCCGCTCAGGGTGGGCTGCGGACATCGGCACCCTTCCGGAAGGCGGACCTTCATCGTGGTAGCTGCACCCCATCCACCGAGGCGGCGCGCGTATAGCGGTGCGCGGGGAAGAATTCTCCGCCGTCCCCCAGCACGTCCGGCAGCCGGTCAGGAGTGAACGTAGTGACGAAACGGGCGTCGCCCTCGATCTGGTCATCCACGGGGAAAACCTTCCCATCCGCGCACCTGGGCCTGCCAGTGCCGTCGTAGCCATAAGAGCCGAGCACGTTGTCCTCGGCACTGATGGCGATCACCTCGGATCGTCCGTGGACCGTCTCAGCCGCCTGAGTGAGGTGGAAGAACCAGTACAGGGTGTAGGCGGGACGCCCAGCGCTAGTGCGGATCGTACAGAGCTTCGCCAGCGTCGAACCGCGCTTGAGTTCACCGTCCTCAAACCCCTGCCTCGCCATCAAGGCGAAGACCCTCGGGTTCCCCCGCGAGCGCTCGTTCACATCGGCGACCTTCGAACCGGCAATCGCCGGTGGAACTGCGAAGAGCAGGCAGGGCAGAGCAACGAGACAGGCGATCAGTCGGCGCATGGAGTGAAGATAGCCCGTCAGTTCTTTACACATGGACCGGGGCGACCCTCGGCCTCTTCGACATGCACGTCGGTTCCCTTGCGGCCTTTGGGCCGTCCTCCAGTTGTGGTCACATACAGGCACCGATTTCCTTTTACGAAGGCCAGAGCGCAGTACCCCGGCCCCACGCCGGAGCAGGCCTCAATCTCAGGGAACTGTGCGCACTCATCCTCGCTGACTTGTTCACAAGGACCGGGAACGGCCCTCCAGCCGTCTTTGACGATGGCCTTCCGCGCCAAGAAATAATCCATGTGCGCGAGGTTTTTTGGGTTGAGTCCCGACGGGGCGGCTTTGATTTCACTTGAAAAGGCCGCTCCTACAAGCAGAGCCACAATCCCTAGAAGCAGAAAATTCCGCACGACCCACCCTCCCGCGATGAAGCCACGCTAATCCGGGCACTCTGTGGCTCGCAAGCGGACGCTGCGAATGTCGGCGAAGGGTCGATAGCAGAAATTGCCGTCCCCCAGCTTTGAGGGGGAGCGGCTGGGTCCCGGTCTTTCGCTGCGCGAAAACCGGGATGACGAAGGGGAGGGGCGGCGCGGCGGCTGCTTGAGGCGGGGGACGGGCGCGGGCTAGGGTCTGCTGCCGATGAGCGATGTCCAGTACACCACCGCGCTGAGCCTGTTCGGGCAGGGCCGCCCAGAGGAGGCGTCGCGCCTGCTGGGCGAGGCCGCGTCCGGCGGGCATGTGCCGGCCATGTCGCTGCTCGGTCACCAGATGCTGTCGGGGCGCGGCGCGGCGCTCGATCCCGTTTCCGGCGTGCGGCTGATCATGGCGGCGGCCGAGAGGGGCGGGGGCATGGCCTGCGCGGTGGCGGCGGCGCTGCTGGCGGCCGGGGTTGCCGGGGCGCCCGACTGGGACCGCGCGCTCGACTATCTGGGGCGCAGCGCCGAGCTCGGATTCCCCATGGCCCAGGCGCAGCTCTGCATTCTGGCCGGCCGTGCCGGAGACGACTGGAGCGCCCTGCGCCGCGAGATCGACATCGGGACCTGGCGGCAGGCGCCTGAGCCGGAACAGTTGTCCGGCGAGCCCAGGGTGCGGGCGTTTCAGGGCGTGGCGGGCCCGGCGGTGTGCGAGTGGATGATCGTCCGCGCCCGCGCCCGGCTGCGGCCGGCCATGGTCTATGACGCGGCCGGCGGGAATGCGCTGAGCGCCGCGCGGGTCAACAGCGCCGCCGAGCTTTCCCTCGCCGATGTGGACCTCGTCGTGCTGGCGCTGCGCGAGCGGCTGGCGGCCGCCGCAGGCCTGCCGGTCATGCACATGGATGCGCCCCAGGTGCTGCACTACGCGGCCGGCCAGAGGTTCAGCCCCCATTTCGACTTCTTCGACCCGACCGTTCCGGCCCAGGCCGCCGAGATGGCCGCCAACGGCCAGCGGGTGGCGACGGCCCTGGTCTATCTCAACGACGAGGGACTTCAGGGCGGGGAGACCGATTTCCCCGCGCTGGGTTTGCGGCGCCGGGGACGGCGGGGCGACGCCCTGGTGTTCTTCAACGTCGACGGCGCGGGCCGGCCCGACCGCCGCACCCTGCATGCGGGCCTGCCGCCCACTGCCGGGGAGAAGTGGCTGTTCTCGCAGTGGATCAGGGACCGGCCCCGGGCGGGCGCCGGCGATCCGAGCCTGCTGGCGGCGCTGAACGGGCGGTGAGGCGAGGGGAAGGCCGACTGCGCGTCCTGCCCCGCGCAAGGGCGAGGAGGTCGGGAGCTGCTGAATCCATTCAACCGCCCGCGGCGATCTTTGAATAATGGGTCCTCTTTTCGCTGTCGGCCTGCCCCTAAGCTGGGCTTCGACCACCTGCGGCTGACGGAAGAACGGCGAGCACGATGACCATCACCCGGATCAGGGGAACCGTCCTCCTGGCGCTGTGCGCCGCGGCTGTGACCGGCCCCGCGGCGGCGCACCACTCCTTCGCCATGTTCGACATGGGCAAGACCGTCGCGATCAGCGGTACGGTCAAGGACTGGGTGTGGGCCAACCCCCATTCATGGCTCTATGTGACCGTTCAGAAGCCGAACGGGACCACCGAAGACTGGGGCTTCGAAGCCTCCAGTCCGAACATGATGATCCGCTGGGGCTGGAACGCCTCCGACATCAATGTCGGCGACAAGGTCACCGTCGACACCCACCCGGCGCGGGACGGCAAGCACGTCGGCTCCGTCTACGCGGTCTTCCTCGCCAACGGCAAGGTCCTGGCCGATCCGATGGGCCGGCAGGTCCGCGGACGGGAACTGGCGGAGGGGCCGCCCTCGCTGCCGACCAAGCCGACGGGAACGCCCTATCCATGAGCCGCGCGGCGAACAGGAGGGATGCCATGCCCAGAGCAGCCTTGGCGGTCGCGATCGCGGTAGCGGCGGCCGTCGGCGCCATGCCGGTCCATGCAGCGGCCGCGAGCCCGAAGGACGCCGCGCTCTGGGCCGAGGCGGCCAAGCTGCCGAACCTGTGGGAGGGCACCTGGCAAGGGGAGACCGCGCTCTACGGATTCCCGCCGCCCATCCAGTACACCCCTTTCGGGGAGCAGTACGTCAAGGCGTACAAGCCCGCGGACGACACCACCCTGGCCAATTGCAAGCAGTGGGGCATGCCGATGATCATGCGCAATGCGGCCATGCCCCTGAAGTTCTTTTGGTCGCCGCACGAGAAGATGATCTCGATCTACATCGAGACCACGGCCGTGACGCGATTCATCCACATGGACGGCCGGCAGCACAGCGAGCATCCCAATCCGACCTATTTCGGCGAATCCATCGGCCACTGGGAGGGGAACACCCTGGTGGTGGACTCGATCGGCTTCGTCAAGGAAACCCAGTTCCAGATCGGTCAGGCGACGCCGCCGGCCGGCGCCGCGCCAGGCAGGTTCGCGACGCCCATCTTCGCGCAACACTCGCCGGATCTGCGGATTGTCGAGCGCTTCAAGATGCTGGACGACAACACCTTCGAACTGTCCACCACCCTGATCGATCCCAAGTATTTCGCGCAGCCGTACACCTACAGTGACAAATTCTACCGGCACGTCGGCCGGCGGTCGGAGTCGCAGGAGTGGGTCTGCTCCGACAATCGCGACTACTACGATCCCTCCACGGGCAAGCTGGAATACGATGTCAAGGCCAAGGCCGTCAGCCAGTGACGCAATGTTGAGCGCGGGTTCGCGTTCGCGCGCCGTGGCGACGGCGCGGCGGATCGAGCGGGATATCCTCGGCCAAAGCCTCACCCATGGCGTGGTTCTGGGCAGCTGCACCAAGCTCGCGCTGCAATACGGGGTCGGCGAACGCTCGATGCGCGAAGCCGTGCGGATCGTCGAGTTGCTCGGCTGGGCCCGCATGCGCCGCGGACCGAACGGCGGACTCGTGGTGGCGCGCCAGCCCCTGAGCGTCGCGGCGCGCCGGATTCGCGGCAAGCTGCAGTTGATCGGCGGACCGGCCGCGATGGCGGCGGCAAGGCCGACGATCACGCGGGCGATCGCGCGCCTTGCCGGACGACGCCCGGGAGACGCGGCGGTGGAACTCGACCGATGGCTGCACGATCACCCCATCGGCCCTGACCGCGGCGGAAGACGCGAATGCAACGCCGTCGGCTTCCCGATCGCCCTGGCCGCCGCGTCCGGCAACTTCGTGGCGGAGTTCATCGCCAGTATCACGGCCCTCGGGCTGATGGACGCGCCTTGGTTCGCCCCTTCAACGCTGGCGGAATGGAGCGCGACCTGCGAACGGGAGGTCCTGGCCGCCTTGCGGAGGGAAGACTTGCGCGGGGTCGAGCAGACCCTCGGTCTGTTCCTGAGCCGGCTCGGCGACGCCGCGGCGCGCCATGCGCCGGGATCCGACGACCCGGAGGACGTGATCTGCCGCACCCGGGCCGGACAAGTTGCGCGCAGCATCGCCATGGAGAGCGTCGGGCGGCGCGACGCCACAGCGTCCGGCGCCCTGGGCACCATCGGCGGCCTGTGCTCGGCGAGGGGCATCTCTCGTACGACGGCCATTCAGGCGCTCCGCATCCTGGAGGCATCCGAAATGGTCTCGGTGAAGCGGGGCCGCGGCCAGGGCTACTTCCTGAAGCCCCTCAAACCCGAGGACGTCGCCTGTCAGCTGAGCGAAGACCTCGAGGCCCGTCCACGGGCAGCCATCGCCGCGAAAGAGGTTCTCGACGCGCTGATCGACGCCTCGGGCGCCCTGGGCGGTCCCCAGAATATCGTCATCGAGACATTGATGTCCGCCCTGAGGGCCACAGCCGGCGGCGCGGCCGCGCCGGACCACAGATAAGGAGAACCTAGTGCGGAAATATCGCTTCGCCGGAGCCGTCATGGCCGTCGCCGCCAGTCTTCCGGCGGGCGCCTGGGCGCATCACTCTACGACCGCCTATGACCTGACCCGCACGATGACCTTGACCGGCACGGTCAAGCGTTTCGAGTGGACCAACCCCCACTCATGGATCGACATCGAGGTGCCGGACGGCAAGGGCGGCGGGACCGTCTGGGCGATCGAGTTCGGTGCGCCCAATCTGAACGCGCGCGAGGGCTGGCATCGCGATGACGTCAAGGTCGGCGACAAGGTGACCATGGTGATCTACCCGGTCCGCACCGGCACGGCTCACGGAACCCTGGGTAAGATCACCCTGCCGGATGGGCGCACCCTGTCCGGCGCCGCCGACTTCCTGGCGCCGAACAAGCCCGCCGCGCCGCCCGCCGCGACGAACAAGTGAGGGCGGGATGTTGAAACCCTTTGCATCACTGATGTCCGGCGCGGCGATGGCAGGGGCCCTGGCCGCCGCCGCCCAGGCGCAATCGCAGCCGGCCTCGCCGCCGCCGGCGGCCGCGCCCGCAACGGACCAGGTGAGCGTGGCGGACCAGATCGGTCCGATCTCGAAATTCAAGCATCCGGGGCCGCAGGGGGACCTGTCGGGCAAGTGGAAGCCCCAGTTCAGACCGCCGCCGGTCAAGTCGGCCGTGGGCACCAGCGGCGCGGCGCGGACCATCGACGACGAGCCGATCCCGCTCAAGGCTGATGCCTCCAACCTCTATTGGCACAGGATCGATATGGAGCAGCGCGGCTCGCCCGTGGCCAATACGGCCGCCACCTGCCGCCCTGGCGTTCCGACCTCGATCTTCTCGGGCTTCCTGTCGCCTTTCGAAATCATACAGACGCCGTCGCAGGTGGTTTTCGCGCCGGAATTGGGAGACACCATCTGGGCCATCCGCCTGGATCGCGATCATCCCAAGACGCCGCGACCGACCTACAGGGGTGATTGGGTGGGCCATTTCGAGGGCTCGACCCTGGTCGCGGACGGCAGAGGCTTCAACCGGCTGACCTGGCTGGACGCCATCGGCCTGCCGCACAGCGAACAGCTCCATATGCTCGTGCGCATCGCCAAGGTGAACGAGGGAACGGGCCTGCGCGTCGTCATCACCATCGACGACCCCCTCATGTTCTCCAAGCCATGGACCCAGGCGTTCACGGCCGAGTACCGGCCGGACATGACCATGTACGAGATCCACTGCCTGGAGAACGTGCGCAAGGAGAACAATGAGAACCTCGTCTATGAAGACGTCAAACCCGTGCCCGGCGTGAACAACTGATGCGCCGCTCGTTCAATCTCACGAGGGCGCGGATCGCGCGCCGGACCTCGATCGCCGCCGTCTGCCTGATCGCGGCCGCGATGGCGGGAGAGGCGGGGGCGGCGGCTCGCTCGGCGCCCCCCAAGAGCCAGCTCACCGGACTGTGGAAGCCGATGGGCCACATCACGCGGCTGCTGACGGCGGAGGGCGCGGAACCGCCGTTTCTGCCCGAGGCTAAGGCGGTCTACGCGCGCAACAAGGCCGCGTTCGCCGCCGGCGATGTCTCGTTCTACGGGGCGCATCCGTGCCTGAACCTGGGCCAGCCCCGGATGAACTTCATCCCCTATCCGGTGGAGATCATCGAAAGCCGCGACACTGTCCTGATGGCCTACGAGTGGAACGGCTATCGGCGCATCGACATGACCGGCAAGGCCCCGACGGTGGACTATCCGATGCTGAACGGGGCGAGCGCCGGCAAGTTTGAGGGCGCGGACCTCGTCATCACGACCGTCGGGCTGCTCGGGACCACCTTCCTGGACGCCGCCGGCATGCCGCATAGCGAAGACATGACCATCACCGAGCGGCTCCATCTGGCGGACGGCGGCAAGGTGCTGGAGGATCGGATGACCTTCACCGATCCCAAGACGTTTGCCCGGCCCTGGACCGCCATCGTCCGCTGGCAGCGCCTGCCGCCCGGAACCGAACGGCGCGAATCCGTGTGCGTTGACCGCGTGTCCGCGGGCCAGCCGGCGCTGGACATGAACCACTGATCCGAAGTCCAGCACGCGCGGCTGGCATAGTTGGCGGCGCCCCTCTATATCGGCCCCTCCATGGACGACGTGCGTCTGAAGAAGCTGAAGTACCGGGCCGAGCACCGGGGGTTTCGCGAGGCCGACATCATCATCGGCGGCTTCGCGGAGAAGCATCTGCATGAGCTGTCGGCGGCGCAGCTCGACGAATTCGAGCGGCTGATCGACCAGCCGGACCAGGACCTCTACGCCTGGATCATCGGCCGCGAGCCGATCCCCGAACAGTTCGCCGGAGAGGTGATGGACCTGATCCGCAGCTTCCGCTTTTTCGCCCATACGACGATCGGCGCCGATCGCGGCGCCTGAACCAGCATCCCAGAGACTAACTCCGTGTCCCAAGCGTCAGACCTGAAACGCATTGCCGCCGCGCCCGGCCGCCTGGAGCTGATGGGCGCGCCCGAGGGCTTCGACGCCCTGGTGATGGCCGACATCGTCAAGGCGCGGGGCGGGCTGACCTGCTTCGTGGCGCGCGACACGGCGCGGGCCTCGGCCTTCGCCGACGGGCTGAGGTTCTTCGCCGAGGGCGTGGAGACGATGCGCCTGCCGTCGTGGGACTGCCTGCCCTACGACCGTATCGGCCCGTCGCCGGCGGTGGCCGCCGAGCGCATGGCGACCCTGAGCCGCCTGGCGCTCAAGCCCAATCCCGACAAGCCCACGGTGCTGATCGCCACCGCGCCGGCGATGCTGCAGCGGGCGCCGACGCGGGCCGTGGTCAAGGCGTCGAGCTATCTGGCGCGCGCCGGCAATGACGTGAACATCGCCGACCTGGAGCGCTATTTCGGGGTCAACGGCTACATCCGCGCCTCGACCGTGGCCGAGCGCGGCGAGTTCGCCATCCGCGGCGGGGTGATCGACGTGTGGGCGCCGGGGGCCGAGGAGCCGGTACGGCTGGACCTGTTCGGCGACACCCTGGAATCGATCCGCGCCTTCGATCCGGAGACGCAGCGCTCGACCAAGCAGCTCAAGTCGATCGACCTGCTGCCGGTGTCGGAAGTGCTGATGGACGCCGAGGCGATCGCCCGGTTCCGGCGCGGGTTCGTGCAGCGGTTCGGCGCGCCGGGCGACGATCCGGTCTACGCGGCGGTGAGCGAGGGCGCGCGGCGGGCGGGCGTGGAGCACTGGCTGCCGCTGTTCTACGAGGGCCTTGAGACGGTGTTCGACTATCTGGGCGACGGCGCCCTGGTGGCCCTGGATCACCTGGCGCTGGAGGCGCGCGACGAGCGCCTGGCCATGGTCTACGACGCCCACGACGCGCGGCTGGAGACGCAGAAGGCCAAGGGGGGCACGGGCTATCACGCCCTGGAGCCCGGCGAGCTCTACATGCCGGTCGAGGAATGGGACGCGCGGCTGGCCACGCGGCCCTCGCGGCGCTTCAGCCCGTTCCAGAGCGAGGAAACCGACGCCGCCATCGACATGGGCGCCAAGATCGGCCGGAACTTCGCCGCCGAGCGGGCGCAGGACAGCGTCAATCTGTTCGAGGCGGCGGGGGTGCACGCCAAGGCGCTGGCGGCTTCAGGGAAACGGGTGCTGTTCGCCTCGTGGACCGAGGGTTCGTCAGAACGCCTGGGGGCCATGCTGGCCGACCACGGCCTGAGCCGGGTTCCGTTCGCGCCCTATTGGAACGCGGCCAAGGCGGCGGACCCCAAGATCCCGCAGCGGGTGGTCCTGCCGCTGGACAGCGGCTTCGAGACCGACAATCTGGCGGTGATCTCGGAGACCGACCTGCTGGGCGACCGCCTGGCGCGGCCGCGCCGCCGCCGCCGCGCGTCGAACTTCCTGGCCGAGGCCTCGGCCCTGACGCCGGGCGACCTGGTGGTGCACATCGACCACGGCATCGGCCGCTACGACGGGCTGAAGACCCTGGAGGTGCAAGGCGCGCCGCACGACTGCCTGGAGCTGCAGTACGGCGGCGAGGCCAAGCTGTATCTGCCGGTGGAGAACATCGACCTTCTGACCCGCTACGGCGCGGACGGCGAGAACGTGCAGCTCGATCGGCTGGGCGGTGCGGCCTGGCAGGCAAGGAAGGCCAAGGCCAAGGAACGGCTGCGCGAGATGGCCGAGGGCCTGATCAAGATCGCCGCCGCCCGCATGCTGAACCACACCGCCTCGATCGATCCGCCCCAGGGGCTGTTCGACGAGTTCTGCGCTCGCTTCCCCTACGAGGAGACCGAGGACCAGCTGAACGCCATCTCCGACGTGCTCAGCGACCTGACGCAAGGGCGGCCGATGGACCGGCTGATCTGCGGCGACGTGGGCTTCGGCAAGACCGAGGTGGCTCTGCGCGCGGCCTTCGTCATGGCGATGAGCGGCAAGCAGGTGGCCGTGGTCTGTCCGACGACGCTGCTGTCGCGCCAGCACTTCAAGACCTTCACCGATCGATTCCAGGGCTGGCCGGTGAAGGTGCGGCAGCTGTCACGGCTGGTTCCGGCCAAGGACGCGGCGGCGACGCGCGAAGGCCTGGCCCGGGGCGAGATCGAGGTGGTGGTGGGGACGCACGCCATCCTGTCGGAGCAGGTCAAGTTCAAGGACCTGGGCCTGGTGATCGTCGACGAGGAGCAGCACTTCGGGGTCAAGCACAAGGAGAAGCTCAAGGCGCTGCGCCACGACGTGCACATGCTGACCCTGACCGCCACGCCGATCCCGCGCACCCTGCAGATGGCGCTGTCGGGCATCCGCGAGATGTCGATCATCGCCACCCCGCCGATCGACCGCCTGGCGGTGCGCACCTACATCACCCCGTTCGATCCCGTGGTCGTGCGCGAGGCCCTGCTGCGCGAGAAGTACCGCGGCGGGCAGGCCTACTATGTGGCGCCGCGACTGGCGGATCTGCCGGAGCTGGAGCGGTTCCTGCGCGAGCAGGTTCCGGAGATCAAGTTCACCGTCGGCCATGGCCAGATGTCGGCCACCCAGCTGGAAGACGTGATGAGCGCCTTCTACGACGGGCAGTACGACGTGCTGCTGTCGACCACCATCGTCGAGAGCGGGCTGGACATCCCCACGGCCAACACCCTGA
>Ga0265327_10001811_pt1 | contig 25031 bp, 23 predicted proteins | sample 41621metaG_FD_202089 | JGI IMG/M metagenome (GOLD analysis project Ga0265327, IMG submission 202089) | Rhizosphere microbial communities from Carex aquatilis grown in University of Washington, Seatle, WA, United States - 4-16-21 metaG | ecosystem: Host-associated > Plants > Roots > Rhizosphere...
GTGGACTGTCCGATCCACGGCAAGAACAAGATCGTCGAGGGCGAGCCGAACTACGACATCGGCGGCCGGCCGGTAGCGCTCGAAGGGCATCGCTCGGAGTGCGGCTCGGTGCTGATCGCGTCCGTCACGCAGACGGTGGGCTGAGCAAGGCGCCACGAAAGTTTTCATGAAGATATTCAAGCCATTTTTCGACATTGTTTTTTCCCGGTCCACGCTGGCGTTCATCGCGGTGGTGGTGCTGGCGCTGGCGATCTGGTTCGTTGGCCCGTTGATCGCGGTGGACGGGCTGCGGCCGCTGGCCTCGCTGGCGGTGCGCATCAGCATCGTGGTGCTGTTGCTGGTCTTCGCCATCCTGTGGTTCGCCTCGGCGCCGATCAGCCTGGCCGGCGTAGCGGCGCTGTGCCTGTTGGCCTGGCATGCGGGGCCGCTGCTTTCGCTGGGCGCGGCGCGTCCGCTTGAACCCGTGTGGGCGCGCGTGACCCTGATCGGCCTGATCGTGCTGGCCTGCGCCATCTATTGGCTGGCCAAGCTCTGGCAGGCCATGGAAGCGGACCCGGACGTGATCGCCAAGTACTTCACCAACAGGTCCGAGGGCGGCAAGCGCAAGAAGGACACGAGGGAACAACTCAAGAACGTGACCAATTCCGTCCAGGGGGCGGTGTCGCAACTCAAGAACCTGCGCGGTGGCGGCGGCTTGCGCCGGATCTTCGAAGGCAAGCGCTATCTGTACGACTTGCCCTGGTACATGATCATCGGCAGCCCCGACGCCGGCAAGACCACCGCGCTGCTCAACTCGGGGCTGCAGTTTCCGTTGGCACGCAAGATGGGCGGCCCATCGGGCAGTGCGGCGTTCAAATCGACGGCCGGCACGATGCATTGCGACTGGTGGCTGAGCAATGAGGCGGTGCTGATCGACACGGCGGGCCGCTACACCACGCAGAAGAACGAGGGCGTCAACGATGCCGTCGAATGGCATGGCTTTCTGGGACTGCTGCGCAAGCACCGCGCGCGCGCGCCGATCAACGGCGCGATCGTGGCGCTGAACACCGCCCAGCTGCTGCGCCTGAATGAAGGCAACCTGCAGAGCCATGCCGACATGGTGCGCGAGCGTCTGGCCGAACTGCGCCAGCAGCTGGGCATTCGCTTTCCGGTGTATGTGGTGGTCACCAAGATCGATCTGCTGGAAGGTTTCCAGGAATATTTCCAGTCGCTCACCAGCGAAGGCCGAGCCCAGACATGGGGCTTCACCTTGCCTAGCGAGAACCTGAAGGGCAGGCAACGAAGTTCGGCCGTCGAGATCGCCGCCGGGCGCGATGCGCTGCGGGCACGGCTTGGCACCGAATTCGACCTGCTGAGGATGCGCCTGAAGAAGGGTTCGCGGGTGCGGTTGAACGAGGAGTACGACCCCAGGCGCAAGGCCCTGCTACAGGGCCTGCAGCAGGAGATGCACGCGCTGACCCGCCGCCTCGTGCCGGTCATCGAAAGCATCTTCCTGGATTCGCGCTTCGATGCGACGCAGCTGCACAACACGCTCCGTGGCGTCTACTTCACCAGCGGCGCCCAGGCGGAGTCGACCTTCGCAGCCGATCCGGGCGCGGTGATGCAGCGTCTGTGGCGCAGCCCCGAATTCACCGATCCAGCCATGGTCGAGGCCATCGAGGAGTTCGAGAACGCCGAGGACCCGAAGACGGAGCCGTCGCAGCCCGAGACCTCCCGAGCCCCCGACGAGACGGACGACAAGAAGGCATCGGCACAGAAGCAGCCTGCCGCGGCGAATGCGGCCGCGGCGCGTGCGCCGGTAAAAAAAGCGCGCATCGCCACCGACGCCAAACGCGGCAGGCAGGGCTTCTTCCTCCATGACCTGCTGACCAAGGTCATCATCCCCGAAGCCCACCTGGTACGCCCCAACCTGCGCTGGGAGTTCCGCTTCCGCCTGCTGCGCCTGCTGGGCCATGCATTGGCGGTCGTGCTCTTCATGTGGCTGGCCGGCGCGCTGACCCTGAGCTTCGGGCACAACCGCGACTACCTGGCGGCGGTCGCGCAGCGCGCCGAGGTGCTGGCCGATCGGGTGAAGCACCTGTTCGCCAACTTCGCGCTGATCGGCGTGCCCGACACGCTCAACACGGCGCGCGAGCTGCCGGGCCATCCGGGCCTGGATGTGGACCACCCGCCGACCAGCTATCTCTACGGCCTCTACAGCGTGCCGCCGGTGCTCGAAGTGGCGTCCGGCACCTACGACCAGCTGGAGGACCACACGCTGCTGCCGACCATCGTCCAGCGCATGGAGGCCGTGATGCGGCGAAGCGTGGCCGACCAGGACGCCAAGACCGCCTACGACACGCTGCGCGCCTACAAGCTGCTGCACGACAAGGAGCGCTTCATGAGAGGCGGCGCGCGCGAGGTGCGCGACTGGGTGCTCAAGGACTGGGAGGCCAACGACAGCGCCTCGGTCTTCGGCGGCCGGGCTTCGATGGTGTCGCACGTGCAGGCGCTGTTCGCGGGCGATCGGCCGGTGCAGGCCGCCTCGCTGCCGAACGAGGCATTGGTGCGCGATGTGCAGGCCTTCCTCGACAGCAACACCTCGACGCAGCGCGTCTACGAGCGTGCCAAGGCCGCGATGCAGCAGCAGGCACCACAGGAGTTCACGCTGGTACGCGCGGTCGGGCCGCAGGCCGGCACCGTGTTCTCGCGTGCCGATGGCCAGCCGTTGGAGAAGGGGGTGCCGGGCTTGTTCACCTACGACGGCTATCACGAGCTGTTCGGTAAGCGCCTGCCCGAGTTCGTCGCCCGCGCGCTGGACGACGATGCCTGGGTCATGGACCGCAGCAAGGGCGTTGCCTTCGCGCTCGACAGCCTCAAGGGCGCATCGGACTCGGTGGAAGAGCGGCTGCGCCTCGGTGCGCTGCAGGAAGACGTACGGCGCCAGTACCTGAGCGAATACGCGCAGCAGTGGGAGAGTTTCCTCGATTCGATCCGCACGGTCGGCGGCGGCGACGTCAGCGGGACCAGCCTCGGCTTCGATCTGAGCGTGCTGCGGCAGTTCGCGGCGCCGGATTCGCCGCTGTCGCGGCTGGCCCGCGCGGCGGCGCGCGAGACCACGCTGTCGCGCCCGCTGGCGGTGACCAAGGCGCCGGAGGACAAGAGCTTTCTCGACAAGGCCTCGGACGAACTCGACAAGCAGACCCGCAAGATCGGCAACAACCTGGGCATCCGGCCCGAAGAGCGCATGGAGCGCGAGATCGTCGACAACCGATTCGCGGCCCTGCGCGAGGTGGTGACGGGCCAGCCGGACATCGCGCTGAGTTCGAGCGTAGGCGCCAGCACCGGCAAGCCGGGGCTCGAAGCCATCTCCGGGCTCATCAACGAGTTCTATACCTTGCTGGTGGTGGCCGACACCGCACTCACCGCCGGCAGCCTGCCGCCCGGCGGCGCCGAGGTGGGCGCCCGCCTCAAGCTGGAAGCCGGCAAGCTGCCGGCGCCTTTCCGGGAAGTGCTGACCGCGCTGGCCGTGAGCGGCGGCGACAAGGTCGACGAGGGCTCGACCGACATCCTGCGCAAGCAGGCGCAGGCCCAGCTCGGCCGCATCATGGGCCTGATGGCGATGCAGGTCAGCGAGCCGTGCAAGCGCGGGGTCGAGGGCCGCTACCCCTTTGCCGCGGTGGCGCAGGATGCATCGATCGAGGACTTCTCGACGGTCTTCGCCGCCGGCGGCGCGGCCGACGACTTCTTCAACAAGTACCTGCTGCCGCTGGTCGACACCAGCGTGCGCCCCTGGCGCTACAAGAGCCCCGACATGGCCAACGCAATGGTCGGCGCCGAGGCGATGGCCAACGGCATCGCGCCCAGGCCAGCGACCACCGGGCCGACCCTGCAGGGCGAACTGCTGAAGCTGCTGGCGCGCAGCGGACCCAACCTGGACACCTTCTACCGGGCGCAGCGCATACGGGAACTGTTCTTCCGCGAGGCCGGCGGCAAGCGCTTCGCATGGCGGCTGGACCTGAAGGTGATGGAGCTGGACCCCAGCGTCACCGACCTGGTGATCGACATCGACGGCCAGGGCCAGCGCTACGTGCACGGGCCGGTGCAGGCCTTCCCGGTGAGCTGGCCCGGGCCGCGCGGCGGCGCGACGGCCGAACTCACGGCCAATCCGCGGGTCTCCGGTGCAACGTCGACCCTGCTGACGAACGGGCCGTGGGCGCTGTTCCGCCTGATCGACAAGGGGCGCATCGTCGACACCGCGACGCCGGGGCGCATCGGCGTGGAGTTCAACTTCGATGGCCGCAAGGCGCTGCTCGATCTCAACACCGGGAGCCAACCGAATCCGCTCAGCAGCGACCTGCTGAAGAACTTCCGTTGCCCGGGTCGCGCTGCTTGAGTTCGGCCGTGTTGCGAAATTTCATCCGGTCGCGCCTCGTCACGCCGCCTGCCATCTGGGGCAAGCTGCAGGGCCATGCCGACTTCGTGCGCAGCGGCATGCGCCATGGCGAAAGCGAAGGCTGGCAGCCCTGGCTGGCCCGGCATGCGGGCATCGTGGAGACCTTGGATGCCCAGTCGCCGGTGCTGCCGGCGTCCTTCGTGCTGCCGCCGGGCACGCTGCCCTTCGCGCCTCGACGGTTCGTGCTGGGCGCGATCGTGCCTTCAGCCGATCGCGCCGGGCGGCGCCATGCGCTGCTGGTCTATCAGCAGGCCCAGCCGAGCTGGGTGGAGCGTTACTTCGACGCCCAGGCCAGGCAACCCTGCGACTGGCTGTTCTGGCTGTCGCGTGCGGTGGCGCGCGCGGTCGAGGGCGATCTGCACCCCTTCGAGCGATCGGTGCATGCGCTCTGGCAGGCGCATGAGTCGCCGCTGGACGACAGTGCCGTGCAAGTGCGCATGCGGCTGCAACGCGATGCGCAGAGCCGCGAGGCCGGCGCCGCCGACCCCGCAGCCGGGCTTGTCGGCGTGCGCCATCTGCCCTGGGCCGACTGGCCGGCGCGCTTGCATCGCGGCGACGGCAGTGCGCCATGCGCTTTCTGGCAGCAGGACGCCATGGGTGGATTCGTCAATGCGAGCCATCGCCTCGACGACCTCTGGGGGGCTGGGCCATGAGTTCCTTCACATCCGAGCCGCTGGCTGCGGCCGACGCATCCGGTCGAGGCGAGGTCACTCCGGCCCTGTCGCTTCGCTTGCTGCATCACCGCGGGCGTGTCCACGAGGGCGTCGTCACGATGGCTCCGCCCGGCGCGAGCCTGGCTGGCGCTCTGGCGCTCGGAGATGGCGCACTCGACGAAGACACCCAGCGGGATGCGGGTCTGTGCCGCATCGAATGGCACGGCCGGCGTTGGCTGCTGTCCAACGGCAGCAGGAGCCTGGTCTGCGCGCTGAACGGTGAGCGTGTGATGGCGGGTACGACGGTGCCGATCGGCGGACCGGGCGACGTGCTCGAGATCGGCTTGACGCGCTTCGGCGTCGAAGCACGGACCGAGACGGCGGCGGACGCGGCAGCCGAGCCGCAAGCGTTCGAAGCAGCCGAATCGATGGACGCCGCTGTTCCGGATTTCGACCTGAGGGAACTCGCAACAGAGCAGGGCGCCCCTGCATCGAGTCGGCCATTCGATGACCCCTTCGGCGTGCTGCAGGACGACAGCCGCAGGGCCGAGAGCGCGGAGAAGACCCTTGCCGGTCTGCTCGACGAGTCGCCGCGGCCGCCCGCGCCCCACGCGCAGCGGCAGGCAGGCACGGCTCGCGGCGCGAAGAACCAGCCCCAAAACCAGTCGGACCCGGAGGCCGAGGGCCTCATCGGGCTTCCGGACGCATCTGCATCGCAGCAGAAGCTGTTCGACGACTTGCATGAGGAGTTCTTCCGTGTCGTGCGCGATCCGCTGCAACTGGCAGGCATCGCCTGGGCGCCCGGCGACATCCTGCCGGGCGGCCAGCATGCGGAACCGACGGAGGAACCGGAGCACGACGCGCAGCCCTACGTGACGCCATTCGACCTGCTGAAGGCCCGCGAGAGCATCAACCAGCTCATCGATGGATTCGATCCGCTCGGGCCCGCGCCTACGCTCGACTTCGAAGCGAAGGACGAGGTGCTGCTCTTGTTCGCGCCAGAGCTGAGCCAGCGCCCGAAGCCGGTCCCGAGCCTGACGCGGCGCGACCACCATGCGACTTCGCCGGACAGCCACATGCCGGTGCCGAGGGCTCGGGCGGCGGACGAGGAGCCTGGCTAGCTGGCGAGCTCACTTCCTCGTCGCTACGCATCCGATGCCTCGGCCACTTTCGTTCCAAACACCAGGACTTCCATGAACCGCTCCACACCTGCCGCGTCCTCTCTCGGCAAACCCCAGCCCTTCCGCGACTGGTCCCACGGCCAGCCGCTGGCTGAAGCCCTCGCCCGCGCCGAATCCGAAGTCCGCGCCAAGCCCCAGGCCTCCGAAACCCGCTGGCTGCTGTTCGAGCTTCTTTGCGTGCTCGGACACTGGGAGCGCGCGCTCAAGCAACTGCAGCACTGGGCCGCGCTCAAGCGCGATCACGACAGCAGCGCGCATGTGATGCGCAGCCTCATCCGTGCTGAACACCAGCGCACGGAAGTGCTGAATGGACGCGCCAGCCCGGCCACGCTGGGCGCGAGCGGGCGCGAGACGCCGGCCTGGGTGGCAGGCCTCGGCGACGCCTTGAAGCTCGCTGCCAATGGCGATGCCGCGGCCGTCGACGCCGCGGATCGGACCCGCGAGGCGGCCTTGGCGCAGGCGCCCGACGTGCCCGGCGCCAGCAACCTGCAAGCCTCATTCGACTGGATCACCGATTCGGATTCGCGCATCGGGCCGGTCTGCGAACTGATCGTCGCCGGCGTCTACCGCTGGCTGCCCTTCACCGACCTGAAGGCCATCCGCAAGCCGGCGCCGGGCCGCCTGCTCGATCTGGTCTGGGCGCAGGTCGAACTGCAGCTGTGCGACGGCACGCCGCTCTCCGCCTACATGCCGATGCGCTATCCGGCGCGCGCCGGCGATCGCGATGCGCTGCTGCTGGCGCGCGAGACGGTCTGGTCCGATGTCGGCCGCACCGGCGTGGTCGCGCGCGGCCAGAAGATGTGGACGACCGACAGCGGCGACATGGCTTTGCTGGACCTGCGCGATGCCACGTTCCAGCAAGCGACTGCGCCCGCCGGTGATGCTGATGAGAAGGCGGACGCCGGAAAGGCAGGCCCATGACAGCTGCTGCCGAGATCCCCGGCGATCAGGTACTGGTCACAGCGCCGCCGGCAGTCGACGCTGCCGCGCCCGAGCCCCGGCATGCGCGCCCCGGCCACTTCAACCGTCACGTCCACCCGGTCCATCCCGGTGGCCGCCTGCCGCGCCCGCCTGACGAGCGTGTGGCGCGCGCCCACGCGCAGTTGCTGCCGACGCTCTTCGATCGCCTTCGCGACGACGCGCCCGCCCGCGGCAGCGAGATGCCCGCCGAATATACGGTCACGCCGAGCCAGATGCGCGACATCGTGCAGCGCGACCTGGCGTTCCTGCTCAACACCACCAACGCCGAAGACCTGATCGACCGCCTGCGCCATCCGGAGGCCGCCGCGTCGACCATCAACTTCGGCGTGCCGGCGCTGGCCGGCAGCTACATCGCCGGGCGCAAGTGGGCCGACATCGAGACCATCATCCGTCGCGCCATCAGCGACTACGAACCGCGGCTGCTGCCTGATTCGATCAAGGTGTCGCCCCTGACCCGCGAAGGCACGCGCAGCGATTCGTACAACGTTTTGATGTTCGAGATCCGCGCCATGATCGATCTGCGGCCCTATCCGATGGAGCTGACCGTGCAGAGCTCGGTCGACCTCGAGACCAACCGGATCAGCGTGGCGCGTCCCGCCACCGGCCCGGCGCGCAGCGCGCGTTGAGCGCGCGCTGAAGCACCGCCGGCCAGCAGCCGGCGCCAGCCAACACCATCACCGCAGCCCATGGACCCCCAACTCCTCGACTACTACAACAAAGAGCTGATCTACATGCGCGAGGCCTCGGCCGAGTTCGCGGCCGCGCATCCGAAGATCGCGCGCCGACTCGGCATGCATGGCGTGGAGGTCGACGATCCCTATGTCGAGCGCCTGATCGAGTCCTTCAGCTTCCTGTCGGCGCGCATGCAGATCAAGCTCGATGCCGAATTCCCGCGCTTCACCCAACGGCTGCTGGAGGTGCTCTATCCCAACTACCTGAGCCCGACGCCGTCGATGGCGGTGGCGCAGCTGCATCCCAGCGTCATCGAAGGCGACTTCAAGCGCGGCTTCGAGGTGCCGCGCGGCACCGCCTTCCATGCCAGGGTGCCGGCCGGCGAGCAGACGCCTTGCGAGTTCCGCTCCAGCCAGGACGTGCAGCTCTGGCCGATCGAGATCGTCGATGCCCGCCTGACCGGCGCGCCGCCCGACATCCCGGCGCTGGAGCGCTACCTGCCTCCGCACGTGCAGGTCACCGGCGCGCTGCGCCTGCGGCTGCGCACGGTGGGCGAGCTGAACTTCGACGCATTGAGCGGCCTCGAGCGCCTGCCCATCTACTTGCCGGGCAACGAGCAGGTGGCGTCGCATCTGTTCGAGCTGCTGCACACCTCGGCGGTAGCCACCTTCACCGGCGTGCCGGGCCATCTCACGCAGCGGCCCCATGTGGTGACCGATTGCGCGCTGGTGCACGAGGGGCTGGCGCCGGGGCAGGGCCTGCTGCCGCTCGACTGGAACACCTTTCACGGCCACAACCTGCTGCACGAATACTTCGCCTGCCCCGAACGCTTCTATTTCTTCACGCTCACCCAACTGGCGCCGGGGCTCGCGCGCGTGAACGGCAAGGACGCGGAGATCGTGATCCTGCTGAGCAAGCCGCCCGGCACGCTCGGCGGCCTGGTCGATGCGGGGCAGTTCGCGCTGTTCTGCACGCCGGTGGTCAACCTCTTCGAGCGCCGCACCGACCGCGTCGAGATCAACCCTGCGCAACCCGAATTCCACCTGGTGCCCGACCGCTCGCGGCCGCTCGACTTCGAGGTCTATTCGGTCCAACGGATCATGGGCCAGCAGTCGAAGACCACGGCGGAGCTTGAATTCCGCCCGCTCTACCAGACGCTGAACGAAGACGAAGGCAACTACGGGCGCTATTTCTCGGTGCGTCGCGAGGCGCGACTCGATTCCGACAGTTCTCGCAAGTACGGCACCCGCACTCCGTACATCGGCACCGAGGTCTTCCTCTCGCTGGTCGACCAGAAGGAGGCGCCGTATCCCGACAGCATCGGCTACCTGTCGGTCCGGGCGATGCTGACCAACCGTAACCTGCCTTGCCTGGTGCCGCGCAACGGCCGCAACGACCTGGCGGTCGCCGAGTCGATCCCGGTGACCGGCGTCGGCCTGGTGCGTCCGCCCAGCAGGCCCAAGACGCCGTTCGCGCAGCGCGAGATCGCCTGGCGGCTGATCCGTCAACTGGGCTTCAACCACCTGCCGCTGGCCGACATGCCGCACCGCGAGGGCGCGCAGGCGCTGCGCGACATGCTGCGGCTCTTCGTCTCCACGGACAACGAGGTGCAGCAGCGACAGATCGAAAGCCTGGTGGGCTCTCGCATCGCACCGGTCACGCGCCGCTTGCCGGGCTCGGGGCCGCTGGTCTACGGGCGCGGGGTTGCCTGCACGCTCAGCGTGGACGAGGAAGGCTTCTCGGGCACCAGCCCCTACCTGTTCGGACTGGTGCTGGAGCATTACCTGGCGCGCCACGTCAGCATCAACGTCTTCACGCAGACGGTGCTCGAATCGATGCAGCGCGGCACCGTCGCGCGCTGGCCGGTGCGCATGGGCGGGCGGGGCATCGCGTGATGCATCGACCGGATCTCGAGCCACTGGCTTCGGGCACGGGCGCTGCCTCGGGCGAAGAGGGCATCGAAGCACCCGACATGCAGGCCTGGCTGCGCGGCGTGCAAAAGGCGCCGTGGAAATTCGGCTTCACGCAGTTGATGCGCCGCTTCGGCGCGAAGTACGCGCAGCGGCCTCCCATCGGCCTTGCCAGCCGCCCGCAGCAAGAACCCTTCAGATTGGGCCAGACCGCTGCATTGAGTTTCGCCCCACGCGAAATCGCGGAGCTGGCCTTGCCCGGGACCGATCTGCTCGCACTGAGCGGCGTGCCGGCGCCGGTGCGTGGCGGCAACAATCCGGCGCTGCCGACGGTGCGCCTCTACGGGCTCGGCATGCTGGGCCCCAACGGCCCGCTGCCGCTGCACTACACCGAACTGGTCCGCGATCGCACCGAGAACCATCGCGACGGCACGCTGGCCGACTTCCTCGACGTCTTCCACCACCGCTACCTCACCCACATGCACCGGGCCTGGGCGCAGAGCCAGGCCGCGGCCGGGCTCGACCGGGCCGACGACGAGACCTTCAGCCGCTATGTCGCGCGCCTGACCGGCCACGATCCGCTGGAGATCCGCGATTCGGTGCTGCCCGCCCACGCGCGGCTGGCGGCCTCCACGCACCTGAGCCGCGAGGCGCGCAATCCCGATGGCCTGGCCGCGACCCTGGCGCGCTTCTTCGCGGTGCCGGTGCAGTTGAAGGAATTCGTCATGCACTGGATCCGCATCGACGAGCGAGACCAGACCCGGCTCGGCCTGGCGCGCGCCTCCGGCGTGATGGGCATGGGCGCGATCGCGGGCGAGGTCGTGCCCGACCGGCAGAACAAGTTCAGGCTGGTGCTGGGGCCATTGAGCCTCGCGCAATACCTTCGCTTCACGCCGCGCGGCAAGGACCTGCCGATGCTGGTCGAGTGGGTGCGCGGGTTCGTCGGCTTCGAGTTCGTCTGGGAACTGGAGCTTCGGGTCAGCGTCGACAGCGCGCCGCCGGTGCGCCTGGGCGGCGCGGAAAAACTCGGCTGGTCGACCTGGCTCGGCGGCGAGGACCGCTCCGGACTCGGGGTGCCGCGGCGCGATGCAGGGGCCGATCGAGGCCGGTGCGATTTCGCGATCGGCATGGTCTTCGAGCCCGAGCAATACCTGGCGGCTGTGCGCGATTGAGCACACGCGGCGCGCCGCTCATTCATCCCATTCGATTTCCTTCATGAAAACCTCCCACGCTTCTTCCGCCGCACCGTCGCTGTCGTTCGCGCAGGTCCTGCCCGCGCCCGACCTGCTGCTGCCCATCACTGGCGCCGAGCCTTGCGGCGCGAGCCTCGAATACGACGCTGAATACGCCGTGCTGCAGTCGCGCATGGCGCCGCGCGCCGAAGTGCAATACGGCAAGTTCGTCGGCGCCGCCGAAGCGCCCAACTGGGCCGAGATCGAGCGCGACTGCCGCCGCCTGCTGCTGCGCTCCAAGGACATCACGCTCTTCGTCTGGCTCTGCCGGGCCCGTGCGCGATCGGCCCAGTCGGCCGGTCTGGCGGGAGTGCTGGCAACGCTCGCGGCGGTGCTGCAGGCCTGGCCCGAGACGATCCATCCGCAACTGGTCATCGAAGGCCAGTTCGATCCGGAGGTGCGAGCCAACGCGCTGGCGGCGCTGGGCGATGCCGAAGGGTTGATGGCCGATGTGCGCGACATCGCGGTCTCCACGAACACCGCGCTGCGGCTGACCGTGCGCGACGTCGAGCGCGCCTTTGCCGTGCCGCGGCTCGCGGATGCGCTGGCGCCCGAATCAGTCACCCGGCAGCTGGCCGCCTTGCGTGCCGCCGCCGCGGACGATTCGCATGCGCCGGTTAACCTGCTGGCGCAAGCGGCACGCGAGGCCCACGCGATCGAGGCCTGGTGTCGCGCCCAGCTGGGCGACAGCGCGCCGAGCTCGCTGCGCGATCTGGTGCGCCTGCTCGATCTGTTCGTCGTGGCCGCACCGGTTCAACGGCACGCGGATCCAGCTGCCGATCCAGTGCGCGCCACGGCATCGAGTGCGCGTGCGGCCGCGCAGCCGCACGCAGCGCTGGCTTCGCGCGAGCAGATGCTCGACCACATCCGCGCGGCCCGCGAATGGATCGAAGTGCATGAGCCCAGCAGCCCTGTGTCGGTGTTGCTGAAGGAGGCCGAACGCATGGTCGGCAGGCGCTTCTCGGAACTGGTCGATTCGATCCCGATCGATCTGCTGAAGAAGTGGGACGCCTCGGACGACGAGCGTTCGGCGGGAGTCTCGGCATGAACCTCAGCCCGGGATCCGTCGATGTGCTGCTGGTCTGCCTGGCGCTGGCGTCCGGCCTGGTGGGTGCGGTCGTCGCGGTCTGGTGGATGTCGCGGCGCCGCGGGCGGTCGATGGGGCTGTATGCGTCGCGCATCGAGCCGGTGCTGGAGGAAGCCGACCTGTTGCAGGCGATCGAGCGTGCGGTGCAGACAGCGATGTCCGGCGTCGAGGCGACCCTGGCGCAGCGCATACCGCAATGGATGCAGCAGGCCATGCGTGTCGAACTCGATTTCCAGACCCGTCAGAAGGCTGAGGCCGAAGCGGTTCTCGCTGATGCGCAGGAACGGCGCCTGGCCGAGCGGGTCGAGCAACGGATGGTGGAAATGCGTGCGCTGCTGCGGGTGTTGTCGGCGCAGTTGGCTGAGCGGGTGCCGGTGGATTCGGCAGCTCCGCCGTTCGAGCAGGCTGTCCGCGGCGCATCGGAGGTGGTGCAGCAGACCGAGCGCGAACTCAGCGACGAAGAGATCGATGCGCTGCCGCCCGAGTTGCCTCTTCCTTCGACCAGACAACGCATCGCACGGTCGCCTTCGAAGCCAGACTTTCGCGGTATCTGACCTGAGTTTTGCGCACGCGCGACGAGGCAGGGCAAGTCGCGGACCGGCCTCAGCGCAACCCACCCCCCGCCGCACCCTCCGCCCGCTGTATCAACTCGATCTTGTACCCGTCCGGATCCGTCACGAACGCAATCACCGTCGTGCCGCCCTTCACCGGCCCGGCCTCGCGCGTGACGTTGCCGCCGGCCGCGCGGATCTTGTCGCAGGCGGCATACGCATCGGGCACGCCCAGGGCGATGTGGCCGTAGGCGGTGCCGAGCTCATACGCCTCGGTGCCCCAGTTGTAGGTCAGCTCGATCTCGGCCTGCGCCGGATTGCCTTCGTAGCCGACGAAGGCCAGGCTGTACTTGTATTCGGGATTCTCGGAAGTGCGCAGCAGCTGCATGCCGAGCACGCCGGTGTAGAAGTCGATTGAGCGCTGGAGATTGCCAACGCGAAGCATGGTGTGCAGGAGTCTCATAGGAGGGCTTCGTGGATGAACGATGGCTCATTGTCGCGCCGGCGGACTGCTGCGCCCAGTGGCGCGCGCGGCGCTCAGCGCCTCAGCGCCCGCTCGGCAACTCGAAGACCAGGCAGGTGGTGGTGGCGTGTGCGTACAGGGTGCCGTCCGCGCCGACCAGCCGGGCCTCGGCGGTCGCGAGCTGGCGGCCGCAGTGGATCACCTTGCCTTCGGCGCGCACCCGCGGAACCTTGGGCGTGATGGCCTTGACCAGGTTCACGCCCAGCTCGGCCGTGGTGTAGCCGCGGCCGGCCGGCATCATGGTGTGGACCGCACAGCCGAGCGCCGAGTCGAGCAGGGTCGCGAACCAGCCGCCATGGATGGTGCCCAGCGGATTCAGATGCTCGGGCAGCGGCCTGCCCTGGAACACCGCACGCCCGGGCGCCACTTCCATGATCTGGAAATTCAGGGTCCTGGCGATCGCGGCATAGGGAATGTCGGCGTTCAGCATGGCCTGCATCATTTCCATGCCGGTCTTGCCGGCGATCTGCTCCGGACGTGCGACGCCCGGGCCGGGGCCCGCATTGAGCCGTGCGTTGACGGCTTCTTCCTCGGCAATCCATCTTGCAAGCGTGTCCTCGGCGGCGCTCATGGCTAGTCCTCGATCTTTGGGTTGTATATGCAATGATTGTAGCTACAATCTTCGTCATGAAAGCCATCACCAAACCGCAAGGCTGCACCAACTTCAGGTTGCGCCATCTGATGCGGCTGGTGAGCCGGCTGTATGACGCCGAGCTGGGCCGAAGCGGTCTCAAGACCACGCAGTACTCGCTGCTCTCGCATGTGCTGCACCTGGGGCCGCTGCGCCCGGTGGACCTGGCCCTTGCGATGGGTATCGACGCGTCGACGCTGACCCGCAACCTGAAGCCGATGGTCGATGAGGGCTGGATCGAGCAATCCGCCGGCGCCGACGCGCGCAGCCGCTCGATCGCGATCACGGCCGCCGGCCGACTCAAGCGGGCCGAGGCGCAACGCCACTGGCGGCGCGCTCAGGAACGCTTCAATGCTCTGCTGGGCGACGAGCGGGTGATGGCGCTGCATGCGCTGGTCGACGAGAGTGTCGAACTGCTGCAGGCGGCCGATGCCGAGAATGCGGCGGAGGACTGAAGCGCAAGTCCGCTGAGCTTCGACTCAGCGCGGCCCCGGCAGCATGCGCCCGAGCGCCTCGAAGAAGAGGTCCGACTGCTCGCGCTCGCCCAGCGTCTGGGCCGCTACCTGCGCGGCCAGCGCGGCATCGACCGGCGCCAGCGGACGGCCGGTCGATTGGGCCAGCACCTGCTGCATGCAGGCGCGCTCCAGGTAGTAGAGGTCGTCGTAGGCATGCGCGATGCGCGCGCCGGCGACGATCACGCCGTGGTTGGCGAGGAAGACCACGTCCTTGCCCGCCATCGCGCGAGCGATGCGTTCGCCTTCGCTCGCATCGAGCGCCAGCCCGTTGTAGCGGTCGTCGATGCCGATGCGCCCCATGAAGCGCATCGCGTTCTGGCTCAGGGCCGGGTCGAGGGCGCGGTCGACGGTCAGCGTGAGCGCGGTGGCATAGGGCATGTGGCAATGCAGCACCACCGCATGCCCCGTGATGCGATGCACCGCGCCGTGGATGAAGAGGGCGGTCGGCTCGACCCGGTGCCGGCCGGCGAGCACCTCGCCCTGCACGTCGATCAGCACGATGTCGTCGGCACCGATCTCGCTCCAGTGCAGGCCGCGCGGATTGATGAGGAATCGCTCCTGCGAGCCCGGCAGCGCCACGCTGAAGTGGTTGCAGACGCCTTCGGACAGGCCGTGATGCGCGGCCGCGCGCAGGGCCAGCGCCAAGTGGTCGCGCAGTCGGCGCACCGCCGGGCTGGCGTAGGCGGCCTCGGGCGAAGGCGTGGGCATCGTCTCGGTTTTCGCGTCAGGCACGCAGCGCTCCCTTGAAGGCATCGACGAAACGCCGCGCGTCTTCCGCCACGGCCGCAGCGCTCTTGCCGGGCTTGTAGAGTGCCGACCCGATGCCGAAGCCCGCAGCACCGGCGCTGCGCCAGGCGGCCATGTTGTCGGGTGCGATGCCGCCGACCGGCATCAGCGGCGTGCCGCGCGGCAGCACCGCCAGCAAGGCCTTCACCACTGAAGGTGAGGCCAGTTCGGCCGGGAACAGTTTCAGCCCGGTGGCGCCGGCGGCCAGCGCACCGAAGGCTTCGGTCGGGGTCATGACGCCGGGCAGGCTCACCAGGCCGAGCCGTGCGGCCTCGGCGATCACCTCGGCATCGAAGTTCGGCGCGACGATCAATTCGCCGCCGGCCGCGTGTACCTCGCGCACCTGGGCTGCGCTCAGCACCGTGCCGGCGCCCACCAGCGCCTTCGGAAAGCGCTGGCGCAACAGCGCGATGCTGTCCTGGGGCTGCGGCGAATTCAGCGGCACCTCAAGCAGGCTGAAGCCGGCCTCGACGATCGCATCGCCGATGGCCGGTGCCTCGGCCGGTGTCAGGCCGCGCAGTATCGCCACCAGGGGCAGGTCGAGCATCGCTGCAGTGAATTTTTCGAGGGGCGTGGTCATGGTGTGTTGTCGATCGTTGAATGGAGCGCATGCAGGCCGGCCCAGGTGGCCTCGGCGCCCAGGCTGCGCGCCTGGATGCCCGCTGCCGTCAGCGCCAGTTGGTAGCGCCGGGTGAGGGCGCCGCTGCCGATCAGCACCACTTCGGCGGCGGCATGCACCGACTGGGTCCGCAGTTCCTCGCCGATCAGCAAGCCCGAGAGGTAGCTGGCCAGTTCGCCGGCCGGCATGCGCTCGAAGAGCGCCAGCGTGCGCGCGCCGAAGGCGTTGTGCAGCAGGCCCTGTGCGTTGTCCGCCACCGCGACGCCCTGCAGGAAGGCCGCCTCGTCGAGCGGCGCCTCGGCGTCGAGGGTGCGCGCCAGGATCGAATGCCGGCTCAGCAGGGCGTAGAACTCGCCGGTCATGAAGGTGCGGAAGCCGGTCACCCTGCGGTTCTTGACCAAGGCCCACTTGCTGTGGGTGCCTGGCAGCACGAAGAGCCCCTCGGTCAGGCCGGTCAGCGCCATCGCGCCGAAGATCTGCACCTCCTCGCCGCGCATCACGTCAGGCACGCCGTCGTGCGAGTCGCTGAGCCCGGGCACGATGGCGATGCGACCCGCCTCGATGTCGCGGATCTTCGCGCGCACTTCGAAGAGGCCGGCCGGGCAGGGGCAGTAGGGCGCCTCGACCCAGCCCTGGCGGCTGCCGGCCATGCCGGAGATCAGGCAGCGGGTGCCGGGCGGCGCCATCCAGGCGCCGAACAGCGTCTCGAACACATCGGCGAAGCCGCCGGCCTCGACGGTGAGGATGCCGCGCGGATGGCTCTGTTCCTCGAGCACGCGGCCGTCGGCATCGAGCAGCGCGCCGCGCAGCGAACTGGTGCCCCAGTCGACCGCGACCAGATGGGTGTGGGCCATGGCGGCGCGTTCAGGCGCGGGGCTTGTAGGCGGTGACGTCGATCTCGACCTTGGCGTCGATCATCAGCCGCGCTTCGACCGTGGAGCGCGCCGGCCGGTGCTCGCCCAGGCATTCCATGTAGACCCGGTTGAAGCTGCCGAAGTCCCGCGCGTCGTCGAGCCAGACGCTGACCTTGGCGATGTCGGCCAGGCTGCAGTCGGCCAGCGCAAGGGCCTGCTCGATGCGCTTGAAGACCTGGCGGGTTTGCGCCTCGATGCCGCCGCTGATGACCTGGCCCTGGTCGTCGGTCGGCACCTGGCCCGAGACGAAGACGAAGTCGCCGGCACGGGTGGCGGGCGACAGCGGACGGGCCTGGCGGTCGGAGGCGATCGGCGATTGGCCGAGCATTTCAACTTTGGACATGGTGCTGCTCTGTTTGTAAGGAATTTACAGAAATGACTAGGGTAACTACCTGTTTGACGTACAAATCGCGGAGAAATACGATCGTCGATGTAATGTTATTACTCACGGAGCCGCGATGCAATCTCCCGTCACCACTGTAGCCACATCTGGTTTTCTCCGGTCGGAGCCACGTCGCGCTTCGCGCTGGCGGCTCTTCGGCGCCTCGTTCGCCGCGCTGCTGGCGCTAGGCCTCTCGGCCGGCACGGCGCGTGCCGAGCCGCCGCGCGGCGGCGCCGCCAATCTCGCGATGGTCGGCGAGCCGCAGGGCCTGGACCCGATGACCAGCACCGCGGACCTGGTCGGAACCATCATGCAGCACGTCTACGAGCCGCTCTTCACCTTCGACGCCAACTGGAACGTGGCGCCGATGCTGGCCGAATCCATGCCGGTGGTGTCGAAGGACGGCCTGACCTACACCATCGCCATCCGCAAGGGCGTCAAGCTGCACAACGGCCGCGACCTGAACGCCGACGACGTCGTGGCTTCTCTGCAGCGTTGGTTCGAGCTGTCGCCGCGCGGCAAGGCGGTCGGCAAGGAAGTCGCGTCGCTGAGCGCCAAGGGCCCGCTCGCCGTCGAGCTGAAGCTGAAGAACCCGTACGCGCCGCTGCTGGCCCAGCTGGCGCTGCCGAGCGGCATGGCCGCGATCATGGCCAAGGAAAGCATCGCGCCGCAGCTCACCCAGTTCATCGGTACCGGCCCCTACAAGTTCAAGGAGCGCCGGCCCGACCAGTTCACCGTGCTGACCCGCTTCGACGGCTACAGCGCCCGCAAGGAAGCACCGAGCGGCTATGCCGGCCGGCGCGAGGCTTTCATCGACGAGCTGCGCTTCGTGCCGGTGCCGAACGCCAACACCCGCGTCGAAGGCTCGCTGTCGGGGCAGTTCCAGTACGCCGATCTGCTGCCGGTCGAGGCCATCGGCCGCATCGAGAAGGGCGCGCCGGCGGTGGTGCCGATCGTCACCAAGAACTTCGGCTTTCCCTACATCGTGTTCAACACCAAGGAAGGCGTGCTGGCCTCGCAGCCGCTGCGCCGCGCGGTGCAGACGGCGGTGGGCGAGGGCGAGTTGATGGCCGCCGGCTTCGGCGACAACCGCTTCTTCATGGTCGAGCCCAACTTCTTCCCGAAGGGCACGCCCTATTACTCGGCTGCCGGCAGCGCCGACTACAACGCCCGCAACCCGCAGGCCGCCAAGGACGCCGCCGCCAAGGCCGGCTACAACGGCCAGCCGATCCGCATCATGGCCAGCCGCCAGTACGAATTCCACTACAACATGGCGCTGGTGATGTCCGAGCAGCTCAAGAAGGCCGGCTTCAAGACCGACCTGCAGGTGGTCGACTGGGCCACGCTGGTGCAGCGGCGCAACGACCCCAAGCTGTGGGACGTCTACTTCACCCATTCGGGCCTGTTCCCCGAGCCGATGCTCTCGCCGCCGCAGCTGGGCGACGACGCGCCCGGCTGGTGGGACACGCCGGCCAAGAAGTCGACGCTGCAGGCCTTCAACCAGGCGGTCGATCCGGCCAAGCGCGGGGCGCTGTGGGGCGCCGTGCAACAGACCGTGTACGACGAGGTGCCCTTCATCGAGGTCGGCAAGTTCAATGCGCTGTCGGCGCGCTCGGCCAAGCTGGAGGGCTACACGCCGGCGATCTGGCCCTTCTTCTGGAACACCGGCCTGGCCAAGTAGGCCCCGGCTGAACGGACCCTTGCCATGTTGCGCTTCCTGCTGACCCGCCTGGCGGGTGCCCTGGTGGTGCTCGCCATCGTCGCGGTGCTGGTCTTCGCGCTGACCCGGCTGGCCTCGGGCGACCCGGTCGCGCTGCTGCTGGGGGACCAGGCCAGCACCGCCGACATCGCCCGCGCCCGCATCCAGTACGGCCTGGACAAGCCGCTGCCGGCGCAGTTCATGCTGTGGGTCGGCGAACTGCTGCAGGGCAACCTGGGCCAGTCGCTGTTCCTGCAGCGGCCGGTGGCGCAGGCGCTGCTGGAGCGCGCCGAGCCGACGATGTTCCTGGCCCTGTTCGCGGTCGGCATCGCGGCGCTGATCGGCATCCCGGCCGGCATGGCAGCGGCGATCTGGCGCGGCGGCGCGGCCGACCAGGCGGTCAGCGGCGTGGCGATGCTCGGCGCCAGCGTGCCCAGCTTCTGGCTCGGCCTGATCCTGATCCAGTTCTTCGCGGTCAAGCTGGGCTGGTTCCCGGCCTCGGGCTACGGCGACCCGACCTCGCCGCTGGGCGAGCGGCTGCAGCACCTGATGCTTCCCGCGCTGGTGCTGGGTCTGCTGAATTCGGCGCTGATCATCCGCTTCACCCGGGCCTCGATGCTCGACATCCTCGGCGAGGACTACGTGCGCACCGCGCGCGCCAAGGGCCTGCCCGAGGGCACGATCATGGTCAAGCACGTGCTGCGCAATGCGCTGGTGCCGATCATCACGGTGCTCGGCCTGACCCTGGCGCTGATGATCGGCGGCACCGTCGTGACCGAGACGGTGTTCAACCTCCCGGGCGTCGGCAACCTGGTGGTGCGCGCGGTGCTGCGCCGCGACTATCCGGTGATCCAGGGCACGCTGCTGGTCATTGCCGCGATCTACGTCTTCATCAATCTCGGGGTCGACTTCATCTACACGCTGGTCGACCCGCGCATCCGGCTGGAGGGCAAGTGATGGCCGCTCATTCCCTTTCCCAGGCGCCGACCCGCGGGCCATCGTGGCTGCGCAGCGCGATGCCGGTGGTGCGGCGCCTGTTCGCGCGTCGCATCGTGCTGGTCGCCGCGCTGCTGCTGCTGCTGGTGATCGGGGTGGCGGTCCTGTTCCCGCTGCTGTCGGACGCGGACCCCAGCGCCATCGAGATCGGCGAGCGGCTCAAGGCGCCGTCGCTGGCCCATTGGGCGGGCACAGACGAACTCGGCCGCGACGTGATGCTGCGCATCGTGCACGGGGCGCGCTATTCGCTCTTGATCGGCTTCATCACCGCCGCCGGCGCGGTGCTGTTCGGCACGCTGATGGGCATGCTCGCGGGCTTCTTCCCGCGCCTCGATGCGCCGCTGATGCGGGTGGTCGACGCGATGATGGCCTTTCCGGACATCCTGCTGGGCATCGCGCTGGTGTCGATCCTCGGCGTCTCGCTGTGGAACGTGATGCTGGCGCTGGTCATCGTCTACACGCCGCGCGTGGCGCGGGTGGTGCGCGCAACCACGCTGGTGCTGCGCGAGCTGCTCTTCATCGACGCGGCGCGGGCGCTGGGCGTGCGCACGCCGCGCATCCTGGCGAAGCACATCCTGCCGAACCTGATGTCGCCGATCCTGGTGCAGGTCACCTTCATCTTCGCCTACGCGATCCTGGCCGAGGCGGGACTCTCCTTCCTCGGCGTGGGCGTGCCGCCGGACATCCCGACCTGGGGAACCATGATCGCGGGCAGCCTCGACTATGCCGACCGCGCCTTCTGGACCATCTTCTGCCCGGGCCTGGCGATCGTGCTCACCGCGCTGTCGCTGCAGATCTTCGGCGACGGCGTGCGCGACCTGCTCGACCCCAAGCTGAGGAAGGCTGCATGAACGCCGTGCAGCCGAACGCGATCGCGCCGCGGCTCGAGGTGCGCGGCCTGTCGACCTCCTTCGCCACCGAGGCCGGGCGCATCCAGAGCGTGGCCGACGTGTCCTTCTCGATCCGGCCCGGCCAGACGCTGGCGCTGGTCGGCGAATCGGGTTCGGGCAAGTCGGTCACCAGCCTCACGCTGATGGGCCTGCATGCCAGGACATCGCATGCGCGGGTCGAGGGCCAGGCCTGGTTCGTGCAGCGCGACGGGCAGCGGGTGGACCTGCTGGCCCTGCCCGAATCGAGCAGGCGCGCCCTGCGCGGCAACGAGCTGGGCATGATCTTCCAGGAGCCGATGACCAGCCTGAACCCGGTGCTGACCGTCGGCGAGCAGATCGCCGAATCGGCGCGCCTGCACCTGAAGCTGGACCGCAAGGCGGCCCATGCGCATGCGCGGCGCATGCTCGAGCTGGTCGAGATCCCGGCGGCCGGGCAGCGCGTCGACGAGTATCCGCACCAGCTTTCCGGAGGCATGCGCCAGCGGGTGATGATCGCGCTGGCGATGGCCTGCAACCCGACGCTGCTGATCGCCGACGAGCCGACCACCGCGCTCGACGTCACCATCCAGGCGCAGATCCTCGCGCTGATGGGCCGGCTGCAGAAGGAGACCGGCATGAGCATGCTCTTCGTCACCCACAACCTCGGCGTGGTGGCGCAATACGCCGACGCGGTGGCGGTGATGTATGCCGGTCGCATCGTCGAATCGGCGCCGGTGCATGCGCTCTTCGCGCGGCCCGAGCATCCCTACACGCGCGGCCTGCTGGCCTGCCTGCCGGGCGTGGCGCGGCGCCGCGGCGCGCACGCCGGTGCGATCACGGGCAGCGCGAGGGCGCGCCTGGTGGCGATCCCGGGCCAGGTGTCGAGTCCCTTCGCGCCGCCGCCCGGCTGCGCCTTCGCGCCGCGCTGCGCCTACCGCCGAGAGGCCTGCGAGAGCGCCATGCCGGCCCTCGAAGAGCAAGGCGGCGAGCGGATGCTGCGCTGCATCGGCTTCACCGAGGAGATGGCCGCATGACGAGCAATCCGACCATGGCAGGCGAGCACCTGCTGGAGGTGCGCCATCTCAAGAAATATTTCGGCAAGGGCAGCCATCCGGTGCGCGCGGTCGACGACGTGAGCTTCGACATCCGCAAGGGCGAGACGCTGGGCCTGGTCGGCGAATCGGGCTCGGGCAAGAGCACCATCGGCCGGCTGCTGACGCGACTGGTCGATCCGACCGACGGCTCGATGCTCTATCGGCCGGCCGGCAGCGATGCGGCGGCGCAAGACCTGGCGAAGCTGTCGCAGGCCCAGTTCCGGCCGATGCGCTCGAAGGTGCAGATCATCTTCCAGGACCCCTATGCCAGCCTCAACCCGCGCATGCGCATCCGCGAGGTGCTGGCCGAGGCGCTCGACACCCACGGCCTGGCCCGCGGCGCGGCGCGCCAGCCGCGCATCGCGCAGCTGCTGCAGCAGGTCGGTCTGCGGCCCGAGCATGCCGATCGCTTCCCGCATGAGTTCTCGGGCGGCCAGCGGCAGCGCATCGGCATCGCCCGGGCGCTGGCGGTCGAGCCGAAGTTCATCGTCGCCGACGAGCCGCTGTCGGCGCTGGACGTGTCGATCCAGGCGCAGGTGGTGAACCTGCTCGGCGAGCTGAAGGAAGAACTGGGGCTGACCCTGCTCTTCATCTCGCACGACCTCGACGTGGTCGAGTACCTGTGCGACCGGGTGGTGGTGCTCTACCTCGGCCATGTGATGGAGATCGCCCCGACCGAGGCGCTCTACGCGACGCCGCGCCATCCCTACACCCGTGCCCTGCTGGCCGCCGCGCCGGTGCCCGACCCGGCCCAGCGCCGCGAGGTGCCGCTGCTGCAGGGCGACCTGCCGAGCCCGGCGAATCCGCCCACAGGCTGCGTGTTTCGCACCCGCTGCCCGATGGCCGAAGCGCGCTGCGCGACGGTGGACATGCAGCTGCGCGAAGTGCAGCCGGGGCACTGGCATGCCTGCTGGCGCGACGATGCGCCGGTGGGCCTGGCCGTAGCGGCAGCGGCATGACGGTGCCGACGCGCATGCCTGCCTGCTCCGCCTTCCGGCGCAACGAACCTTGATTAAGCTCGCCACACCATGACCCAAGAGTTGCTCCTCGACCATCGCAGCAAGAGCTTCCCGCTCGCTGCAGCGCCCTGCCGCGCCGAAGACATCGCCGGCCGCCAATGGAATCTGCTGGCCGACGACCTGGCCTATCCGCTGGCCGTCATCCGCCGCTCGGCGCTGGCCCACAACATCGCCTGGATGCAGGACTTCGCCCGCAGCAGGGGCATCGCGCTCGCGCCGCACGGCAAGACCACGATGTCGCCGGAACTGTTCGAACAGCAACTGGTCGGCGGCGCCTGGGGACTGACCTTCGCCACCATCTATCAGCTGGCGGTCGGCGTCGAGGCCGGGGCGCGCCGCGCGATCATTGCCAATCAGGTCGTCTGCGATGCCGACCTGGACGGCCTGCAGGCCTTGCTCGAAGGCCATCGCGATCTGCAGGTGTGGTTCCTGGTCGATTCGCTGGCACAGCTGGCGCTGATCGAGGACTGGGCCCGCCGCCGCGCCTCGGCGCGCCGTTTCGACGTGCTGCTCGAGATCGGCATCCCGGGCCAGCGCACCGGCTGCCGCACGCTGGAGCAGGCGCTGGAACTGGCCGAAGCGATCGCCCGTTCGCCGTCGGCCCGGCTCGGCGGCATCGAATGCTACGAAGGCGGCCTCGCGCGCTGCGACAGCGCGCACGATGCGGCCGCCGTCACCGGCCTGGTGAAGCGGGTGCTCGAAGCAGCCAGCCAATGCGATGCGCGCAAGTTCTTCGACGGCGACTCGGTGATGCTCACCGCCGGCGGCTCCGCGGTCTTCGACCTCGTCGTGCCGCTGCTCCGTGCCCAGGGCCTGTCGAAGCCGGTGCTGGGCATCCTGCGGTCGGGCTGCTATGTGACGCACGACAACGGCAACTACGCCCGCTTCCTGAAGAACGTCGAGCAGCGCGAAGGCCTGGACGCCTCGCTGCGGCCGGCGCTGGAAGTCTGGGCCATGGTGCAGTCGGTGCCCGAACCCGGCCTGGCCCTGCTGACCTGCGGCCGGCGCGACATCTCCTACGACCTCGAGATGCCGATCCCGGTGCGCCACGCGCCGCGCGGCGCGCGCAGCGCCGAGGCCGCGCCGGCCGGCTGGAAGATCAGCGCGCTCAACGACCAGCATGCCTACCTGAACTTCGATCCCGCTACCGAGCCGCCGCGGGTCGGCGACCGCATCGCGCTGGGCATCTCCCATCCCTGCACCACCTTCGACAAGTGGCGCTGGCTGGCGCTCGTCGAAGACGACTACGCGGTCACCGGCGCCATCCACACCCGCTTCTGACGCGGCACGATGAACAATTCCTCCGCCCATCTGCTGCAGCGCCTGCGCGAACGGATGGCCGACCTGCCGGCCGCGCAGCGCAGCGTGGTCCAGTGCCTGCTGGAAGACCCGCGCGCCGCCGTGGCCGCCACGGTCGAGCAGCTGGCGCAGCAGGCCGGCGTGTCGATGCCGACCATCGTGCGCACCTGCCGCAGCTTCGGCTTCGAGTCGGTGCGCGAATTCATGCTGGCGCTGGCCCAGGACCTGGCCGTCACCGGCTCCTACCTGCACCGCAGCGTGCTGGCCGAGGACAGCGCGGGCGACGTCGCCAGCAAGATCGTCCATGCGGCGGTGTCGTCGCTCACCGAACTGGGACGGCGCATCGATGTCGAGGTGCTCGACAACGTCGCGACCCGTCTGGCGCAGGCGAGGCGCATCGACTGCTATTCGGTCGGCGCCGCCTCGACCTTCATGGCCAGCGAGCTGCAGAGCCGGCTGTTCCGCCTCGGCTGCACCGCGAACGCGATCTTCGATGCGCACCAGCAGCTGGTGTCGGCCAGCACGCTGGGGCCCGACGGCGTGGCCTTCGTCATTTCGCATGTGGGGCGCATGCCCTACACGCTGGAGGCCGCGCGCTTCGCCCGGGCGCAGGGCGCCACCGTGGTCGCGCTGACCCAACCCGACACGCAGCTGGCCCAGGTCGCCGACCTGGTGCTCGCGGTGTCGGTGCCGCAGGACGCGGTGATGCGCGTGGGCACCGAGGCCTACCTGGCGCACCTGGTGGTGATCGAGATCCTGATGGTCCGGCTGGCGCAGAAGCTGGGACCTGTGGCGACGCGCGGACTGCAGCAGTTCAAGCAGCTGCTGCACAAGCATGGCTTCGACAGCGCCGAATATTCGGGCGCGATGGAAGAGAAATGAAACACCCCCCGAGCGGCTTCGCCGCTCCCCCGGCAGTGAAGCACCCCCCGAGCGGCTTCGCCGCTCCCCCCTCCCTGGCGCCTTCGGCTTGGAGGGGGGCG
>Ga0265327_10001812_pt1 | contig 25005 bp, 17 predicted proteins | sample 41621metaG_FD_202089 | JGI IMG/M metagenome (GOLD analysis project Ga0265327, IMG submission 202089) | Rhizosphere microbial communities from Carex aquatilis grown in University of Washington, Seatle, WA, United States - 4-16-21 metaG | ecosystem: Host-associated > Plants > Roots > Rhizosphere...
GTTCGGCAACGGCACTTAACGCTGGAAGTTATACATGCGCCATCACCGGCACGAATGGCACGATTTCCACCGCGGCGGCAGTCGTGACGGTTTTTGGGCCGCCGGTCATCACTGGCCAGCCTGTCAGCCAAACTGTAAATCAAGGACAGAACGCTGCGTTCGATGTCTCCGCGACCGGCAACGGAACGCTGACTTATCAATGGAAATTTAACAACAATTCGATCAGCGGCGCTAACTCGAGCAGCTACACCGTTTCGAATGCAACCAATGGAAACGTCGGGAGTTACACAGTCGTTGTTGGCAACGGCTCCGGCAATGCGACGAGTTCTGCGGCAACTTTGACAGTAATTATTCCGCCATCGATTACCGGCCAACCCGCCGGCACGACGGTTAACCAGGGCCAGAATGCCATATTCACCGCTACCGCGACCGGCACTGCTCCGTTGAGCTATCAATGGCGGTTCAACAACACAGATATTTCGGGAGCAAATTCGAGCAGCTATACCAGGACCAGCTCACAAGCGGGCGATGCCGGCAGCTATTCAGTTGTGGTGACAAATTCAGCGGGACTCGCGACCAGTTCCAGCGCGATCCTGACAGTTATTATACCGCCTTCAATTACTTCACAGCCGGCCAGCGTCGCAGTGTTGGAGGGCGCGACGGCGACATTCAACGTAACGGCGAGCGGAACCAATCCAGGTTTTCAATGGCGCTTCAATGGAAATGCGATCGCGAACGCGACTGCTTCAACATATCACAAACAAAATGCTCAATTGGCGGATACTGGTAGTTATTCAGTGGTGGTTTCAAACAACGCTGGCACCGCAACAAGCAGTGACGCTGTGTTGACGGTCGTTTCGACAACGACCGCGCTAAGCAGCATTACCGCGAATCCGGACAACAGCATCAGCATGGTTTGGCAGGTGACACCGAATACAAATTATACGCTTCAGTACAAGACCAACCTTTTGGATACGCAATGGAACGACATCACTAACTTCTCTCCAGCAGGTTCGACCCTGTCGGTGTCCGACGGCCCTGTAGCAGAGGTTCAACGTTCATACCAATTAGCGTCAGCAGGCACGGTCAGCGAACTTGGTGGCTTCCTGCGCCTGACCCTGCTCGGCAACTCCGACAACATCGTTTCTATTCCATTCGGTCGCGCACCGGCAATATCGCTGCTCGTAGGCTCGACCACGGGCAACATCATTACCGTCAGCAGCTCGCCTGGTTGGACCAACGACCAATTCGTCTATTCTTCCGGCTCGCAGTCGAATAATTACTTTGTGCGCTTCACCTCGGGCGCAGCATCCGGTCGTGTTTATCCCATCACTGCAAATGGCGCGAACACCTTAACGATCTCCCTCGGCAGCGATTCTTTAGCGGCAGTGGCGCAAAATGACGCTTTCTCGATCGAAGCATATTGGACGCTCAACACTGTGTTTCCGGACGGCACAGCCGTAAACGTTTCGCCAACCGTCGGCAATCGCAACACCGAAGTCTTAATCCCCGATCTGACGTCTGCGGGGATTAATTTGAGCGCAGCCAAAATCTACTTCTTCAATGCCAACATCTGGAAGCAGGTCGGCCAGGGCAGCGCGAGTCACAACGACGACATCCTGCAGCCAAATACCTATTTGATTGTTCGTCACAACGTCGCCACCAACACAGTACTGACTGCAGTCGGACGCGTCATTTCGTCACCGATAGTCACAACTTTGCAAACCCAGACGGGTACGTTACAGGATAATTTCGTTGGCCTGCAACGTCCGGTCCCCGTATCGCTCAATGATTCAGGTTTGATCAGCAGCGGCGCGTTCAGTGCAAGTCCCCTGCCCGGCAGCCGCACCGATGAATTGCTGACTTTTGATAACAGCGTCGTCGCTCGCAATAAGTCCTCATCAGCCTCCTACTACTATTGGAGCAATGCGTGGCGGCAGGTCGGCGGCGGCAACGCTGACGTCGGCGCTAATCAAATTTTCCAACCAGGCACCGGCGTGATGATCCGTAAAGGAACAAACAGCGTTTCGCCGGTTTGGACAAACTCCGCGACGTGGACACAATAGTTCGCGCTTAGGAGCTTGAATCCCTAACTCCTAACTTTTAGCTTCTTAATTATATGAACTGGCTCGTATTTGCATTGATGACCGTTGTGTCGTGGGGTTTGTATGGAATTCTGCTCCATTCCGGCCAGATCGCCATGGCTGACAAAGCCAACGGCCTCTACAAAGCATTTCTATTTGTTGGTCTCGCATATTTTCTCACTGCCGTCCTCGCGCCGCTTGGGATGTTGGTAGTGCGCAAAGCGGATTGGAGTTTTCCAGGCGCTGGCATGGGTTGGTCGCTGGTCGCGGGAATCGCCGGAGCCGTTGGTGCGTTCTGCGTTTTGCTCGCGTTTGCCGCGGATGGAAAACCCGGTGTCGTAATGTCGATTGTATTCGCCGGTGCGCCTGTTGTGAATGCAGTCGTCGCGATCCTAATGCATCCACCGGAAGGTGGGCTCGGATCGATTAAACCACAGTTTTATCTCGGAATTCTACTCGCCGCACTTGGCGGTTGTCTCGTGACATTCTACAAACCCGCTCCGCCCAAACCAGTTCCCGCTGCTGCAACCGCAGTGAAACAAGCGCCGCACTAATGGCGAACGATTTCCTCACCCGGGACGAGATCGAGTCGTTACAGCTCGTTTACCTGCGTCGCGTGTTGGAAGGCATCGGGTCGGAAAATAAATTCTACGCTCGCAAGCTTGATGGAATCGACAAGCACATTTCCAGTCTTTCCGATTTTGCGCGGCGATTTCCGTTTACGACAAAACAGGAGCTGAGCGCGGACCAGTTGGCCAATCCACCTTTCGGGACGAACCTGACCTACCCGATCGAAGACTACACTCGTTTTTGCCAGACAAGCGGCACAACACATGAACCGTTGCGATGGCTGGATACCAAAACTGACTGGCAATGGATGGTGAATTCGTGGAAAACAATTTACGAAGCCGCCGGCGTAAATTCAGCGGATCGCATTTACTTCGCATTCTCGTTCGGCCCGTTCATTGGATTCTGGCTCGCATTCGATGCTGCGCAACAAATCGGTTCCATTTGCATTCCTGGCGGAGGCATGAGTAGTCCCGCCCGCTTGCGCGCGATGCGTGACGCAGGCGCGACCGCGCTTTGTTGCACGCCAAGCTATGCCATTCGGCTGGGCGAGGTTGCGTTGGAAGAAAAAATTTCGCTGAGCTCGATTCGTCTGCTTATTGTCGCCGGCGAACCCGGTGGAAGCATCCCGGCCACCCGCAAACGGATCGAACAACTTTGGCCAACCACTCGTGTCTTCGATCATCACGGCATGACCGAGACCGGGCCAGTCACGTTTGAATGTCCGCGCCAACCCGGCATTTTGCATGTGATCGAAATGTCTTACTTCACCGAAATTCTTGATGTCGCAGGTCGTTCTGTAAGACCGGGCGAACCGGGCGAATTGGTTTTGACACCACTCGGACGCGCCGGTTCGCCCGTGATCCGTTATAAAACCGGCGACATGGTAAAAGCCGGTGCGCAATCGACCTGCAAGTGCGGCCGTTCCGATCTCGCGCTGGACGGTGGGATTCTCGGCCGCATTGATGACATGGTGGTAATTCGCGGAGTCAATGTTTACCCCAGTGCATTCGAAGATTTATTGCGCGGGTTTCCGGACGTGGCGGAATATCAGGTTGAAGTCGACAAGACGAAAGCTTTGGCTGAGGTGCATCTGCAAGTCGAACCAATCGCCGGCACAGTCGACACCGCGCAATTATCGACGTGTATCCAAATGACGATCCAAGACACGTTTCACCTGCGCATTCTGGTCACGATGGTGCCTGCTGGAACGCTTCCGCGTTTTGAAATGAAAGCACGCCGCTGGAAGGTGAAGACGTAACCATAAACAAATTTGCGCGAACGCCAAAAACACCCCACCAAAAATCGGCAAATCTGGTATTTTTTAATCGGCTAAAACGCCCATTGAGCAACCTTATGCTACGGATAAGTTGCATCATGTTAAGATGGGCTCTCATATTTCTAGTTGTCGCTTTGATCGCAGGGGCTCTCGGCTTTTGGGGTATTGCCGGGACGGCTGCAGCGATTGCAAAAGTGTTGTTCTTCATCTTCATAGCGTTCTTCCTGCTCATGCTCCTGCTGGGGCTATTTGTGGGAAGTCGAGTATGACGACGAAGACTCGAGGCGTGGAGTGAAAGCTCCGGGTGACGTAGGGTAAAGGAGCAGCCTAAGCGTTCCCTCTGCGCCCTTTTTATTTTTGGACAGGCGATGCCGATTTGCGTTAGCCTCGCGGGATGAGAATCGGCATCAACACGTTCCTGTTCACTTCTCCATTTACCAACGAGAGCACACGCCTTTTTCCACAGTTCAAAAAGTGGGGGTTCGAAACGATCGAGATTCCAATCGAGGATCCATCGCACATCGATCCCGCCCATGTAAAACGCGAGTTGGATAAAAACGGGCTCGTATGCGGTTCTGTTTGCGCCTGTATGGGGCCCGATCGCGACTTGCGCGGAAATGCGCAGCAACAACGCACCGGACTGAAATATATGATGAAGGTGTTGGACCAAATGGTGGTTCTCGATTGCCCATCATTAATTGGCCCCGTTTATTCTTCGGTTGGTCGCGCCGATGCAGTTCCTGCCAAAGAATACAAACAACAATGGCGCACCGCTGCCGCCAACCTGAAGACCTTGTCGAAGTATGCGAAAGACCGGAAGAAACAGGTCTGCCTCGAACCACTGAACCGTTTCGAAACCGATTTCATCAATACCTGCGCCCAGGCGTTGAACATGGTTGAGACCGTTGGCAGTCCGGCGTTGAAAATCCACCTCGACACATTCCACATGAACATCGAGGAAAAGGATCAGGCCACCGCAATTCGGAAAGCCGGGAAGTTACTGGGACATTTTCACGCCTGCGGCAGCGACCGCGGCACGCCCGGCAACGATCACATCGATTGGAAACCAATTGCCAAAGCGCTGAAATCTATCGGCTATAAAGGTGATGTTGTGATTGAATCCTTCACCACAGACGTCAAAGTGATTGCGAAGGCCGCTGCGATCTGGCGTCGCATGGAGCCGACGCGCGATGAAATCGCCGTTAAAGGTATTAAGTTCTTGAAGAAAGCCTTGGCTTAACCGCAAAGAACGCATCGAATACATACAGCAATGAATAAACTCTTTCGCTTCCTCACCGCCCTCACGTTTCTGGCCAGCACGTCTTTGTTTGCCGAAATCAGCGAAACGTTGCCGACTCCGGATGACGACGCGGGATTTGTGTCGATCTTCAATGGAAAAGATCTCACCGGCTGGGAAGGCTTGCCAGAATTTTGGTCCGTTAAGGACGGCACCATTACCGGCCAAACTACTGAGGGACATATACCGAAAGAAAATACCTTTCTTGTCTGGAAAGGCGGGCAACCAGGGGACTTTGAAATTCATTGTCAGTTCAAGCTCGTCGCGAACAACGATCAGGGCTTCGCCAATTCCGGCATCCAATATCGCAGCAAAGTTTTGAAGCCAGAATACTTCGTGGTCGGCGGTTATCAGGCTGACATGGAAAATGGGCCGACTTACTCCGGCATTTTATACGAAGAAAAAGGACGCGGCATTTTGGCGAAACGCGGCGAGCGCGTTGTCATCCAGCCCGATGGCAAAAAAGAGGTCGTCGGTTCGACCGGCGATTCGGATGCGATTGAGAAAGCCATCAGAAAAGGCGATTGGAACGATTACGTCGTAATCGCCAGAGGCAATCACCTGATGCATTTCATCAACGGCAATCAAACCATCGACGTGATCGACGATCAAGGTGACAAAGCTGCAAAGTCTGGTGTCATCGCGCTGCAAATCCACAGAGGTCAGCCGATGCTGGTTCAGTTTAAGAATTTTAAGATTAAGCAATTCGAGTCCCCTGCGGGGGCTTCGACGAAAAAGATCGTATTCATCGCCGGTAAACCCAGTCACGGTCCCGGCGCACACGAACATCGCGCCGGGTGTTTGCTGTTCCAGAAATGTCTCGCGGGATTCCCCGGAGTAACGGCTGTAGTTGTTTCGAATGGCTGGCCAACGGACGAGCACGTCTTTGATGGTGCAGCGTCAGTTATTGTTTATAGCGATGGCAAGGAGGCTCAACCGGTCCTTCAGGATGATCACCTTTCAACAATTGGTGCTCTTATGAAAAAGGGTGTCGGATTCGGATGCATTCATTACGCCGTTGAGCCGACTCGCGAAAAAGGCGAAAAGGAATTTCTGGATTGGATGGGCGGCGCATTTGAAGTTTTTTGGTCCGTCAATCCATTCTGGGACGCAGATTTCAAGACGCTGCCAACTCACCCAATCACCCGCGGCGTGCAACCTTTTAAGATCAATGACGAATGGTATTTCAACATGCGCTTCCGGCCTAATATGGAAGGCGTAACACCAATTTTAACCGCAGTCCCCACCCCCGACACCATGAGCAGGCCAGACGGCGATCATTCTGGAAATCCAGAGGTCCGCGAGATGGTAAAGAAGAAGCAGCCGCAACACACGATGTGGTGTGTTGAACGAGCGGATGGTGGACGAGGTTTCGGTTTCACGGGAGGGCACAAGCACACGAACTGGGGCGACGACAATTTTCGGAAGATCGTTCTTAACGCAATCATTTGGTCGGCCAAAATCGACGTACCCGAGAACGGTGTCGAAAGCAAAGTCTCCGAAGACGACCTGAAACAGAACCTCGACCCAAAAGGTAAGCAAAAAAAAAAGTAAGCCCTGACTCCGCTCCTTCCACCAGGTCGAACAACTCGGAATTACCCGAAGCTGACGGTGGGATTCATTTAGCGAGCAACCCATTTCCTCGCGTTTCGATAATCGCATCGACCAATTCGGCAAAACCCGTCTTCCGCAGTGGCATCATCCGCACCGGGCGAACAACCATTGATGTCGATATTTCTGGCGCGAATGAACTTTGGCTCACTGCAACAGACGGGGGCGAACACAACCCAAAGAATATTGTTGTCTGGGGCGATCCAAAACTCATTCGTGCCGATGGTTCAGAGATGGATCTAACAGCCCTCCAACCTCAACTCAGCAATCTACCCACACAATTTTCGCACAACAAATCCCTGGAAGGAAAAACCCTCCGAATTCTTCAGAAGTCTTATGCTCGTGGCTATAGCGCGCGGGCTCCGTTTTTGATCGGATTCGAACTTCCTGAAAAATTTGCCCGACTCTACATCAAGGCCGGTATTGATATTTCGGTCGACCCGAACGCAACCAACAAAAAGCCGAAAGACGTTCCAGCCAATGCTCCGAAAGTTGAATTTGCAATTTTCACCCAAATGCCGGACGAGGCCTTTCTCAGGCGATCTTTTGACACCATCCAACATTTTGGCCTCTCCGCAGCTAAAGCGTCGCTCAAGGATTTCAAAGTCGCAGAAGGTTTAGAAGTTTCTCTGTTTGCCTGCGAGCCGATGCTGCGCAATCCCACCGATATGGATATCGACGCCCAGGGCCGCGTTTGGGTTTGTGAGGGAGTAAATTACCGAAGCACGTTTCAACCGTGGGGCGTGCTGCAACCAGCCGGCGACCGGATTATTATTCTGGAAGATACCGACGGCAACGGACTGGCTGACAAAGAAACGACTTTTTATCAGGGGACTGATATCAATGCCGCGCTCGGAATTTGCGTGCTCGGGAACAAAGCTATCGTTTCCTGTTCGCCGAATGTGTTTGTTTTGACGGATACAGATGGCGATGGCAGGGCTGACAAAAAGGAGGTTTTGTTCAGCGGTATTGGAGGCGTCGATCATGACCATGGCGTCCACGCATTCACGTTCGGGCCCGATGGAAAGCTCTACTTCAATTTCGGAAACGAAAGCAAACAACTGAAGCGGCCCGATGGCTCCCCTGTTATCGACATCGAAGGCCGCGAAGTTGCCGCAAAAGGTAACCCCTACCGAAACGGGATGGTCCTGCGATGCAATCTCAACGGCAGCGACGTTGAAGTGCTCGGCTACAATTTTCGAAACCCATACGAAGCCGCCGTCGATTCGTTCGGAACAGTTTGGCAATCCGATAACGATGACGACGGATCCAAAGCCGTTCGTATGAATTACATATTAGAACACGGCAATTTCGGGTTTTACGATGAACTTACAGGCGCAGGTTGGGGACAAAAACGCAGCAACATGGAAGAGGAAATCCCTTTGCGGCATTGGCATCAGAATGATCCGGGCGTCATTCCAAATCTTCTGATCACCGGCGCAGGCGCTCCAACGGGCATTACGATTTACGAAGGGAAACTCCTTCCTAAACAATTCCAAAACCAAATGATCCACTGTGATGCCGGCACGCGTCTGGTGCGCTGCTATCCTGTTCAGCCTAATGGCGCAGGCTACAAGGCAACTTCAATCGACATTTTATCCAGCAGCGATGCGTGGTTCAGGCCTTCTGATGTCGGAGTTGCGCCAGATGGTTCTATCTACGTTGCGGATTGGAACGATGCCGGTGTTGGTGGTCACAATATGGCCGATCGCGAACTGGCGACGATGACTGGTCGCATCTATCGCATCGCACCGAAAGGCCAGAAACCAGCTCGGCTAAAATATGAATTCAACACCGCGTCGCAATGCATGGACGCACTACGTTCACCGAACAATGCGGCGCGTTATCTCGCGTGGACAAAACTACACGAAATGCAGACCAAGGCGGAGAATGCGTTACTGAAGGATTGGCGCGGCAAAGATGAGCGCCTGCGCGCTCGAGCGCTGCAATTGCTCGCGCGGATTCCGAGATACCAACTCAAATATGTGCAGCAAGGAATCGCCGATGCCGATCCAGACATCCGCATCGCCGCGTTACGGATTGCGCGGGCGATGAGAATGGACGTGCTTCCTTATTTGCATAAACTCACGCACGATGGCGATGCGAGGGTTCGCCGCGAATGTGCGATTGCACTACGCCACAACAATTCGAGTCAGGCAGCGGAACTTTGGGCGCAATTAGGATTGCAGCACGACGGGAAAGACCGGTGGTATCTTGAGGCACTCGGTATTGGCGCCGACGGGAATGAAGAAAAGTTTTTCACCGCCTGGTTGGAGATGCGCGGCGACTGGGATACGCCTGCCGGACGGGACATCATCTGGCGTTCACGTGCCCCGAGTTCTGCAACCTATCTCGCGAAAATAATTGCAGACCCAAAAACTTCCGACACGGAGCGGGCGCGCTGCTTCCGCGCATTTGATTTCATTCCCGCATGCTCGCAAAAGCAACAGGCCCTCGTGCAACTCGTCGCTGCGGCCACGAACTAATTAAACATCACACAAACGCACCGCAGCGTTTAACGAGGCGAATTTATCGTGAACCGGGATGAATTCCTGGCCGACAAAACCTTTGTAGCCAGTCTCCACGATCGCCTTCATGACCCCGGGATAATTAATTTCCTGCGTTTCATCGATTTCGTTTCGGCCCGGATTGCCGCCCGTATGATAGTGAGCGATTAATGGATGATATTCCTTAATGCGTGTGATGATATCGCCGTGCATGATCTGCACATGATAGATATCGAACAAAATCTTCATCCGCTCTGAACCGACCTGCTTCACGATATCCGCAGTCATGTCCATGTTGTCACAGAAGTAATCGGGGTGACCTTTCATATTGATGTTCACGCGCGAGTTCAACATTTCGATGACCAGATTGACCTTCTTTTTCTCCGCGTGACCGATGATCTTCTTCAGACCGTCGACCATATTTTTCATCCCCTGCTCCGTCGACAAGCCGCGCCGATAGCCGGAAAAAGTAATCACGTTCGGAAAACCGCCATCAGCGGCCTTGTTGATGCGATCGGTCAACACCTGGATGCACTCTTCGTGCTCTTCTGTGTGAGCGAAACCTTTAATGAAGCCGTGCGACGAAATCATCGCGCAGGTCAACCCCTTCTTTTGGACCGCCGGTATTTGTTCAGGCTGCAAAAGCTCGACGGACTCGAGACCCATACGAGCCGCGTAATCGGCGATTCCTTCCACGGTCATTGGCTTGTAACACCACCAGCAGACGGATTGGCGGATGCGGCCATTCTTGGACTTGTACGAGGATTCCGCTTCAGCGCGCTGAGTAATGCCAAGAGCGCCGAGAGCAAGGGCTCCGGCTCCAAGATGTTTGAATGCAGTGCGGCGTGAAAGAGTCGTTTTCGGCGCGGTATTCATTCCTACGTTTTAGCCCGCGCCAAACCGCCTGCCTAGTTTAATGTTTCAGTTCGACCGGTTTCTTGCAGGCCCAGAGCAGCCCGCGCGTCATCATGTCGAGGTATTCGTCGGTCGCCATGACTTTATTCAAGTGCCCGATAGTCGTGCCGAAAACACGCGCCTTCCCATATGTATTTGCCCAAACGACGGTGTTTTTAGATTTGTCTTTATCATGCCCGGTCGCGGTCGCCAGCGAGATAGTGTTGGGCCACAACTTCACCGTTACGTATTGCTCGTCCATCGGATCGTGCCAAAGCAAAGGGAAACCTTTCATGATCGGGTTTTCTGGTTTCACGACCGTGACATCAAACGGCTGCTGTTTCTCGTGGCGATATGAACTTACACCAAGCAGTTTACGCCATTCATCAGTTTTGGCTTCGCGGAACGTGTGCATGCTGCAGTGGATTACAACGGCTGGCAGCCCGGTTTCACGGTGCACGGCGGCTATTTTCTCGATGTAGTCAACGTTGGTAAATTTTCCCGAACACATGTTGTAAACAACGACGTCGAACCCTTTGTTCCAGTCAGGCTTGTCGAAGGTGCTGAAACGAATGTTTTTATCATCGGTTTCACCTTTGTCCTCGATCGTCCAAACAATATCTGTTCGAGCGCCGATGCCCTCGGTCAGTGTTTTCTTTTGGGCGGTGAATTCGTGGCAACATCCACCAGTGATGTAAAGAGCGTGGATCGGTTCAGCGGCCCTGGCACTGATGGCCAAGGCGAGCAGCAGTAAAAGTGTTCGCATGAACGCGACTGTGACAAAAAAACAAGGTAACTCAACTAGATTCTCGACGGGCTCTTTCGAAATGAATACAATTGGAACTCGTGCGTTATCGGTATCTTCAGTGTTTATTGGTTCTTTTCGCTGTTTCTCTTCGCGCTTTCGGCGTAGCGGCGGAAAGCGGAACCGACCAACTCCGCTCACTCGTCCGGATGCCAATGGTGACCGTTACCTTTGGCTGGTCTTTTACTCCAAAAACCGGGCTTAAACTCGACATCGAAAAGCCGCTCGCACGCGATCGAATCGCCGAAATCGAAAAGAAGCTCACGGATACGCCCGCTGACGCGGAGCGTTACGTTTTGATGGGCGATCTGTATCTGGATATTCCCGACTACGAAAAGTCGCGAAACGCCTATACCAAAGCCGTTGATCTTTTTCGCAAACGCATGGAATTGGAGCCCGATCGGCCTTCGCTATTGGCGGAGTTTGGCGAAGCTCTCTACGGCGCCTCCAATTCGGATGAAGCCGAAAGCGTCTTCCGCAAGGCGGTGAAGCTTGCGCCGAAGAATGGTGCGTGTTGGGATAGTTTAGGCCGTTTTTTAGAGACGCAGGCGGCGACGAAATTTAGTCCTGCCAAAAGCACGCCAGACAAACCTGCCAGTGGACGACCTTCGGCCGATCAACTCGCCAGCGCACAACGTTTGCTCGATGAAGCGACAACGTGTTTCGACAAAGCGATCGAGTGTTCGACAAATGACGCGATGCCCTATGTGCAACGCGCCATGCACAAATGGGCGCAGCATTTTTACAAACGCGCTTTTGAGATGGCGCGCGGCCAGGAAGATGACGAACACAAATTAGAGCGCTCGCTGGCCGCAAACGACGCGTTACCCGACCTGGACAAAGCGGTTCAACTGGCTCCGAAGAATGAGCGCGTGATCGGCACGGCAACGATCATGGAGGTGTTTTCCGCCAACGCCAAGAGGAACGCCAAGGCGCAGGTGCAGATGATTACGTTTGAGGAGATGGCGGATCCAACGCAAAAATCAATTCGCGCAAAACTCGCCCTGCTGGAATGCATCGCGCAAAGCAGCGATCCAAAAACGGCTGCGGCTGCGATGGAAATGCTGGCATTTTGTGAAGGGCCTTTGCTGGGCAATCTCGGCGGTTGTTTGGATAGTTTGCGTCGCGCCATCCAGCTTGACCCAAGTCGACAGGGTTCATGGCAGATGTTGATTGCTGGGCTGGCGGGACAAGGACGATTCGAACAATCTGCGCCGGTATGTGAACAGAACATTGCGCAAAAGGATTCGGCGCTCAACCGCATCATGTATGCGAAGGTCTTGTTCAAATTGAATCGATTGCCGCAGGCCGACGAGCAATTGAAGGCGGCGTTACGTTTGGATCCGGCCGACTTCGCTGCGAATGTTGCTACCGCGGCGATCACGGTGAAGCGCGGGACGAATTTGAGCGAGTTGATTCAAGCGGAACAACCACTCGCTCGGGCGGAACAAGCGGTGCAAAGCAAGTTAGACGTGGACCGCGATGGCGCTCGGCAGGCGATGATTGATTTTTGCCTGACGAAGGCAATTTACTGCGGACTCACCGATCGTACCGAAATGGCGAAAGCTTACGCCAAGCATGTCCTCACACTTGATTCGGGGAATCAAGATGCGAAGGACGTGCTTGCGGCTTTGAATCGCTAGAGCGCGGACAGGCTGTTCGCGCTTCCTAGTAACTATTCAGCACATCTATCAATTCGCGGAGACGACCGTACTGACGGCGGTCGAATCCGAAAGCGATGCGAGGGAGTTCGAGACAATCCTTGTCTTCCTCTTCTTCTGGCATCGGTTTTGTCGAATGAATCTTCTGGCCAGTCATGATGTCCGCGAAATCTTCGTTCAATGCGTCAATCGCTGACGGTGACGGTGAATTTTTTAAACGCAGCACGAGCAGGTCTTTTACGAAGCGACTGGACTGATAGTTCCGATAGAAACGAGTGATAATGCGAACGGCGTGCTTCGCATTGTCGGCGATTTGGTAGAGGTGCAAATCGTCGGGCGAAATCAATTGCTCGCGCAAGAGATGTTCGCGGACGTTTTTGTCCCATGTTTTCCAATATGTGCCACCGGGGCGATCCATCAACACAAGCGGCATGAGACGGCTCTTGCCGGTTTGCATGAGCGTCAGGGCTTCGAAGCCTTCATCCATTGTGCCGAAGCCGCCGGGGAAGAGGACGATAGCGTCGGAGTTGCGGATGAAGATGAGTTTTCGGGTGAAGAAGTATTTAAAAGAGATCAACTTCTTGTCCTTGTCAATGATCGGGTTCGGCGATTGTTCCCAAGGGAGACGAATATTGACGCCGAAACTGTTTTCAGGGCCGGCACCTTCATGACCGGCTTGCATGATGCCGGGACCGGCCCCGGTGATAACCATGTAGCCAGCTTCAGCGACCATTTTTGCGAATTCGACGGCTTGCAGGTATTCCTGTTTGGTCGGGAGAGTGCGGGCAGAGCCGAAGATGGTAACTTTTCGTTTGTGGCTGTAGGGCGCGAAGAGTCGATATGAATAACGCATTTCGCGCAACGCCGTTCTGATGACGCGAACGTCACCACGGTCTTCAACGTCGCTCAATAATTTGATGCCGTTGATGAGGATATCTTCAACAAGATCGGGGTTGAAACCGTCTGGTTTGAAGTCTTTGATGAGGTCTTGAATACGCCGCCGAATTGCGGGGTCTATCTGAGTCTTTTCAGGTTTTTCCATATATTTAATCAGTGCCGAGCGTAAGGGTTGTCGCCGGAAAAGAACAGTGGATAAACGAGGTGCAATTGACTGCAATCAAGTGCAATTACCGGTAGGTGCCGGTACCTTCGGCTTACTGCGAACAGGTATGGTTTGATCTGGAATACGCCACCCCCACCCTTCCAGGGGGTTTAACCCGTTACATCGTTACAACCCTTGTAAACATTGGCCGAAAATGCGTTTTTAAACGTTACAAAAGGGGTTACAAACCCTCTGCGGAGCCGTTACAAATTGGCGGCAGAGAGTTTCCGGCGGTAGCAGAGGATGGCGCTGATCAGGATGAGTAAAGTAAACACAGAAACGGCACTGACGCCCATTTTATAGACGAATTCGCGGAAGGTCTTAAATTCGTGGACGGGGGCGCTGAGGTGGATGGCAAGAAAAGTCCCGACGGCGCAAGCGACTAGTGCCAGACCGAACCAGAGGACATAACGCCAAGAATCAGATTGGTTGTCCGGCTTAGTCGGTTGAGCACGAAGCCACTTGATATAAAACCACGCAAGAATCGCTCCGCCGACCAACGTGCTGATGTATTGAAGGACGTAGGCGAGAGTGATGTCTTGCGGGCCGATGTGCGTGAGTGAGATTCGCAAGGGAGAAAAATGTCGGAACACATAGCTTCCGTCGTGGGTGACCTGGTCCCAAATTATGTGAGTCCAGGCGCCAACGAGAATTGAAACGACTGCGACGAACAGTGCGTCCACGGTGAATACGGGTTTGCGGTGCGCCAGCGGTGTGAGTTGGTTGCGATGTGGCGAGGGTAAAATGAAGCAAAGATCACGTCGAACGAGATAAAATAATCCGAGTACAATAAGGCCGATCGGTATGTCGAAGAGTATCGTGCCAAATGGACGATGGGCGAGTTTTGCCAAAGAACGTTCGCCGATGAAGTAACCTGCATCTGGCGACATGCTGCCGATAACCAGCGCCGCGAAGTTCAATTGGACGAACCGTTTGAATGGAAGGACTGCTGCGGGATGGGAGCAAGTTAACGGCATGAGTCTGGGTACTGAGTCAGTTGAACACAGGGGCTGGATCGCAATTCGTCCCCGCGTTGAAACACAGGGTTAATGAGGCTCAGGGGGCATGCCAACATACCGTTATTCTTGTGCGGATAACTCTTTCTTCAACTCTGGCGTGAGGGGACGATTGTCGCCGGGAGGGTTGAGGATGTACCAGATCAGGTCGCGGAAGTCGTTGTCGGGCATTTGTTCGAGGCCTTCGGGCATGACTGATAATTGGCTGATGCGCATAGATTCGACGTCGGATTTGGAAACGATTTCTTCTTTGGGACCGGCGGAGAGAAGCTTTATGTGGGTCGCGTCATTCTCGACCATTCGACCACTGACGCTGCGACCGTCCTTGGTTTCGACTTCGACGTTTTCGTAACCTTTGCCGACGACCTGGTTTGGATCGATGACGTTGGCGAGCAAGGCGTCGAGCGAAGAACGGCCTACGCCGGTTAAATCCGGGCCAACATCAGCACCTTCGCCATAAAGTTTGTGGCAGATGAAGCAGGTTTTTTTGGCGACTTCGTGACCGTGAACGAGGTCCGGATGACCGTCGCGAACGATATGGCGCTTTTCGTGAATCAATTTGGCTTTGTCGTCGCTAGATTCGCGAAAATGGCCTAGCAAGGTTTTCGAACGTTCGTCGAGACGAGGATCTTTGTAATGGGAGAGCGTGCGAAAAACGCTGGCAGAGATTTCAGTTGGTGAAATGGTTTTATTCTCGACGGCATTCAAGAAATCGTTGGCCCAAGTTTGTCTCGAAACCAAAGTGTCGATTGCTGCCCGACGTTCATTTGGAGTAAACGTAATCCAACGAGCGAAGATTTTCGCAGGCACATCATCGCCACCGACGGCGTTAATGATGCGCAAAGCTTCAACGGTTACGGGCTCAGGATTTTCCTGCGTGATGACCTGGAGGAGAACGTCATGAACAGGTGGGGCCTTCTTTTCTTTTAAGATGTTGATGGCTTGAACGCGCTCGTCAATTTCGGCGGACGAGTTAGTGATTAGCTTTAACGTGGCCGCGACCGAATCGGGATCGTTCCACAAGGTTCCGAGTTCGCGGGCTCGTGATTGGACGTTCGTCTCTGAACTTTCGTCCAGGGAAGCGAACATCGATTTGAGGTCGCGATCTGGAATTGGTTGCTTTCCATTCTGGCCATCGATGAACCCTTCGATCGTAGCGACGGCGAGGCCGGATGTGTCGTCAGCAATTTGGGTGAGAAAATCGAAGGCCTGATTGAGTTTTTCCATGTCGCCGGTGTCGCAGATACGGTGCATTGCTTTACGGGCGAGGATACCGCTAAGAGGCATAGTGCGCGCGCCGTTTTCGGCAAGCCATCTAAGTCCGGCGGCCGGATTTTTCGCAACGAGCGGCTCGCTGGCCATCCAGATCATGAACGGAAGGAGTGGGTCTTTTGCGTCCGAGGACGAATCAATCAGATCGACCAGAACTCTCCCCGCTTCTGCCGGCGTATGAACGTCGACATCCACAGTAAGGGAGCCCGAAACTACTTGTCGTATTGACGTTGCAACAGCCAGGCGGATGATTGGATCATCATCCGAAGCAAGATTCAGAATGGTGCCGAAGATCCTTTCAGCGAGAGACTCGGCGGCTGTAGCGGATTCCGAGCTGGTGTTGGTTTGATTGGCTGCACGTGTGAGCTGTTTGAGAACGTTCGGTGCGAATCTCAAGGCCCAGACCCGCATCCTTCGATCCTCGGAATCCAACGCCTGCGAGACAAAGTCCGGCCAACTTTCAACCCGACTCAAGTTTGGATTAAAACGCCAAACGTTACCGATTTGATGCAGCGTCAGAAATGCGTCGAGTCGAGCACGCGGAGTTTTGCCGTTTTCGAAAGTGTCGAGCAGTTCATTTTCTGAACTGCCGCCAACCACACTCAAACCATATGAATCCGGCATTGCGAGGTGTCTGTCGGCTTTCTCGGCGAGAATACGTTGGGCCGTCCGGCGCTGCCAAACGTTGGGATGGTCGAGCAAATCTACCAAATCGATTTTTCGCAGTTTGCTCAAATCTGTTGGAACTGCCGGTTGGGAATTGGTGTAAACGACACGCCAGATGCGGCCGTAGGTGCGGTCGACGCCTTCGGGATCAGCTTGCGCGTTTTGGTAGCACGGGTATTTGTCATACCAATCGGCGATCCAGAGCGCGCCCTCGGGACCGACTTGTTCGCTGACGGGACGGAACCAACCGTCGGTGGTGGTCAGGAAATCTCTTTCAGGGACGGCTTTGAAGCTGGAGCCGTTTGGAATAAGGCGATCATGATTGATGGCGCATTGGTGGATGTTGCCGAAGAACACGTGGCCGCGGTATTCCTCGGGGAACATGTCGCCTTGATAGACGCAGATACCGGAATAGGCGGCCATGTAATGTTTGTGATCGACGATGGACGGGAGGAGTTCGTAGGCGTAGGGATTTTCGGGAACGCCGCCCTGGCGTTCGTAGATGCCGCCTGGCGCGAGATGAAAGAGGTGATCAATCACGCAAGCGCTGACGAAGGCGTTGCCGGAGGCGTCAAAGTCGACGCCCCAAGGATTGCTGGTGCCATCAGCGTAGACTTCGAAACTTTTACTGAGTGGATGGTAGCGACACAGTGCAGCGCTGACTTCAACGCCCGGGGCGCTGGCTTCAGGAATTTTTACTTTCGACCGATTAAAGACGCCATGGGTCATATAGAGCCAACCGTCGGGGCCCCATGTAAATCCGTTGAGGAGTTCGTGGCGATCGTTGGTGTCGAAACCAGTTAGCAGGACTTCGCGGGTGTCGGCGTGGTCGTCGTGATTGGTGTCGCGGAAAAAAAGCAGATCGGGTGCCTGGCCAACGTAGACACCACCGTTGCCGAGCGCGATGCTGGTAGCGAGGTTTAGGCCGTCGGCGAAAATGGTGACTTTGTCGGCGCGGCCATCGCCGTCGGTGTCTTCTAAGATTTTTATGCGGTCGCGAGGTTTTTGGCCTTTGGGTGCACCTAGAGGATATTCATATAGTTCGACGACCCAAAGGCGACCGCGTTCGTCCCATGTCATGGCGACTGGATTGATGACGTCGGGTTCGGAGGCGAAGAGACGGACCTCGAATCCGGGTGGAACGGTGAAGGCTTTTTGCGACTCGATTGGTGGTAGCGCGGCCCCAACGGCAGGCGCATAAGCCCCGGTGAGTTGATGGCCGACGGCGAATGTAAGGTTCGTCGTTAAAATCAGCAGTAGAACGATGCGGCTCATCGGGCAAAAGAATGTGGTGTAGGAGACGCGGTGACTAGTCCCAAAATTCAAAGACAAAAGGTGCGAGACTCGTTACCTCGTCTTCTACAAAATCAAGGTGCAACGCTCCCCTGCTCTGCTGTAGCTTATGCAGCAAACCGGCGCGCGCGGAGCGAAGCGCCCTACCCTATTCATTATGAGCAAGAGGATACTTTCAGAGGCGCAGGTCGCGGCATTTCACCAGGATGGTTATATCATCGTGCGCGAATTATTTGATGCGGAAGAAGCGGACATTCTCCGCAAGGCGGCCAAGGCGGATGCCGCCTTTGAGAAGCACTCTTACCAAGTTGATGATGGGAAAGGCGCGGCCATCAAGTTAGCGTTGTGGAATAAGGTTGGGGACAATGTCTACGGCTATGTGGCACGTTGTCCGCGGATTGTGGATTCAATGGAGCAACTGCTTGGCGACGAGGTTTATCATTATCACTCGAAGATGAGCATCAAGGAACCGCTCACGGGCGGGGCGTGGAATTGGCACCAGGATTACGGGTATTGGTATTTGAATGGGTGCCTGTATCCGGATATGGCGTCGGCGTTTATCGCGGTCGATCCAAATACGCGCGAGAACGGGTGCATGCAGGTTTTAAAGGGCTCGCATAAACTGGGCCGCGTCGAACACGGGAAATTCGGGGATCAGACTGGAGCCGATCCAGAGCGAGTTGAGGCTGCGAAGAAAGTTCTTGAACACGTTTACGTGGAACTTGCCCCGGGCGATGTTTTATTTTTCCATTCAAATACATTACATGCATCTGATCAGAACAAGTCGCCGAACCCACGGTGGTCCTTGATTTGTTGTTACAATGCGAAGCACAACAATCCATACAAGGCTAGCCATCACCCATTTTACGAGAAGCTCGAAAAAGTTTCAGATAACGCGCTGAAGGAGGCGGGTGCAAAGCTGTTTGCAGACAGTGAAGAATTCTGGGACCCCAACCGGGATAAGTCTATGGCGGGTGGGAAGAAGTAATGCGATCGTCCAATATAAACCTGCTATTCGGCGTTGATGATATCGCCTTTTACGGGGGAGTAGTTCGCTTTCGCAGTGCCGTCTGATACGAGGACGACTTTGTTGAAACCGCATTTAATCCCAAGTGCGTCCTGGAAGATGGCTGAATGTTGAAGATGGTAATGGAGGTGAGGCTCGGATGAATTGCCGGAGTTGCCGCATTTGCCAAGTAATTGCCCGCGTTTCACCTGGTCGCCGGCTTTCACGGCCACACTTCCGCGTTGGAAATGCGCAAGCACGGAGAATTCGTTCGTGCGATGTTCAATAACAACACAATTGCCGACCAGACAGTACGAATTCATCGAACCCGGGGTGTTATCGCGCACACCGTCAATCGCCTCGACCACTACACCGTCCGCGGGTGCAAGTATTTCACGACCAAAGCAAAAGTAATCTTCGTTCTTCGAGCCATCGCCGCGATGGGTTTCGTTCTTTTCGTCCACACCCACTATATCGAACGCAAACTTCTGCGCAGGAACGTCGTGATGATGATTCAATTCTATGGTGTCGCCTCCCCAAACAATGAGCCATTTGCCTTTGAAGGGAAACGAAAGTTCCGTGACATGCTTCTTTGGCGCAGGTTTCGACGTGTCGACGTGCGGTTTGAAATAGAGTCCAGCAATTTTGTTTTGCGCGTCGAGCGCGAGCGTCATATCGAGCAGGCCTCGCTCGCAATGGACAGGGAACATTGTCTCCTCCACACTGCGTTTCGGCTGATCCAACTTCTGCAGTTTGCCGCAGTGCGACGTTAATCCGGTAAAAAACTCGGTTGATTTATCCAGCGGCAACGCCTCGCTCATGTCTTTGTTGAACAGATTTTCGATGCCGGAGTAATCCGCAGCATTGATGAGCTCAATCAGTTTGTTGGCAACCTTGCTATAGGATTCTGTGTCCTGTGCAAAACAGCTTTGAAATAAAGCCGTCAAAGTGAGCACGACAATTGTGGGAATCAATTTTTTCATGAATTATTTAGGTTTCCGGAAATCAGATTCAGATGTGGTCTTTTTAATCGAACGACTTACTTAACGTTGTTCAGCAGCAGATCATTTCGTTTAGCCTCGATGTTTTCCAACTCCTTGGTGCCGCGCTGGACGTGACGGAAGGCGATAGGGAAAGTTTCGCAGTCGTAATTGAAATCGGGCGTGGATTGGACCTGAATATGCACGTGCGGTGCAGAGGTGTTGCCGGAATTGCCGCACTGGGCAATCGGATCGCCTGCTCTCACTTCGTCGCCGACTTTGACGGTCGGGCTGTTCTGCTTCAGGTGGGCGAGCAGGACGTATCGGTCTTTTGCAACTTCGATGCTGATATAATTTCCGGCGACGCTGCCAATGTCGGTGCGACCTCGTTCGTTGTCACGATGATCGCTCTCAACATGTGCGATGTGACCAGAACATGGGCTGTATACGGTTTGGCCAAAACCACCGTCATCCTTCATGATCTTCCAATCGCGAATCTGTTGCATGTTTTCGGCGACCTTGAAGATATCGAGAGCGTATCGTTGCGATTCCAACGTGTAGTGATGGTTGATGATCGGGTCATTCCCACCTTGAACAACACACATCACGCCTTTCATCGGTGAATCGAGAGCGATCTTTGCGCCGGGAGCCGGCGTAGCGATTTGAACGAAATGCCAAACCATGAACGCGGTGCCGATGGAATACATCCCTACGAACGGAATGGAAATTCGACGCGCCGGCATAAGTGCAATGACCAGTTGCAATGCGGCCATGCTCCAAGTGAATGTTTTCATGAACGCCGCTGGATGATTGGGAAATTGGCACGGAACTATGGCAATGCTCAGCAAATACCCGCAGCTCGCGAAGAAAGCCAGGCACGGTAGTGACGTAAACCAGTAACGGAGGGATTTGTTACTGAACGGTTTTGTGAGCAATCCAAAATATATTTTTCCCAACGCAGCACGCGCGATGAAGATGGCCGGCACAATGAACGTTGCCAGAAGCATTAATATGTAAACCGTATTCATGAACATATCCAAGACGTAGCCGACGTATCCAATTGCGAGCAAGAGCAGCGCAAACAGCGTTTCACCCGTGTGAACCAAGACTGTTCTGGCTTTGCTCTTCGCGGCGGTCTCCTGAGCAGGAATGATAGTTTGGGTTTCCATAAATTGCGGGTTGAGCGACTCACCAGTTTCGGCTGAGCGGAGCAGCGCTTCCAATTGTGCTTGAGCTGGAAGTAATTGTTTCCTTCGCGCACGTTGATTCAACCAGTAGATGAACGCATACGTAAAGATGACCGTTACGGTAAAAGTGATTTTTAAGAATGGTTCGCTTTTCTCTCCCCAGACAGAAATCAGCACACCCGTGCCGATCGGAAGCAAATACCACCACAAGATGGATCGTAATAATTGTGATTGCGTGCGAACCGAGTGCAATTCGGCACGCAAGGATTCGACGGTTGTGGCGTCGGGCTTAGGAGGCGGAGTAGCCCGGCGCGCCTGAATAATTCTCCAGCCGATAAAAACGGCGCTGGCCATTACAATTAAGTCGCCAAGGCGTGAAACGGGGGCCTCAGTGTCGAAGAAGAAGAGGCCGAAGATGACCAGAATGAATACGCAACCGAATAATTCACGAGCATCGCGCGCTAGCAATTTTCGGCGCAAATCGCTCATTTTGGTCTGCATTGCCGAGACGAGTTGCGGCGAGGAAACAACTGGAGCGGCAACCGGTTGTTGTTGCCAGAGATTTTTTAACTCCTGGTCATTCATTGGAAGCCTCCTTCAATAAGCAGGAAAGTTTTTTCTTAGCACGATGGAGCATGACACCAACATTACCCGCGCTGATTCCGGTGACTTCGGCCATCTGCTCGTAGCTGAACTCTTCCAGAAACAATGTCACGAGCGCCTTTTCCAATTCGTCCAATTTCGCGATAGCGCTATAAAGATTTGCCAGACGATCGTCCGGCACTTGCTCCGATGGCTGACTCGATTCGATCGTTCGTGCGAGTTCGGCGTGTTCGACGTGCATGACGCGATTAGTGCGTGAGGCGCGACTGCGAACAAATGAAATGGCAGTGTTGATGGCCACGCGGTAAAGCCAGGTGTTGGCAAATTGTTTTTCTTTCAAGGCCGGCAAGCCGCGCCAGATCTGGAACAGGATTTCCTGATATAAATCGTCCTGGTCTGCACTGTTCCACGCATAGACACGGCAGACCTTGAGAATCCGGTTTCGGTTCTCGTTCACCAGTTCCAGGAACTGCTGTTCGTCGGGTTGCGGTGGTTTCAACTATTTGGCCCTTTAATTGATTAGTCGAAACCGGGAAGCCGTTTATTACAAGAAGCCAAACATTTTATTGGTGAGCGCGGAGGATGTTTTCAATCGTTTGTGAAATCCAGGCTTCGGATCTTGGAAAATCCGCGTAACTCTTGATTTCGCTCAGCATTGCATCGTCCGGTTTTATGCCGGCGGTTTGAAGAATCGCGTAATCCTGCAAAGCTTCGGCGAAGACTTCCCAGCGAATCGAGTCCATAGGTTTGCCGTCGGCTCCGGGATAGATGACGAAGGGATCGCCAAACGGAATGTTTGGCCAATCGAAGTTGTCGCCATCGTGAAATGGGTCGCCAATTTTTTCCTGCTCCATGCGATGCCAATAGTTATAGCCCCAGTGAAGAAAACCTTGCGCTCCCTGTTTGTAGAAAAGGAAGCCGGACATGCGAATCTTGGCGAGGGGCGTGTCCATGAAACGATTGAGCCATGGGCCGTGTGGAGAACAACAGTAATAAACCCAGTGCGGGATTTTTTCGTCGATGTAGGCTTGCGCTGAATTGACCATGGGAATGGGCATGTCAGTAAGATGTTCGCGGCCGTATTCGATGTGGCTCAAGGCGTCCATCACCTTCATCCAAGGCGCGAGATCACGAAGGATTTGGCGGGCGTGTTTGTAGTTGGTGAGATGCTCTCCCCCGCCCGGTTCGTCGGATAGATGGAAATAAGAATCGTTGAGGACGTTTTCCTTTGCGAGAAAGTCGTGAAACGCAGGGAGGAATTGTCTTAGGAAATTTGTGTAGGTTTCGGAAAAACCGCTGATGTCCGGCGGCCAGAGCATTTCGTATTCGTTGTTTTTCTTCGTGTAGATGCGGACGGGATTTTTCACACCCCAATAAATCCACAGGTGCGACCATTCGAATTTTTTAAAACCGATCTCTTTGCTCATGTCGAGGAACCGTTTTACTTGAGACCAATCGAACTCGTATTTACCGGGAGCGGGTTCGTTAACAATCAGGAGCTGACATGGACGTTTAAAAGTTTCCCGGCGATCGAAAAACACCGGCACGTAAACGACGTCGGAGCCGTGATCGAGCATGTCTTGCAGTTGCGCGCGAGTGATGTCCCACCAGCGTTGGTCTTCGAACATGCCGGTTTTGTAGTAATCCCACGTGGCTTCGCCCCGCCACCAATGAATGACGTGAAAGTCTTTGCGCGGTTGGACGACGAGCGGTGCGATTTCAATCTGGACGGGTAAGCTGACCTTTTTGCCGTCGACAATTTGGAGTTCGACTGTGATTTCACGTGAACCTGGTTTTGCATCAGCGGGAATATTGAGGGTAATCCAAAATGAACGCGTTTCGTTCAGGCCGGCATTGGCGCGAGTCATATGCCAAAGAGGGTCGGGAACGAGGCCGGGGATTTTGCCAACGCCATCAAGTTCGTTGCTTGAAGTGGCCGTGGTGTGATGCCAAACAGGAACGAACCCGACCAGACGCACACGTGGTTTCAAGTCATCGCCACCGATTACTTTCGCATCCACCAGCAACTCATTTTCGCCGTTGTTGTGCAGGCAGGCCTGAAAGCTAATGCGCGACTTGCGAGCGGCAAGCAGATGAACCGCAGTTTCGGCCGGCTGCGATGTTGGAAAGACGCGGTGCAACGATGTATCCAACCAGAAAGTTGCCGTGTTGCGCCCTTTCGCCGTTGATTTGACTATGATAGCCGCGTCTATCGTCGTTGCCACGCAAACGGTGGCCAACAACGTCCACGCAAATCGGAGAGTCGATTTAGGCATGAGTGAAACGATGCCGTTTGACGGCCCATGGACAAGTAATTATTTAATTTCTAATTTGTCGCACGCAATGAAAGAATTCTATGGCATTCTGAGCGCGCACTGGCGCACGATTCGATTACGCATGAACATCATCGCCGCACGCCGGTTGCTGGCGTTGCCAATATTCTTTGTGTTTGCCGCCTTGTTTGCTCAAGGTGCACAAACTCTTTTTCCTAGTCTCACCGTCGCGCCACTCGACGAGTTGTTTGAGGAAATGAAGGTGACAATCAATGCGACGAAACCAGATTACGTTGCTTTTATCCCGCGTGTTACTGATCCAAATATCAACGATACCGGGAACGAACATTTTCTTGTGTTCGATGGACCCGACGGTTCGCTAATGGCGATTTGGACGCAGAGCACGGGTGAAGGAAATCCCGATCAACATATTGTTTTTGCGCAAAGCAAAGACGATGGAAAAACGTGGTCGACGCCTCGACTTATCTGCGGGCCCGCAAAGCCCGGACAGGGTTTAATCGCAAGTTGGGCGTATCCGATGGTCAGTAAATCGGGCCGCATTTACGTCCTCTACAGCCAACACGTCGGCCGGGTGGATTCATTTTTTCACACGACCGGCTTGCTGACGGGAAAATATAGCGATGACTTCGGAAAAACATGGTCGCAACCGCAGCCAATCGTGATGCCGCGCACCAGTCGCGACAATCCGGAACCCACGATGCCGCCAAATTGCATCACGTGGCAAAAGCCATTACGGTTGACGAAAGACGAACGTTATCTTGTCGGACTTACTCGATGGGCCAGTAAATCGGTGGCGAAGAACCCAACCAAGTCGTGGACTTCTTACCCTTCGGTTGTCGAATTCATGCGCTTTGAAAATCTCGACGACAATCCGGAACCTT
>Ga0265327_10001813_pt1 | contig 25004 bp, 29 predicted proteins | sample 41621metaG_FD_202089 | JGI IMG/M metagenome (GOLD analysis project Ga0265327, IMG submission 202089) | Rhizosphere microbial communities from Carex aquatilis grown in University of Washington, Seatle, WA, United States - 4-16-21 metaG | ecosystem: Host-associated > Plants > Roots > Rhizosphere...
CGCCGTCACGAGCGCCACCAGCGCGGAAACCGCGCAAGAGAACGTCGACAAGTCGCGCGGTACCGCCGATCGCAACGCCGCCCAGGCCAACCCACAGGGCGCCCACGGTGAACTCCCCGCGGGGGCGACCACGACGCCCGCGCCAATACAGCGAAACGGCCCCACCCCGAGCTCCGAGGAGGTGAAGACCGACCCGAAGCCCACGACCAGCGCCGAAGTATCGGCCCTGTTCTCGGCGCTCAACGGCGCGAACGCGGCCATCAACCGTCCGCCGACCGCCGTCACCCCGGCCGGCTCGCAGATCGCCCGCGACACCTCCCCGCCCGCCTGGCAGAAGGATCTGACCATGGGACTCGGGGCGGCGGCCGCGGCGGCTCCCCTGATCGCGCTCTCCTCGAAGGAAGTGAAGCGCGACGTGGCTCCCTCGGGCGAGTCGGCGCGCGACACGTTCTCGAAGATCGTGCCCATGAAGTGGGCCTACGACCCCGCCAAGATGGCCGCGCGCGGGCTTCCGGAGCCTCAGACCGAGGGCACGGAGCACCTCGGACCCATCGCCGAGCAGGTGGAGGCCACGGGGCCGCTCGGCAAGGGCATGATCACCCAGGTCAACGGCACGAAGGCCATCGACATCCAGATGGCCGTCCCTGCCATGATGGCGGCCATCGCCGATCTCGAGAAACGGGTGGGCAAGGCGAAGGGAGCCCCCGCCCGTGGCTGAGCAGCCGTCCGACGAGGACATCCGCCGTCTCTCCCAGGGCCTCCCACCCGTCGCCAGCGGCCCCGAGCTTCCGGCGGGCACCGCCGGCCCGGCCGAGATGCCGGGCGACCGCGTGGAGCCTCCCGTGGGGCCGCCGCCCATCCCCGGCGCGCCGCCCATCCCGCAGACCCCGATCCCCGGCGCACCGCCGCCCGCGCTCGCTCCGCCCCCCGTGGCCCCGGCTCCGCCGGCGGTCCCCGCCGGGACGCACGCGGTCAAGGGCGAGCAGACGGTCAAGCAGGTCCTCCCGAGCGCCATGTCCCAAGAGGGGAACGCCGGCGAGACGGCGGCCCTCAAGGCCCAGCAGGCGGCCGGGGACCAGCAGGGCGAGCTCGGCCAGCAGCGGGCGGGCATCGACGCTCAGAAGGCGGCGGCCATCGCCGACCAGCAGCGCCGGGACGATATCGACGCGCAGGCGCAGGCGCAGGCCGAGGCGGATCGCCGGGCCGAGATTGCCAAGGAGCGCGCCGTCCAGTGGGCCCAGCTTCAGCAGGACGCGAAGAGCAAGCCGCCCATGTTCGGAGTCACCCAGGCCCTCGAAGCGGCCCTCGGGCTGGTCGGGGTCATCGGAACGTTGTCGGTGCGCAACGCGGGGCCGAGCGGGCGCGGCCGGGACTGGGGCGGCGCCGCGTCCCTGGGAATCCAGACGCTCGGACTCATCGACGCCCAGGTGGACCGGGCCCAGAAGCAGCACTCAGCCGAGATCGAGGCGCGATATCACCAGGTCGCCCTGCAGGACGGCTACAACGACCAGCTTGCGAAGCAGGCCCAGCAGGACGTTCTGGCGACCCAGGCGCTACGAATCCGCACCTACGAGCACCTGGGGAAGTTCTACGACTCGCAGATCGCGGCCCTTGGGCCTCAGGCGGCCGCGAACGCCGGCGCCGAGGTTCACGCGAACTGGGACCAGAAGATCGCCGAGGCTCAACAGAAGGCCGGCAAGATCCAGGACGTCGAAGTGTCGACCGGGACCAGCTTCGTCCCCGGACGCGCGGGAGCGGGCGGCCCGGCGCGCGGCGGCACGGACCCCGCGGTCGAGCTGGTGAGGATGGCGGAGAACGGCGCCAAGCGCAGCGAGATCGTGGCCGCGGCGGCGAAGGCGGGGCTCCCCGAAAAGGTCTGGAAAAACCAGGTCGACGCCGCCTTTGTGGAGCGCGAGAAGGGCCAGGCGGCCGGCGAAAAAGCGAAGGCCGGCGAGGAAGATCGGATCATCCAACTCAACGATGGGACCGACCTCAAACTCCCGACGGCGCGCGCGGTCCCGCAGTTCGTCGCCGGGTACCAATCGAAAATGAACGCGCTCGAAAAGCTCAAGCAGTACCGCGCCGATCTCGCCGAGAACGGCAACGTCTACACCCCCGAAGCCACCGCGCGCCGCGAGCGCCTGCACCAGGCTGCCGTGTCCGCCGTGGCCTCCGTGACCTCGATGGGCGCCTCTGATCACTCGACCCACATCGAGGAAGGCACCCTAGGCAAGACCGGGATCTACGCTCTCCCTGGCAGTTCGGGAGCGAAAGACGGGATCGCCGGCACCGACACCGTGATCAAAGACCTCGAAGACTCCGTCAACAAGACGGTCCAGTCCTACCGCAAGGGCAGCGCGGCGCCGGCAGCCACGGCGACCGAGAAGCCCAAGGGGTTCACCCCCCGCCCGCCCATGTCCCTGAAGGGCAAGACCTACGTCGAGGTCGGTCCGGACGACTGGCAGCCGCAATGACCTTCGAGGAACTCCAGAAGGCCGGCGCGAAACCCGTCACCCTCGATGCCCTGAAGGCGCAGGGCGCGACCCCGGCCGGTGAAGCGAAGCCGCCCGCGGCGCCCCCCGGGGCCGGAGAGACGTTCTCCCGTGGCGCCTCCTCCTTCGTCCCCTTCGGGAAGCAGGCCGAAGCCGCCTTCAACACCCTGCCCATCGTCGGGACGGGCAAGTCCTACTCGGATAACCTCGCCGACGTGAATGCCCGGACCAAGGCGGGCGAGGCCGCGCGCCCCGTGTGGTCGAACCTCGGCAAGGGCACCGGCCTCGCGGCGTCCGTGCTCGCCCCCGGTGGCGTTCCAGCCCAGGCCGCGCTTGGAGCCCTCACAGCGGGCGGCGAAGCGAACGCCCAGGGCAAGCCCGTGCTCGAGCAGCTCGGGGCGGCGGGGACCGGGGCGGCCACGCAGGGGCTCGTCGGGCCGATCGTGAGCAAGGCGGCCGGGGCGGCCCGCGCGGGCCTGCAATCACTGGGCTCGGCGGCTGAGGGCCGCATGGTCGAGCGCGGGGTCAACGATCTAGGGGTCGGTGCAGGCAAGCGCGCCACAGCGGCCGTCCAGGCCAAGGCCGACGAGATCGGCGAGGCCATGGCCGACAGCCCGGCGCTGCGAAAGGCCGCCGAGATCCACGCGAACACGGGCAAGGGCGCCAAGTTGCTCGAGCAGGCCGACAAGCTGCGGAAGCAGGGCTCCAAGGAGCTGGCCGAAATCTACAACTCGGCAGCCGCCCCCGGGTACCGCCCCACCGACTACCTGCATGACACAGGGGGCGTCCCCGAGGCCGCAGACGACGTCGCCACCAACCCGGTCGCCCATAAGTATCTCGGCCCCGAGGCGGAGGCGAAGCTCCAGGCCAAAGCCGATCAGCCCGCGCGCCAGCGGCCAATGCCCGAGCCCGACGAGTCGGTGACCAGGCCGAACGTGGCTCCGCCGTCGATGGCCGGCCCCGCGTCGACCGCCCCGGCCGGTGGCGTTCCGGTGAAGAGCGTCACCGCGAAACTCGACGCCCGCATCTCAGAGCTCGCCAAGGGCACATCGACCGAGCGGGCGCAGGCGGCAGAGCTGGCTAGGATTCGCGACGAATTCGCCGGAGCGCGCACGGGGAAGATGCACCCGCGCGAGCTCCGGGCGGAGCAGTCCGATTACCAGGGGCAGGCCAAGTTTGGGCAGACCGCCGCCGAGGCCGTGAAGGCCAAGGCCAACGCCGAGGCGTCCAAGGCCGTCGGGGATGCCCTGCTCGAGCACGTCACCGGGATGGGCTTCAAGGACGCCACGGCCTACGCCGAGGCGAACCCAGGCTCCCTGGCTGACCGAATCCTGAAGGCCAACGGCAAGGTCACGGCGGCATCTCGGATCGAGGATGTGGTCGCCGCGCGCGCGGGCAGCAACCCGGGCGCTCCCCACCGCCTGACCGCGCTCGTCCATGGCGCCCGCCACGGTGGGGCGGCGCTCGCCGGCCTCGCGGCAGGTGGGCTCGGCCACGGCGGCGTCGGGGCGGCCATCGTCGCGGCGGATGCGGCGCTCACCATGGCCCCCAAGGCGCTGCGGAAGCTCGATCCGCAACTGGCCAAGCTGGTCGCCGTAGGTCGCCAGCAGGGCTGGACGGCGCCGCAACTGGCCGCGGCCATCGCGCGCGGCTCGACCGCCGAGGGCTCCTATGGATCTTGATCCCCAGTTTCTCGTGGCCACCACCGGTTTTCTCGACTTCCTCGCGGGCAACCCGAAGACCATGACCATCGTGCGCCACGAGAAGGCGCACCAGATGGCCCGCAAGATTCGCTCTGCCGTGCGCCATTACGTGGCAGGCACCGAATGGCCCGGGCTGTCTCTGGAGGCCGTACCGTGGAACTGGAAGCGCATCGATTCGCAGTGCGAGGACTTCGACCCGACTAACGCCGCCGTGTGGACCGCGCTCGTCCAGTGCCTGCCCGCCGAGCACGCCGAGCTATCGGGAGGGTACACCGGGGCCATGATGCGCGTGCTCGATTACGTCGACCAGCAGCGGCCCCACAACGCCGACGTCAGGATGCAGGGGATCCGAAAGCGCCCGCCCTGCCTCTCGGACCAGTACCGATGGCAGCGCTGCGTGGAGGTGGCTGAAGAGCCCCTGATCGTGCTCCAGAAACTCCACGACCGGCGCCTCACCGGGGCGCACGTGGACTGCCTCCAGGTCATGTATCCGGCCATCCTGGCGGTCATCACGTCCGAGCTGATTCAGGCGCTGGCGGCCCAGGGCAAAAACTGGAACCTGCCGCGTGACAAGGAGCGTTACTTGAGCCTGTTCCTTGGGGATTTCTCGTCCCCCGGGCTCCAAAGCGCCATTCAGCAGCAGATCAAGGACCTCAAGGCGGCCGAGAAACCGCCCGCGAAACCATCGTCGGCGGCAGGATCGCGGGTCGCCAAATCGTACGGGCCGGCCGGGGCCGCAGCCGCCAAATAGGCACGGCAAGGGAGAAGCACATGGGCAATCCAGCATTTTTCGTCGACGTCGCACCCTTCATCGCCAGCTCTGGTGTCGTGGTCGACGCCTTGGGCAACGCGACCGCCACGGGCGCCACAACCCTGTTCACGAAGCCTTTTAAGATCAACGCGAAGACGTCCTTTTCGTTCTTCGTCCAGTCCAGCGCTGGTTCCACCGGCGTGGCCACGGCAACGGCGTCTCCTGGAACTCCGGCCGCCAACACCGCATGGAAGATCCAGGCGTCCAACTGGGACCAGGACTCCAAGGGCGCAGCCTATCCGGCCCAGTGGTTCGACGTGACGGGCTCCTACGGAGCCGCCGACACGCACACCTTCCCCGGTGTCCACAACTTCAAGGGCGCGTTCACAGGGGCCAGCCAGAACGATTTCTTCTCGTCTTGGGTATGCCCATACGCGTTCATTCGGTTCGCGCTGATCCAGGCCAGCGGCACCGGGATCTACTCCGGGCAGTTCTACTCGGGCGAGGTCTGATCCATGCCGACCACGTCTCCCAACATGGGCCTGACGGTCCCCCTGGTTGGGGACGCGGGCACCGGGTACGCCACCAACATCTCGGCGGCGCTCAACCTGATCGACGCGCACAACCACACCTCGGGGAAGGGCTTGCCCGTCCCGACGGCTGGCCTGAACATCAACGCCGACCTCGCGTTCGCCGGCTTCCAGGCGACTGGCCTCGTGGCGGCGGTCTTCAACCAGCTCGCCAACACGACCACCAACCTCACCAACCAGGCACTGACGAACGTGCTCGGGCGTCCCTACTGGCGGGACAACAGCGGCGTGATCAAGCAGGTGACCTTGGCGGGCGACCCCATCTCGGGGCTGTCCGCGCTCACGCTCCAGGCTATCGCGGCCCCCGCGACCCCGGCATCGGGATTCGGCGTGGCCTACATCGACAGCACCTCCAAGGCGCTCGCCGTGAAGAACGACGCGGGCGTTGTCTCGCACACGGCGCGCACGCTGGCGGTGGTAGCTTCGCAGTTCGTCACCGGGCTCAACGACGCCGGAGTGCTATCCACCGCACAGGTGAACTTCTCCGACCTCACGGGAAGCATCCCGGCCGGGCAGGCTGCGCTCGGGTCGCTTCTGCTCACCGCGGTAGGAGCTCCCGGGACCCCGGCGGCCGGCAAGGGCTCGGTCTACGTCGACAGCACCTCGAAGAACCTGGCGGTCAAGAACGACGCGGGTACCGTGAACCACGGAGTGCAGACGAAGGCCGCGGTCGCCAGTAACTGGATTCGCTCGATCGCCGATGACGGCTCGTCGCTCCAGTCGCAACCGGCGTTCAGCGACGTCTCCGGCACCGCGAGTCTGACCACGCAGGTCACGGGCCTCTTGCCGATCCTCAACGGAGGGACCGGGCAGTCCACGGCCGGCGCCGCGACGGACGCGCTTCACCAGGGCACGTTCACGATCGCGGCGGTCAACGGGACCACCGACCTTTCAACCGTGTCTGGTCTCTATGGCACCGTCACCGGGTCGGGTGTGTTCACCACCACGGCGCTCGGGACCGTCGCGGCCGGCACGGTTCGAATCTGCACCATCGGCGCAGGGTGCACGTGGGCGCTGACCAACGGCGCATCCCTGCTCACTCCCGGCGCACAGGGACTCGGATTGAACTCCGGAGATACCTGCATTGCTATCTCCCAGGGTTCGGGAACATGGCGCGTATTCCCGGTCTACTCGTCGCTCTACGGATTCACGGAGGCCGCGGCCGGCACTGTCGGCGTTCAATACTCGGGAGCCACGCCACTTCGGGTTTCCGGCTCTTACGTCGGTGTGTTCGGCGTGCTCAACGTCGGCGCGAGCGGCTCTGCGCCGGCGGCCGGGATCTACTTCAATGCCAACGTCGGATCCGGCCTGTTCCAGGCTGCTACCGATGACCTCGGGTGGTCGGCGGCTGGTACTCAGCAGCTCCACGTCAACGCCAACGGCCTGATCCACAACACTCGCCACCAACTCAAACAGGGCGCGGCAGTCGCCAGCGCCACTACCATCACCCTCGGCAACGACGGCAACGTCTTCCCGATCACCGGTACCACGGTCATCCAGACGATCACCACGACCAACTGGCAGGCCGGTTCGCGGGTGACGCTCATCTTCGGAACCGGCACCGCCTCTCAGGTGACCAACGCCGGGAACATCACCTTCCGCAGTGGTACCGCCCTGACCACCACCACCAACGGCGCTTGGGACTTCATCTACGACGGCACCGCGTGGCGCTGCCAAAACTAAAGGAGCGTCCATGTTGAATCTCACGGTCAACGTTCCGGTCCCGAATATCGCCAAGATGCGCGTGGTCGTGGTCGACCTCAACGGCGACACGAACACGGCGCTCGTGACGGTTTCCGCCCAGGGTGCGGGGGCGCTCCCGTGGCCGCAGCTCTTCACGCTGGGCATCCGCGACGGGTCAAGCGAGGGGCTGCGCGCCAAGGGCACCCCGCTCGGCTACGGCGACATCCTCGAGGTCTTCGGGTTCACAACCCCCACGGGGTTCACCGACCTCGTCACCGCCTACGTCGGGGGCGGCATCAGCGCGCGCAACAAGGCGGCCGAATCCTACCTCGTGACGCTCGGGGCGCTCCCGGCCGGGACCGTCGCATGAGCCCGCAGTTCGCCAGCCACGAAGCGTTCGAGAACCTCGGCGACCGGGTCGAGGACCTCGCCATCGAGCACCGGCAACTCCGCGACCGCTTCGACGCGCACACCCTGGCGTTGGCGGCGGCCATGGAGGGCGTCAAGCTCCAGCTCCAGGCGCTGCGCTGGATCGGCGTCACCATCGCGGGCGGCGTCATGGCCGTCGTGGTTGCTGTCGTCATCGGCTGGGTAGTGCGCAGGTGAGTCGCCTGGACGCGTTCCTGGCATCCTTGGGGCTCGGCACCTCGGCGGTCACCACCTACGCCCTGGCGAACCCTGGTGCGGTCCCGACGTGGCTTGCGGTGACGTGCGTCGGTGTGTCGGGGTTCTCCCTCGCCTACGCTCGGCTCCGCGGCGCGAAGGTCTGACCCATGGGCCTCTTCAGTGACTTCCTGGATACCGAATCGAAGACCGACCGCGTTGACCTGCCGGCGGTCCTGACCGAGCACCTCGCCGAGACCATCATCCGGGCTGCCACCGGCGGCATCGAGGCGGCTCTCAGCCTGGCCATGCTCGTACGTCAGATGCGCTCGGCAACCACCCCCCGGGCTCGGGCGCTGGCGCTGGGGTGTCTCCGCGAGCTCGCCACCGTCGACGCGGCCATGTCTGAGACCCTGGCGGCCGTCCGCTCGGCCCGGGATGCGGTCGCGCTGGCGGCTCAGTCCCTGACCGTCGACCTCGCAAAGCGTCGGTAGACAAACCGGAACAGGGACGACGGGGGCCGGTTTCGGTAACTCCGGTAACCTTCGAGTTTCTCTAAGTCCGCGTCCGTGGCCGAGTTGCGGCCGGTCCCAACTACCTCAAGCTAGTGCGTCTACCAGTTTCGCCATCCTCGCGTTCGTAAGCACGCGACTTCTAAGCGGAATGCCTCGCGCCTGTCAAGCGCCTTCGACCTCGGTAACTTGTGGTAACTCCCGGGGCTCGGTCAGTCGCCCGTGAGCGGACATTTGAGCGGACTTCTCCGCAACGCCCGGGGCGATGTAGTGCCGGCGGGTGGTCTCGATGCTCAGGTGCCCGAGCGCCCGGGTGATGCTGGCGTCCGAGGCTCCCCCGGTAACTCTCAACGTGGCGTTCAGGCCGCGCAGCGAGTGCGGCACGACCCTCTCCACCCCGGCGGCTCGGCACAGGTCGCGCACCTTGCGGCTCAAGGCGTCCTTCCGTGCCTTGTGGGCGTCCTTCGAGGCCTCCCCCTCCCACGGGAACAGGCGCTCCCCCGGCTCGCGGCCCGCGGCGGCGCGGACCAGGTGTGGCACGAACGCCGGGTCCACCGGCACCTCGCGCTTCGCGGCGCGCGTCTTCGTGCCGGCCACCCACAGCAACCTCCCACGGTCGTCGACATCTCGGACCTGAAGCTCGACCACCTCCCCGGGGCGCAGGCCGCAGAATGCCTGCGTGGCGGCGGCCAACGCCAAAGGGGAACCATCGGCCAGCGCGGCGCCGATGAACTTGCGCGCGTCGTCAATCCTCAACTGGCGTTTCCCTCGAACCACGTCCCCGCTCACCTCGCACCCCGCCAGGACCTTCGAGGGCAGGCCCAGCCACGACACGAACCCCTGGAGCGCCGCAAGCATCCCAGTTTGCGTTGCACGGGCCGTTTCCTGGGTTGCGGCTGCCCATGCCTTCGACCACGAGAAGCGCCCCACAGGCGCCAGTTCGTCCCACCTGGCGACGGCTCGAAGCCGGTATCCGAGTGTCACCACCGATTGCGGCCTCAGCGGCGCTTTGTTCCGCGTCCCGAGGAACGCCAGATATTCCGTAACGGCGACCCCCATCAGCCGCCCGTCGGCGACGATGAAGCGTCGGTTCCTCGCGATCCAATCCGCGGCATCGACCTCGCTGTCGAACAGCCTCGATTGCCGCTTGCCCGTGATGTCCTTCGCCCAGACCAACCACCGGGCATGGTGGCGGTAAGGCGTCTTTCCGATCCATGAATACATAGGGTCCTCCTCGTGGAGGCCCCCGTCGTCTCCTATTCCGCTTTCAAGGCCCTGACCGCTGGCCGCGCCGGCAGTCTGCACAGACCTCTCGGCCTCCGCAAGCGCGCGCCGCAGCACTTCGACGAGGCTATTCACGCTCGAACCACGCCAGATAGGCCAACAGCACCCCGACCAGCCCGCCGATCAGGAACAGGGCGGCCCCGGCGAGCGGATCACAGCCCATTGACGCACGTGCGGCACGGCGCGGTGCCCATCCAGCAGTGGACGCACCGCCGATGGGTGGACCAGGGTCCGGGTACCTGGTTCACGAAGGCCCGCATCACGAAGTCGGCGGGCGGGTTCGGCGGCACCTGGATCGTATAGTCGCACTCGATGGCGTCCACAGAGGACTCGGAGTCGTGCTCAGACCGCGGGCGAACGAATCCGGTCTTGACCAGCTTGACCGTCGTCACGCGCACGTCGGCGGATGCCATGGCCTTGAACATGGCGACCTCGTTCGGGTACCTTGCATCGTCGACCACGAAGACCTCACCATCACGGAAGTAGTGCGACGACCGGATGGACTCCACGCAGGCGCGGGTCCAGACGTCATGGCCAAGGTGCGTGCGGACGGCGCTCCCGAGTAGTTGCAGGAAGCGGCGGGGGGACATGCCGATGCGCTCGTCTTCCGTTTCCTTTTCCACCTGGGTCCCGAACAGTTGCGCGTCGGTGAAGTCGTGGACGTCGCGGGCGATGTCCTTCAACGGCCCGGCCGACGAGCGGATATGCGCGCCGTGCGTCCCGTGGAGCCATTTCGCCAGGGTGGACTTACCGCTCCCTGCCCGGCCAGCGATGACGACCACCTCAACCACGGCGCCACACCCCGTCCCGGCGGATGAACAGCATTTGACGCTTGCCATTGGCGTGGACCACACAGTGCGCGTGTGACCAACTCGAAGGACCGGCGTTGTAGCCCAGCCTCAGCTCAGTGCTCGTCCCCACCTGATAGGTCCCCTCGGAGATGCCCGCCGTGTGGCTGTGGCCGATGACCGACTTGTGGCCAAGTCTCCGGAGATTCCGGATGCTTCCCCGTGACCCGTTCGGGCCGCGGTTTCCGTGGATTCCGAGCTCGACGCCAGCGAGCACGAACGACTCGTCTTCATTCAGGACCCGGATCGACTTGTCGGCGGGCATCGGCAGTGCCTCAAAGGCGGTCTTCAGGGCACCGGCGTACCGCGGCCCCCCGCTCGTCATGTGAGCCGACGCCACCAGCTTGCCGGCCAACTCCAAGTAAAAGGCGGCGTTTCGGGGGTCACGCTTCCAGTCTACCGAGGGGGAGCACAACCAGCGGCGGAGCATGTCGCCATGGTTGTCAGCGACCGCAACGAAGGTGCATCCTGCCGGGGTCCGATTGACCATCCATTGCCACGCGGCCTCGACCTCTGCGCGCACGTCATCACGATCTGAACCTGCGAGCGCGGTCGCAATGAACGGGTCGCCAGCCGAATGCGGGTTGCAGCTCATCGAGTCCATCACGTCCCCTGCCACGATGTGCTCGGGCTGGAGGTACTCGACGATTCCCCCGGCCCCGAAAGTCGCGCGGTCGACGTGCTCCGCCGTGGTCCCAACGTGGACGTCACCGAGGACAATGGCCACGGGGCGCTCCGCTTCCTCGACCCGACCATCGGCGTGGTACTCGTGCGCCAGGTCGACCACCGTCGACGTGCTCGAATCGAACGAGACGTGCCGCACGTGGTAGCCGGCATCGTCGACCTCGACCACGACCGCCGAGTAGGAGTGATGGAATTCCCCCTGCTTGCCGGCCTTGGTCGACGTGTAGTTCGGCAGGGTGCAGGCGCCACTGGACAACATCAGCTTGGCGGCCCCGCTCCCGGGACCAGCGATGCTCTGGAGGGCGACCTTGGGGTGTCCGACGATTCCCGAGGCCATCCCAGTCATGGCGTCGAATCCCGACAGGGGCTCGCTGGCGGTCGGCTGGATGCTCACGTCGGCCAGCAACACGAGGCCAGGGGCGACTTCCAGGCGGGTGTTCAGCAAGTAGGGCAGGAATTCGGGCGACCACCACTCCGCTTGTTGCTGCGCTTCGGTCCATGCCGAAGTGGCATTCCTGTAGCGGTAGGGGCAGACAATCAGCTCCGCTTTCTTCGCGGCGGCCATCGTCCTGAGACAGCCGAGAAACTCCAGGTTGGGCGGCGTGGCGTTCTGCGCCGACGTGATCACGAACGTTCGCGCCCCGGCGAGGTCGCGCGAGAAGGTCGTGGGACCCACCTCTGTCACCTCGTCGTAGTCAAGTTCGGCCGTCGGCGTCACGGTCTTCGCGCCGCGGGCCTTCACATCTGCGAACGTCTCCACCTTGGCGCCTATCGGCATCCATTTCGTGACGTCGTTGGTCTGGAGACAGACCACGCGGGGCTTGTAGCTCTTCACGCAGATCCACGATGGCTTGCCTCCGTGGTCCCTCCCTCCGCGGCACATGCCGGGCTTCCCGCACCGCGGGCACGTCGGGGCGTCAGGGCGAGGCTCGCGCGGCATTAGCGGCTCTCCCCGGCGGCGATGCGCGCCAGTTCGGATGCGGGAATCAGGCGGCGCCTACCCAGGGAGACGGTTCGGATCTCCCCCTTGGCGACCAGGTTCCACAGATGGCGCGCCGTCACCGAAAGCTGGGAGGCGGCATCGGGAACGGAGAAGAGAACCTTCGTCGGTGCATCTCGAAGCGTTGCAGTTTCCATAGATTCAAAGTGACACCTTCGAGGGCAGCAAAGTGCCCAACAACTGCCACGGACTGAGTCGCACTGAGATGGCTTGCACCAGCCTGGGTTGTTGGGCACTTTGCGCAAGAGAGGTAGTGCACTCTCTTTCTATGGTGAACGAAGCCGAAACCGAATTCCGCTCTCTGGCCTCCGAGCACGGACTGATGCTCCCTCCCTCCCTCAAGACCGGCCCCGGCGTGTCCTACTGCGGCACGGACACGAAGCCCAACGGCAAGGACGGGAGGTATCAGGTCCATCTCGACGGTCACCCGGCCGGCTGGGTCCAGAACATGGGGCGCGACAACGACCCCGTGAAGTGGAAGTTCTCGGGCTCGACCAAGCGCGAGTCGTTCGTGGACGTGGCCGAGGAGGCCCGTCGGAAGGAGGAGCGGAGGGTGGCGGAGGAGGATCGGAAGCGGGAGGACGCCAGGTCCAAGGACCTCTTCACCGCCCTGTGGAACTCGGGCAACGAGGCCCCCCACGAATATCTCACCCGCAAGGGCGTCGGGACACACGGAACGCGCGTCTACGCCGGCAAGCTCTACGCGGCGGCCCTGGACGTGGACGGCAACCTCCACGGCGTCCAGCAGCTCGACTCGACCCCTACCAAGCGGTTCGAGAAGGGCTCTCATCCCAAGGGGCGGTTCTTCCCCATCAGCACCCCAGGCCCGGTCATCGTGATCACTGAGGGGGTGGCAACTGGGGCGACGATCCACGAGGTCACGGGACTCCCCGTGGCGTGCGCATTCGGGCGCAACAACCTCCTGCCCGTGGGCGAGGCACTGGCGGCGCGGTATCCCCAGTCCCGGCTCGTGATCGCCGCGGATGACGACCACGCCACCGACGGCAACCCGGGCCTCACGGATGCCACCACGGCGGCTCGGGCGCTGAACTGCAAACTCGTGGTCCCCGCCTTCACTGGCGAGCGCGGCCCGAAGGATACCGACTTCAACGACATGGCGCGTCTCGAAGGAAAGGACTCCGTGGCTCAAGCATTCGCAGCGGTACTCAATACCCCCGACCCATCGCCACCGGCGGACCCCGACCTCACCCCGCTGGTGCTTGACGACCCGTCGGATATCGGCAACGGTCTGGCCTTGGCCTCAGAATTCCGGAACACCCTCCGCTACGCGCTCGGGCTCGGGTGGCTGTCGTGGGATGGGCATCGGTGGGCACCCGACACCACCGGGGCGGTCACCCGGGCGGCGTGGTCCGTCGCTGACCGGATGCTCCAGGGCGCAGAGGACGAGCTGAACGCGGCTAGGACCGCCATGGAAGCGTTTCGCGGGCGTCCTGGTGCAGAGGATGACGGAGAGGCCAGGGCGGCGGCCAGGGCGCGCCTGAGGGATGCCAATGCGGCCGTCAAGCACGCCGTGCAGACCAGGGGCGGCGGTCGCATCAAGACCATGATCGACAACGCCAAGGAGACCGAGACGGTGCGGGCTCGGGTCGAGGACTTCGACCAGCACCACAACGAGCTCACCGTGGCCAACGGGACCATCGACCTTGAGACCGGCACGCTTCGCGCCAGCCTCCCCGCGGACCTGTCCACGCGCATGAGCCCCGTTATCTTCGACCCGAACGCAACCTGCCCGCGGTGGGACCAGTTCATGCGTGAGGTCTTCCTCGAAGACGAGGAGATGATCGAATACGTCCAGCGCGCGGTCGGGTACAGCCTCAGCGGCGACATGACCGAGCGGGTGTTTTTCTTTCTCTACGGCGTCGGCGCCAACGGGAAATCGGTGTTCATCGAGACAATCGGGGCCATGATGGGAGACTACCGGCTCCCCATCTCCATGGAGACCTTGGCCGAGCAGAAGAACGTGGGCGGGGCTGGCCCCCGCTCAGACCTCGTGCGGCTTCGCGGCTCCCGGCTCGCGACGGCATCCGAGGGCGCCCAGGGAATGCGCCTGGACGAGCGGCTGGTCAAGGAGTTGACCGGCGGCGAGCCAGTCGTGGCGCGCGCCCTGTACGAGGCGGAGATCAGCTTTCACCCGACGTGCAAAATCTGGCTCTCGACGAACCACCTCCCGGGCATCCGCGATACCTCTGAGTCCATCTGGGATCGCCTCCACCTGATCCCGTTCGAGGCGCGGTTCACCGAAGGGCAGCGCGACCCCGGCCTCAAGGCCAAGTTGATGGAGGAACTCCCGGGCATCCTGGCGTGGTCGGTGCGCGGCTACCAGGCATGGCGTGAGCGGGGCCTGGAGAAGCCCCAGGCGGTCAAGAATGCCGGCGCAGGGTACAGGACCGGCGAGGACACCATCAGCGTCTTCCTGGGGCAGACGTGCAAGATGGGCGCGGACCTGTGGATTGCAGGCAGGGACCTCACGGGCGCCTATCACCAGTGGTGCAACGCCGGCATGGAAAAGCCCATGACCAGCAAGCGGTTCGGTAAGGAGCTGCGCCGGCTCGTCCCTGGGTTCGAGGAGCAGCAGCGGCGCATCGACGGCAAGGTCGTCAGCGGCTACCGGGGCCTCGCGCTCCTCAATACGTAGCCGAACGCCAGGCAGTAGCACTGGAGCCACCCCTAACCCGGGTGGCTTTTTTGCGTCTGGGGACCGGAGGACGCCAGGGTGTAACCCAATATGAGGTTACAAACGGCCTTTTTACAACCTTCTCTACTAGAAAAAGGGGGGTTTTTCTATAGGGGGTTTCCTGGAAAAGGGCACCTGTAACCCCATCTGAGGTTACAGAGCGTGTGGGCAATGTAGGCATCCGGGCTGTTCGGACGCTCCCTTTGGCGTATTCCCCAATGATTCCAACGTTGAGGAAGAGAACGGCCCCCTGAAGCCTACCGGCGACTCCCCGAGGCGCGACACTACTGGGGCGTTTTGCCCCGGTAAACTTTGCCGACCACCCGCGTTACCACTGAACACGTTGTGCCGGCAGCCGGGCTGTTACGCTTGTAACAACAATTGCGCGACGCAACAGGGCCCCCGAAACCGTGTGGTCGCGGGGGCCCTGTGGTGGCGGTCGAGTGCTATTTGATGCCGGCGGCGGCCATCTCGGCCCGGCCCTCGTCGATGATTGCGCACTCCTCCGCGGACAGCACCCGTCCGTGTGGATTGTGCGCGTCGCCGTTGAGGATCGCGACCGCGGTCGACAAGGCCCCCAGGCGCTGCGACACGCCGTGCAGGCTCTGCGAAGCGCTGTCCAGCCTGGCCAGGACGTCTTGAGCCTCCCGTGGGAGCCTGTCGTCCACGGTCATCGGCTCGACCTCGACCTCGACGCCGTCTAGCGGCAGGTCCAGAAGTTCGGCCCCGAGCGCCTTGCCAATGAACATCGGCGATAGCCCAGGGCATTCCCCAACTGCGGCGAGCGCCTTCGAGTCTCCGTAGATGGCGGAGGCGGCGTTGAATGAGCGAGCCCAGGTCAGGACGCCCGACTCCCAGCGCTTGATGAACGCGCCCTGGCGGCCCGCCACGAGTGCCACAGAGCCATTAGCGACGGCGTTCCGTGCGCTTTTCGGCGTGACGATGTAGCCGCAGGCCCACCCAGCAATCTGCGCTGCGGCGGCAATCTTCGCGTCCTTGCGTGGAGCGACGACGTAGCCAGCATGGGCGAGCGCCGTGGCATCCGGAAGCGGGGTGTTCTCGCGCTCGTCGCAGGCGTCCTTGCGCGACCCGCAAACATCCTTGCGAGACTCGATGATCCGGCGCGGCGGCGTGAACCTCTTGTCATTTGGGAACGGCGACGACGCCCGCAGTGCCACGACATCTAGCCTCCATGCCTCAATCCATGCGTCCCCAGCGGCCTCGTAGGAGGCGAGGACGCGCGCTTGGACCATGGAGTGGTCTGGCACGGGGCGACCGCCCTTCTTACCTACTCCCTCAATCCCAGGCCGCTCTCTCATGGAGCGCAGCTCCCCGCCCCAGGCCTCCGCCGGGTCGTCCAGGCGGTGGCAGAGGTCGCGCATCGCCAGAAGCTTGGCCTTGGCGTCAGGTAGGTCGCGGGTGGTCTTCATGACCGAGGAGTCCTGGTCAGAGAGTCCGTGGCCAAGAACCTCGTCGATCCTTGAGCCGAGAGTCTGTGCGGTCTGCTTCGTTCCCATGCATTAACAGTAGCATCTTCCAGGGAGAAGGGGTCCGAAATCGACAGGTTGTTGGGCACTTTGCGCCCGTGGCATGCCTCATAGTGGGTGAGTAGCAAGTTTCGTAGCAACCCCAACGGAAGGCACCCCATGAACCCCACGACCCGACCGCCCGCTCCCCCGCCCGTCCCTGCCACCCATATCGAGCGCGAGGGGCGACAGTTCCTCCTCGACCAGCTCGCCGCCGCCGGCGACCGCGTCTCCCAGGGGCTCTTCGAGTTCCAGGGCGCGGTTCTGGCGGAGGCGCGCCGATGATCGCCGCCGTGGGCATGTCGCTCCTATTCGGGAGCTCCCTCGTCGCTCTGTGGCTGGCGTTTCGCCTCCCGGGTGTGCGGATGCGCGACTGGCACAAACTCGAGGTCACCGTCGGGCTGCCACAGCCTGTGTGCGACTGCGCCAAGGCCAAGGCGGCCGGCGCGGCCCGTGCGGCTCGCATCTTGGAGCAGGCGCAGAGTGACGCGCGGCTCGATGCCCACATCTCCCGCGTCAAGGCCCTGAACGCTTGCCTGCGCTCGGGAGTGGCCAAGTGAGTTACTCGATGGTGAGCTCACTGGGGAACATAGAGCGCCCCGTGTGCCTTCGGGTGCGTAAGGACGCCGACCCGGTGGTCATTCACTCCCGGGTGAACCCTGACAGCGACGTCGCCCGGTGTGGCTGGAGGCGCACGTCGTTCACCTTGGCGGAGCCTGTACCGTTCCACTACGCCAGCGGCAAGGTCACGTGCCCCGAGTGCCGCGCCCGCAACCAGGTGCGCACGAAGTCCATCGGCATGAAGCAGCAGCGCCCGGTGACCGCGTGAGTCTCGCCGACGTCGTCATCGCGTGGGCGCTGCCCGCGGCGCTCCTGGTGGTCGGTGGGGGCGTCGGCATCGTCACCGTGCTCCTGGCGAGCGCCACGCGCGAATACCGGAAGCAGAGGGACACCGATGAGGCGTAGCACAAAGCAGCGCCGCGCCGCCGCTCGCCGCAACTGCCACATCGCTTTCCTGGCGTGGGTGCCCACGGCCATGAGCCTCGTATCGCTTCCGCCTTGCCTCTGTCGGCCAGTCAACCCTCAGCACAAAGGAAACCAATGACCCCAGAAATCGAGATTCTGACATCCGCCACGCGCGACTCCATCATCATCAGCGTCTTCCCTGGATCGGCCCCGGGAAAACTTCGCTTCACCGTCGAGACGCCCATGGTCCTGGCGACCGTCGCAGGTCTCGATACGAGGCTGTTCGCCGAGGGCGTTGCTAATGCGTTCACGGCCGCGGTGCGGAAGTAGCCATGACCGACGAGCAACTCAGCGTCTTCAACTCCATGTCGATCATCGTCGAGGCACTGATCGGCCTCGTCCACCCCGATGCCCTCAAGGCGGAGGTCGAGAAGGTCCACGCCAAGCGCGCGGCGGCCGAGGCTACGCGCAAGGTGGAGGCGGAGGCTCTCGAGAAGGCCCGTGCCCAGGTTGCCACGGAGGCGGCCGCTGCACAGGCCGCGCAACACGCCATTCCGGCGGCGGTCCCCGAGGTCACCCCGATCAAGGGCTCGCGCAAGGCTGACCGTCAGGTAGCACCAAATGGGGTGGTTCTTCCCGTGAAGGGGAATGAATTTAGCGGGAAGGATTACCAAAAGGCGGTTCTCGCGCTCCAGGCCCCCCTGCCGCCTGCAAAGCCGAGGCGGGCGCATACCGCACGAAACAGGCAGGGGTGAACGTATGAGAACCGATTACAGCTTCGACCTCGCAACGAGACACAGGGTCGCGACACGCCATATGTGGCAGGGCGTCGACGGGCACGTCTACGTGGGGCTTGGCTACAAGCTGCCCGAGGCGCAGCACGCCGAGTGCCTGCCGTGGGTCACGACCGCAGGTGCTCCAGCCGAGGAGGACGAGGTCAAGGCCGCGTGGACGAAAATCGCTCACGTCAAGTTTCCAGCCGGTCGCCCCCCGAAGGCCCGCCACACGGGCCAGGCGAAGCTCACGCGCGTGCGGCTGACCGATGCCGGTCTCCAACAGACCTTCGAGGCGCAGTTCAGCGCGGCTCTGGCGGACTGCCGGCGGGCCTCGCGATTCGGCACGGCGTTCGATTCGTTCCCTGGCGGCGCCAGCCTCGCGCTGTTGGACCTGACCATGTTCGGGCCTGGCGTCTCCACCGACCTCGCCATGGCGGCCGACATGCGCGACTGGAAGCAGTGCTCACGCATCCTGTCCATCCCGGGCGAGTCGTTTCGGCAGGCCGAGCTTCAGCGCCTGTTCACCCTGGCGGCCGAGAAGCCACCGCTGCCTGACCACGCAATCCCCCGGTACTTCGGGGCGCCCGAGGGAGCGTAGGTCGTGATTCCGCAGCCCCGGCCGTGCCGACTGTGTTTTCCCGTGCTCTGTCGGGCCGTGCTCTTTGCGCCCGGGGCCTTCTGGTGCGAGACAGCGAATTGGGCGCTCGGGGAACTCGGACCGCGTGAACTCCACGCGTTGGCCACGCGCCTAGTGGCACGGGGTCAGTCATGACCATGAGGCGCCCACCGCCAGCCCTCGCCGCGGAATGGCGCCAGCGGCTCAAAGACGACGGGTTCGACGACCACGAGGACCCATCGGGCAGGCTGCGCACCGTCGGCCCTCAGCGCGGCGTGGACCCGGTAACGCTCATGGAGGGTAACGGGCACTGGTTGCGCTCTGCCGAGTACCACGACCTCCTCCTAGCGGCCATGCATGCGCCGTCGTTCACGCAGCGGTGGTCCCCGCGGCAACGCCAGGTTCTCGAGCTCCACGCGGAGGGCAGGTCCTACCGCGACATCCGCCGGGTCACAGGTTGTGGCCATGGGTTCGACACTGCAACCGTGGCGGCATTCCGCCGGGAAGTTGGCATCCGTGAGTGAATTCACCGTCCGCCCGTTCCGACCCGACGACGCCGCGCTCGTGCACGGGGTGTGCTTCCACCAGGCGCTCCTGAACGGGTTCTTCCATGGCGTTCCCCGTGACGTGCTCGCCAAGTCCGTGGGCGATGCCGTCGGGTTCTGGACGCGTTCGCCTGACTGGCAGGTCGACGTGGCAACCCCGGTCGACCCCGACCTTACCGACGAGGTCTGTGGCTTCGCCATTCGCTCAGGGACGGACGTTGTGGCGTTCGCCTATGTGAAGCCCGCCTACCGCGAGCGCGGGGCGTGGCGGGCACTACGCGAAGCCGCTGGCATCCGCGAAGGCCAGAACGTCGAGGTCATTCTCGGCAACCCGAACGCCCTCAGGCTGGCGCGTCGGCGCTATCGCGTGTTTTTCACCCCGTTCCGAATCCTCGAAGCACTCCCGAAAGGCACCCCATGAAACTCGCCCCCAAGGTCGTCGCCCCCGCCCCCGCCATCACCCCGCCCAGCGGCTACCGCTTCGCCCAGTTCGTGAAGGCTGTCCCGTTCTCTGCCGTCAACGGCTTCGTCGACTCGGCCATCACCGCCCGCGTCGGCAAGGAAATCGTGGCCAGCGGCGCCGTGGTTGCGGAAATCACCGAGTCCCCCGAGCTCGGCGGGTGTCTGGTGGTCTCGCTCGCCCCTGACGCGCGGACTGGCGTGATTCAGCGGGTGCTCGTCCCGTTTGGCAACGTGATCGCCGCGATCAGGGTCTGACATGGTGGAGAAGACCCAGGCCCCCGGTACCGTCATCGCCCCGGCAAAGCCGCTGCGCTCGGGCGGCGCACGCAAACGCAGCGCGAACGGGTTCAAGTACAGCGCCCGTCCCGGCGCAGGGAAGATCATGGCAGCCGCCGACGTCGACCCGTCCCTGGAAGCGAGCGAGCGGCGCATCAAGTTGGCGCTGGGGGTGACGACCCAGCGTCTCGAAGAACAGGCCCTCAGCGGTGGCCTGGGGCCATTGGAGGTCGACACGCTGGCCAAGGTCGCGGGGGTGTATCGCACGCTGGCGGTGACGGCTCCCCCGTTCGACCCGTCGAAACTGAGCCCCGAGGACATGGTCCGCCTCATGGAGTATCTGGACAAGGCGAAGTGAGCCAGGCGGCGGCCCGCAAGTTACTCGCCAGCCTGAAACGCGAGGCAGCCCGCCGATCCGCGAAGTCGTGGAACGCGCGGGCATTGCTCTATCCCGACCAGCAAGCGGTGTTCGACGATGTCACCCCCGACCGCACGTTCCTCGGGACACGGCAACTCGGCAAGTCCATCCTCGCCGCGGTCCTGACCGCCGACGTCGCCATTCAGCAACCTGGCGTGAACGTCGTGTTCCTCGACTTCGACATCGAGCACGCGAACAAGATCATCCTGGAGGACTGGCAACGGCTCATCGACGAGAACGGGCTGCCGGGGCGAGTTGTCGAAGGTGAGTTGCACCTCGACAACGGCTCGAAGGGTTACGTGTTCTCGGGGCGCGCCAACGAAATCAAAAAATTACAAGGCTTAAAACCCGCGCTTTTGGTCATCGACGAAGCCCAAGACGCGCCCGACCTCGAGGGCATCATCAAGATGGTTCGACCGGGACTCATGCGCTACGCCGGCCGCATCCTGGCCATGGGCATCCCGGGATATTTGAGCGGGATCGGTGGCTGGTGGGACATCACCGAAGGCACCAAGTCAGCAGCCTGGAGCCAGCACCGCGGACACATGAACCGCAATCCGTACCTTCCGCCGGCATCCCGTGAGGAACAACGGGCCAAGGCGCTCATCGACCTCGGCGGAGAGGACAGCCCCGAATTCCAGCGACACTGGAAGGGCATGTGGCCAACCTTGGACAACTCGCTCCGCGTGTTCAGGTACTGGCCAGACGCCAACGGGTTCGACGGCGAGGCCCCCAAGTGCAAGTGGTACAGCATCGGACTCGACCCCGGCGGCACGCTCGACGCGGAGGCGCTCATCGTGGTTGGACACGGCAACGGCGACGGGTGTGCCTGGGTTGCCGACGAGGACGAAACCGCCAAGGGTGAGGGCGGATCATGGGATGACACCGGCGACCGCGTGACCCCCATGGTCACCCGCTGGAACCCGTTGGATGCCTTTTACGATTATGGGTCCGCTCGAAAAGACGGCATGAAGATCATCCTGGACGCCGACAAGCGGATCAGCTTCAAGGCGGTCCCCTCGAAGGACCCCGAGAACGAGGTCATGCGCATCAACCGGATGCTGGCGGCCAAGAAGCTTTGGATACGCCGTGGCTCGAAGCTCGAGACGGTCATGAAGTGCGCCATGTGGGACCCGAGGGCCAGGGCGACAGGGAAGTCGGTCATGGCCAAGGGGAAACTCAAACAGAACCTGGCGGATGCCCTTCGTGCGGCGCTCTGGGCAGTGGAGTCCTACGCGGCCCCGCCGACCCCTGATCCAACCCCTCACGAGGCGCGCCAGATTCGCCTGAGGCGAGAGATTCAGGAAGCCATGGACCTGGAGTACGCCGCCGACTACGAAAGCCTCGTGGGCGAAGCCAACCGGTAATCGGGCACGTCAACACGGCAGGGATGACCCTCGACGACCTCGTCACCTTCCTGGCGTCGCGCTCCCTGACGCTCCGCTCCTGCCAGTTCGCGCCGAACGCCGAAAGCGTGTCCGCGTTCACGTGCGACCCCTTGGCGGCCACCGAGCAGGTGCACGTCCACATGGTCGACGACGCCCCCGCCGAGGAGCCTGACGCCCTTGGCGACTTCCTGTCCCGGCGCGCGAAGGAGCCGAGCCAGTGAGCGACGGCGGCTTCAACGGCGCAGCGGCCGACAAGGAGTGGTTCGAGGAAGAGCCGGGCTCCGACGTCCAGGCTAACCAACTCCTGGCGGCCGTCCAGGATGCCGAGGGGCGGTGCTTTGAGTGGATCGCAGACGGGTTCATCTTCCAGCAGTACGCCAGCGCCCGGCGCATCCCGAATCTCTATGGCTTGACCACCTCGAAGGCCGGCGGGTTCACCTACACCCCAGGCAACGGCGCCAATTACAACAGCTTCGAGATCGCCAGCGACAACCAGATCGCGATCGGTGTCGAGACCCTGGTGGCCACCGTGGGCAGCGCCAAGCCGTGGTGCCACTTCGTCACGGTAGACGGAGACTGGGGCCAGCGGATCCGCGCCAAGCGCAAAGGCGACTTCCTCTTCGGGCTCATGAAGAGCTGCGGGTTTTACGTCGACCTCCCCAACGTGTTCCGCGACGCGCTCACCTGGGGCTGGGGCGTCTCCAAGCGGGTCATCGTCAAGGAGGGCAGCAAGAAGGTCATCAAGTCCGAGCGGTGTGTCCCGAGCGAGGTCCTGTGGAATCGGGCCTACTCCCTGATCCCGGGCAAACGTGAGCCCATCTACCACCGGCGGTTCGTGCTCCGATCCGACCTCTGTCGCGACTACCCCGACTTCGCCGACGACATCATGTCCGCCCCCGGCGCCTACTCGGGCAACCTGCCGGGCCTGGTGGTCGACGTGCCGGCGTCCTTCGTGTCTCTCCTTGAAGGATGGCGACCCAGCCAAGACGGCTCTACCCCTGGCGTCCACGTGCTCTCGGTCGGCAACAAGGTCCTGAACGTCGGAAAGACGAAGATGGACCCCGACGAGGAGCACCCCTTCAGCTTCCTGGTGGCCTACAACATCGGCCCGGGCTGGCAGTATCAGGGCGTGGTTGAGCAGTGCCTCGCCGACCAGTGGATCCTCAACCAGCAGAACAGGATCATCCTCGAGAACCAGCGCCGGGGCGCGCAGAACCGCTGGCTGATCCACGAGAAGGCGGCCGTCGACACCGGCTCGCTCATCAACAAGGTCGCCCAGGTCACGCGGTGGGCTGGCGACCACGAGCCCCGCCTGGTGGTCTTCCAGGCCAGCCCCCCCGAGCTCTACAGGGACCGCGACGCGACCCGCTCCCGCATCCTGACCCGAATGGGAGTCAACCAGTTCGCGGCACAGGGAGCCAAGCCGAGCGGGCTGAACAGCGGCGAGGCGATCAGGGAGTATGGCGATCACAGCCAGCAGCGACACCGCACGCTCGCCGAGAACCTCGAGACCTACGTGGTCGACGCCGGCAAGAAGCTCGTCTGGGGCTGCGAGAAGGTCAAGCCGGTCGTATCCGCCCCCGGGCGACGATCTGCCAAGAAGCTCGACTGGGACGCCGTGAAGCTCCCCCCTGGCGCCTACTCGGTCGAGCTGGCGTTCGCCATCTCCTCCCTTCCGCGCACCCCCGAGGGGCTCGTGGACAAGGCGAACGAGCTGCTCCAGATGGGCAAGCTCGACTCGACCGCCTACGCGCGCATCACCCAGAACCCCGACGTTGACGCCGCGCTCAACCCGGCATTCGCGGCACGGGACGCCATCGAGTCCATCCTCGACGCCATCACCGAAGATGGCGAGACGACCGCGCCCGACCCGGGGCTGGACCTGGACCTGGCGTTCGAGCTGGCCAACCAGCGTTACTGGCGGTGCATCGCCGACAAGGCCCCTCAGGACGTGCTCGACATGCTCATTGACTGGAGGGACGACGTACAGCGGCTCAGGAAGACTCAGGCCCCTACCGCACCACCGGCAGGCCCTGCGCCCGCTGGCGGCCCTCCTGCGCAGCCACAGACGATTCCCCAGGCCGACGCGATCCCCGGCCCCGTCCCGACTGCCTTCAAGGGTAATTAATCGGGCACGCCAACACGGGAGGGAATGGCAACCTCCCCCGAGACTTCGACACAGCCGGCCGATGCCGCGCCCGTGGCGGCAGCTTCCACGGAAGCCCCTGTCACGCCAGCCGAACGACCCGCTGGTGTCTCCGACATTGCCCGCGCACAGCAGGCGAAACGACTCGCAGCGGCCAAGGCCAAGCCGGCGGCCCCTGTCGCGGTGGCTCCCCCGGCCCCGACTCGCGCCCAGATTCTAGCCGAGCTGAAGGCTGCCTATGAGGCTGACCCCGAGGCGCTGGTTCGCGAGGTAGCCGGCGAGGACTTCAAGGGCATGGCGGCCCGGGTGGCCAAGAAGGAGGCTCCCCCGACTCCCGAGGAGGTTCAGGCGGGCCTACTGGCGCGGCTCAAGGCCATGGACGAGGAGAAGGCGGCGGCCGAGGCGGAGAAGGCCAAGGCGACCCAGGCGGAGGCCAGCGCGCGCACGGCGGCCCACATCGCAGAGATTTCGAAGCTCATGGAGGCGACCAACGCCGAAGGTGAGCACCTGTATCCCACCCTGGCGACTCTCGACCCGACGTCCGTCGACGAGGACCCCGGCGTCACCGCCTACAACGCGGTGGTTTGGGCGTGGGAGCAGGAAGGCATTCAGCCCGATGGCTCCTTCGTCCCTGTCACCTGGGACGAAGCGACGACCAAAAGCAAGTTCGAAGCAGCGTTCGAAGGACTCGAAGCCCACTACGCGAAGATTCGCACCCCGAAGCCACGCAGCGCTCAGGCGCAGACCTCCCCCTCAGACGAAGACCCGTCGCCGACCATCACTTCGACCCGCGCAGTCTCTGAGCCTCGGCACAAGGAGCCTCCTGCATCGATGACTATCGAACAGGCGATTCGCTTCCACGCCAAGCAGCTCGGGATTGCCGTCTGACCACTGAGGTACTCCCATGGCACTCCCCGGCATTACCGATCCGAACTCCGATGCACTCCTGAAAAAGACCTACGCCTCGACGATGAAGTCGATGCTGTACGGCGAGAACAAGCGCTTCCTCCTGGGGGCGTTCAAGAAGACCGCTGGCGGGG
>Ga0265327_10001814_pt1 | contig 25001 bp, 21 predicted proteins | sample 41621metaG_FD_202089 | JGI IMG/M metagenome (GOLD analysis project Ga0265327, IMG submission 202089) | Rhizosphere microbial communities from Carex aquatilis grown in University of Washington, Seatle, WA, United States - 4-16-21 metaG | ecosystem: Host-associated > Plants > Roots > Rhizosphere...
GGCCGAACATGCGCGGAATCAGGTAGTACAGCGAGCCCATCGAGATCAGACCCACCCAGCCCAAGGCGCCGGAGTGCACGTGGCCGACGGTCCAGTCGGTGTAGTGCGACAGCGAGTTCACGGTCTTGATGGACATCATCGGACCTTCGAAGGTCGACATGCCGTAGAACGACAGCGCCACAATCAGGAACTTCAGGATGGCGTCGTCACGCAGCTTGTACCAGGCACCCGACAGGGTCATGATGCCGTTGATCATGCCGCCCCACGAGGGTGCCAGCAGGATCAGCGAGAACACCATGCCAACGGACTGGGTCCAGTCAGGCAGTGCGGTGTAGTGCAGGTGGTGAGGACCCGCCCACATGTAGGTGAAGATCAGGGCCCAGAAGTGCACGATCGACAGGCGATACGAGTACACGGGCATGCCGGCCTGCTTGGGGATGTAGTAATACATCATGCCCAGGAAGCCTGCCGTCAGGAAGAAGCCCACGGCATTGTGGCCATACCACCATTGCACCATGGCGTCCTGCACACCGGCGTAAGCGGAGTAGGACTTGGTCAGCGAAACGGGGATTTCGGCGCTGTTGACGATGTGCAGCAGGGCCACGGCGATGATGAAGGCACCGTAGAACCAGTTGGCCACATAGATGTGACGGATCTTGCGGGTACCCACGGTACCGAAGAACACAACGGCGTAAGCCACCCAGACCAAGGTGATCAGGATGTCAATCGGCCATTCCAGCTCGGCGTATTCCTTGCCGGTGGTGAAACCCATGGGCAGCGAGATCGCGGCCAGCAGGATCACCAGTTGCCAACCCCAGAACGTGAAGGCCGCCAGGGGGCCCGCAAAAAGGCGCGTCTGGCAGGTACGTTGCACCACGTGGTAAGACGTTGCGAACAGGGCGCAGCCGCCGAACGCAAAAATCACCGCATTGGTGTGCAGGGGACGCAGGCGACCGTAGGTCAGCCAGGGGATACCGAAATTGAGTTCCGGCCATGCCAGTTGTGACGCGATCAGGACGCCGACAGCCATACCTACGACGCCCCATAGGACGGCGGCAATGGCGAACTGCCGGACAACCGTATCGTTGTACGTGGCAGAGTGGGTGGTTGCCATCTCTTCTTCTCCTTTGTTACAGACTGAATTGTGAGGGCAAACCACTATCTATTCTTGATGAGGCTCAACGTTGCCCCCATCTTGTTGCCCTTCGGGTTGCAGGATGCGCAGCCCTTCTTGTTCGATGTCCTCAAACTGCCCACTGTTGACAGCCCATCCCAGCACGGCCAGGATCGCCAGCACGAGCAGAACGGATACGGGAATCAGGACGTACAGAATTTCCATGGTGTGTGGCCGCCTCACGAGCGGAAGGCGCCGAGTCTAAGCGCATTCAGGACCACCCCAAGCGAGCTGAGCGCCATGCCCAGCCCCGCAAGCCAAGGGGGCAGCAGCCCCATCAGGGCCAAGGGTATGCAACTGAGGTTGTAGAAGGCAGCCCAGGCCAGGTTCTGCTTGACGACGCGCATGGCACGCCGTGCGGTTTCAACGGCCAGCGGCACCCCCAGCAGGCGCCCGCCCAGCACGATCAGATCCGCCTGAGATTGCGCCAAGGCCGCCCCCTGGTCAAGCGCGATGGAGACGTTGGCCTTGGCCAGCACGGGCGCATCGTTGATGCCATCGCCCACGACGGCAACGCGGTGGCCTTGCGACTGCGCCTGGGCAATCACCTGCAGCTTGTCTTCCGGGGTGGCGTGGGCCCTGGCGATCACCAGTTCGCCGCGAGGCCCCAAATGTTGCGCCGCAGCAACTACCCGACTCTCCTGGTCACCCGAAAGCAGCGCAGTCTGGCATTTCAGGGCGTTGAGGCGGGCAATTGTCGGGGCGGCCTCCTCGCGGAAGGTTTCGTCGAACACAAAGCCGGTGACGCTTTGCGGCATCAGCACGCCGTCCTGCCCGCGCCCCGCCAGCCAGACGCGCGCCTCGGACAGGCCTGCGGCCCATGCATCCAGCGCCTCGCCGCCGCCGTCCAGCACCCAGTGACGGGAGCCCAGGCGCCAGCAGACCCCATGCTCGTCCTGTGCTTGCACGCCTTTGCCCGCGAACTCGCGCACGTCCAGCCATGACTGCCCCTGAAGACCACCGGCCTCCTGCACGGCCTTGACCAGCGAGCGCGACAAGGGGTGCTGCGACTGCGAGGCCAAGGCGGCGGCCTTTTGCCAGCGATCGCTCGATTCGCCCGTCAGGCCATTGGAAACCTGCGCCCCACTCGCCTGGCTGACCAGACCCACGACGCGCAACTCGCCCTCGGTCAAGGTGCCGGTTTTGTCGAAATAGATGCGGTCGACATGTGCCAGCGCCTCAAGCGCATCCAGGCGTCGCACAAGCAAACCTTGACGGGCCATGGCGCCGGCAGCGGCCAACAGGGCCGAGGGGGCCGCCAGCGACAAGGCACAAGGGCAGGTGACGACCAGAACCGACACCGCCACCCAGACCGAGCGCGCCGGGTCAATGAACTGCCAGGCAATGGCACTGCCACCGGCCAGCGCCAGGACAGCCCACAGGAAGGGGCCTGCCATGCGGTCGGCCTGCCGCATCCAGCCGGGCTTTTCCGTCATGGCCTGCTGCACCAGGGAGACGATCTGCTGGTAGCGGGTGTCCGGCCCCAGGCGCTCCACGGTCATCCAGACGGGCGAGCCCAGGTTCATGCTGCCGGCCACCACCATCTGCCCCTCCTGGCGGCGCACGGCCCGCGACTCCCCTGTCAGCAAGGATTCGTCGACATCGGTCTGCCCGGTCAGGATCTGCCCGTCAGCCGGAAACACCTGCCCTACGGCCACCCTCACCTTGTCCCCATGCTGAAGGGATGAGATGGGGATGGATTCGGTGCGGGACGCGGACACGTCGGCCAGAGCAGCGTCGGCCTCGATCACCCTGTCGACCGCTTCTGGCAGTTGCACGCACAAGGATTCGAGCGACTGGGTGACCTTCTCGCGTGCCCGGCTCTCCAGCCAGCGCCCGCCCAGCAGGAAGGTCACGAACATGGTCAGCGAGTCGAAATAGACCTCGTGCCCGAAGATGGCCTGGCCGCCGAATGTGGCGCCGGTACTGGTGATGAAGGTGGCCGCGATGCCCAGTGCCACCGGGGTGTCCATGGCGATGCGCCCTTGCCGGGCTGCGCGCCAGGCACCAGAAAAGAAGGGACCGCACGAGAAGAGCATCACCGGCAGGCTCAATACCCAGCCCGCCCAGTTCATCAGGTTCCAGAGGTCCTTGGGGATGGTATCGGGGCCAGACACGTACTGCATGGTCGTGACCATCATGATCTGCATCATGCAAAACGCCGCCACCGACAGGCGCCACAAGAGTTTGCGACGCTCAAGCAGGCGTTCGTTGCCAGCACGCGCGGCCGCATCGGGCCAGGCACGGTAACCGGCCTTCTGCACCGCGGCCACCACCTCGGACAGCTTCGTTTTGGCCGGATCCAGCAGGATGCGGGCGCGCTGTGAAGCAGCCTGCACCTGAACCTCGCGCACGCCCGGCACACGCAGGATGGCATCCTCGATGGTGATGGAACACGCCGCGCAGTACATGCCCGACAGGCCCAGGCCGATGCGGCGAAGGCTGCTGCCCACGGGCACGTCCACCACGCATTGCGCCAGCAAAGCCGGGTCATCCAGCCCTGCCACCTGGGCGGAGCTCAAGGCCGGCAAGGGCTTTACTTGCGCAGGTGTCGGCGAGATGGTCTGGGTAAGCGTTTGGGTCATCGGGCTCGCTGATACAGTCGGGCTGCCAAATTGGCCGACCAGACGGACAGGTGCCTGAGGCGACACCGGTCGGCAATCTACACGGAAATTTACGGGTTAACCCCAAGAAGGATCAAGGTGATGTCTCGGATTGTGTTTCAAGTTGCCGGCCGGCCGGCCTGGAAAGCCGCCATCGCAGCCATGAGCATGTGTGTGTTGCCCCTGCTTGCACCCTCGACGGCCCTGGCACAAGACCGCGCGCAACATCTGCCCACCGTGACCTTGGGCGCCGGCATGCACAACATCAAGGCTGAGGTCGCCGAGACGCCTCAGGAACACGAAATCGGCCTGATGTACCGCACCAGCATGGGCGCCAACGACGGCATGCTGTTCATCTTCGAGCGGCCTGGCCAGCAGTGCTTCTGGATGAAGAACACGCTCATCCCGCTGGCCGTGGCATTTGTGGCCGACGACGGCACCGTGGTGAACGTCGACGAGATGAAGCCGCAAACGCTGGACCCACACTGCTCGACCAAGCCTGTTCGCTTCGTGCTGGAGATGAACACCGGCTGGTTTGCCAAGCGCGGCATCAAGGACGGCAGCAAGCTCAGCGGCGCGCCTTTTGGCTCGCCCCGCTGACCCTCGCAGCGCTGCCGCTCGGCATGGTCAGTGCGTTTTGGCCGCAATACGTTCCTTCAGCTGAGGCATCACCATCAATGCGGCCTCACGCCCGGCCAGGATGGACAGCCGGCGCGCACTGAATTCTGTGCTGCCGATACCTTCCAGTTTGGGGCGCATCACGACATCGGCATCCTGCAACTCGTACTGACTGATGGCGTGCCCCATGATGTTGAAGGTCTGCAGCAGGATGTCCACGGCCCCCTTGGTCGACTGGCCTTCCGGGATGGCCGAGATGTCCACGGCGATCACGATGTCGGCCCCCATCTGCTTGGCGTAGCGAACCGGAATCGGTGAAACAGCGCCACCGTCGATGTACTCGCGCCCACCGATCTTGACCGGCTCGAACACCCCGGGGACCGAACTGGAGGCGCGCACGGCCATGCCTGGGTCACCCTTGCGAAACAGGATGGGCTGGCCGTTTTGCAAATCAGCCGCCACGATGCCCAGCGGCATGCGCATGCCCTCGATCTGACGGCCACCGCTCAGGTTGCGCACGAACTTGGCCAAGGCCTCGCCCTTGAGGAGGGAGCGCCCCGGAAAGACCCAGTCCGTGATGGTCGACTCGTCCAGCGTCATGGCCATATGGGTCAGCTCAGCCGGTGTCTTGCCGGCGGCATAGAGCGTGGCCACCACACTGCCGGCGGAGGTCCCCACAACGAGATCAGGCTTGATGCCCTGCTCTTCCAGCACCTGCAGCACGCCGATATGGGCAAAACCGCGCGCTGCGCCGCCACCCAGTGCCAGGCCGATTTTCGGGGGACGGGGGGCAGGTTTGGGGGCCACCACGACCGGCGATGGAGGCGGCACCGGCGCGGGTGGCTCCTGAAGCACGCTGCAGGCACTGATGGACAGCACGGCGCCCAAGGCAACGATCCGCTTGAAAATTCTATATTCCACAGAAGAATAAACAACTTCTAAAAATGTTCTTTTCATTTATATATAAGTTTTCTACAGTTCAGCCTCCGTCAACCTGCTCGCCGTGTCTGGCGTGTGAGCGTGTTCAGAAAGCTGTAGCGTTTCAATGAATTTCGATTGGACAGCCGTTGCCGCCGGCGCCGGAGTGGGCTCGATTGTGGGGCTGACAGGTGTGGGTGGCGGCTCCTTGATGACACCCTTGCTGATTTCGGTCTTCGGTCTCGAAAAAGCGGTGGCCATTGGCACGGACCTGTGGTTTGCAGGCATTACCAAGGTTTCGGGGTCGGTTGCGCACCATCGAGAAGGCCATGTGGACTACCACATCGTCAAAAAACTGCTCTACGGCAGCATTCCGGCCACCATCCTGACCATGGTTTTCATGCACGTGGTCGGCATCAACAAGCGCGGCGACAGCGCCCTGGCCTACGCCCTGGGCATCGCCCTGTTGTTGACAGCCATCACCGTGGCGTTTCGCCCGGTCTGGCACAAGGTCGGGATCTGGCTGGAGCGCTGGATCACCCGCGAGCGCCGCCCGGCCTTGACCGTGCTGTGCGGGGCGATCCTGGGGGTGCTGGTGTCCTTGAGCTCGATTGGCGCGGGCGCGCTGGGCGCCACCATGATCCTGCTGCTCTACCCCCGCCTGGACATGAAGCGTCTGGTGGGCAGCGACATTGCGCACGCCGTGCCGCTGACCATCGTGGCGGGCATCGGGCACGCCTCTTTGGGCAACGTCAACTGGATGTTGCTCACCGAGTTGCTGATCGGCTCCATCCCCGCAATCTGGGTATCGGCCAAGCTGACCAAGCATTTGCCTGAGACAATCACGCGTTTTGCGCTTTGCGCCTGCCTGGTCCTTGCTGCCAAGAAGGTTTTGCTGACCGCTTGATTCACAACGAGACATGCCGCAGCACAGTATCCCCTTCGGGAATGTGCCAAGCGTCCTTGACACATCGACACCCTGCTTCAATGCGGGAGACTTGCCATGTATCAGTACACTGAATTTGACAAACAGTTCGTCCGCCAGCGTGCGGCTCAGTTCCGCGACCAGCTGGAGCGCAACCTGGCTGGCAAGCTGGGCGATGACGAGTTCCGTCCGCTGCGCCTGCAAAACGGCTGGTATGTCCAGCGCCACGCCCCCATGTTGCGTGTGGCCGTGCCTTACGGCGAGATGTCCAGCAAGCAGATCCGCCAGCTGGCGAAGATCGCCCGCGAATACGACCGCGGTTACGCCCACTTCACGACCCGCCAGAACGTCCAGTACAACTGGATCCCCCTGGCCAAGAGCGCCGACGTGATGGACCTGCTGGCCGAAGTCAACATGCACGGCATCCAGACCTCGGGCAACTGCATCCGCAACATCACGGCAGACGCCATGGTGGGTGTGGCCGAAGACGAGATCATCGACGCCCGCCCCTACTGCGAAGTGCTGCGCCAATGGTCGACCTTGCATCCTGAATTCGCCTTCCTGCCTCGCAAGTTCAAGATCGCCGTGAGCGGCGCCAAGGAAGACCGCGCGGCCATCTACTGGCACGACATCGGCCTGCAACTGGTCAAGGATGACGAAGGCGAAGTCGGCTTCAAGGTGATCGTGGGCGGTGGCATGGGCCGCACGCCCATCACCGGCACCGTGATCAACAGCTTCGTACCCTGGCAGCAGATCCTGGTCTACATCGAGGCCATCGTGCGCGTGTACAACCGCTACGGCCGCCGCGACAACATGTACAAGGCCCGCATCAAGATCCTGGTGAAGGCCGAAGGCCAGAAGTTCTTTGATCAGGTCAACCAGGAATTCAGCAACATCCTGACGCGTGACGTGGACGGCGCGGCCCACATCATCCCGCAGGCCGAATTCGACCGCGTGAACGTCGGCTTCAGCTACCCGGAATCGGTCAAGGCCTACACGCCCGCCGGCAATGGTCTGCCCGCTGATGCGTCTGCCACAGACAAGACCCAGTTCACCAAGTGGCTGGAGCGCAATGTCAAGGGCCACAAGGTGCAGGGCTACAAGAACGTGCACCTGTCGGTCAAGCGCGTGGGCCAGGCCCCAGGCGACGTGACCGATGCGCAAATGGACGCCATTGCCGACATGGCCGACCGCTTCAGCTGCGGTGAGTTGCGTGTGACCCACGACCAGAACGTGCTGCTGCCCTTCGTGCGCGAAGAAGAGTTGTTCGCCCTGTGGCAAGCCGCCAAGCCCGCCACGCTGGCGTCGGCCAACATTGGCCTGCTCAGCGACATGATCGCCTGCCCGGGTGGCGACTTCTGCGCCCTGGCCAACGCCCGCTCCATCCCAATCGCCAATGACCTGATCGAGCGCTACCAGGATCTGGACGAGCTGTACGACATCGGCGACATCGACCTGCACATCTCCGGTTGCATCAACTCCTGCGGCCACCACCACACGGGCCACATCGGCATCCTGGGCGTGGACAAGGACGGCACCGAGTGGTACCAGGTCACCCTGGGTGGCTCTGATGGCTCCGACCACGCGCCCACCAGCCTGGTCGGCAAGGTCATCGGCCCCTCGTTCGCTGCAGACGAAGTCACCGACGTGATCGAAGCCGTCATCGAAACCTACAAGGGCCAGCGCGCCGCCAACGAGAAGTTCATCGACACCGTCAAGCGTGTCGGCATCGACCCGTTCAAGGCCGCCGCCAACGCAGTACGCCGCACGACAGCCAAAGCAGCCTGATCGGCGCCAGGAAGGACACACACATGAAGTTCATTGACCCCCATCACGATCAGTGGCGCACGGTTGGCGGCGAAGACGGCCCCATGTCCCACCCGCCCATCAAGAGCTACAGCCTGCTGACGCTGGGCCAGTGGCATGCCGTGCGCGAGCAGTGGCCTGCACAAGGCTCGGCCGACTACAAGCCCGTGGGCGTGATTCTGCCCAATGACACCGACATCGAAGTGCTGGAAGCCGACACGGCCAAGCTGGCGCTGGTGGTGCTGCAGTTCCCCAAGTGGGTGGACGGCCGCGCCTACAGCCAGGCGCACATCCTGCGTGCCCGTTACCGCTTCACGGGCGAGATCCGCGCCACGGGTGAAGTGCTGGTGGACATGATGCCGCTGTTGGCCCGCTCTGGCTTTGACGCCGTGGCCCTGCGCAGCGACCAGGACCGTGCCGCGGCCGAACGCGCACTGGGCTTCTTTGCCGCACGCGGGCACTACCAGGGCGACATCAAGGTGACCAAGCCGGTGTTTGGTCGCGCAGCCTGACCCAAGGAGCATTGCTGATGAGCGAAACATCCTCCCTCGGTAGTTCGTCCCTGATCGGCGGCCCTGCGCCTGCCGGTTCGGCCATCACGCTGTACAACCACCCCAGCGCCGACTACGCCGCCAAGGTGCATGCCACCATCGAGTTGCTCAAGGCCGCCGCCTTCGAGCACCCCGGCAAGGTCGTGCAAGCCACCAGCCTGGGCGTGGAAGACATGATCGTGACCGATCTGATCGCGCGTTACCAGTTGCCCATCGCCATTGGCACGCTGGAGACCGGCAAGCTGCATGCCGAGACTGCCTCGTTAATCGGCACCATCGAGACGCACTACGCCGATGTGGGCCTCCATGTCGAGGTCTACAAGCCCGTGCAGGAAGCCGCGATCGAGTTCGTCAAGCGCAACGGCGAGAAAGCGATGTACGAAAGCATCGACCTGCGCAAGGCCTGCTGCGGCATCCGCAAGCTGGAGCCGCTGAGCCGCATGCTGGCCGAGCGCACGGCCTGGATCACCGGCCTGCGCCGCGAACAGTCCAACAACCGTGGCGACATGGCCGCGCGCGAACAGGACGACAAGGGCCGCGCCAAGTTCAACCCCATGATCGACTGGACCTGGGGTGATGTGTGGCACTACGTGTCCGTCAACCATGTGCCCTACAACCCGCTGCATGACCAGTTCATGCCCAGCATCGGCTGCGAGCCCTGCACACGCGCCATTGCCGTGGGCGAGGACTTCCGCGCCGGCCGCTGGTGGTGGGAGGATGAGAAAGCCAAGGAATGCGGCCTGCACGTGCACAAGAATTGAATCCCGAAAAGTAGATTGAAGCTATGAATGATGTGACCCAATTGCTGGCGGATGTGGACCACCGCCACCTGGACGCCCTGGAAGAAGAAGCCATCTTCATCCTGCGTGAAGTGGCCGCCACCTTCGAGCGCCCCGGCCTGCTGTTCTCCAGCGGCAAGGACTCCTGCGTGGTGCTGCATCTGGCCGAGAAGGCCTTCAAGATGAAGAACGCGCAAGGCAAGCTCGAAGGCAAGCTGCCCTTCCCGCTCGTGCATGTGGACACCGGCCACAACTTCCCTGAAGTGATCGAGTTCCGCGAACGCCGCGTCAAGGAAATCGGCGAGCGCCTGATCGTGGCGCACATGGAAGACTCCATCAAGCGTGGCACCGTGCGCCTGGCCCACCCGCTGGAATCGCGCAACGGGCACCAGACGGTGACCCTGCTCGAAGCCATCGAAGACAACCGCTTCGACTGCCTTATCGGCGGCGCCCGTCGTGATGAAGAGAAGGCCCGCGCCAAGGAGCGCATCTTCTCGCACCGCGACAGCTTCGGCCAGTGGCAGCCCAAGGAACAGCGCCCCGAGCTGTGGAACCTGTTCAACACCCGCATCAAGCCGGGCGAACACTTCCGCGCCTTCCCGATCAGCAACTGGACCGAGCTGGACGTGTGGCTCTACATCGCCCGCGAGAGCATCCCGCTGCCCAACATCTATTTCAAGCACCCCCGCCAGGTGATGCGCCGCAAGGGCCTGCTGGTGCCTCTGACCGAGGTCACGCCGGCACTGGATGGCGAAACCATCGAAACCGTGGACGTGCGCTTCCGCACCGTGGGCGACATGACCTGCACCTGCCCGGTTGAATCCGATGCCGCCAACCCGGCCGACATCGTTGCCGAGACCCTGCACGTGACCGTGAGCGAACGTGGCGCTACCCGTATGGACGACCGCACCTCCGAGGCCTCGATGGAGCGCCGCAAGAAGGAAGGCTATTTCTGATGACTAACGTGATTCACAACGCTGCCAACGAAGAATTGGCACACAAGGCCCTGCGCTTCCTGACTGCTGGCAGCGTGGACGATGGCAAGAGCACCCTGATCGGCCGCCTGCTGTTCGACAGCCGCGCCATCCTGGCCGACCAGCTCGACGCGCTGGAAAAGCGCGCTGCTGGCGCCCCGATCGACCTGTCGCTGCTGACCGACGGCCTGGAAGCCGAACGCGAGCAAGGCATCACCATCGACGTGGCCTACCGCTACTTTGCGACCAAGACGCGCAAGTTCATCATCGCTGACGCCCCGGGCCACGAGCAGTACACCCGCAATATGGTGACGGCTGCCGCCGGCTCCGACGCGGCCGTGGTGCTGGTCGACATCACCAAGATCGACTGGAAGGCTGACCCGGTGCCTTTGCTGGCCCAGACGCGCCGCCACAGCCTGCTGGCCCAGTTGCTACGCGTGCCCTCCATCGTGTTCGCCGTGAACAAGCTGGATGCCATCGAGCAGGACACCGAAACCGCCTTCAACAACGTCAAGGCCTCGCTGGAAGCCTTCGCTCAGCAAGCCGGCATCGTCAGCAAGGGCGTGATCCCCGTGTCGGCACTGCGTGGCGACAACGTGACCACGCCGAGCGCCAACTGGCCCTGGTACAAGGGCCCGACCCTGCTGCAGGTGCTGGAAGAGCTGCCTGCGTCTGACGAACGCCATGACGGCGCGCTGCTGCACCCCGTGCAGTACGTGACCCGTGACAGCGTCGGTGAAGGCGAAGCATCCGCGTCCGGCACCGGCCACCAGTACCGCGCGTTCTGGGGCCGCATCGCCCACGGCGCGGTCAAGGCTGGCGACGAAGTGCAGATCTTCCCCAGCGGCCAGACCGCCATCGTGGCCGAAGTGCGCCACTCGGCCCTGGTTGTGGACGCGTGCGTGGCAGGCCAGTCGGCCGGCATCGTGCTGGACCGCCAGGTCGACATCTCCCGCGGCGACTGGATCCACTCGCCCGGCAGCATCAAGCCCACCGACAGCTTCACCGCCACCCTGGCCTGGCTGGACACCGAACCCGCCGTGGTCGGCCGCAAGTACTGGGTGCGCCACGGCAACCGTTGGGTGCAGGCTCGCATCACCTCGATCGACAACCGCCTGGACATCCACACCCTGGCCGATCAGGACGCGCATGAACTGGCCGTCAACGAAATCGGTCGCGTGCAGATCCAGACGCAGCAGCCGCTGCCGGTCGAGCCCTATCTGGACAACCGCATCGGCGGCGCCCTGATCGTGGTCGACCCCACGACCAACCGCACCAGCGGCGCGCTGCTGGTCAAGGCCGCCTGATCCCCCATCACCACAAGGAAGCATCCGTGGATAAGCCCTGCTCACTCGTTGCGGCCAAGGTTGTGTTCATCGGGGCCGGCCCCGGCGAAGCCGATCTGATCACGGTGCGCGGCAGCCGCCTGCTGTCGCAAGCACAGGTGGTGTTGTTCGACGCACTCGCGGACGCCACCTTGCGTGATCTGGCACCCCAGGCTGACTGGATCGACGTGGGCAAGCGCGGATTTTCCGGCAAGGAAGGCAGCGACTTCAACGGGCAGACGCGCATCAACCAGTTGCTGGTCGAGCAGTCGCTGGCCACTGGCGCCATCCACGGCGAACGTGGTCTGGTTGCTCGCCTCAAAGGCGGTGACCCGAGCCTGTTTGGCCGGCTGGAAGAAGAACTGCATGTGCTGCATGAAGCGGGCATCCCCTGCGAAGTGGTGCCGGGCGTAACCTCGGCTCTGGCGGCTGCTGCGGCCACACAACGCCCCTTGACACGCCGTGGCACAGGCCGCAGTGTGAGCTTCACCACCGCCATGACGCGCACGGGTGACCTGCAATGCGGCATGGGCCCCGGCCAGCGCGCCGACACGGAAGTGTTCTACATGGCCGGGCGCCAGCTTGATCCGTTGTCCAAAGGGCTGCTGGATGCGGGCTGGCCCGCAGAAACCATCGTCAGTGTGGTGTCACGTGCCGGCTGGCCTGACATGCGCCACACCGTGCACACCGTGGGCACGCTGGGTGATGCCAGCTCCGTCCACGCCGGGCGCCCGACCCTGGTCATCGTGGGGGCTGGCGCCACGGATCTTCCTGACCAACCTTTGACCCACATCGCCCTTTGCGGCGAATCAAGAGACCACACGACAGGCTAAAGCGCAAGCCCAGCCCGTAGAATCTCGCCCTATTCACCTCCAACTGATTCAAGAGACTAGACATGACCCACGTCGTCACCGAAGCCTGCATCCGCTGCAAATACACGGACTGTGTGGACGTGTGCCCGGTGGACTGCTTCCGCGAAGGCCCCAACTTCCTGGTCATCGACCCCGATGAGTGCATTGACTGCGCGGTCTGTATCCCCGAGTGCCCGGTCAACGCCATCGTCCCCGAAGAGGACGTGCCCGGCAACCAGCAGCAGTACATCCAGATCAACGCCGACCTGGCCAAGTCCTGGCCCAGCATCACCAAGCGCAAGGAACCCCTGCCTGATGCCGACGAGTGGAAGGACAAGACCGGCAAGCTGGATCAGCTGGCCCGCTGATCGCTGCTTCTTCCTGCGGCACGTTCGATGATCCACACCGATGCCCTGGTCATCGGCGCCGGCCCGGTCGGCCTGTTTCAGGTCTTCCAGTTAGGTCTGCTGGGCCTGAAGGCCGACATCATCGACGTGTTGCCGCATGCCGGGGGCCAGTGCATGGCGCTGTACCCCGACAAACCCATCTATGACATCCCTGGCGTGCCCGTGTGCACGGGGCGCGAGCTGACGCAGCAATTGCTGACCCAGGCAGCGCCCTTCATGCCGGCCGATGCGCCTGATGCACTCCCCCGCAACCTGCATCTTGGGCATATGGTGTCCGAGTTGCGCGTATTGCCAGAGGGTGGCTTCGAGCTCCTGACCGACAAGGGCCTGCAAGCCCGCGCCCCCGCCGTGTTCATCGCTGCGGGTGCCGGCGCGTTTGTGCCGCGCGGTTTGAACCTGCCGGGGCTGGACGCCGTCCGCAATCTGCACTATTTCCTGCCCGAACAAGCCGACGCCGCCACCCCATGGGCAGGGCAGCATCTGATCATCCATGGCGGCGCAGACGAGGCCTTGTCAGCCGCACTGGAGATGGCGCTGCACCCCGACCCGGCGCAGCGCCCTGCCCGCTTGAGCCTGCTGCATCGCCGCGATCAGTTCCAGGCCGAAGACGAGCTGGACAAGCGGGTTCGCGCCTTGATGGCCACCGGGCAGATTGAATTGATCGTGGGCATGCCAGTGGCAGCCCATGTCGAAGGAGAGCAGCTCACTGCACTGCAGATACTGGGCGCCGACGGGCAGACACGCACACAGCAACTGGATCACCTGCTCATCCGCCTGGGCATGAGCCCCAAGCTCGGCCCCTTGACCACCTGGGGCATGGCGCTGGAGCGCAAGCAGGTGGCCGTCTCTACCACCAGCTTTGAGAGCAGCATCCCCGGCGTCTACGCCGTGGGCGACATCAACACCTACCCGGGCAAGAAGCGCCTGCTGCTGTGCGGCTTCCACGAGGCCACGCTGGCGGCGCACCATGCGGCGGCCACGCTGCACCCAGAAGCCCCCCAGCACCTGCTCTACACCACCACCAGCCCGCTCTTGCACCAGCGCCTGGGCATTGCCAAATAGGCAAGCTTTACAATCCAGCCATCGCTAGGGGTGCGAAACCGTCCGGTACCGGATGCGCTTCGCTGAGAAAGACCCTTTGAACCTGACCGAGGTCGTTCTCGCGTAGGGAAGCACCGATGCACACCGGACAAGCCGCCAGGCCACGCGTCCGCCCGCATGCCTGCTCACCACGAGACGACCACCCACCGTTTCGTGCCGGAGTAGTCATCAATGCACAAGCCACATCATGCCGCTCTTCAACGCAAGGCCCAACACCGCCTGTCGCCTTTGGGCCTGGCCATCATCGGCCTGATCAGCAGCGCAGCCAGCCATGCCCAAAGCGATGCCGCAGCAGACAGCCTGCCCAGCATCAACGTGACGGCTCAAGGCCCCCGGCAGCCCCGCGCCAGCATCGCCGGTCTGGGTGATGGCCCCGCATGGCAACAACCCGTGCAAGCCCAGAGCTTTGGTGAGACCACGCTGCGCAACGCCCAGGCCACGCGCCTGGCCGACCTGACCAAGCTGGACGCCAGCACCACGGATTCCTACAACACCGTGGGCTACTGGGACTACCTGAGCATCCGCGGCTTCACGCTGGACAACGCGGACAACTACCGCCGCGAAGGCCTGCCCATCAACGCGGAAACACGTTTGCCGCTGGACAACAAGGCCTCGGTGGAACTGCTCAAAGGCACCAGCGGCATGCAGGCGGGCGAAAGCTCGCCGGGTGGCCTTGTGAACCTCGTCGTCAAGCGCCCGGAAGGCCGGGTGCGCACGGCGATCGTCTCGGTAGACGATGCTGGCGACCTGCTGACCAGCGTCGACATCGGCGACCGCGGCGGCCCCAACAATGAGTGGGGCTTGCGCGTCAACGTGGCCGCTGAACGCCTGAACACGCACATCGACAACACACGCGGCCATCGGCAATTGTTTGCCTTCGCGGTGGACCGCCAGCTGGCGCCCGGCCATGTGATCGAAGTCGAATACGAACACAGCTACATGAGCCAACCCAGCGTGCCCGGCCTGAGCCTGCTGGGCACCCAACTGCCATCGGCACACGACTACAGCCCCAACCTCAACCTGAACAACCAGCCGTGGACCTTGCCCGTTCAGATGCAGGGCGATACCGGCACGGTACGGCTCCGCAATGACTTGGGGCAAGGCTGGCGCAGCACCATCACCTATGGTGAGCAGCGATTGAAGTCCAACGACCGTGCGGCCTTTCCTTTCGGCTGCAGCGCAGGCTCCGACTACCTTGGTGACCGCTACTGCGCTGATGGCCAATTCGACCTGTACGACTTCCGCTCTGAAGACGAGCTGCGCCTGACCCGCTCCTTGCTTGCCCAAGTCCAAGGCAAGCTCGACGTGGCTGGCATGACGCACGACCTCACGATGAGCGCGCTGCGCTCGGTGCGCCTGACCGATGTGAGCACGCAGGCCTATAACCAGGTCGGTACAGGCACGCTCTCCGATCCTTATGCGGCGTTCGCCCCAGCCTCCACACCGCTTTACGTCGTCGCCGATCGCCACGAACGCACCACAGAATGGATGGCTCAGGATGCGATCACCTTCAGCCCGCAATGGCAAGCCTGGCTCGGCCTGCGCTACACGCAATTGCGGCGCCTGAGCGCCCCGACGGACGGCAGCCAGGCCACGCCCATCGACCAGGACCTGACCACACCATGGGCTGCGTTGGCATGGACCTTCGCCCCGCAGACCCGTGCCTACATCAGCTGGGGCGAAGGCGCCGAAGTCGAAGCCGCGCCCTATGGCGGCAGCTACAGCAATGCCGGCCAGGTGCTGCCTGCACTCAAGAGCCGCCAGTTCGAGTTGGGTGTGAAGAGCCAGAGCACACTGCAGACCAGCCTCGGCCACTTGAACCAGCAGTGGGGCGCCAATTGGTTCCACATCCACCGCCCTGTAGCGGGTGACGTTGGCGGCGCTTACCTGACTGATGGCGGCGCCACCCATCAGGGGCTGGAGGGCTACTGGCAAGGACGCCTGGGGGCTTGGTCTGCTGCAGGCTCGGCCATGGTGATCGACGCGCAACGCGACGGCAGCGCCACAGATGGCGTCAATGGCAAAACGCCGGTCAACGTGCCACGCCGCAGTGTCAAGCTTTCCGGCGCCTACAACTGGGCCGCATCGCTGCCTGTGACCTTGCAGGCCGATGTGGTTCATGAAGGCGCCCGCTGGGTCGACGCTGGCAACACTGTGCTGCTGCCAGCCTGGACGCGTGTGGATGTCGGCGTACGCGCCACCCAAACCATGGGCCCTCAGACTGTGACCTGGCGCGCCGGGGTCACCAATTTGTTTGACAAACGGGCGTGGCGCGAGTCACCCACATCGTTCGGGCACATCTACCTCTTTCCCATGACACAACGCACCGTGACCCTGTCCGCACAAATCGACTTCTGATGGTCAGACACGGCTGACGAAAACACGCAACGTGGCCAGGTGAGTTGTAAAAGCATGCTATAGTCGCGTTCTCAACTGATCGCCACGCCTTGCGCATGGTTTTCAGCTGTTCCCCGATAGCTCAGTTGGTAGAGCGCCGGACTGTTAATCCGTAGGTCCCTGGTTCGAGCCCAGGTCGGGGAGCCAAAAATTCAAGACGGCTTTGCTTGCCGATTTGCAAAGCCCGACACCGTTTGTTCCTCGATAGCTCAGTCGGTAGAGCGCCGGACTGTTAATCCGTAGGTCCCTGGTTCGAGCCCAGGTCGAGGAGCCAAATTCAAGAACGCCTCAAGCAGTGATGTTTGGGGCGTTTTGTTTTGGAGCTTTCCATGAAACCCATCCAAGCTGGCGACCACGCCGAAATCATCGAAGGCGCCCTGGGCACCAAGGGCCCCAACGTAGGCAAGACCGTGCGCGTGGTGTGCTTGCGCGGCGAACACAGCGAGCATGGCCGCATCTGGAAAGTCGAAGGCGACAACCTGATCACCGAATACGGCGCCGTGGGCAACACGGTGGACTGCGCCCAATCGTGGCTGCGCAAGATCGAGCCACCCCAATTGGATGAGACCAACAGCACGACCAAAGAACTGGACGTGCCAACGCATTGACCTGGCTTGGGCGCTGCGCCAACCTTGACCTCACCCCGCCGGCAAAGTCGACAACAAACCCCGAAACACCCGCGATGTGGCCGACACCATGGTCGCCCTGCTCTCGCGGTAGCCGCCCAGCAACCAGTGCAGCACGCACTGGCTCACCGCACCGGCAATGGCCAGGCCCAGCATGCGGATCTCGTCTTCGCTGTCGATGCCCAGGTCCGGATAGCGCTGCCGGGCCACGGTCATCACCAGGTTGGCGAAGCGGTCCATGGTGTCGGTGTACATCTTGTCCACGCGCGGGCTGACGCCCATCACCTCCACCCAGATGACGCGCGCCACGCGTGAGTCGGACACGTGCATGAACACGGCGTCCAACCCAGCCTCCACGCCTTTCATGATGTCGGCGCTGCCAACGGCACGTGCCAGCGCCTGCATCACGCTCAGCTCCAGCGCATCACATTGCTGGTGGTACACGCCCATCAGCAAGTCCTCGGTCGTGTCGAACGACTCGTAAAAGTAGCGGTCCGTCAGTTCGGCTTGCTTGCACAGGGTGCGCACGGTGGCCGCGCGGTAGCCCAGGGTGCCAAACACCTGCAGGCCGGCGTCCAGGAACTGCTGCCGGCGGCGCGCGCGGCGCTCTTCCTGGTTCTCCCCCCCGTAAACGCGGCCCTTGTTGTCGTCGCTGGTTCCAGTTTTCGTCATACCCGTATTTGACGACAATCATCTTCACTTGTAAACTGACGACAAGCATCTTCACTTAAGACTTTTGCGAGCAGGACCATGCAGACGTACACCGCGATCATCATCGGCACGGGCTTTGGCGGCCAGGCTGCGGCCATCAACCTCAAAAAGAACGGCATCAACGATTTCCTGATGCTGGAGCGCCGAGCCTGGATCGGTGGCACCTGGAGCCAGAACAGCTACCCCGGCGCGGCCGTGGACGTGCAGTCGCCGCTGTATTCGTTGTCCTTCGAGCCCTACAAGTGGACGCAGATGTTTGCCGAGCAAAACGAGCTGGTGCAGTACACCAAGTACGTGATCGCCAAGCACCAGCTTGAAGACAAGGTGCGCCTCAACGCCAATGTCAACAAGGTGCAATGGGATGAGGCGCAGCAGCTCTGGCAGATCCACACCGATGACGCTGGCACCTTCCAGGCGAAGTTCCTGATCAATGCCTCCGGCCCCTTGAGCACGCCCGTGATCCCCAACTTCAAAGGCCGCGACACCTTCAGGGGCCACAGCTTCCACACCAACTCGTGGGATCACGACTACAACTACAGAGGCAAGCGCGTGGCCATCATTGGCAGCGGCGCCTCGGCCGCGCAGGTGATCCCGGCGATCGCGCCAGACGTGGGGCATCTGCATGTGTTCCAGCGCACGCCGCACTGGGTGCTGCCTCGCCCTGACCGCGTGTTCTCGGGGTTCGAGCGTGCCCTGCTGGGCTCCAAGCTGATTTACAAGGCCCTGCGCACGGTCATCTACTGGTCGCTGGAGAGCCGCATGATCGGCTTCAAATATTCCAAGACCATGCTCAATCTGGTCGCCCAGAAGGCCGCGCTGCGGCACATCCACAAGCAGCTGAAAGACCCCAAGCTGCAAGCCGCCGTCACGCCTGACTACACGATCGGCTGCAAGCGCATCATCCTGTCGAGCACGCTCTACCCCGCCCTGGCGCGCCCCAATGTGACGCTGCACACCAAGGACGACGGCATTGCCGAGATCAACGAGCGCGGCATCGTGACCACGCAAGGCAAGCAGGTGGATCTGGACCTGATCGTCTACTCCACAGGTTATGACGCCACGGACGGCGTGATCTCCTACCCCGTGATCGGCAAGGGTGGCAAGTCCGTGGGCGAGGTGTGGAGCACGTTCCCGCGCGCCTACCTGGGCACCTCGCTCCCGGGCTTCCCCAACCTGTTTGTGGTGACCGGGCCCAACACGGGCATCGGCCACACTTCAGCTATTTTTGTGATCGAGGCGCAGATGGAATACATCATGCGGGCGATCAAGTCCGTGCAGGCACGCAAGGCCAAGGCCATCGAGGTCAAACCCGATGCCGAGAACGACTACACCACCATGATCCACCGCGAGATGAAGCAGACCGTGTGGCAATCGGGTGGTTGCCACAGCTGGTACCAGAGCAAGAGCGGCCATGTGATTGCGATGTTCCCGGGCTTCAGCTTCACCTTCCGCCGCATGTGCCAGGCCTTCAAGCCGGCCCATCACCTGTTCACCTGATCTTTGCAAAAAGGACCAAGATCCATGAAGGACTTCAAGAACAAGGTTGCCGCCATCACCGGTGCGGCATCGGGCATGGGCCGCACGCTGGCGCTGGAACTGGCGCGCCGCGGCTGCCACCTCGCCTTGAGCGATGTGAACGAGGCCGGGCTGGCCGAGACCGCGCAGATGGCGAGCAAGCTGGGCGTGAAGGTCACCACCGACAAGCTCAATGTGGCCGATCGCGAAGCCATGAACGCCTGGGCCGCCAAGGTGGTCGCCGATCACGGCAAGGTCAACCTGGTCTTCAACAACGCGGGCGTGGCCCTGGGCGCCCTCATCGAGACGGTCAAGCCTGAAGACTTCCAGTGGATCATGGGCATCAACTTCTGGGGTGTGGTGTGGGGCACGCAGGCCTTCCTGCCTTACCTGAAGCAATCAGGCGACGGGCATGTGGTCAACACCTCCAGCCTCTTCGGGCTGCTGGCCTCGCCCACGCAAGGCACGTACAACTCAAGCAAGTTCGCCGTGCGTGGTTTCACCGAAGCCCTGCGGCAGGAGCTGGACATCGAGAACTGCGGCGTGAGCGCGACCTGCGTGCACCCGGGCGGCATCCGCACCAACATTGCCCGCGCAGCCAAGATGGACGAAAGCCTGCATGCTGCATCTGGCGGTGATGCCGAGGCCGCGCGCGCCCGTTTTGACAAAGCCTTGAATGTGACCACGGCGCACAGCGCCGCGCTGCAGATCCTGCGTGCGGTGGAGCGCAATCAACGTCGCGTGCTGGTGGGCGTGGATGCCAAGATCCTGGACTTCCTCGTGCGCCTGGTGGGCTCGTGGTACCAGCCGATGTCAGCCTTCATTGCCCGCAAGATGCTGGCCGGTTGACCCACGCACCACACGCATCATCACCATGGCATTGAAGAAGAAAACGCTTGTGGCCGCTGCATTGGCCACACTCGCGCTGGGCTGGTCTTACACGACCTATCCGCGCATCGGGCAACTCACGTATGAGCTCGGCGCAGGCATCGAGTCGCGCCTGTACGGCCTGCACAAAGAGGTCGTCACGGTGGAAGGCATCCCCATCACCTTGTACCGTTCGTCTGGAACCGGCCCGGCCATTCTGATGCTTCACGGCTTCAGCGCCGACAAGGACGTCTGGGCGCGTTTTGCACGCCACTTCAGTGGGCAATACCAGGTCATCATTCCCGACTTGCCGGGGCATGGCGAAACGGGCTTCAAGCCTGACTGGCGCTACACGATCGAGGCACAGACACGCCGCATGGCGGCCTTGCTCGACCAGTTGCAGATCAAGCAAGCCCATGTGATTGGCAACTCCATGGGCGGGTTCATCACGGCCCAGTTCGCCGTGAGCTACCCGCAGCGCACGCTGTCTGCCGGTTTGGTGGACCCGGCTGGCCTGCCCTCGCTGCACCCCAGCGAGATGCGCACCATGCTGAGCAAGGGCCAGAACCCCTTCCTCATCGGCTCGCGCGCAGACTTCTACCGCTTCTACCCCATGACCATGGCCTCACCGCCCTGGATGCCCGGCTTTGTGCTGGATGCCGTGGGCGAGCGCTACATCGCGCAGCGCGCACAACTGGCGCAGATCTTCAGCGAGTCGCACAAGGAGACCGACCTGCCCGTGCGCATCCACGACGTGAAGCTGCCGGTCATGCTGATGTGGGGCAAGGAGGACAGGCTCATTGACGTCAGCAGCGTGCCCGTGTGGCAAGCTGCCCTGCCCCAGTCAAAGGTGCATGTGCTCGATGGCATCGGCCACATGCCCATGGTGGAGCGCCCGGCCATGACGGCCGAGCTTTATCAGCAATTCCTGGCCAGCTTCTGAGGCCGCTCAGCGGGGCACCACGAAGGTGCTCTTCTCGATCACGCGCACGGCCTGCCCGTAAGCCCCCAGTTGCTCGACGCCCATGCTGATCGGCACGATCTGGCCCGCCAGATTGGCCGCCGCATTGGCATCCAGCCGGATGCGCACGCTGACATCGCGGTTCTCGGATGGCGCCAGTTGAATGGTCTGAGCGTTGTCCACCCGCATGCCATACACGCCGTGTTCGGCAGACACGTCCACGCGGTAGCGCTGGGGCTGCTCGGTCGAGTTCATGATGTGCAGGCGGTAGACGTTCTCGATCACACCGTCTTCCACCATGCGGGCCATCACGCCGCGGTCCCGGATGATGTCTACACGGAATGGCGCGCGCGTCATCAGGTTGAAGGCAAAGGCGCTGGCACCGATCAGCAAGGCCCCACCGTAGATGGCGGTTCGCCATCGCATCACACGCTTGACCAGTTTGGATCGGGACCAGCCGTTGTCCAGCCCGTTCTGCGTGGAAAAGCGAATGAGCCCACGCGGGTACTTCATCTTGTCCATGACCGAGTCACAGACGTCGATGCACGCACCGCAGCCGATGCACTCCATCTGGAAGCCGTTGCGGATGTCGATGCCCACGGGGCAGACCTGCACACACAGCGTGCAGTCCACGCAATCACCCAGGCCGAGCTGGGCCCTGTCGGCTGACTTGGACCGTGAACCGCGCGATTCGCCCCGCGCCGCGTCATAGCCCACGATGAGCGAGTCACCGTCCAGCATCACGCTTTGAAAGCGCGCATACGGGCACATGTATTTGCAGACCTGCTCGCGCAAAAAGCCTGCGTTGCCATAGGTGGCCAGGCCATAGAACACGCTCCAGAACAGCTCCCACGGGCCCGCGCTCAGGCTGAGGATGGACGCCAGCAAGGCGCGCATCGGGGTGAAGTAGCCCACAAAGGTCAGGCCCGTCCACAGGCTGAACACGCCCCAGGCCATGTGCTTGCTGCCCCGCTTGAGCAGCTTGTTGCCGGACCAGGGCGCAGCATCCAGGCGGATGCGCGCCAGGCGGTCACCCTCGATGCGCTGCTCGATCCACATGAAGATCTCGGTGTAGACCGTTTGCGGGCAGGCAAAGCCGCACCACAGGCGCCCGGCGATCGCGGTGAAGAAGAACAGGGCCAGCGCGCTGAGCACCAGCAAGGCGGCCAGGTAGATGAAGTCCTGCGGGTACAGGACCAGATCGAAGATGTAAAAGCGCCGGCTGTTGAGGTCAAACAGCATCGCCTGACGCCCGTTCCAGGGCAACCAGGGCAGGCCGTAAAACACAAGTTGCGTGACCCACACCATGGCCCATCGCCAGTTGGCAAACAGCCCCTGGACCGATCGTGCGTGGACTTTCTGGTGCGCCTCGAAGAGCGAGCCATGCTGAGGCGGCGTGTTGACGGGCTTGATGGGGATGATGCGGGGCTGGCTCATGTGCGGTTCCGTGCAGCCAGTCGGCTACCGGGCAGAACCATAACATTTATTTCAAATGGATGTTTATGAGCTCCCTGATTCAGATGGGGCTATCCGGCAGCGACGCGTAGCGCCTACCGGACAAGGTCATGTCCATATTCGTGTTGATTGACACGATTCGCTTCTTTCCCAATACGTCAACCTCATGCCATATTGGATGCAATTCGAAAGACAACGAACATTTTCAAAATCAGAAACGAAACGAAATGACGCTCACTTAAGGGATTTCCCGAATCAAACCGAATCTGACAGACTTCGTGCAATCGTTCTTCTCCAGCGCTCTGGCCCTCCCCCAAACGCCAGCTGAACTGTTCGAGAAGCCACAGCCAGAACCTCACTTGAACGGAAGTCCGCCATGCACATCTCGGGTGTCTCCTTTGCCTTTCCTGAACGCACTGTTTCGAACGAAGAAATGCTGCAAATCGTGGCCGACCAGAGCCGCGAAGGTTTCGAGGGTGACCTTGATGTGGCCCTGCAAACCATCGGGCATTACCTGAGCTACATCGGCTCGAAGAACCGCCACTGGCTGGCCGAAGGTGAACAGGCCTTCGCCTACACCGAGCGCGCCATCAACGATGCGCTGGACCAGGCCGGCCTGGACAAGGAAGACATCGACCTGCTGATCCATGCCAGCGTGGACAAGCGCGTGATCGAGCCCGCCATGGCCTTCTTCGTGGCCAAGGCCATGGGCATGCACAAGACCCAATGTTTCGACGTGACCGAAGCCTGCGGTAGCTGGACGCGTGCCACGCAGATTGCCCAGTCCTTCCTGGCATCGGGCCAGTTCAAGAACATCCTGATCGTGACGGCCGAGTACGCCAGCCACGAAGGCCAGCCCCTGGCACAGAACCACAAGCTCACCAGCCTGGCCGACCTGGAATGGGCCTTCGCCAGCTACACCGTGGGTGAGGGCTCGACCGCCACCATCCTGACCGCCGACAGCGACAAGCCCTGGCAGTTCGACAACCGCACCTTCACGCAGTACGCGGACCTGTGCATGTCGCCCATCATCGAAGACGATCTGGAAACCATGCGATTGAAGGACCTGTCCATGGCAGGCAAGGGTCGCCTGCGTTTCATGTCCTACGGCAAGAAGATGCAGGACAACACCATCCAGGACCTGGAAGAGATGATGCGCGAGAACCCCATCCCCGTTGATGAGGTGGACCTGTTCATTCCGCACACCAACACGCTGACCGCATGGCGCGATATTGAAAAGCGCCTGGGCAAAACCGTGCCCTATATGTTCATGCTGCCCGAGTACGGCAACCTGGTCACCAACTCCGTGCCCGCCGCCCTGGCCACCGCCAGCAAAGAAGGCCGGCTGGAGCGAGGCCACAAGGTCACGGCCCTGATGACCGCGGCCGGCATGTCCTACACCCGCTACAACTTCGTTTACTGATCCGCGAGGCCGCACAAAAATGGCAACGGATTGGTCCGGGCGCAAGTACAGGGTGCTCAAGTCCCTGGGCGAGAACATCGACATGATCTTCGGCGTGTACCAGCCTACGTTGGGCGAGATGCGCTGGTTTCTGCACTCGCATGAGGTGGACGACGGCGGTGGCGCCATCGTGAAGATCCTGGCCTCGCTGGACGTCACGATGCCGCCCAAGGCGCACAAGAGCGTGCCAGCCAGGCCCGGCCTGCTGGGCCGACTGGCCGCCTTGAAGCTGCACATCCGCAACAGCCAGCCAGTGGACTACCCATGGCAGAAGGCTGCGGCAGATGCCGGCCAGGCACAACCCTGCTTCGTGTACTTCCTGATGCCTTTGGCGCACAGCGAACAGGCGAGGCGCCATGCCCGTGCACAAGGCGTCGGCGAGACATCCTTGTTCCTGGCCAGCCTGGACAAGGTCTGCCGTGAGCGTCATCTGAGCCAGAACAGCGAACGCGTGTGGATGATGCCGCACGACTTCCGCCGCTCGCTGGGCATCCAGACGCAGTCCGGCAACTGGACGGCGCCTGTGTCACTGCGGCTGCAGGGCGCGCCCACGGCGCAAGATATCTTCGGCCAGCTCAAGACCTTGTATGCCCGCGGCATCCTGTGGGGGTCGTGGCTCTACACGAACTTTGCCCGCTGGCTCAGCGACGGCATGATCCGCCGCGCCTACAACCGGCTCAAAGGCAAGGCCTGGTTTGGTGTGTACGCCAACATGAGTGCATGGGCAGCACCTGAAGCCGATGCCCACAAGCTGGCGGGCAGCTGGGTCATCAGTGCACCACCGGTCAGCGCCGTGTGCCCTATCACCGCCGGCAGCTTCACCTGGGAGGGCCGCACCGGCTTCACCCTGCAACTGCATGCATCCCTGGGCGCTGACCATCACGCCACCAGTGAACTCATGCGCAGCTGGATCGCCGATCTCTACCGCGAGGCCGGCATCCCTGACGCCGTCATCGAACCCCATTGCATCGCCAT
>Ga0265327_10001815_pt1 | contig 24996 bp, 23 predicted proteins | sample 41621metaG_FD_202089 | JGI IMG/M metagenome (GOLD analysis project Ga0265327, IMG submission 202089) | Rhizosphere microbial communities from Carex aquatilis grown in University of Washington, Seatle, WA, United States - 4-16-21 metaG | ecosystem: Host-associated > Plants > Roots > Rhizosphere...
CGGGTACCCCCGCCGCGCGGCCGGCGTTGGTCACGGCGAGCGCGCCGCGCAGGCCGACGTCGAGCACCAGCTCCGGTTGCTTGTAGAAGTTCTCGGTGCCGTTGATGGCGGCCAGGTGCATGACCACCTCGGCGCCGGCGAATGCCTTCTCGAGGGCGTCCTGATCACGGACGTCACACGTGAAAAGCTCGACGTCCGAAGCGACTTCGGCGAATCGACCGGCGTCGCCGCGGACCATCGAGTCCACCACCGCGACCTGCCAGCCGTCCCGGACCAGCCGCTTGACCAGGTAGGCACCGATGAATCCGCCACCGCCGGTGACCACGACCCGCTCAGACACGCTCGACGACCTTTCCGCTGCGGCCCACCGCGAAGTAGTTGTCGCCGAGTTCGGTGGCCGGCAGGTGGCTGTAGTGGTTCCAGTAGTCGAAGACGAAACCGTCGGGGCTGATGAACTCGCTGATGGTGCGCGGCGAGATGGTGCCGAGCGACGGGTGGTTGTTGCCGAGGACGACGACGTCCGCGCCACTCACCGCGTCACCGAACCGGTTGTAGACCTTGTGACCTGGGAACGCTTCGGCCAGCACGTCATTCGGCGTCACCGGGTCGTAGACGCCGATCTCGGCGTCCGGATGCGCGGCCTTCAGTTCGTTGAACACCTTGATGGACATCGAGCCGCGCAGGTCGCTGGTCTCGGGCTGGCCCTTGAACGCCATGCCGAGCAGGTTGATTCGCAGCGACCCTTCGGCACCCAGCTTCCGGCGCGCGATCTCGCTGCTGATGAAGCGCACCGTCTCGGCGGGCTGGCGCTCGTTGACCAGACGGCCGGCCGCCGTGATGTCCAGCGTGACGCCGCGCTCGCGCACACTCTCCATGAGGATGTGCGGGTCCTTCTCCAGGCACGGCCCACCCACCAGACCCGGCAGCGGGATGTTGGTGCGGTTGTATCCGAGTTTGCCCGCGGAGATCACCTCGTAGGCGCTGACGCCGAATGCGTCGCAAATCCGGGCGACTTCGTTGGCAAACGCGAACTGAACATCGCGGAACGTGTTGCTGACCAATTTGATGATCTCGGCGGTCTCGATATCGGAGACCAGCACGATCGAACTGGTGAGCTTGCGGAATACCGCGGCGGCCCGGTCGGCGACCGCGGGGTCGTCGGCGCCGACGATCTGCGGCAGCTCGCGCAATTCCTGCAGCGCCTTGCCTTCCAGGGTGCGCTCGGGGCACATCGCGATGTCGAAGCTCTTGCCGCTGGCGGCCAGCATCGGCGCCACCACGTCGCGGGTGGTGCCGACCTTGACCGTCGAACGCAGGATCACCAACGCGCCATCCTGCATGTTCCCGGCGATGTCGCGGGCCGCGGCCTCGATCATGTCGACGCGCGCCACCCCGTCCGGCGACAACGGGGTACCGACGGTGATGATGTACGTGTCGCACGAGAAGCTGTCGTCAAACGCGGTGACGGCCTTCAGTTTCCCGAATCGGGTCACGCCCTCGAGCGCGTCGGGCAGGCCGGTCTCGGTGAAATGCGGCAAACCCTGATTGGTCATATCGACCAATTCCTGGCGGGTCTCGATTCCGATTACGGAGTTCCCGGCTTCGGCCAGCACGGTGGCCAGCGTCAGACCCACATATCCGAGGCCGATGATTCCGACGTCGTATTTCTCTGGCAAATCCTCAATCCCTCCGGTCAGCCCTGTGGGAGACGGCTGATTTCATACCGCAGCGGCTGTCTCGCAAACAAGTTTCGACCTTACGGGTCTGCGGCGCATTTTGGGCCTAGGTACGCTCACTGTGTGCCGCTGCCCGCAGATCCACATCCCGCTTTCGCCACCTATGCGCATCCCGATCGCCTGGTGACCGCCGACTGGCTGTCAGGCAACATCGGACGCCCCGGTTTGGCCATCGTCGAATCGGACGAAGACGTCCTGCTGTACGACACCGGCCACATCCCCGGCGCGGTGAAGATCGACTGGCATACCGACCTCAATGACCCGCATGTCCGCGATTACATCGACGGCGCGCAGTTCGCCGCGCTGATGGATCGCAAGGGCATCAGCCGGGACGACACCGTGGTCATCTACGGCGACAAGAGCAACTGGTGGGCGGCCTACGCGCTGTGGGTGTTCACCCTCTTCGGGCACCCGGATGTGCGCCTGCTCGACGGTGGCCGCGATCTGTGGATCACCAACGGCCGGGACACCAACCTGGACGTCCCGAGCAAGCAGACCACGGGGTACCCCGTGGTCGAGCGCAACGACGCTCCGATCCGTGCCTTCAAGAACGACGTCCTCGAGATCCTCGGCAAAGAGCCGCTGATCGACGTCCGCTCGCCGCAGGAGTACACCGGCGAGCGCACCCACATGCCCGACTATCCGGAGGAGGGTGCGCTGCGCGGCGGTCACATCCCCACCGCGCGGTCGATCCCGTGGGCAAAGGCCGTCGACGACAGCGGCCGCTTCCGCAGCCGCGCCGAGCTCGACGAGCTGTACGGCTTCATCTCCCCCGACGACAAGGCCGTCGCCTACTGCCGCATCGGCGAGCGCTCGAGCCACACCTGGTTCGTGCTGACGCACCTGATCGGCCTGCCCGCCGTCCGCAACTACGACGGTTCCTGGACCGAGTGGGGCAACGCGGTGCGGGTCCCCGTGGCCGTTGGTGAGGAACCGGGGTCGGCACCGGGCTCCGCATGACCGTCCCCGGCCCCATGCCTGCAGCCCTGGCCGAGGTGGTGTCGGATTTCGCCGACGTCCAGGGACAGGACAAGCTGGCGCTGCTGCTGGAGTTCGCGGGCGAACTCCCGCCGCTGCCGGCGACGCTCGAAGAAGCCGCGATGGAGCCGGTGCCGGAGTGCCAGTCGCCGTTGTTCCTGCACGTCGACGCCGAGGATCCCGAGCACGTGCGGCTGTACTTCAGCGCGCCGGCCGAAGCACCGACGACGCGTGGCTTCGCGGCCATCCTCGCGGCCGGTCTGGACGGGCTGCCGGCGTCCGAAATCCTGGCGGTGCCCGACGATTTCTACGCGGACCTGGGTTTGGCCAAGCTGATCAGCCCGCTGCGACTGCGTGGCATGTCGGCGATGCTGACGCGGATCAAGCGCCGCCTGCGTGACGATCAAGCGGCGAGGTACGAGCCGCGTTGAGGAACGCGGCAAATCAGACACCGGCTGCGTGACGCTTGATGCGGCCGCGGCTCAGAAGAACGGCAGCTTGAACTTGCCGCTGTAGTGCAGCGCGTCCGGGTTCCGCTGACCGATGATCTTGCCGGGCACGCCGCCGACGATGCCGAACGGCGGCACCTCCTTGTTCACGACGGTGTGCGCGGCCACCACGGCGCCCCGGCCGAGCAGCGACGGCAGGACGATCGCGCGGGTCGCGATCCACACGTGGTCGTCGATCACGATGGGGTCGGGCGGGTTCGGCGCCGGCACGAAGTTCGGGTGATTGATGTCGTGTCCGCCGGCGATGATGTGCGTATCGCTGGCGATGACGACGTCATTGCCGATCGCGATGCCGGCGCGCGCGTCGAGAACGCAGCGGAAGCCGATCGAGACGCGGTCACCGATCACCAGGTAGGGAATGGACCAGACGCTGGTGCCGCGGTTGATCGCGGAGCCCTTGCCGATCTTCGCGCCGAACAGCCGCAGGTAGCCCAGCCGGATGAAGTGGAACGGGATGTGGGTGACGACGGAGCTGTAGAACAGTGCGGCGTAGGTGTCCCGAATCCGGTGCCACAGCGTCTCCCCGGGCAGTTCGTGCTTGAGGATGTTGCCGTCGTCGTCGGTGACCCATTGCATCTTCGGTGGGATGCGGACGTTCGGGTTGACCGCCCGCTTGCGTGCGATCAATTCCGGGTCTGATGCCTGCGGCTCGACGAACAACGGTGTCCCCTTACTCGCGGCTCCCTGGCGGGACCGGTGCCGCATCAGTATTACGCAAGCGGTTGGACGCGGCAGAAAGTGCCGGTGAAACCGGCTGATTCGGTGATTTCTAAGAAAATCTCCTGACGACCCGCTACCCGAATCGGGGATCCACCTGTATTGGCCTTACACTGCACCCGATACATTCTTAAAGACATTTCTTAGAGAACCGCCGTCAGGAGGCACTGTGGCCAACCACGCCAGTTCCAAGATCTCCAAGGTGCTAGTCGCCAACCGTGGAGAGATTGCCGTCCGGGTCATCCGGGCTGCCAAGGACGCCGGACTGGCCAGCGTCGCCGTTTACGCCGAGCCGGACGCCGATGCACCGCACGTGCGGCTCGCCGACGAGGCCTTCGCGCTGGGCGGCCAGACTTCCGCCGAGTCCTACCTTGTCTTCGACAAGATCCTGGACGCCGCTGCCAAGTCGGGCGCCAACGCCATCCACCCGGGCTACGGCTTCCTTTCCGAGAACGCCGACTTCGCCCAGGCCGTGCTCGACGCCGGCCTGATCTGGATCGGACCCAGCCCGCAGTCCATCCGCGACCTGGGTGACAAGGTCACCGCGCGCCACATCGCGGCCAAGGCCAACGCGCCGCTGGTGCCGGGTACCCCGGACCCGGTCAAGGACGCCGACGAAATCCTGGCGTTCGCCAAGGAGTTCGGCCTGCCGATCGCCATCAAGGCCGCCTTCGGCGGTGGTGGCCGCGGCATGAAGGTCGCCCGCACCATCGAAGAGATCCCCGAGCTGTTCGACTCGGCCACCCGGGAGGCCGTCGCCGCCTTCGGTCGGGGCGAGTGCTTCGTCGAGCGCTACCTGGACAAGCCGCGCCACGTCGAGGCTCAGGTCATCGCCGACACGCACGGCAATGTCGTCGTCGCCGGTACCCGCGACTGCTCGCTGCAGCGCCGCTTCCAGAAGCTCGTCGAGGAGGCCCCCGCGCCGTTCCTGACCGACGCGCAGCGCAAGGAAATCCACGAGTCCGCCAAGCGCATCTGCAAGGAAGCCGGCTACTACGGCGCGGGCACCGTCGAGTACCTGGTCGGCCAGGACGGCCTGATCAGCTTCCTCGAGGTCAACACCCGTCTGCAGGTGGAACACCCCGTCACCGAGGAAACCTCGGGCATCGACCTGGTGCTGCAGCAGTTCAAGATCGCCAACGGCGAGGCCCTGGACATCACCGAGGACCCGACCCCGCGTGGCCACTCGTTCGAGTTCCGGATCAACGGTGAGGACGCCGGTCGCGGCTTCCTGCCCGCCCCCGGCCCCGTCTCGAAGTTCGAGGCCCCGACCGGCCCCGGCGTCCGCATGGACTCGGGTGTCGAGAGCGGCTCGGTCATCGGCGGCCAGTTCGACTCGATGCTGGCCAAGCTGATCGTCACCGGCGCCACCCGCGACGAGGCCCTGGCCCGCTCGCGTCGTGCGCTGGCCGAGTTCAACGTCGAGGGTCTGGCCACGGTCATCCCGTTCCACCGCGCCGTGGTCTCCGACGCCGCGTTCATCGGTGACGGCGAGAAGTTCGACGTGCACACCCGCTGGATCGAGACCGAGTGGGACAACACGGTCGAGCCGTTCACCGGTGGCGAGCCGCTGGACGACGAGGACGCGGCCCCGCGGCAGAAGGTTGTCGTCGAGGTCGGTGGCCGTCGTGTCGAGGTGTCGCTGCCCGGCGATCTGGCCATCGGTGGTGGCGGCGGTGGCGCTGCCACCGGCGCGATCAAGAAGAAGCCGAAGCCGCGCAAGCGTGGCGCCGCCGGCGGCAAGGCCGCCTCGGGCGACTCGGTCACCGCGCCGATGCAGGGCACCGTCGTCAAGGTTGCCGTCGAGGAGGGCCAGCAGGTCTCCGCGGGCGACCTGATCGTGGTGCTCGAGGCCATGAAGATGGAGAACCCGGTGACCGCGCACAAGGACGGCACCGTGACCGGCCTGTCGGTCGAGGCCGGCGCCGCCATCACGCAGGGCACCGTCATCGCCGAGCTGAAGGACTAGTTCTTTCTGTCCGTCGAGTGGCCAGTCAGCTGGCCACTCGGCGGATTTTTTTACTCATGGAAGCCATCGAGATCAACGCAGGCAACTGGTATCTGCGTGCCCTGCGCGCCGATGACCGGATGGACGACCGGCCGTCCCTGGCCGATCTGGGTGAGCACTCCCCCGATCACGTGGAAACCCGCACGGCGCAATGGGAATCCGACACGTTGTACTCGTGGGCAGTGTGCGAGCCGACGACCGGCGAGCTGCTGGCCGAGATCACCCTGGTCCCCGCCACGCGGGAGATTTCGGTGCGGACCCGGGCCGGGTTCGACGAGGCCGCGGCGACGGGGGTCGAATCGGTGCGCCGTTTCGCCGCCGCGATGTTGGATTAGAAGAGCAGCACCGGCAGGCTCATCGTCAGCACGATGGACATGAGCAAGAGCAGGAACCAGCCGGCGCCCTGCCAGGCCCACCACACCTGGTCGGTCCGCCAGGCCCGATAGGTCCGGACGAAGGCCCACACCCCGCTGCCGAACAGGAACAGCGGGCCGGCCAGGGCCAGCACGGTGCGGTACGGCATGCTGCACGCCGCCGTGTCGTAACCACTGCAGTGCCGGACCCACACGGCCGCCAGCACCATGAAGCCGACGCCGAGGCTGCCCATCACCAGGCCGAATCGCGCGGCCTGATGCACGCTGGGATCGTCGTCGCGGAAGCGATCGGTTGTCGGGCTGAGCATGAATATCACCGCCAAACCCCAGTATGCGCCCGGTGGACGCTACGGCGCCAGTCCGTCCTCGGCGATCGTCTTGATCGCAGCGAGGCGCCGATCCCATTGTCTGCCAAGGGTTTCCAGCTCGTTGCCCAACGCGCTGAGCTTGGCGCCCAGCGCCCGGTAGCGAATCTCCCGGCCGACTTTGACGGGCTCGACCAGCCCCGCGTCGGCCAGCACCGACAGATGCTTGGCGATGGCCTGTCGGCTCACCGGTAATCGGCCGGCCAGGGCGCTCGCCGACAGGTCATCGGTTCCCAGCTCGGTCAGGATGCGCCATCGGGTCTCGTCGGCGAGCACCGCCAGCACTGCCGGCATCCGAGTGTCGGTCACACCGACGCCTGCAGGTACACCACCAGGTCGTCGAGTTCGGCGGTCCAGCCGCCACTGTTCTCGGCATGCGCGGTCTGCGGGTCCGCCAGGTTCTCGAAGCCCGTCTCGCGCAGGTCGAGCCGGGTGCCGCCGTCGATCTCGGTGAGGTCGAAGCGCACGACGGTCGAATTCTGCGGGGTCGGGTCGGCATCGGTTTCGCGGTGCGCCCACCGATAGACCAGCGTGTGCGGCGCCTCGGCGCTCTCGACGACGACCCGGAACTTGCCGTGGGCGTTCCAGCCGAAGAACCCCGTGCCGCCCGGGATCGCCTCGAGTTCGGCTGCGTCACCGAACCATTGCGCGATGAGCTCGGCTTTCGTCAGGGCATCCCAGACCCGCTGGATCGGCGCGTTGATGTCGATGGAGCGGGTGATGTCCAGCGTGTCCATGGTTCCCCTTCGAGCGGCGGTATGTGCAACCCTACAGTTGCATACTTACCGCATGTAGTGCAACCCTCAGATTGCAGTTTGGGTCACGCGGCGTTCCCGCAACAGCACCAGGCCGATCGTGCCGAACACCAGGTTGGCGGCGATCTCCAGAATCGCGGTCACCCACGAGAACGCCGTCACCCGCGCCCACGGCGGCGCATTGATGAAGCTGTCGCTGAAGAATCCCCATTTCGGAAGTAGATGTGCCGCAGTGAATCCCACCGCACCGGCGTAGCCGATCCCGACGGCCGCGAGCGGCGCCCACCTGTTCCGCTTGAACACCAGCGCGATAGTCACCGCCGCGAGGATCAGCTGCAGGGTGCCGCCCACCATCACCGCAGGCGGGATGACGTTCATCCCCCGCCTCATGTGATCAGCGCCGTGCAGCAGTAGCGCCACGGCCAAAAAGCCTGCGGCCCAATCGAAGTTACGTTGCCAATTCCTGGAGTCACCAGTCATCCGGATCACCTCTACTACGCACGGTAGTAAATCAATCACATCCTGTAAAGACCTGTCAGTGGTTGGCCCTACGATGCCTGGCGTGCGGATGAAACTCTTGGGCGCGGCAGGGCTGATCGCCGGCGGCGCGGCGTATCTGCACGGTTGGATGTGGGAGCCGGCACTGGCCGTGGCCGTCGGCGTCCCGTTGCTGCTCGCCGCCATCCCGCACGTCGTCACCGGGATGCGTACCCCGAGCCGGCACGAGGACCCGGTCCATGACCTCTCCGGCACCGAGTTCGAGGACTACGTCGCCCGAATCGCCCGGTCCTGCGGCGTTCCGGTGATCATGACCGAGCTGTCCGGGGACTGGGGCGTCGACCTGATCGTCGGCACGCGGCCCAATCGCCTTGCCATTCAATGCAAGAGGCTGTCCCGGCCCGTCGGTCCCGGCGCCGTGCAGGAGGTGGTCGCCGGCGCGCCCATGCAGGACTGCGCGCACACCATGGTGGTCACCAACAACGACTTCACCCCGGCCGCACGGAAATTGGCCGAGTTGCACGACTGCACTCTGGTCAGCGGAACCGAATTGACCCGGCTGCGCGGGTTGATCCGCCAGCAGGTCCTAGAGCGTCGCTAGCACGTCCCGCACCGCCTGGACGGCTTCGTCGATCTCACTGCGCGACACCGTGAGCGCCGGCCGGAACCGCACCGAGTCGGCGCCGCTGGCCAGCAGGATGACATGGTGCTGCCACAGCCGCCGGATCACCTCGTCACGCTGGGCAGCCGACGGCATGCTGAACGCGCACATCAGGCCACGACCGCGCGGGTCGAGTACCAATGACGGGAATTCACTTGTCAGACAACGTAACTGACCCACCAGGTACCAGCCCATCCGCACGGCATTGTCGATCAGCCTGTCGGCTTCGATCACCTCGAGAATGCGGCGGGCCCGCACCATGTCGGTGAGGTTGCCGCCCCAGGTGGAGTTGATCCGCGAGCTCACGCGGAAGACGTTGTCGGCGACGTCGTCGACTCGGCCGCCTGCCATCACCCCGCACACCTGAGCCTTCTTGCCGAACGCCACCACATCGGGCGTGACGCCCAATTGCTGGTAGGCCCATGGAGTTCCGGTCATCCCGACACCGGTCTGCACCTCGTCGAAGATCAGGAGCGCGTCGAACTCGACGCACAAATCCCGCATCGCGGCGAAGAACTCAGACCGCATGTGCCGGTCACCGCCCTCACCCTGGATCGGCTCGGCGAGGAAGCAGGCGATGTCGTGCGGATGGGCCTCGAAGGCCGCCCGGGCCTGCCGCAACGATTCGCGTTCCAGCGCAACGATATCCACACCGGGCGCCACCACGGGCGCATCGATGCGCGGCCAGTCGAACTTCGGGAAACGGGCCACCTTGTTGGGGTCGGTGTTGGTCAGCGACATCGTGTAACCGCTACGGCCGTGAAACGCGCCGCGCAGGTGCAGCACGCGCGTACCCAGCGCCGCGTCGATCCCGCGTGATTCATTGAGCCGGCTCTTCCAGTCGAACGCGACCTTGAGCGCGTTCTCCACAGCCAGCGCGCCGCCGTCGACGAAGAACAGGTGCGGCAGCGCCGGGTCCCCCAGCACCCGCGCGAACGTCTGCACGAAGCGCGCCATCGGCACGCTGTAGACATCGGAGTTGCTCGGCTTGTTCACCGCCGCCTGCGCCAGCTCGGCACGGAAGGCGGCATCGGTCAGCGCCGGATGGTTCATGCCCAGCGCCGACGACGCGAAGAACGTGAACATGTCGAGGTACCGGGTGCCGTCGCGCGCGTCGACGAGGTACGAGCCGCCCGACCGGTCGAGATCGAGCACGAGGTCCAGGCCATCGGTCAGGATGCTGCGGCCGAGCACGTCACGGACGTCGCCGGCACTGGCGGCCGACAGTCCGTCAGCAGATGTCAGAACAGCGGTCATGCCGCCATCCTAACGTAATATTTACAGTTCTGACGACATTCAGCAGGAACTATTCCGGTAGTGACACTTGACCATCGTAAAAAGTCTGTAAGATGACAGTGCTTCGCGTGCGAACGTTGGCGACGGTCCGGATCCGCTGCAGCAGACCCTCCAGCGCCCGCGCGGAGGCGACACGCACCAGCAGGACATAGCTCTCTTCACCGGCTACCGAATGGCAGGACTCGATTTCGGTGAAATGCTGCAGCTGGGCCGGGGCATCATCGGGTTGGGAAGGATCGAGCGGGGTGATTGCGACGAACGCCGACAGCATGTGGCCGACAGCCTCGGGATTGATCCGCGCGGTGTACCCCGTGATCACACCGCGCGACTCCAGCCGGCGCACCCGCGACTGCACCGCCGAGACCGACAGACCCGCGGCCGTCGCCAGATGCGCCAGCGTGGCCCTGCCGTCGGTGATCAGCTCCCGCACCAGGATTCGATCGACGTCGTCAAGCTCCGCTTCGGCCATGGCCGGAGACTACCGTCAGGGGGCGTCATGACGGTCGAAACGTGGCGGCTGCGCGCTGCGTTCGCCGCCGCCCTGTCCCAGATGTACGGCGCCGAGGTGCCCGCCTACACCACGCTGGTGGAGGTGAGCACGGCGGTCAACCGGGATCGCGCCACCGACGGCCGGCTCGGTTCCCTCGACCGCGTCACCGCGGAACGCCACGGTGCGATCCGGGTCGGCAGCCCCGCCGAGCTCGCCGACGTCGCAGACCTTTTCGCGGCCTTCGGCATGTATCCCGTCGGGTTCTACGACCTGCGCGCGGCCGTGTCACCGGTCCCCGTGGTCTCTACCGCATTCCGTCCCATCGACGCAGAAGAGCTGGACCGCAACCCATTTCGGGTGTTCACCTCGATGCTGGCCACCGACGACGCCCGCTTCTTCTCCCCCGGTCTGCGAGCCCGCGTGCAGCGCTTCGTCGGGCAGCGCCGACTGTTCGACCGGGCACTGATCGCCCAGGCCCGCCGCGTCGCCGCCGACGGCTGCCCGGAAGCCGACGCCGACGAGTTCGTGCGACGTTGCACCGCGACGTTCGCGTTGTCCCCGACGCCGATCGACAAGACCTGGTACGACGAGCTCAGCACCGTCTCCGCCGTGGCCGCGGACATCGCCGGCGTCAGCACCACCCACATCAACCACCTGACGCCCCGGGTACTCGACATCGACGAGCTGTACCGGCGGATGACGGCCCTGGGCATCACCATGATCGACGCGATCCAGGGCCCACCGGCCACCGACGGTCCGCCGGTCCTGTTGCGGCAGACGTCGTTTCGGGCCCTGGCCGAACCGCGCACCTTCCGCAACCCGGACGGCACCGTGTTCGACGGCAGCCTGCGGGTGCGCTTCGGCGAGGTCGAGGCCCGCGGGGTGGCGCTGACCCGCGCGGGCCGGGAGCGCTACGACGCCGCGATGACCGATCAGACACACTGGGACCGGTACTTTCCGGCCACCGACGCCGAGATGGCGGCACAGGGCCTGGCCTACTACCGCGGCGGCGACCCCACGAAACCCGTTGTCTACGAGGACTTCCTACCCGCGTCCGCGGCCGGCATCTTCCGGTCGAACCTCGACCGCGATACGCAGCCGGCAGCCGCAGACGACCACTCCGACTACCGCCTCGACTGGATGGCCGGCGCCATCGGACGGCACATCCATGACCCTTACGACCTCTACGAGAAAGCGGCATCATGACTCCCCTTCAGCCCCAAGTGCGGACACCCTTGCCCACCGCCGATCAACTTCGTGACCGCGTGCGGACCGCGCTGCAGGCCGTCGGTGCTCACGTCACGCTGGGTGAGCCCGGCGACCACGGCCTACCCGCCAGCACGCCCATCACCGGTGAGGTCCTCTTCACCATCCCGGAGAGCACCGTCGCGGAGACGGACGCCGCGATTGCCGAAGCGGCGCAGGCCTTTGTCCCCTGGCGCACCACGCCGGCGCCGGTGCGCGGCGCGCTCGTGGCGCGCCTGGGCGAGCTGCTCGTCGAGCACAAGGCCGATCTGGGCACCCTGGTGACCATCGAGGCCGGCAAGATCATCTCCGAGGCACTCGGCGAGGTGCAGGAGATGATCGACGTCTGCCAGTTCGCCGTCGGCCTCTCGCGCCAGCTGTACGGCCGCACCATCGCCTCCGAACGGCCCGGGCACCGGCTCATGGAGAACTGGCACCCGCTCGGCGTCGTCGGTGTCATCACCGCGTTCAACTTTCCGGTCGCCGTCTGGGCGTGGAACACCGCCGTCGCGCTGGTGTGCGGCGACACCGTGGTGTGGAAGCCCTCCGAGCTCACCCCGTTGACCGCGATCGCCTGCCAGGCGCTGATCGAACGCGCCGCGGCCGATGTCGGAGCGCCGAGCTCGGTCGCCCGGTTGGTGCTGGGCGGGCGCGAGATCGGCGAGCAGCTGGTCGACGATCCCCGGGTCGCCCTGCTGAGTGCGACCGGGTCGGTGCGGATGGGCCGGCAGATCGGTCCGCGCGTGGCCCAGCGCTTCGGGAAGGTGCTGCTCGAACTGGGCGGCAACAATGCCACCGTCGTCACGCCGTCGGCCGATCTGGATCTCGCGGTGCGCGGCATCGTGTTCGCCGCCGCCGGCACTGCCGGCCAGCGGTGCACCACGCTGCGACGGGTCATCGCACACCGCAGTGTCGTGGACACGTTGGTGCAGCGCATCGTCACCGCCTACCAGAGCCTGCCGGTGGGCGACCCCGCCGCCGAGGGAACCCTGATCGGGCCGCTGATCCACGAGCGGTCCTACCGCGACATGGTGGGCGCGCTGGAACAGGCCCGCGCCGAAGGCGGCGAGGTCACCGGCGGCGAACGCGTGCAACTGCACCCCAGCTCGTACTACGTCACGCCCGCGGTGGTGCGGATGCCCGGGCAGACGGCCATCGTGCACCAGGAGACGTTCGCGCCGATCCTGTACGTGCTGACCTACGACACTCTCGACGAGGCCATCGCCCTCAACAACGCGGTACCGCAGGGTCTTTCGTCGGCGATCTTCACCACCGACATCCGGGAAGCCGAGCGCTTCATGGCCGCCGACGGATCGGACTGCGGCATCGCCAACGTCAACATCGGCACCTCCGGCGCGGAGATCGGCGGGGCGTTCGGCGGCGAGAAGCAGACCGGCGGCGGGCGCGAATCGGGCTCGGATTCGTGGAAGGCCTACATGCGCCGGGCCACCAACACCGTCAACTACTCGTCCGATCTGCCGCTGGCTCAAGGAGTTCAGTTCGGCTGAGACCGTGATGCGGTAGACATGAGCCCGTGAAGATCGAGGGTGCGGTGGCTGTGGTCACCGGGGCGGGTTCGGGTATCGGGAAGTCCATCGCGACGGCGCTGGCCGCGGCAGGCGCGTCTGTCGTGGCAGGCGACATCAATGCCGAAGCCGCCGCCGAGACCGCCGCGGGATTCGGGGGTGTCGGCGTCGGTGCCGACGCGTCCGCCATCGACGGCATCGCGACCCTGCTCGACACCGCGCGCGAGGCGTATGGGCCGGTAGACATTTACGTCGCCAACGCGGGCATCACCGGGGAGTCCGGTCTCGGGGACGACGAAGCCGGCTGGGACCGCATCATCGACATCAACCTGCGGGCCCATGTCCGCGCCGCCAAAGCTGTTGTGCCGGAATGGGTCGAGCGCGGCGGTGGCCACTTCGTGGCGGTTGCCTCGGCCGCCGGCCTGCTCACCCAGCTCGGTGCGGCCGGCTACAGCGTCACCAAGCATGCCGCCGTCGGTTTCGCCGAGTGGCTGACCATCACCTACGGCGACAAGGGCATCGGCGTCAACTGCGTCTGCCCGATGGGCGTGGACACGCCGTTGCTGCGCGGCATGACCGACTCCGACGACGACGCGATCCGGGTGGCCGGCAACGCCGTGACCCACGCGGGGAACGTCGTCAGCCCCGATGACGTCGCCGCGCTCGTGATCCAGGCCATCGAACAAGACCCGGCGGACGGCTCCTTTCTTGTCTTGCCCCACCCCGAGGTCTTGGAGATGTACCGGCAGAAGGGCGCAGACTACGACCGCTGGATCGCCGGCATGCGGCGGTATCAGCGAACCCTCAACCAGTCGTAACTTGTCGGACCCACCAGGCAGGATGGACGCGTGGCCCCGGACAACCCGATGGCCCGGTTCAGTGACCTGACCCGGGAGTGGTTCGCGGCTGCCTTCAGCACGCCTACTCCGGCCCAGGCCGAGGCCTGGCAGGCCATCGCCGACGGTCACAACACGCTGGTCATCGCCCCCACCGGGTCGGGTAAGACGCTCGCTGCGTTCCTCTGGGCCATCGATCAGCTGGCGCAGGAGCCCACCGATACCAATGACGGCAAGGGCACCCGGGTGCTCTACGTCTCGCCGCTGAAAGCCCTCGCAGTCGACGTCGAGCGCAACCTCTCGACGCCGCTCACCGGCATCACCCGGGTAGCTGAGCGGCTGGGCGCGCCCGCTCCCGAGATCACCGTCGGTGTGCGGTCCGGCGACACCTCCCCGGCGCAGCGGCGCCAGTTGATCGCGACGCCGCCGGACATCCTGATCACCACCCCAGAGTCGCTGTTCCTCATGCTGACCTCGGCGGCCCGGGAGACATTGGCGACGGTGCGGACCGTCATCGTCGACGAGGTGCACGCCGTCGCGGCCACCAAACGCGGCGCGCACCTGGCCCTCTCACTGGAACGTCTCGACGAGTTGCTCGACAAGCCGGCTCAGCGCATCGGGTTGTCCGCCACCGTCAAGCCCCCCGAGGAAGTCGCGCGCTTTCTGTCGGGAGCGGCCCCGACCACCATCGTCAAGCCCCCCGCCGCCAAGACCTTCGACCTGACCGTCGAGGTTCCGGTTCCCGACATGGCCAACCTCGACGGCGGCACCATCTGGCCCGACGTCGAGGAACGCATCATCGACCTGATCGAGTCGCACAACTCGTCCCTGGTGTTCACCAATTCCCGGCGGCTGGCCGAACGGCTTACGGCCCGGCTCAACGAGATTCACGCTGCCCGCTCCGGCATCGAACTGCCCAACGAGCGCAACCCGCAGGTCGGTGGCGGCGCGCCCGCCACCCTCATGGCCAGCGGCCAGACGTTCGGCGCACCGAGCCTGCTGGCGAAGGCACACCACGGCTCGGTCAGCAAGGAAGCGCGCGCCGCCGTCGAAGAGGACCTCAAGAGCGGCCGGCTCAAAGCCGTGGTCGCCACCTCCAGCCTGGAACTCGGCATCGACATGGGTGCGGTCGATCTGGTCATCCAGGTCGAAGCGCCGCCATCGGTGGCCAGCGGGCTGCAGCGCATCGGCCGCGCCGGACACCAGGTCGGTGAAATCTCCGAGGGCGTGCTGCTGCCCAAACACCGCACCGATCTCATCGACTGCGCCGTCACCGTGCAGCGCATGCGCGCCGGCGAGATCGAGACCCTGCAGGTACCCACCAACCCACTCGATGTGCTGGCCCAGCACACCGTCGCGGCGGCCGCGCTGGAACCGCTCGACGCCGACCGCTGGTTCGACGCCGTCCGTCGCAGTGCGCCGTTCGCCGCCCTGCCGCGCAGCGCCTTCGAAGCGACGCTGGACCTGCTGGCCGGCAAGTACCCGTCCACCGAGTTCGCCGAGCTGCGGCCGCGTCTGGTGTATGACCGCGACACCGGAACCCTGACCGCTCGTCCCGGCGCACAACGATTGGCCGTCACCTCCGGCGGCGCGATTCCGGACCGCGGCATGTTCACGGTGTACCTGGCCACGGGTGACGAAAAGCCGTCACGGGTAGGTGAACTCGACGAAGAGATGGTCTACGAGTCACGGCCGGGCGACGTCATCTCCCTGGGCGCCACCAGCTGGCGCATCACCGAGATCACCCACGACCGGGTGCTGGTGCTGCCGGCGCCCGGACAGCCCGCCCGGTTGCCGTTCTGGCGCGGCGACGCGGTCGGTCGTCCGGCCGAGCTGGGCGCGGCGATCGGCGCCTTCACCGGAAAACTCTCCGGGCTCCCCCGAGCCGAGTTCGACGAGTACTGCGCCACAATGGGTTTCAACGGCTACGCCACCGACAACTTGTGGCAGCTGCTCGACGAGCAGCGGCAGGCCACCGGCACGGTCCCCACCGACACCACCTTCGTGGTGGAAAGGTTCCGCGACGAACTCGGCGACTGGCGAATCGTCCTGCACTCCCCGTACGGGCTGCGGGTGCACGGGCCGCTCGCGTTGGCGGTGGGCCGCCGGATCATGGAGCGGTACGGCATCGACGAGAAGCCCACCGCTTCCGACGACGGTATTGTGCTGCGGCTGCCCGACACCGGGGAAACCCCACCCGGCGCAGACATTTTCGTCTTCGACGCCGACGAGATCGAGCCCATCGTCACCGCCGAGGTCGGCGGGTCGGCACTGTTCGCATCCCGGTTCCGGGAGTGCGCGGCACGGGCGCTCCTGCTGCCGCGGCGTCATCCGGGTAAGCGGTCGCCGCTGTGGCACCAGCGTCAGCGGGCCGCCCAGTTGCTGGACATCGCCCGCAAGTATCCGGATTTTCCGATCGTGCTGGAGACCGTGCGCGAATGCCTGCAGGACGTCTACGACGTCCCGATGCTCACCGAGGTGATGCGACGCATCGCACAGCGCCGGATCCGGGTGCTCGACGTGCAGACCGCCACGCCGTCCCCATTCGCCGCGTCATTGTTGTTCGGATATGTCGGCGCGTTCATGTACGAGGGCGACAGCCCGCTCGCCGAACGGCGCGCTGCCGCACTGTCTTTGGACGCCACGCTGCTCGCCGAACTGCTCGGCCGAGTGGAACTGCGCGAACTGCTCGACCCCGACGTGGTGGTGTCGACCAGCAGGCAGCTGCAGCATCTGACCGAGGACCGTGCCGCGCGCGATGCCGAGGGCATCGCCGACCTCCTTCGACTGCTCGGACCGCTGAGTACCGCGGAACTCCAGCAGCGTTGCACCGCAAGCGATGTCGAGGCATGGTGCGACACCCTGCAGGCCGCCAAACGCGCGGTCCGGGTGACCTTCGCGGGCCAGAGCTGGTGGGCCGCCGTCGAAGACATGGGGCTGCTGCGCGACGGCCTCGGCGTCGCGGTACCGGTCGGGGTGCCGGCCAGTTTCACCGCGGCGGTGGCCGATCCGCTGGGCGAGTTGCTCGGCCGCTACGCCAGGACCAACGGACCGTTCACCACGACCCAGGCGGCGGCCCGGTTCGGCCTGGGCCATCGGGTTACTGCCGATGCGTTGAGCCGGATGGTGTTGGACGGCAAACTCATTCGTGGCGAGTTCACCGATGTTCCGGACAGTGTCGACCAACAGTGGTGTGACGCCACGGTTCTGAAGATTCTGCGCCGCCGGTCACTGGCCGCGCTGCGGGCGCAGATCGAACCGGTGAGCACCGCCGCGTACGCCCGGTTCCTGCCGGCCTGGCAGCAATTCGGAGACGCCCGCGGCATCGACGGCCTGGCGGCAGTCATCGAACAGCTTGCCGGCGTGCCGATTCCGGCATCCGCGGTCGAGCCGCTCGTGTTCGGCCAGCGGGTGTCGGACTACCAACCGGCGATGCTCGACGAGCTGCTGGCCTCCGGTGAGGTCACCTGGTCGGGTGCCGGCCAGATCGGCGGTTGTGATGGCTGGGTGGTCTTCCACCGGGCCGACACCGCGCCGCTGTCGCTGGCGCCGGGCACAGAGATCGAGTTCACCGACACGCACCGCATGATCATGGATACCCTGAGCGCAGCTGATGGTCCTGGCGGTGCCTACTTCTTCCGGCAGCTCGCATCCGAGGACAACGCCGACGCCAAACAGGCGCTGTGGGAACTGATCTGGGCCGGCTGGGTCACCGGAGATACCTTCGCCCCGGTACGGGCGATGCTGGGCAACGCCGGTCGAAAGCCCGGCGGTGCGCACCGACAGCGACAGCAGCGCCCGCCCCGGCTCAGCCGCTACAGTGTCGCCCGGCCGCAGGCGCGCGCCGTCGATCCGACGGTCGCCGGCCGGTGGTCGGCCTTGCCGCCCGCCGAACCGGAATCCACCATGCGGGCGCATTTTCAGGCCGAGCTGCTGCTAGGCCGCTACGGCGTCGTCACGCGCGGTGCGGCCGACGGTCTGCCGGGCGGATTCGCCACGCTGTACAAGGTGCTGACGGCTTTCGAGGAGGCCGGACGCTGCCAGCGCGGGTACTTCATCGAATCGCTTGGCGGCGCGCAGTTCGCGGTGGCGTCGACAGTGGACCGGTTGCGCAATTATCTCGACAGTGTCGATCAGAGCAGCCCCGATTACACCGCCATCGTGCTGGCCGCCACCGACCCGGGGAATCCGTACGGCGTTGCCCTCCCCTGGCCCGAGGTCGCCGGTCACCGACCAGGCCGTAAGGCGGGCGCACTGGTGGCATTGGTCGACGGCGAGTTGGTGTGGTTCCTGGAACGCGGCGGAAAGTCGTTGTTGTCGTTCGACGCCACGCCGGAACAACAACGCGCCGCGGCCGGTGCGCTGGCCGAACTGGTGAGCACCGGGCGGCTGCAGGGGCTGTTGATCGAAAAAGTCAACGGGGAGCCCGTCCTGGCCCCCACGCCCGATGCCACGCAGGCAGCGGTCCACACCGCACTGACGGGCGCCGGTTTCTCCCGCACACCGCGAGGTTTACGGCTCCGCTAGGCCTCCGGCGGCGCGTTCGGCAGTATCGACCGCATGGACAACGGGTTGTCAGACGCCGCCATCGCCGCGATGACGCCGGCTCAGCGCCACGAGCTGATCATGCGGCTGCAGCGTCCGCTCGACGAAGTGTTTCCGCCCGCAATGGCCAGAAGGATGCGGCGTATCCGCCTGACGGTGATGACCGGCAGCTGCATCGTGCTGATCCCGTGGGTCGTCTACCTCGGATTCACGCTTCCGGACAACTACACCGCGCACAACTGGCCGGCGACCTGGATCGGCTTCGACGGTCTGCTCGTCGCCTTCATGGCCACGACCGCGGTGTTGGGTTGGTTGCGGCGCCAGTTGGTGCTGCTCACCGCGTTCACGACCGGAGTGCTGTTGGTATGTGACGCCTGGTTCGACGTCATGACTTCTGATTTCGGCCACGACGCGACCATCCCATTACTCACCGCGGTGTTGGTCGAGCTGCCATTGGCCGTTCTGATGATGACCGGCGCCATCCGGATTCTGCGCCTGACCGCGACGCGGCTGTGGTTCCTCGAACCCGGCGCGCCACTGTGGCGGCTGCCGCTACTCCCCTGACGCGAAGTGCGCCATGGGGATCCATCTACACATTTCGGACCCGCTACGCGGGGTGTGCGCGCAACCAATGGAGCACCTGCTGCGCGTGGGTGTTCGGCGGAAAGATCGGATAGAAGACGTGCTCGATCCGGCCTTCCCGAATCACCATCGTGAGCCGGGCGTAGAGCCTCGGATGTCCGTCGGCCGCAAACGTCGGCAGGCCCAGAGCGTCCCCCAGCGCGAAAGTCTCATCGGACAGCATGTGGAACGGCAGTCTCAGCCGGCGCACCACTTCTGCCTGATAGTCGACATCCTGACTGGACAAACCCCAGACCTCTTCTACGCCGGCATCTTTCAGCTCCGCGAAGTGGTCACGGAAATCGCACGCCTCGGTCGAGCAGCCACGTGCTCCCGGAATCGCGTCCCACCCCGCGGGGAGGTCGGCGCCGGGACGACCGGTGAGCGGGTACAGATACAGAATCGTTCGTCCCGCCGGCAGAGTCCCCAGCCGGACGGGGCCACCACCGCTCGACTTCAGCGTGATGTCGGGAACCCATAGTCCCACCAGATGGTCTGCCGCGCCGTCGTTTTCGGGGACCGGAAGACCCGCGGGAAGTGTCGTGTAGTCCGTCACCTGCTGATACTCCTCATCGAATTCGCGGCACGCGGCAGCATTGAGCCGCGCCGTGAGGTCCTGCCGTCGCTGCGTCAACGCCGCGATGGTCTCGTCGAGAACCGCGATGCTGTCCCGGTACGCCGCCAGCGACTCGGGGCACTCGTCGCTGTGTTCGTGGCCGTGCCGAAGACAGTCGATGAACGGCCCGGCCTTCGACGGGGGGATGCCGACCGCGGCGAGCGCTCGCACCTCGCTCACGATCTGGACGTCTTCGTCGGAGTAGTCCCGGTACCCATTGGGCAGGCGCGACGGCTCCACCAGGCCGAGGTCCTCGTAGTACCGCACGGCCTTGGTCGACGCGCCCGTCCGCCGGGCCAGCTCAGAAATCTGCATGGTCATGTCCTCAGCCCAGAGGGTAAACATTGCCGCCGGGGGCAAGGTCAACTTCCGAGCCCGCTGGACCCACTGACGCCGATTCCCGGCCCTGTGGCGAGTGTGCAGCTTTTGTCCGCGTGGACGTACCAGATCGAGCCTAAGCTGCACATTCGCCGTAGGGCCCGCCGCGACACATGACGACTCCGAGCCGCGCTCGACCACGTCATAGAGTGAAACCATGGCCCTGCACACCCCGCTGACGGATCTGTTCGGCATCGACCATCCGATCGTCCTGGCCCCGATGGGCGATGTATCCGGTGGCCGGCTGGCGGCCGCGGTGTCCGAGGGCGGCGGACTCGGCTTGATCGGCGGCGGCCGCGGTGATCTCACGATGCTCGCCACCGAATGCCAACTGGCCAGGCAGAGCACCGAAAAGCCCTGGGGCGTGGGCCTACTCACCTGGGCGGTGAATCAGGACATCATCGACTGGGTCATCGCGCAGCAGCCCGCCGCCATCATCTTGTCGTTCGGCGACCCGGCCCCGTTCGCCAAAGCCATCCACGATGCCGGCATCCCGCTGCTGTCCCAGGTCCACAGCCTCGACGAAGCCAAGCAGGCACTCGACGCGGGAGTGCAGGTGCTGGTCGCCCAGGGCCGGGAAGCCGGGGGCCACCACGGCGGCCGGTCGACGTTGCCATTCGTCCCCGCGGTCGTCGACCTGGCGCACGGCATCCCGGTGCTGGCGGCCGGCGGGATCGGTGACGGCCGCGGCCTGGCCGCCGCACTGACGCTCGGCGCCGCGGGCGCCATGATCGGCACTCGATTCGAGGCCACCCACGAGTCCCTGCTCAGCGCCGCCGAATCGAAGGTCATGCTCAGGGCGAAGGCGGCGGACACCACCAGCGGCCGCGCCATCGACATCGCCGCCCGACCCGTCGAGACGCGTTGGCCGGCGGAGTATCCGGCGCGCACCTTGCGCAGCGTCTTCACCGACGAGTGGCAGGACCGGGACGCCGCACTCGACGCGGATCCCAAGGCCCAAAAGGAGTTCCGCGACCGCACAGCCGAGCTGGACATGGAATACGTGCCGATTTGGGCCGGCGAGGCCCTCGACCTGATCGACGAGCTGGAGCTGGCCGCTCCCTTGGTCCAGAAGATCGCACATGACGCCGAACGCGCGCTGACCCGGGCCCACGCCCACATCCGCTGATGCCCGAAGGCGATACCGTCTGGCACACCGCAGCCATCCTCCGCGAGGCGCTGCAGGGAAAGACGCTGACGCGCTGCGATATTCGCGTTCCGAAGTTCGCCACCGTCGACCTCACCGGCCAGACGGTCGACGAGGTCATCAGCCGCGGCAAGCACCTGTTCATCCGCACGGCCGAGGCCAGCATCCACTCGCACCTCAAGATGGAGGGCAAGTGGCAGGTCAACACCAGGCCCCGCCGACCTGACCACAAGACCAGAATCATCCTGGAAGCGGGCGACATTCAAGCGGTGGGCTCCGAACTGGGCACCCTGGAAGTCCTCCACCGGGACCACGACGAGGAACCCGTCAAGCACCTCGGCCCGGATCTCCTCGGCCCGGATTGGGATCCGCACCGAGCAGCCCAGAATCTCACCCGGGACCCCGACAGGCCGTTGCACGAAGCGCTACTCGACCAACGCAACCTCGCGGGCGTCGGCAACGTCTACGCCAATGAGCTGTGCTTCATCGTCGGCCGCCGCCCGACGGCGCCGGCCGGCACAGTGAAAGACCCGCTGCGGCTGGCGCAGCGGGCCCGGGACATGTTGTGGCTGAACAGAAACAGATGGAGCCGGACCACAACGGGCGATACCCGGCCCGGCCGTCAACTCTGGGTGTACGGCCGGGCCGGGCAGGCGTGTCGTAGGTGCGGGACGCTGATCGAATCAGCCGGCCGACACCGGCACGAGAACCTCGACGTCGTCGGCGACCTCGACAACCTCACGGACCGGATCACCTTCTGGTGCCCGCTTTGTCAGCCATGAGTCCGGCAGGGCCAGGCGGCAGATCTTCTTGACCACCGAGAAGAATTGCTTGTGGATCGGCCCGCTGTTGTAGGGCAGGTCGTACTTCTCGCACAGCGCCTTGACCTCCGGCGAGATTTCCGCGTAGCGGTGCGCCGGGATGTCGGGGAACAGGTGGTGCTCGATCTGGAACGACAGGTTGCCGCTGAAGATGTGGAACCACTTGCCGCCGGTCAGGTTCGCCGAACCCAGGAGCTGGCGGTAGTACCACTGCCCGCGCGTCTCGCTCTTAGTCTCCTCGACAGTGAACTCGTGGGTGCCCTCGGGGAAGTGACCGCAGAAGATGATGGTGTAGGACCACACGTTGCGCATCAGGTTGGCGGTCATGTTGCCGGCGAACACGAACGGCAGGAACGGCCCGGCCAGCAGCGGGAACGCCACGTAGTCCTTGACGGTCTGCTTGCGGACCTTGGCCCACATCTCACGCAGCATGTCCTTCTTGTCACGCAGGCGGATTTCACCGGTGCGGATACGCTCGGCCTCCAGCTCGTGCAGCGCGACGCCGTACTGGAAGAACACCATCAGCAGGAAGGCGTAGACCGGGTTGCCCAGGAAGTACGGGCTCCACTTCTGGTCCTCACTCATCCGCAGGATGCCGTAGCCGATGTCACGGTCCATGTCGACGATGTTGGTGTACGTGTGGTGCATGTAGTTGTGCGAGTGCCGCCACTGGTTGGACGGGCAGGCCGAATCCCATTCGAAATTCTGGCCACGCAGCGCCGGGTCACCCATCCAGTCGTACTGGCCGTGCATGACGTTGTGGCCGATCTCCATGTTGTCGAGGATCTTCGACAGCCCGAGCATCACGGTGCCGATGGGCCAGGCCGGCGGCAGGAACAGCAGGGCGCGGCCACCGACCTCGAGCTTGCGCTGCATGGCGATGATGTTGCGGATGTAGTCGGAGTCGCGATCACCGAGGTCGGCCAGGTGGCGTTCGCGGATGGCGTCGAGCGCGCGGCCGAACTCGTCGAACTGCTCGGGGGTCATGGGGGCGGGACGTTGAGCCATGGTTCGTCTCCTTTGGGTGTGTGGGCTGGTGGGGTGGACTAGAGGTCGATCTGGACGTCACCGCACGGGGCGGTCACGCAGATTTCGATGTTTTCGTCGGGCGCGGTCGAGACGGCGCCGGTGATCAGGTTCTTCACCGGGCCACTGATCTTCTTGCGGGTGCAGGTGTGGCAGATGCCCATGCGGCAGCCGTTGGTCGGGTTCAGACCGGCGGCCTCAGCCTGCTCCAGGATCGAGCGGCCGTCGTCCACGACGTCGACCTTGCTCCCGGTGAAGGCGACGTTGCCGCCGGAGGCATCGGTCGGGACAGCGATGACCGGCGGCACGAAGCTCTCGGACTGCGCACCCGGCAGCAGGTCCTTGACCGAGTCGACCAGTGCCGGCGGGCCGCAGACGAACACCGCGTCGGGGTTGGGCATCGCGGCGGCCAGGTGATCCGGACCGAAGTGGCCACTGAGGTCACCGCGGTTGGACCGGGTGTAGCTGTGCAGCACCTTCACGCCGGGAGTCGCCGCCAGCTCGGTGGCGTACGCCGCCTCTTCGGGGTTGCGGGCGTAGTGGAGGAACGCGACCTCGCCGTCGAAGTTCTCCTCCCGCAGCGTGCGCAGCATCGACAGCACCGGGGTGATGCCGCTGCCGCCGGAGACCAGCAGGATGCGGCGGGGGCGCGAGTCGGGCGGGCCGCCCGGAAGAGTGAAGTCGCCGCCGACGGAGTCGAGGTGAACGACCATGCCCGGCTCGGCGTGCTCGAACAGATGAGTGGAGACCAGGCCGCCGTCGTGCAGACCGACGGTCAGCTCGATGACCGGGCTGCCCTCGGAGTTGGCCGGCGAGTAGCACCGGGTGCGCCGACGGCCGTCGATCTCGACGGTCAGGTTGATGTGCTGGCCGGCGCGGAAACATTTCCCGTCGCTGCGCTCGCCCCGGCCTGCCAGCCATGCCGCATTGGGCTGCAGGGTCAGGGTGACGCTGCGCGGCGTCTGCCGGCGGACCGCGACCACCTTGGCGCGGGCATCGTTGACAGTCCAGGTGCGGTCGAAAACCTCGGTGTACCGGTCCACGCCATGCGGGCCGGTGAGGATGCCAACCAGGGCGGAGCGCCGAACTCGGCGGCTCAAAGTTTCGGTGAACATGTGTACACAGTGACCGACTTCAACCGTTCGCGTCAAGACTTAAATCCCAGGTTGTTGCTGGGATCACACAGTGAACATCCGTACCCACATGTCATACACATCTGTATCGATCTGCGGTTGCGGCACGCTGTGTAAACTTTGGTCGGTGAACAGTCGTACCCCTGGTTCACGCGACCGGAGGTCCAGCCGCTCATCAAGCTCCCGCGTCCAGGACAACCTCTCGCGCGAAGAGCGCAAGGAAGCCACCCGCCGCGCGATCATCGCGGCCGCCCTCAAGCTGCTCGACGAGGACAGTTTCAGCGCGCTCAGCCTGCGTGAGGTCACCCGCGAGGCCGGCATCGTGCCGGCCGCCTTCTACCGGCACTTCGAATCCATGGACGCCCTCGGCCTCGTGCTGATCGACGAGTCGTTCCGGGCCCTGCGGGAGATGCTCCGCGGTGGCCGCGCCGGCCAACTCGATCCCAAGCGCATCATCGAGTCCTCGGTCGACATCCTGTTCAGCAGCGTCGCCGAACGCCCCGAACACTGGCGCTTCATCAGCCGCGAACGCAACAGCGGCGTCACCGCGCTGCGTTACGCGATCCGCACCGAAATCCGATTGATCACCTCGGAGCTCGCGATCGACCTGGGTCGGCTGCCCGGGCTCACCACCTGGAGCGCCGAGGACCTGAACATCGTGGCCGGACTGTTCGTCAACACGATGATGACCACCGCGGAATCCATCGACGACGCC
>Ga0265327_10001816_pt1 | contig 24984 bp, 12 predicted proteins | sample 41621metaG_FD_202089 | JGI IMG/M metagenome (GOLD analysis project Ga0265327, IMG submission 202089) | Rhizosphere microbial communities from Carex aquatilis grown in University of Washington, Seatle, WA, United States - 4-16-21 metaG | ecosystem: Host-associated > Plants > Roots > Rhizosphere...
AAGTTGAGACTCATGCAAAATCCGCCCCCAGCCTTCATCCTGTTCAAACTGTGCTGGCGGATCAACATCGCCCTGCTGAAACCACTTCCAAATTGCTTGCTGTTCAGGCGGACTTGCCTCAACATTTGCGGAATCGCGCCGGCAATATAGGGCATTTTTCCGCAAAATCGGTTCAACTATGCCGTCACCGCCGCCGACGTCCTTTGCCGCAAAAAAAGGCCCAACTGTTCTGTCTGGTAAGAGTTCGATCACACCGTACTGCAGTCCATTATGTTGTACTTGGACATAATGGAATCGCGGACATGGATGCACAAAACCGTCAAGGGCATTTACGAGTTCGGCGCCGTCAACGTGCGCTGTGATGCCTGGCGCTTCCATCTTTCCGCTTTCAAGGCGTTTGGCACCAATCACAACATAACGAGGGCGATCTTGCCAGAGGTTTGCAAAGGCCAAGAGGTCCTTCGCAAACATTGCTCTCTTGCGCTCTTTGGTTCGTTTGTCGTCTCCCGGTTGGCCCAAATCATAGGGCTCAAGTTTGAAATCGAGATCGTCGGACTCCGACATCGCTAAAAGATCCGCGAACAGATTTGCATTCAAGGTTTGATCTCCAACGTCTGCTCGCCATTGCATGGTCCGCAACAGTCCGGAAGCCACTACTAGTCCAACTCGCCCAAACAGGTGCGTCGCAACATCTCGCAAATACTGACGCAAGATACGGTTGAGGTGACAGGCGAAACACCAATTTGGGCGAGGTCGGCTACTACCATACGTGCGGACGACACACGAGGTAGATCGGCGCTACAAGGTGCGCCAAGAGTCTTGCCACGCGAACTGCCGTCTTCTTCCTTGGCATCGTGCAGGAATTGCTCATAGACACACGAAAGTGTTTCAATGGGAATGTCTGAAAAATCGTAGCGCGAGAAAAGCGACTTCTGCAGGCCTTTCATTCCAACTGGCGAATCCCCTGCAAACACGCTCGCCACAAGCTTCAGTTGATTGGCAGTTGGCTTAAGTGCGGCTCCGTCGCCCAGCGAAAACACGGATCCGTTGAGCCAATCCTGTAATTCCTCATTGACTTTTTGAAATGCTCTGAGCGTCACGCGATCAGTGAACAGGTGATCCGGATCGATCTCCCACTTTGCCAGCTTTTTGTCAGACAGGATTCCGCGGTGGCGCAGATATTTCAGGTAAACAAATTTTCCGATCAAAGCATGAGAAGCTGTTCGATCCATCCCATCATGATGTTGAAGGCGCTGGTCCAGCACTCGAAGATCGCGCAACAGGGCCTCATCGACTCTCTGCGACGGATCGACTGCGTGAGCCCATACCTTCCAAAGGGAGCCGTCGTCAATCGACTCTGCCCGAAACGCGGAAAGTTGCTTTAGAAAACCCGCAGCCCCATGTGCAACCTCACACAACGGACGATCGGTGTCGCGATTAAAAGAGAATCCCGGATAGACGCGCACTGTCGAAGGCGATTCGACGATCAGGAACGGGGTCTGATTCTGGTTCCATACGAACTGATGCACACGCCGGGCTGCTGCATCTGAATCGACTTGGACCAGGTAGACTACTGGAGTTGCTGGCGAATTTGCCTCACGTTGTAAAACGTAGGCTCCCTGGAACTGCCCAGTTGCACGTTTACTGCCAAAAGTCTGGCATTTCTGGTGCGCAAGTCGAAGCGCAAAGACCAATTCATTGGCGGGCAACCGTTGCAGTTGATCCGGCCTGATGAATGTCGGCGATCGCAAGTATCCGAGCGTCTCAAGTAGCGTCATCGACCTGAAGCCAAGGGAATTCCGCCGAATGGATGAACCGGTGAGGGAGTTTACCAAAGGAACAGCGTAACTAGAAGAGGCGACGAATCCTCCGATTTCCCATCAACTTCCCGAAGCCAGCAGATTTTGGTGAAGTCGGCCACAGCATGGTGAATTCTGAACAGAGCCACTCCTCGATTGTGGCGAACGGGTCTGGCAAATGGCTTGCCAGTTTGCCATCATGTCAAGTCCTTCAACCTAGCCCGAACCGTGCAGTAATGGAACCTTTTCCTGATGGCGGTCTCACTCGAACAGTTCTCCCGGTTGCTTGCGGAAAGCGGAGTGATCTCCGAAGCGGAGTTGCAGGCATTTCTCGGCAAGCTGTCGGACGCTGACAAACCTGCTGATGGCGAGCAACTGGCAAAGCGCCTGGTGAAAGAGAAAAAGATCAGCGCGTACCAGGCCCAGGTGGTTTACTCGGGCAAGGGGAAGACACTGACGATGGGGAGCTATTTCGTCCTGGACAAGCTGGGCCAGGGGGGAATGGGAATGGTGCTGAAGGCCGAGCACCGGATGATGAAGCGGCTCGTCGCGATCAAGGTCTTGTCGCCCGCGGTCACCAAAACGAAGGAACTGGCACAGCGGTTTCAGCGGGAAGTGGAAGCGGCTGCCCGGCTGACGCATCCGAACATTGTCGGAGCGTTCGATGCGGGTGAAACGAACGGTTCGCCGTTCCTCGTCATGGAATATGTCCCCGGTGACGACCTCTCTTCGATCGTGAAGAAGAAGGGCCCGCTGTCGGTCGACCAGGCGATCGACTGCATTGCCCAGGCCGCGAGGGGATTGGAATTCGCGCATTCGCAGGGAGTGATCCATCGCGACATCAAGCCGGCAAACCTGCTGATGGACACCAAGGGTGTCGTCAAGATCCTGGATATGGGTCTGGCGAGGATTGAGGCCACCGATGTGGCGACTCAGGCCGATCTGACAGGGACCGGCGCCGTAATGGGGACTGTCGACTACATGGCCCCGGAACAGGCGCTCAGTACCAAGCACGCCGACGCACGCAGCGACCTGTACAGCCTGGGGATTTCGTTGTGGTACCTGTTGACCGGCAAGTCGGCCTACGAAGGAGATTCCTTGATGGCGCGCCTGCTGGCCCACCGCGAACAACCGATCCCCAGTCTGCGTGCCGTTCGAGGCGACGTCCCGGAATCGCTTGACCACGTCTTCCGGAAACTGGTCGCGAAGAAGCAGGCTGACCGTTACCAGACGGCGACCGAGCTCATTGTTGATCTGCAGTCTTGCCGGACGGGAGCGAGCATCAAGGCGGTGACAGTCGCCGAAGTCGCGACGGGGCCCGACGAGTTCCAGAACTTCCTGCAGCACATCGACTCCCCGACGGAAGGCCCGCGTGGCAGTCGCTCCAATCCCTCGATGACCGGCACGAAAACTGTGGCACGGCCTCAGGCGTCGATGACGTCCGCGGACGAAACGATGTCGCCGGCCCCTGCGAGTGATACCCAGCGTCTTCGACGGCCGAAGGTTCGAAAGTCGAAAGCACCGCCGTGGTTTCAGGACCGGCGCGTGCAGATCGGGGGCGCGGCGGCAGCGGTACTGGTGCTGCTGGCGGCGGTGTTCCTGTTCCAGACGCCGAACGGCACCTTGCGGGTCGAGATCCTTGATCCTGATGTCGAGATGACGGTGAAGGGGACAGATCTGAAGTTCCACGGCGCCGATCTCGATCCCGTGTCGTTGAAAGCCGGCGAGAAGAAACTGATTGTGACTCGCGGTGACCTGACCTTTCCTACCGAATCATTTGAGATCAAGAAGGGGAAGGAGACGCGCGTCAAAGTCGAGTTGATCGGTGACAACCTGGTCGTCAACGGTGGCGGCAAAGTGATTGCTGACCAGCCAATCCGACAAAAGGCTTTGACAACATCGACCACAAAAGAAATCAATCGGCCAGGGATCCGCCCACCGACCACGTCCGTCTCCGCGATGGCATCGTCGGGTGCTCCGGCGGAATCGAAGTTCGCTCTGCAGTTTGACGGCACGGGACTTGTCGAGGTCGACGATTTCCCAATGCTTCCGTCCGTCGTTTGTACGCTCGAGTTGTGGGTGACTCCCGAGGCATTTCCGATCGCCTTCTCTCCTCTTGTCATATTTGAGGACGACCAGCGCGCGTTGATCCTGCATTCCGACAAGAAATATCGATTTTACTCGTTCCACAACGAAGCCTTGATGAATGACGAAGCGAGACTGAGGCAACGTGTGCATCTGGCCGGCGTCAACGATGGAAACGAGCGTCGGCTTTATCTCAATGGAATGTTGGTCGGCAAGAAAGACGAACCGGGAATGTTGCATCCCACGCCGAAGAATTCGAAACGAGTCGAGATCGGTTCGACATTCACTGGAACGATCGACGGGGTGAGGATTTCCTCGTCGGCACGCTATGACCGTGACTTTGTGCCGGAATCTGACTGGAAAGCGGACGACACCACTGAAGTCTTGTATCAATTCAACGAAGGACAAGGCGACGTTCTGAAAGATTTGTCCCGCCACGGACGTCCTGGACGAATCAAGGGGGCAAACTGGGTTCGTCTGGAAGGGCGTCAGCCGGGAAACTCGAACTTGCAGGACGGGGCGCAGGCCCCCAAGCCCGCCATCGCCCCATTCGACGCCGCACAGGCCAGGAAGCATCAGGAGGCATGGGCAACCCATTTGAACATGCCGGTGGAATTCACGAACAGCATTGGCATGAAATTCCAGCTGATCCCCCCCGGCGAGTTCACGATGGGAATCACACCCGAACAGCTCGACGCGTTTCGCAAAATCGTCCCCGACGAAGATGGCAAGCCACACATCTCCCTTCGGAGCGCCATGCCGGGGCATCTTGTGCGACTAACCCGACCCATCTATATGCAGGTCGATCAAGTCCGGTTGAGCCAGTACACTGGCCTGCTCGGCCGCAAACCAGCCGATGCGGAACTGGACGGTCACGATTTTCTCTGGCGGGGTGTGAACTGGCACGACGCGATCGAGTTCTGCAACAAGCTGGGCGAGCACGAGAAGCGGCAAGCCGTATACACAGTAAATGGAACAGAAACCCGACTGGTTCCGGGCGTGGCCGGGTATCGCCTTCCCACCGAGGCGGAGTTTGAGTTCGCCTGCCGCGCCGGGACAGATTCGTTCTTCTATTTTGGCAACGACGGCGCGGTCATCATGGACCATGTTCGACACCACGCCTTAGAACATGTTCAGGCAAACCCCTTCGGCTTGATTGAGTTTTATGGCAGTACGACAAACTGGTGCTGGGACGCGACTCCACAAAACATCGATTCCTACCCTGCGGAACTGCTGAAACAGGCGAATGACCCGGTCGGGCACGAGGGTCCCAACCGAATCATGCGTGGAGGCCTGTATTTTGCCGGCGGGGGTGGAGACAGGTCCCAGAACAACAGTTACCGCCGAATCAGCGTCCCCCCCGATTTGCGCGGGTCGGCGGGGTTGGGCCGCATCGTGCTGATGATCCCGGAGCGACCGGCTGCCTCCCTCGTCAAACCCGCTGCCGCGAAGAGCAGTTGGCAAAACTGGCCTATCGACGCGCCGCTGCCAGCCATCGCCCCGTTCGATGCCGCGCAGGCGAAGAAACATCAAGAGGCCTGGGCCGCGTACCTGAAACGACCAGTCGAATTCACCAATACCCTCGGCATGAAGTTCACGCTCATCCCGCCGGGCGAATTCCTGATGGGCTGCGACGAGAAGGAGATTGCGTTCCAGAAGCTTCAGCTTCCGCGCGAAGATGATCTTGCGGTCTTTGCGAAAGACGCCGCCGATTCCCTGCCAAAGCACGCGGTTCGGATCACGCGTCCCTTCTACATGCAGACTCAAGAAATCACCAACGCCCTCTACCAAAGCCTGCTCGGAAACCTACCGGCAGAGAATGATCCCGCGCAACCCGATTCCCCGGTATTGAAGAATGTTTCGCTGGTGGAGGCGACCGCCCTCTGCGATGCCGTCAGTAAGAAGGAAGGCAAGTCCCCCGCCTATCGGACGATCAATGGCAAGACGACACGCGTCCTCACCGCGAACGGGTACCGTTTGCCGACGGAGGCGGAGTGGGAATATGCCTGCCGGGCGGGGACGACGACGTTTTGGTTTTTTGGAGACGTTGCCAAGAGTGAGGACCTGTTCGATTACCAGACGATTCGTCGCGGCAGCGCCGTGAAGCCGAATCCTTTCGGCCTGATCGACATGTATGGAGGGAGCAGCGAGTGGTGTTTCGATCGCCATTCGCCGTATCCGACGGACACCGTTGTTGACCCCTTCACCGAGCCCGAAGGCGAAACGGGAGTCGCCCGTGGCGGCAGTATGTTCTCGGGCGGTGGCGGCGAGTTAAGGACGATCAACTCCGTGATTCGCGGCCCATCGCGCGTGTTTGGATTCCACAAGCACTGGTTTGGCTTGGGCCGCGTGGTGCTGCCGATTGAATGGAACCCGGCCAGCGTTCCACCGCAACCCGCCCCGTAAGGCAGGCTCTTCATGCACGATCCCACCCTCCCGCAATGGAGGAAGGATGTGCAGGCGATGCCCGCGGAAAACCGGTCGCCGAGTTCTGGAAGGAAGTCGAAGGCAAATAAGCAGGCCTCACCGAACCTGTGATTTTCGCGAATCCGGACGAACGAGGGCCCCGATTATCGCTGTGGATTAAATCCTCCCCGACATGGTCTACTTCGGTCCGCCCAAGACGGTTCCCGAGAAGTTCAAAGCCCGCAAGTTCTAGCGTCACAACCCGACGGTCACGCTGATGCGCACGACGGTTGAAGAGAACCGAAAAACTCGGAGAAGAAATCGACCGCAGGGCGACAGCCGTGACCGGATCGACGTGCATTGTGCTCCCACCCAAGAGTGGCGGTCAGCAGACAGGACACGAATCTCGGAATTGAGATCCAAAGGCAGCACAAGCTGATCATGGACTCCATCGAGGTCTCCAGGATCGTGGCGCGTGAGTCTTGTTCACCATCCGGCTTAAACAATATTGATCGAACTCGAACCGATCAAAAGTCCCTTCGAGATCGCTGCTGTCAATAAAGTTGCCAGCCATCGAAGTGTGAAGAATTGACGGGGATTCTCTCAGGTACTTGCTGCTGACGTTTTTGATAACTAGAGTGATTTCCCATCTCTTCGCCTGATCTGTGCGCCCCGGATTCTCTGCGCTGAAGGATTAAGGAATGAAACATCTGTGGACTGACTGGATTCTCCAGTGCTTCGATCGTTGTGTCGCTCGCTGGCAGCGGAAAACACCAGGAAACCACCCGGCCCGTCGTCGACGAAACGCTCGGACCGCACGAGTCGCTGCTGTCGAACGGCTCGAAGTTCGACTGCTGCTTTCCGGTGACCCGACGCTGACGGTCGTGCTGAGTTCCACCACGATGAGCGAATTCGCTGGTGGGAATGGTGTGACGGCCACTGTCCAGCGGACGAACGCCGATGTGTCGCAGGCGCTGACGGTCAACCTGCAGAGCAGCGATGCCACCGAGGCCACTGTCCCGGTCAGCGTTGTCATTCCCGCCGGCGCGACATCCACGACGTTCCTGGTCCGTCCCGTCGATGACAATTTGCTGGATGGTTCACAGACGCTGCAGATCACCGCTTCAGCCCCCGGATTTGTTTACGCGTCCTCCATCCCCGCAGCACCGGGCCTCGACTCGACTTTTGGTTCCAGTGGCTACGCGGCGGTTCCACAGTCGTGGTCGTTATCGAGTGTTTATCCGGATCTGGCGATTCAACCCGATGGCGCAATCGTCACATTGGCCCAGGTACCGGGGTCGAGTAACAGTTGGAGTCTGGCACGTCGGCTGCCGAACGGTTCTGTCGACTCGACATTGGGCGGCAATGGCGCCGTGTCGACGACATTTGCCAACGTGACCGCAGTCGCACCGACGGCGCTGGCGCTGCAGGCGGACGGCAAGATTCTGGCGGTGGGCCATGTGTCCGGAGGGACGTCGGTCTGGGACGATCTGGTGGTCGTTCGATACAACACGAACGGGTCGCTGGACACGACGTTTGGAACTGGCGGAATTCTCCGCGTGGAGCGTACCACTCACACGACCATTAACGATGTCTCGGTACTAGGCGATGGCTCCATCATGCTGGCGGGCGCCGAAGGGAATGCCAGCCTGCTGGCGAGGGTGACCGCCAATGGAACGCTGGACCCCACGTTTGGAACAGGCGGCGTCATTCTGACGTCGCCCGCCGGATACGGTTCTTCCAACTTCAAATCGCTCGTTGTCCAGGCAGATGGATCGATGATTGCCGCGGGCAATGCGACGCCGACCGGCGCCAATCAGCCAACGTTTTTCGTCGCCCGATTCCTGGCGGACGGAACACTCGATACGTCCTACGATACGGACGGATTGCAGTTCGTGGACGTCAACCCGGCCGCGACATCGTCCAGTGTGCTGACGAATGCCACTTTGCAGGCCGACGGCAAACTGGTGCTGGTCGGTTACGACCTTCAGTCCGGAGCGAACGAGAACTGGGCGGTCGCACGACTGAATACCAATGGCTCGCTGGATACCAGTTTCAGTACTGACGGAGTGACGCTGCTGGATTTCAATGGCTCGGCCGATTATGCGCGGGATGTTGTGATTCAGTCGGATGGCCGGATCGTCGTGATGGGTGAGGGATTCGTTTCCGGCAATGGTCATGACCTTGGCGTGGCGCGGTTTAACACCGATGGAACGCTCGACACCACGTTTGATGGAGACGGTAAGCTGACCCTGCCGAACTGGGTGGGTACGACCTGGGAGCAGATCTGGGCTGGCGAATTGAATTCCGATGGTCAACTGGTGTTCCTGGCCGGCTATATCGATGACATGCGCGTCGGACGCCTGAATCTGACGGGGATGTCGACGCCGAGAGATACGCTGACCGTGACGGATTTTGAGACCCTGATTGTCTCGATCGTCCCCACCAGCGTTTCCGAAGCCGCAGGGCCGGCTGCAGTAACTGGCACGGTCTTCCGCGGCAATACGGATGATTTGTCCGCAGATCTGACTGTCACCCTCTCCAGTTCCGACACGACGGAATTGACCGTTCCGACATCGATTGTGATCGCGGCGGGAGAGTCGTCAGCGACGTTTTCAATCAATGCGGTGGACGACACGATCACCGACGGAACGCAAACGGTCACGATCCTTGCCACGGCAAGTGGTTACACATCATTTGGTGACAGTTTGTCCGTGACCGATGACGATGCGAATGTGGCGCCCGTTGCCCAGGCACAAAGTCGAACGATCAATGAAGACGTTGTTCTCAATGGGCAGGTGACCGCCACCGATGCCGATGGCAATCCTTTGACCTACTCGGTTGTCACGAACCCCGCTCATGGTCAGGTCACGCTGAATTCCAATGGCGGGTATGTGTACACACCCGCGGCCAATTACAACGGCACCGATACATTTCAATTCCGCGCGTTTGACGGCAAGGCATACTCGAACACGGCGACCGTGACGATCTCCATGCAGGCCGTCAATGATGCCCCCGTTGCCGTCAACGACAGCTACACGATCAACGAAGACACTGTATTGGTCACATCACCCGTGTCCCAGGCGGTGACACAATTGCAGATGACCAGCGACCCGGGTGACTTCATTGGCCAGGGAATGACCTACAACCTGTCGTCCGGGATCACAGCCTCCGCGTCGAACAATGGCAGTCTGGTTCGCGTGGACTATCAGAATCCCAACAACAGCAGCGACTACTGGACGATTCAGTTCGAGTCCCCAGGCGCCAATGTACCACTGGCCGTGGGAACGTATTCCGGGGCCACGCGTTACCCGTTCAATCCCGAAGGAACGCCGGGTCTGAGCGTGACCGGACAACATCGCGGCAGCAATACGCTGACAGGGACTTTCACGATCCAGGCCATCAGCTTTTCTCCCACCGGGAGCCTGCAAAGTCTGTCGGCCACTTTTGAGCAGCATTCGGAAGGAGCGACGCCCGCATTGCGCGGAACTGTCCAGTACAACTACTCCACGGGCGGCCCCTCCGGTGTGATTGCCAACGACATTGATGTCGATGGCAACCAGCTGTCTGCAGCTCTGGTGACCGGCCCTCAGCATGGTTCAGTAACGTTGAATCCGAACGGAACGTTTACCTACACCCCCGAAGCCAATTACCACGGCGATGACAGTTTTACCTATGTGGCCAGCGACGGATTGTTGACGTCCGCGCCAGCGACCGTCCTGCTGACGATCAACTCTGTCGAAGATTCGCCCACGATTGCCAATCAGTCCTTCACCATCGACGAAAACACCTGGCCGACCGCCAGCCTGGGAACGGTGGTGGCGAGCGACGGCGATGCGGGGCAGGTGCTGACTTACGCGATTACTTCTTCATCCCATCCCGGCGCCTTCGCGATTGATCCGCAGACGGGGGAACTCTCCCTGGTTGGTGACACGCCGCTCGATTACGAACAGGCCCACAGCGCTTTGCTGACCGTCACTGTCACCGACAGCGGCAATCCTGCGCTGTCTTCGTCGGCGACCATCACGGTGAATATCAATGACGTGAACGACGCGCCGTTGATCGTGACCACGGCGCTCAGTGTCGAAGAGAATACTGCCAACGGGTCCCCGGTGGGTACGGTCGTGGCCGTGGATCAGGATGCCGGACAGACGCTGACTTACTATCTGATTGATGATTCCCACGGGGGATTTGCGATCAATTCGTCCACAGGCCAGCTGACCGTCGCGGACTCGTCGCAACTCGACGCGGAACTCCGCTCGGAGGCGCGTGTCACCGTTGGGGTGTTCGACAGCGCGTCCCCGGCCCTCTACTTCATTCGCGACGTGACAATCACGATCAATAATGTGAATGAAGCGCCGATGCTGTTCGCGCAGCCGATGTCCGTGGATGAAAACGCCCAGAATCTGACACCGGCGGGTGTGGTGCATGCCGCGGATCCCGAAGGGAATTCGGTCACATTTTCGATCACGAATACGACATTGCCGGGTGCATTTCAGATCGATGCGACCACCGGGGCAATCCTGGTCGCTGACAGTTCGCTGCTGGATTTTGAATCCGTTCAAAGTGTCACTCTGACCGTCACCGCGACCGACAATGGCGTTCCGGCGAAATCGTCTTCGATCCAGGTCACGATTGCTCTGAATGACAAGAACGAGGCGCCGACGATCGCCGCGAACCAGTCGTTCCTGATCAATGAGAATTCGGCCAGCGGGACTGCGATCGGGACCATTGCCGCCAGCGACGCTGACGCCGGCCAGACGTTGACGTACGCACTTGTGGGAAGTTCGCTGGACGGCGCCTTCGCAGTCGATTCCGCAACGGGTCAGATCACCGTCGCCAATTCCAGTCTGTTGAACTACGAAGCGGTGCAGAATGTGTCGCTGGTTGTCGCCGTGGCGGACAGCGCCGATCCGGCTCTATGGTCGATCGCTGATATGACCGTCAACATCGCGAACGTGAATGATGCTCCAGTCCTTGCCAATCAATCTTTCTCCGTGCGCGAATACCTCAACAGCGGGTCGGTTGTCGGCACGATGTCAGCAACCGATGAAGACGCGGGTCAGACCGTCACCTACTCGATCGAATCGACATCGCTGCCGGGCGCATTCATGATCGATCCGTCGAATGGGAATATTCTCGTTCAGAATGGAAATCCGCTGGATTATGAAACCGTGACCAGCGTGACGTTGCTGGTCCGCGCCACGGACAGCGGCAATCCCGCGAAGTCGACCACGGCAACGGTGACAGTCGCCATCAACGACGTGAACGAATCGCCGATGATGTCAGCACAGACCTACTCAGTCGCCGAAAATGCAGCCAATGGAACGGTCGTGGGGACGGTCCTGGCCTCCGACGTTGACGCCGGGCAATCGTTGACCTACGAAATCTTCGCATCGCCCGTTCCCGGCGCCTTCGCCATCAATGCCGCGACGGGCCAGATCACTGTAGCGAACGGTTCGCTGCTCGACTTTGAGTCGCGGTCGAGCATCGAACTGGCGATCCGCGCCAGCGACAACGGTACGCCGGTCCTCGCAACGTTCGCACCGATCACGATCAACCTGACAAATGTGAATGAAGCTCCGGTCGTGACACCCGCCACATTCAGCATCAACGAGAACAGTGCGAATGGGACTGCCGTCGGCACGGTGGCTGCGTCGGATCCCGACGCAGGCCAGTCCCGCACCTTTGCCATTACTGCCGGCAATTTGAACAATGCGTTCTCGATCAATGCGGCGACAGGTGCGCTGACAGTGAACAACGCGGCCGCGCTCAACTTCGAAGTGACTCCCTCGTTCACGCTGACTGTTACTGCCACCGACAATGGCACTCCGGTCAAATCCGGTTCGGCGACGGTGACGGTTAACGTGAACAACGTCAACGAAGCTCCCGTCGTGGCGCCGGCCACATTCAGCATCAATGAGAACAGCGCGAGCGGCGCCACGGTCGGCACAGTCACAGCCTCTGACCCCGATGCCGGTCAGACTCGCACGTTCGCCATCACCGCGGGCAATACCGGCAGCGCGTTCTCGATCAATTCGTCGACGGGTGCGCTGACAGTGAACAACGCGGCTGCGCTGAATTTCGAAGCGACTCCCACGTTCTCGCTGACAATCACCGCAACGGACAATGGCACTCCGGTCAAATCCGGGTCGGCGACGGTGACGGTCAACGTGAACAACGTCAACGAAGCTCCCGTCGTGGCGCCGGCCACATTCAGCATCAATGAGAACAGTGCCAGCGGCACTGCGGTCGGTACGGTCACTGCGACCGATCCCGATGCGGGTCAGACCCGCACGTATTCCATTACCGCCGGCAACACGAATAACGCATTCTCCATTAACGCGACAACAGGCGCATTGACGGTGAATAATTCGGCCGCGCTGAATTTCGAGGCGACTCCCACGTTCTCGCTGACAATCACCGCAACGGACAACGGCACTCCGGTTAAATCCGGGTCGGCCACCGTGACGGTCAACCTAAACAACGTCAACGAAGCTCCTGTCATTTCGTCGCAATCGCTGGCGGTCAAAGCCAGGTCGAAAGTTGGAGCCGTTGTTGGAACGGTGGTGTCCACCGATCCGGATGCCGGTCAGACCCGTACCTACTCCATTGTTTCCGGCAATACCGGCAACACGTTCGCGATTAATTCGTCCACAGGTGTTGTCACCGTGAATAACTCAAATGGAGTGAAGGCTGTCGGACAATACGATCTGGTGATTCGTGTCACTGACAACGGCTCGCCGGCACTGTCGGCAACCGGGACTGTGCGGATCTATGTCAATTCGTCGGGCACGGTTCCGGCCGCTGCGCCGCTGGCCAGCCCCCTGGCGACACAAAGTACATCGTCCGGGCTTGTGACCAGTTCCCTTATGGATGGCGGGACGCAGACCACTGCGACGTCAGGTCAAGGCAGCAGCCAGACACCGAACTCTGGAAACAGCGGGTCATCGACGGCCAGAGGAAAATCAACAGCCAAGCCTTACCTGCCGCTCGAAGCAGAACTCGATGAACTTTTTGCAACCGCGGATCTCTGGCAGTGAAGCCGAGCGTTTACAGTTCAGCAACGAGATGGATCTGGCGGGCGACTTCCTGGAATCCCAGTGAGCCGTACAGGTGCTGGCCCGTGGCGTTCTGTTGCAGGGTTTCGATCTTGGCGTGCGTCAGTCCGTTGTCGCGGAAGTGGCGCAGGGCGTGTTCGATCAGCGTTCGACCCATCCCCTGCCCTCGAAACTCTGCCTTCACCGCAATATTGGGGATGTGGCCGATTCCCGCTTCGTGATCCTGCCAGGTCGTGATGCCGCCGACGACCTGGCCGTCGACTTCCGCGACGAATGCACCGGCGGGATCGCGCGCCAGATCGGCATCCAGGTGCCGGGCTTTGCGCCATTGCCAGTCGTGGCCGTTGATCCGCCCGTACTGCTTTTCAATCCCCTGGTCGATGGAAACGCCATCGAACGCCTCAACGGTGATCTGCTTGAGGACTGGCATGTCGTCCGGGTGAAAAGGGCGGATGTGAAACTCAATCACCATCGATCGTGGTTCCTGTCTCTGATCCAAAAATCATCCTGCGGTTCTCTTCCGTCAACAAGGGAGCCTGCAGGCGTCGGGGAGGACCGACATCCTTGAACAGCAGGTCACCGTGACCCAGCAGGCGCTCGGCTCCCGCTTCACTCAACAGCATTCGCGACTCCTGCGCCTTTTGCATCCACAACCCGACACGCGCCGGGATGTTGGAATCGAGTGGTCCCTTGATCGTTTCGCGACGTGGTTCCTGCGTCGCCAGGATCAGGTGGATCCCTGCTGCTCGTGCCTTGGCGCCCAGTCGACAGATTTGCTCCTCAATCGCCTTTCGCTCTTCACGACTGCGACTGATCAGATCGCGGTACTCATCACAGACACAGACTATTCGCGGCAGTGGCACGTCGGATCGAGAGGCCAGTTGCGCGATCGAGTCGGCTCCGTCGAGTTGCCGATAGCGGCGTTCCATTTCCGCCGCGAGTTCGCTCAGGACTTCCGCCGTGGGTTGTTCATCGGGGAAGACCAACGGCTTCCAAAGGTAGGGCGATTTGCGGAGTTCATGAAAGGCGTTCCGCTTCGGATCGATGATCAGCAGCCGCAGCGTCTCGGGGGTGTTGGTGACGATCAGGCCGGCGATCGCGGATCGCAGCCATTCACTCTTGCCGCTGCCGGTCGTTCCCGCGGCCAGCAGGTGACAGTGCTCTGTCGTGGCCAGGTTGGCACAGACCAGCCGTCCGCAGATGTCGACTCCGATGGGGACTCGCGATCCCCCCAGTCTCGGGTCCGGCTCGGGAAGCTGGGACCGGATGTCATCGAAATAGACTTTCTTGCGATCACGGCGCTGGATGTCGACCACCAGCCCCTCTTCGATCGAGATGAATGGAGGCCGCAGCAGTCGCAATCGCAGTTGCAGCTCTTCCACTCGCTTCTGCACAGCCGCTACTTTCATGCCTCGTCCCAGCTTGATCGGGAAGCGGATGAACGTGGGGCCGACGATGGGGGGACCATCCAGCGAGACGGCAACGCTGTACTCGTTCGTCAGAGTCGAAACCAGATCCTGGCCCAGTTGCAGATGCTCCTGTGTGGGAACGGTGAAATGCAGGGAGGTTTTTGGAGTCGCCGCTGCCGTTGGTAGTGCATCGGAGCCCGGGACTGGACCGGTCCGGCCTGCGGGGGCCACCGCCTGAGTGGCATCGACACCCGCCAGACGTCCGATCAGATCAATCAGTCTCTTCCGGGCTGACTGCAACGCGGTTGCGTCAAACAGTTGCTCGCGACGTTCGGGACAGAAACTGATGAGTGCCAGGGTTCCCGAGTCGGTTCCTGATTGTCCGGCGGCTTCGGGCGTGGCGCCAGTCTCCATCGCGGCCAGCATCAGGTGATAGAGACATGCCTGGCCCAGGTCCGCGGCGGGCGAGGTCTGGCCGAGCTTGAATTCGATCGCGCACCAGGCCTGCTGATGGTCTTGTCCCGGATGGGCGCTGTGATTGAGTCGGATGACGGCATCGGCAATTCCCACCAGGCGCACGCTGTCGGTCCATCCGGGTTCGTTCAGCTCATACGTCAGTGGTTCTTCCGTTGTCAGCCAGGAGGCCAGGGTCAGCCAGGGGAGTTCTCGCTTCTTTCCGTGCGGGGTTCGATGTGGCCGGATGCTCCAGGCAAGTTCCGCCAGCCACCCGCAGGCCGCCTGCATGGCCTGCCAGAATGTCAGAACCTGGGGGGCGGCGTCGTGCAGCGCCGCCTGATTGCTGCAAAGCCGCGGTCCGACGAACTGCGAGTACGCGCGGGCGATGATCGCCTGTTTCCAGGCATTCAGATCTTCTTCGACGTCGGCAAACACTGACAGTGGCGCGGCGCCGTGACGATCGTCGACCAGCCATCCGATCGCTTCATGAAACCATTGCCCCAGCACAGCCAGTGACGGCGCTCCGTCCCCTCGAGCGTTCTGGGCTCCGGTCGCACGGTACAGGGCATCGCGCACTTCACTGACGGTGATCGTCACCGGCATGTCACTCTCCTCGATGGCCACAGGATTTCGCGTCTGAACAGGATTGGCATTTTCAGCAATCGTCGTCAGGCCGTCCGTGGCCGATCGTCAGGAGAGGGGCTGCGATACCCTCTCGTCAGGATCTCTCAGGGGCTTTCGTTCTCGACTCGAAAGACAACGGCAGGGGGTCCCATCAACAGCCGTGCGAAATCCGGATGCCGCTCGACCAGCGCGGCCACGGCAGCAGGAGCCGACTTCATGGCCGCGGCGGCCTCATCAAGAGGGACCACCGGGCGTTCCGCGAGCAGCGTCGCCAGCCGTTCCAAGTGCAGGCTGTCCGCGGAACCTGCTGAGTCGGCGCGGCTTGTTCCGATCACGCTTTCGGCAAACTCCTGCAGCCCGGCGGACAGATGTTGTTTCAGCCAGTCTTCCACGGTTTGAGGGGGAATCGCCTGACCTTCCCGAGCCAGATCGCCAGACTTGGCCTCCGACAACAGGACTCGCAGCGCATCGAGCGCCGCAAACACGTCGGACGAATGCTCGGCAATCACGACGCCCTGGTCGGCCAGGTCGGTCAGCAGCTGACTGGCGACGCGCGCCGTCTTCGACAGTGGGACTCGACTGTCGCGCAAGACAATCAGCTTTTGCAGCCGCTCGGGCTGAAACTGTGTCTTGAGTCGCTTCAGGTGCGCCGCCAGGCTGGTCATGTTGGCCTGGGTGCAGATGCTGACGCCCGTTCGTCCCGTGGGACCCTCGAAGACCAGGGGAACATCGGGCAGCTGATCGTCGGCCACCGATTTCCAGTCGGGCGCAAGCAACCGGACCAGTTGAGGCAGACCGTGACGGACAATCTCTTCTGTTCGTTCGGGGCGATTTCCCGCCAGCGATTGTTCGGTGCGGGTTTTCCATTCGTCATCGAGGAAAGTGTCGATTAAATCCGCAGAGGGTGGCAGCGGTTCGCGCGGGATCTCTTCACCGTCGACCTGCGATTTGCGTTTGGTCCAGGCTTCGAAGCGATCGGCACAGGTGGCCAGCAGTCGTCGGGGGGTCAGTTCGTCCACAGCCGACAGCCGTGAAAAGTCTGATGCTTCCAGCGGCCAGAGCGGGTCTGCCACGGATGCCCGCTCTGTCTCACCCGCGAGCGCAAGCCGGGCGGCAATCAGCTTTTCGGCCTGGGAGCGCGTCAGCGTCGAAAGCGACCGCGCCCCGAGGGACGTCATCCGGTCATAATCCGCGCCACGCAGTTTGTCCTTTAATTCGGTTGCGAATGAGGACTGGACACACGACACGATCAGCACATTGGAGGTTTCATCGTGCAGGGTGCTGGCGAGTTGTCCAAACGCGAACAGCCCTTCGCGATCGCCGACCGATGTCTGCAACGCTTCGACCTGATCGAGGCTGAGGACGACTGGCATTCCGTTTCCAGCGAGTCGGCAGAGCATCAGGACCACGCGCCGTGCTTCGTGCTCGCGATCTTCATCGGTTCCCTCGTCCTGCGATAGGTCCAGGCGGGCCAGTGCCTCTTCGGGAAGCGAGTCGCCTCCCAGCCAGGCCCGCAGATCTCGTCGGTGGCGGCCGAACGCGAGGTGTTTGAAAGCGATGGTTGTGTTGCGATCCAGGTACAGGCTGTCCGCGACCCGCTCCAGCAGTTCGTCCAGGGCGGCTGGATCGGTATCCAGCATATATTCATACCAGGGTTCCAGGTCTCCTTCGGCGACACGAATGTCTGCCAGGCGATGAAACAGGATTCGTTCGAACTGGGTTCGCTGACCGCGGACGGGGCGGAACCAGTCTTCGACAAGGGTGCGGCGGACGTGACGCCAGATCATGCGGGGGCTGGCCTGGAGACGTACCCAGACAAACAGCGACTCGTCGCGGTCAGTGGCAACCGGCGCCTGCAGCGTCAGCCGCCGCCGCAGTCGCCGCAGCAGATGCGTCTTTCCCGCGCCGGCCGCACCATGGATCAGCAGGGCCGCCGAGCGTCCTTGTTTCCGCACGTGCTCAATCCCGTGCAGGCACTCGTCAAACACATCCGATTGAATCTCGGAGATGTCGACAGTCGCCTCGTCCCATGGATTAGACACGATGGCATCACGAAACGGATTCATCGATTTCCCTATTTACCTGGACAGCAAGCATCGCCACGAATCGTCCTGGATTTACGCCAGATCGCGCCGCAGAGCCATCCCGACATAGTACGTCCCCGCTCCATCGGTCACGAGTTCCTGTCGCTCGGCGTCACTCAGGCCGCTCGCGAAGTCATGCCGATGCAGCATTAACCGTCCCTGTCGGGCCAGGCCAAGGACCGCCTGATCGAAGGAGTTCTTTTCCAGATTCGCAACGCGCCGCAATTCCCGAGCAGGGACCAGCGCTCCGTTATCTGCGGCCGGCTCGATGATCCGCATCAGCGAGACCAGGTCGACCAGCGGGGGCTGCGTGGAGATTTCCGGCTTCGTCGTCGCGGTGGACGCAGCAGGGGCAGAAACTCCCGCGACGCCGGTCGCATCGAGGATCTCCAGCAGGGCCCGGCGCAGGGCGGCCGGGGGAACCTTGGCTGCGATCAGTTGAGCGACGATTTTCGTCAGTTGAACACCGATGTCGCGCAAGTACGGCTCGGGCGACGGTGGCTGGCTGCCGAACACCGTCTTTTTCTTGGGAGGAGTGGGATATTCGAACAGCTGATTTCCGGCGATCCGCTTCTGAAAGGCCGCCTGAAAGGCTTCCTCGGTCACCTGCTTGGCGGCTTTGCGAAGGTCGGCCAGTGATTGAGGCCCCTTCTTCGCGAGCAGTCCGTCGATCAGGAGGCATCCGAGTTCGACTTCATCGCGGTCCCAGTAGCGACCTTTCCCCTTGGCCGTTTTGGCAGGAAACGGACGCAATGACTGGGCGGCGACCAGTTCCTCCAGGATCGGGGTCAACCTGGCTTCGCTGAGTTTCCAGGGCGCCACCAGCAGCTTTGCGACCTGGCTGGCGGTGACTGGCTCGGCGGTGGATTGAATGAGTGTCAGCAGGTGTGCCCGAAGTTCGGGAGTGTCCACCGGCTTGGCGGCAGTTGTTTTGGCCATGATTTCCTGAACTTGTTGAACAATGCAGAGGTCGGATCCTGGCGCGTGGGAACGTGGTTCCATGGCGCCGGGGGATGTCAGTCGGGTCGGGTCATGGAGGTCATGAGGCGCGTCCTTCAAGAGCGCCGTCGGGACGGTCAGGATCGTGTTGCAATGGCGCCGGGCCATCACGTCGTGGCGGGTTCCACTGCAGGTCGATCGGTTGATCCAGCGGAAAATCCCGGGGATTCAGTTCCGGTTCCCGTGCCGGGATCGCGCGGGGGTCACCGGGGCTGACAGCGACCATCCCCGCATTGCGAATCTGCCGGGACCAGGTGGCTGCCTGGTTTCCAAACACGCGTTTCAATTCGGCTTCGGCGAAGGTGCGATCTTCTCCGTGGGGCAGACGCCGCCAGACGCTGCAGGCGGCATCGAACAATTCGACATCACCGGGATTGTTCGACAGGCCTTCCAGCAGCAATGTCCAGGCGGTCTGCAATTCGCCGTGGTCGATACGCAGGTTGGCGCGCTGCAGCCAGACCCCCGTCAACGAAGGATCGACGCTGACGGACTGCTTGAGCAACGATTCGCGTTCGAGTGGGTTCATGGGATCGACCTGCTGAGCCAGGTACCACAGGAACCGGCCGTCGTGGACGGGTGACATGGCGATGTGAATCGCAGGGACCAGAGCCAGATGCGCCACCACGTAGGCAGCTCGGACCAATCCCTGGTGCGGGCACGACCGGCAGAAAACCTGTGCGGTGAACCAGCCATAGAGGATGCCGCTGATGTGGGCGGCGTTGGGGACCTGGATCATGTGGAACGCGGTCGCGGGAAGTCCCAGCAGGACCACGCCCAGCGCAAAACGAATGGCTTCTTCCGGCAGATCGTCGTCGTGTGGATCCACGTTCTGGACAACCATCAGCGCGCCGAGCATTGCGCAGGTGACTCCCGAGAACCCCATCACCGATTGGCCGATCAGCAATTCCACCAGCAGCGGAACCAGGATGGCGGGACCCAGGAAGAGCAGGAATCGCAGGCTCCCCCAGCGTTGTTCCAGTCGCCAGCCCAGGATCCAGGCGGCGGTGCAACTCGCCAGTAACCAGAGCAGACCCGGATGATGCATGGCGCTGGCGGGGATGCGCCACCATTCGCCATCCCAGACATCGATCGGTCCAATCAGCTGGCGATGAATCGCATCGGGCGGTCCTTCCTGTTCCGGTAAGACAGGCAGGACCAGGACCGCACCCCATTGGCGCTGTGCGTCACGAAACCCGATGTCGTCCAGCGTCTGGATCTGGCAGACCACAAACAGCGAAAGACAAATCATCAGGCATTCGGCAAGGACCGGCGCTTTGCGGAACGGACTCACTCGGTTCGCATCCCAGGAGAAAGAGGGCTGAGCTTGAAACCTTAGTATATCTGCTGGCAACAGGAGGCGCGCAGTGGAATTTTTATGCAGGCGATCGGTTGCTCCCCGTTCCGCTCCCTGCCTGAGCAGTGATCCATCGCCGGACCACGATGCAACGACCGGCAGGAATTGCAGGACGGGATTCGCGCATGGCCGGAATTTGTCTATATAGCCCCCGAATCGCGCGGGGACGGGATCAGGGATTGCGGAATTCTGGCGATGCCTGGCCCGGTCGTGGATTTGTTTTGACCACTTGGAATTGCTTCGTGTTTGCTGGAATCCCCATCCGCCGCATTCCGTGGACCCTGGTGCTGTGCGTGGTCGCGCTGGTCGCCCTCGGTCTGGGGGGAATCCGTCGAGCGGATTATTTCAATGAGGGACCCGATCTGTTTTCCAAGCAGGTGACGTGGATTCTGTTCGCGCTGCCGGCGTTAACCGCATCGCTTTGCATTCCCTATCGCTACTGGAAGCCGGTCAGTTACCTGATGTTTGGAGTTTCTCTGCCACTGTTGATCGTGGTGCTGTTCATGGCTCGACGGGGTGGAGCCCGGTGCTGGATCCCGCTGGGCTTTTTCGACCTGCAGCCATCTGAGATCGTCAAGCTGACATTCATCATGGCGCTGGCGCAGTACCTGATGTACCGCGAGAACCATCGACGGCTGGCGGGCCTGATTGCTCCGTTTCTGATTACCGCAGTCCCGCTGGTACTGATCCTGATCGAACCTGACCTGGGATCTGCCATGCTGTTCGTTCCCGTCTTGTTTGCCATGCTGTTCGCGGCGGGCGCCCGACCGTGGCACCTGGCCTGTGTGGTTCTGCTGGGCGCCGCGCTTAGCCCGCTCTTCTGGACCAAGATGAGTGCCGAGCAAAAGTCGCGCGTGGTGGCGCTCTTCACCCAGGTCGATGGCGGGCCGAATCCCAATGGCGACCGCTGGCATCAACATCAGTCGAAACTGGTGATTTCCCTGGGGGGAGCCTGGGGGAGTGAATCGACGGGGCGCGTCCTGGACGACGATGCGTATCGGCTGTTTGCCGCCCAAACGGATTTTGTGTTCTGCATGGTGGCGGAACGCTGGGGACTGGCGGGAGGAATCCTGACGCTGGGAATCTACCTGGTCCTGTTCGGAAAAGGGTTGATGATCGCAGGGGCGACACGCGAACCATTTGGTCGGCTGGTGGCCGTGGGGATCGTGGCACTGCTGGCAACTCAGACGGTGATCAATACGGCGATGACGGTCGGGCTGCTGCCGGTCGTCGGTATCACACTTCCCCTGATGAGCTATGGGGGGTCCAGCCTGTTGATGACGGCGGTCGCGCTTGGATTGCTGATGAACGTCGGCATGAATCCAGGGTATGAGATGACGCCGGATCCGTTTCGGTTCGAGTGACCAGAAGCGACCAGAGACGACTGCGCAGGGCGCAGTCGTCTCCAGTTGGCACATCTGGGAAATTACTGAAGAGCAATTGTTCCCGTGGGGGCTCCATCGGTGGTATTGCCACCGACGCTGTTGTTGGTGAACGAGATCAGCTTGCCGGACAGGACGGACTCCAGGCCGATCGCGTTGCCATTAATCATGCACTTGGAGAATCGCATCGTCGAATTGGCATTCACCGATCGCAGGCCGCTGGAGATGTTCTTGGAGATGTTACAGCTTTCGAGATCGATATTGAGGACACCTGCAGTGCCGACACCAACCACACCGTGTGTGTCATTTCCCGAGATGAAACAATTTCGGGCGGAGGTTGAGGTGTTTTCTTCAGCACGGATACCATAGGTGTTTCTCATCAACTGAACGTTGTTCAGATTGGCGTTGACGGTTCCGCCGACACCCGGCTTCAAGAAGATCCCGCCGCCATTGGCCCCGTTGATGTTGTCGCGAATAATGGTGTCGTTGACAAAGAGCTTGACGGCGGTTGTCGGTTCGATGTCGATTCCCTTTTGTGTCTGTCCAGAGATCACGCAGTTCTCGACATGGAGCGTTCCTCCCTGAATCAGCCGGATCCCGTTCAACCCTGACCCAACGCCTTGAATTGTCAGGTTCCGCAGAACCACAATGTCTGTCGTCGCGGCGTTGATGATGACGCCGTTCGTTCCCGAATTCAGGATCCCGCCGGCATTGGGGCCACCATCGATCGTAATCGATTTGGTGATGGTCACGGCTCCGAATCCTCCCGGATCCAGGCAGTCGATTTCGCCGCCGGCAGCGGTCTTCGAGATGGCGCCCGCAAATGTCTTGCAGGGTGCTGTCCGGCTGCAGGGATTGGCGTCGTCGCCGACTCCGGAAACCCAGGTGCGCGTCGCCTGAGCAGACGCACTGGCCATCATGGCCATCGACAGGAGTGCTCCCGTCAAGCATCTCAGGAATAGCCTGCTTCGAATCATGAGTCACCCTTCTGTGAATGAAATGGATCGCCTTACGGATTTCTCATGCCGCGGGTCGGTAGATTCCGAAGGCAAAGGCGATGCGGAAATGTGTCAATATTAGACAGACTCGAGGCCAAGTTTGTCGATGCCCAATTGAGAATGAAGCAAGGATTTCAAAAATGACACTGCAATGAAGGGTGTCAAACCCCGAAAATCCGCCGCAATTTCCCAGGGCGAGCTTTCCACCTCCACTTCGGACATCCGAATCCATTCACACGAGTCCGGGGTTTCGAATTCCATTCACTGTCCGTCCGTTTCGAGTTTCCGAAGTGCCGGACCGATGAGGCTGACCGCGTTGCCCATCACAGGTCCGGGTGGTTAAGCTATTCCTGTCGCGAGATTTCCGTTCCGCCTGCATTCAGGAGCCGATTCGCATGGCATTCGGTCTTCGCGACAGAACCTGATTCAAACACCGCCGCTGAAATACTTGCCCTGCAGGACCGAACATGTCGGCCGAAATCATCGCCGTGGGAACCGAAATCACCTCGGGCGCGAAACTCGATACGAACAGTCAATGGTTAAGTCTGGAGTTGGCCGAGGCCGGAATTCCTGTTCGCGCACACTGCACGATCTGGGACGACCTGGAGGAAATGGTTGCGGCAATCCGCACGGCGGCCGATCGCAGCGATGTGGTGCTGATCACAGGGGGACTCGGCCCGACGCTCGACGATCTGACGCGTGAAGCGCTTGCCAAAGTCGCCGGGGTGGAACTGGTGATGCATCCCCCGTCGCTGGAGCATGTCAAAACCATGTTCGCGCGACGCAATCGCCCGATGCCTGAACGAAACGTGATGCAGGCGATGTTTCCCGCGGGGGCGGAACCGCTTCCCAATCCACGGGGGACCGCACCCGGGATCTGGATGACACTGACCCGCACTGACGGTCGCCTGTGCCGCATTGCCGCCATGCCCGGCGTCCCCAGCGAAATGAAGCAGATGTACCGGCAGCAGGTCGTCCCCCGGCTGGATGGTGGTGGCAAGGTGATTCGCCGCGCCCGAATCAACTGCTTCGGCGTCGGCGAATCTCAGGCCGAAGAGATGCTTGGCGAACTGACCGCGCGCGGTCGGGATCCTGACGTCGGAATCACCGTCCATGAGGCGACGATCACCCTGCGGATCACGGCCGAAGGACTGAGTGCGGACGAATGCAAAGACAAAATCGAAAAGACGCGGAACGCCATCATCAACCGGATGGGGACGCTGGTCTTCGGTTCCGAAGACGAAGAACTGGAGCACGCGCTGATTCGTTTGCTGAACCAGCGCCGCGCGTCATTGTCCACGGCCGAATCCGGCACCGGGGGCTTGTTGTCGTACCGACTGACGGGGGTGGCGGGGTTTGACACCTGCTACAAGGGGGGGGTCGTCGTTCCGACGCACGCTGCCAAGCGCGACATGCTCTCGGTCGATCCCCTGTTGCTGCGCAGCTACGGTGACATCAGCTCGGAAGCCGCCGAAGCGATGGCCAAAGGGTGTCGGCAGAAGTTCGGGACGAACTTCGCCCTGGCGATCACGGAATGGGCCGACTTCAAGGGGGACGACCCGTTCACGGCGGTCCCCGCGAGTTTCGTGGCGCTCGCGGGTCCGAAAATCGTGCAGGTCGAGAAAGTGCAGCACTTCGGCGACCCGGATATCGCCAAGAGCCGCACCGCCAAGACCGCCATGAACCTGCTGCGACTGCACCTGATCGGCGGCTGATCCCCGCCGCGGAGCCCGACCTACAAGTTCAGGGCATCGACCATCGTGTACATCCCGGGCTTGCGGGTGGCAAGATACTTCGCGGCGGTCAGCGCTCCGGCGGCATAGCTGTCGCGGGACTGACCCCGGACGGTGACTTCCAGAGTTTCCCCCAGCAGGCCGAACACGATCGTGTGCTCGCCCACATTGTCGCCGACCCGCAGTGCATGATAGCCGATCTCATTCCTCGGCCGCTGTCCGGTGCGTCCTTCACGACCGTGCACATGATGATCTTGGCCCATCTCGCGCGCGACGATTTCTCCGAACTTCAGCGCGGTTCCGCTTGGAGCATCTTCTTTGAATCGGTGATGCCGTTCGATGATCTCCACATCGACTCCCGTGGAATGATCCTTCAGCGCCCGTCCGGCATCGGCGACCAGCTTCATGGCGATGTTGACCGCCAGGCTCATGCTGGGAGCCATCAGGATCGGCGTCGTCTGTGCCGCCTCTTCGACACGTTGCTTCTGATGAGCTGTCAGACCGGTCGTGGCGACGACCAGCGGAATCCCCCGCTCGGCACACTGCTTGACGATCGTCATGCAGCCCTCGGGTGTCGAGAAATCGATGACGACA